>WOR8_10000172_pt1 | contig 109785 bp, 88 predicted proteins | sample DeeMarSeWOR38_10_FD_19890 | JGI IMG/M metagenome (IMG submission 19890)
TTTATGGCGGAGGGAGTAGGATTCGAACCCACGGAGGTGTTACCCTCAACGGTTTTCAAGACCGCCGCTTTCGACCACTCAGCCATCCCTCCAGGTATGTAGGTATATGCTAAATTCTTATTTTTATCATCCCGATTGGAGATGGTCAATATATTTGTATTTAGTGTTGACAGCTTTAATTTTTTATGGTTTCGAGGGCCTAATATTTTTAGGTTGAGAGGTAATGAATATGAAACAAAAATATACAATCATAAGAGATGACAAGAACAAACAGTTAATCATTCGTGAGTTTGCTGAACTGGATAAAGAAATTTTATCGCTGCTTTGTGAGGAAACTTACGAGCAAAAGTTAATTCGAGCTGCCATTAAAAGCGGTAAAGAGGAGCTGATCGCCGCCCTCAGAACGAATAATCTCTATCCGCCCGGAATTTATGCCGACAAAATTGCGGATGCGGTTAAGGAACTTTATAGCACCAAGGCCAAAGAATCGGTGGAGCTGTTTTTTAACGATCTCGAGTTGCTGGCCAAGGAATCCGGAGCTGCAAGTCAGGAAGATCAAATTGATGAGGATTCCGAAGAGTTAGACGAGGTGCTTGAAGAAGATTTTGAACCAGAATATGAAGATAAGGAGCAGTTGAAAAAGATGGGCTCCTCCTTAAAAATTGCAGATGATGAATATGGGGATGGGACTGAGGAAAGCTAGGGTTGCATCCCGCACGTGATTTGCAAAATACGGATTGATTTTTTTCAGTCTTGTATGGCGGCAATATAGGTTTCAACAAACAGATACACAGAAGTCAGAAGATGATAGAAAACAGCCTGCTGTTTATCTGCTGTCGTCTGTCTTCTGTATCATGCCGAAACCAGATAGATCAAAAACAAAACCGTTCACCCCCCCCTGGCGTTCCGGGCCAGCCGGATCGAAATAAATCCAGGGCCGCGCCTGAGCGATGCGGGTTGGTTTATCCCCCTACAACCCACCGATTCAGCTATCAAATTACTTTTTTCGTTGACTTGCCGGACGGGTCACCGTACAAGAAAAATGCCATTCAGTTTTTAAATACAGGCTACTTTTTTTATGGCTTTCCCAAACTTGCTTTAATTATTTTATGAAGAAGAAACCCGGTTCTAACCGAGCGTACATTTTGCGATTTATTAAATCCTGAAAATCCTGCTTGGCCTGCCGAAGCCTTTTGAGCCCAGGGTAGCTAAATCCGGTTTAAAAAAATAAAATGAAAAGATATCTTAAAATTGCCATCGTATTTTCCATACTATGCGGATTGACCGGAGTTTGTGATGCCAAACGCGCGTATTTGATCCAGGGTCGCGCCATGGGGACCGACTATCACATTACGGTGGTCGCCGATAGCGACACGGGCATCAGCGCTCTCAAGGCGCAAATCGGTGTACGCTTAAATGAGATCAATCACGTTTTTTCCACCTATCAGAAGGACAGTGAAATCAGCCGTTTTAATGCTTTGAAACAGGCCGGCGAAAAATTTCAGGTCTCCGATGACTTCATACAGGTCATGAAAGTGGGCCGTAAAATCCATCAGCTATCTGAAGGCGCCTGGGACGGCACCGTGAACCCACTGGTAGATCTGTGGGGTTTCGGGCCAACCCAAAGAGAAACGAAGATACCGGCCGAAAATGCCATCGCGGCCCTGTTGAAAAATATCGGATTTGACCGTATCCAAATCGTAGAACCAAATTACATTTTGAAAAATTCGTCCGGGGTTAGTCTTGATCTGAATTCCATTGCCAAGGGTTTTGCTGTGGATCAGGTCAGCCGGTTGATTGCTGCCGGCGGCTTTGAAAACCATCTGGTAGAAATCGGCGGAGAAGTTTACGCGGCCGGTCTGCGCAATGACGGCAAAAAGTGGCGGGTGGGCATCAATCGGCCGCAGAAAGATGCGTCGGCCAAAGAAGTTTATAAAGTCGTCTCTCTTTCGAACCGGGGATTTGCCACCAGCGGTGATTACCGAAATTTTTTTGAAATCAACGGGGTGCGTTATTCGCATGTCATTGACCCGCGCACCGGGCACCCTGTTTCTAACGGTGTCGTCAGTGTTTCCATTACGGCGGACAACTGCACCCTGGCAGACGGCCTGGCAACCGCCATAATGGTAATGGGTGTCGAAAAGGGTATTGAACTGGTGAATCGGTTGTACAAGGTCGATTGTTTTATTGTCGTTGAAAAATCAGACGGCCGCCTGGTTGAATTTTACTCTGCAGGCTTTGCCGGTAAAAAGTAGATCGCATTTTCAGGCTTATTTCGGATTGCCAACGCCGCACCCCCTGTCTCTGAAAAAGATTGCCTAGAAGTGGTTTCAAAACCCCATCTAAGGCTCCCGCCGTTGGCGGGACTGCGCTTTCCCGATCGGCCTGACGCTTGATGCATACCCTAATTTTTTTTAGATCAGATATGTAATCCCGCTTCAGCACACTTCAAGGTTATAATTTCGGCATCCCCTTGTCTACCACGGCTTCGGCAGAATCTGGCTCCAATTGATCGGTATCTTACAGGAATATTCTTCGCTCACGTTACCGCCCTTATCGACTGCCACCGCACGAAATTCGTAGATCGCATTGGTTCCGTAATAGTCCTGTCCACTGGTGTCGCCCGGCCAATAGGCGACGTGATCCGTTCCTTCATCGACTTCTTTAAACATCCACTTCCCGGCTATACCCGATGGAAATCTGGGGGCTCCGGTGGTGATCGCAAAATGAAACGGGCCTCCTGAAGGTCCAACGATAATACGGACATAAACGTTGTAATATTCGCTTGATTGCACATTAAGCTTAATTGCGATAACCTCACCTCCAGTGACGGTTTCCTTTTCGACGACGAATTCTTGCACAATCGGAACCGATTTCTTTGGTTTTATAAAAGTGGTGTCATTGCCTTCGTTGCCGGCCTGCACCCTCGGGCATAGCTCTCCTGGATCCAGGTCCCAGGTATGGAGATCCTCATGACTCTGCAGATACGCATTACCAGCGGCGGCAATGTTCCATTTAGATACTTCCGTGCCCGCGCATACTTTTTTGCCGCATTTCTCATAGGTGTACTCTACGACGCCGTCACACCGTAAAAGATCAATATCTGATACGGTTCCGTCCCAATCATCACCCCACGATACAAGCATATCCCAAAATGTGTAGTGTATCCCTCGATTCATGAGATCTGCCGATCTTTTTAAAAGATTAAGCCGATCGTCCTTGCTCATATCGGGTGTCCGCCGGGCACCATGGTAGGGATGTTTTTTATCGACTTCGAAATCTTTCAAAAACTTATCGAAAAGCTTCTTCATCTCCTCGGCGACAATGCAGTTTGGATTCCCAAACCCGCGTTTGGCCTTGAAAGGTTTAACATCGCCGGGAAAGCCCGTCATATGCACCCCTTGCATGTGTCCGTCGATACCCCCATCATTTGCCATAAATTCAAACGTCTGGAAGATACCCGCATGCCAGTGGTTATGCGTAAAAGGCTCCTTTAAATATGTATCTCTGTACAGGGCGTCTCCCATGTGAAACCCTGTACCGTAGCTCTCGTGTATCTTCTCTGTAATCGGCGGCTGTATTCCCGGATTAGATGTTTTTCCTTTCCGGCCCAGGACGACCTCTTTCGGCAAAAAGGCATTCAGCTTCGCCGTGGTTAACTCCTGTTTTAGCTTCGCCGCTGTTTTTGAAATTATAGAATCTGCTTTTCGTTCAATATTATCAAGATAGGAGAGTCCCGCGTTTCTTATCGCACCGGGGTCGGCCGCTAAACTTTCAATAAACGCCGTGTAATACTTCTCCTTATATAGAGATTCTAACTGAGAGGGGTCTTTTTTGAATAGATTCCGGATGGCAATCTGTGACTGGGGCCCCACTTTGTCTTTGATGCCTTGAATACCATTTATGATTTTCGCAAGCTGCTTTGTGGGGCTGCCCGGACCGATGCATGCCGCCAAACGTAGCCAGTCCTCTTCCTTGCTGGTCTTCGTTATTACTTTATCCAGCACCCGATCTAACCCGCGTTTATTGCTTCTGGCCAGTGTCCTCAATATGTTTGGGTTTTTAATTGCCCCCTCTGGCGAACCCTCCACAAAACCCATGATTTGTTTGACCAGATCCCCGTGCCTTGTCAGTTTCTCCTTTGACCACCGCGACATGGTGTGGCATGCGGCTTCCACAAGTCTGGCTTTTTTTGAATCGACCAAAATTCTCAACGCATCGATCTGTTTGCGTCCTGGCACCCTTGCCAACAATCTCGCAATCCGCGTGCGAACCATCATCGTGATCTTCGGATTAACCGCGGTATCACAGATAAAATCGACATAATCTGTGGGATATGAGGCTTGCTTTTCGCGAAATAGTTTGTCGATCAAATCGATGCAATGCATGCGAACATTGGCCGGCACATCCCGTCGGTTTACAAGTTTTTGAATTACAGGCATCAGGGCCTTGTCTTTTGCTATTTTTTCTCTCAAACCGGGAAAGATGAAATACCCGAGCGTATTATCGTCGAATTGGCGGGATGCCTCGAGCAAATGTTTGATGACTTCATCAGGCGATGGCGCTTTCAGCAATTCATCAACCGCCTCGGCTACCGTTTTGCAATCAAAAGCACTCTTCCGTCTCATCTTGGTGATAAAATCTTTTGTTATGTTGCTCATCTTCAGTACCTCCCTTTCTTGACACTTGATAGAAGTGGTTTCAAAACCTCAGATCAGGTACAAGGGTCCCGCTGAAGCGGGATTACATATCTGATCTAAAAAAAATTAGGGTATGCATCAAGCGTCAGGCCGATCGGGAATGCGCAGTCCCGCCGCCGGCGGGAGCCTTAGATGGGATTTTGAAACCACTTCTAATGGGTTTGATCAATTACAAAACAAATCTGGCTGTATGGCATCACATAGATTCCCATCTGCATCCGTTAGCATGGTTGGCTCGAAGTAATGTTGATAACGTGAATCAATTCGAAATGCGGGCTGGTAAGCAGAATCCAGCGTTTCCGTTGATCCGACAAAAGTCCGCGGTTTTTTATTAACACAACTCAAGAAAAGTCTTCCAAAATCCGATCCGACCGTTGCAAGCAGTGGAGCCGACAATAGAAGCGCACTGTATTGCACCATGGCGATATTTTCCAGTCGAAGCCTTTTTTTATAAATTTTGAAAAAAGTTTTCATGTGCCGGACTAGCTTTGATTTATATCCTCTGAGCGTTTGAATCTTTTCCACAAATTGGACGGCTTCCCTCAGAGGATCCAAAGGCTTTAAAGTTATTGTTGTGCCGTCCAGATCTCTGAGCCGGATATTGGCCAGAAACAAATTTTGATTTAAGCATTCGTAAAAAAAAGGGGTTCCTAAAAGCGGTATCGCCAGTGAAATAAAAGATGGCAATGTGATTTCCGGATTTGCAATAATAAACTCTAGTTCTTCTTTAAGTTCCGCAATCGGGCGGGTAGTTAAATCAAAAACAATACCGTAGTAGAATGGAATGCCGGAATTCAGGCATTTTCGAATGATTTCCACCTGGGGTAGACTGGTATTTTGGTATTTTTTAAAGTTCAATAACGCTTGCTTATTAAAGGATTCGACACCGCTGAAAAGCCCGGCACAGCCACATCTGACAGCAAGCTCCAGGTTTCGATCTTTAAGAAAAAAATCACTCGTGACCTCTGCTCCCCATCTTTTAAAATATCCCTTTTTCCACAAATCGCTTAAAAGTTCAAAGCGGTCCAGGAGAAATCTTTGATTAAAGGATGCAAAATTATTGTCAAGAAAATGGAGGTTTCGTTGTTTGCCGAGCGCCATGAACTGATCGAGAAGATAATTTATTTCATAAGGTTGATATTTGGCCTTCTCGGCGGTCAGAGAACAATAATTGCACCGGAAGTAACAATTTCTGCTCGACTCCACATAGGCGATCATTTTCATCCAATAAGCGAGATCGAAACGCGGAATCACCCATCCCTTTTCTAAAAACGTTTCTGAAACATAGGCCTTCCCAAAAACCTCCTCAATCGTTTCATGAAGTTGCTCGATGTCGCCTGTGCAGCAATAATCAAAGAAGTTTCTTGAATAAGTAGGCAGGGCGCGTATGGCCGGCCCCCCCGCAACGACAACCGCCTTTGGGTTTTTTGTTCGGACATAGGCAGATAGATGCAACATCCTGTCAAAAGCGGCATTGAGTCCGGTCAGAACCAGCATGTCAGGAAAAGCCAGAATTCGTTCATCCTCTAACGGCCCGCTGGAGACCTCGTCATATAATATGATATCACAAAGCTTAGAGGAGAATGCCCCCGCCAAAAAGGCGGCAGTCATTGATTGCGGGAACTTTGTTTTCCGCCGAATTGGAATCCGCAATTCATCGAAGTAGCAATTAACAATAAGAACTCGCTTTTTATTGAGCCTTTTTGATAATCGTCTCATAAATGATCGTCGGAAAACTCTGGTGCGTCAGCGATTAATAGACTGTATCCGGTCAGAGACCGGACCCCCCCCATGTGATCGTTGCAGTTAAATCGTACCTGAAAAGCCTCTGATAAACTTAAAAACCAGATTCATTCTGAAAGACACAATTTCAATACAAGCCAGGCATCCCGTCAAAATAAGCGTAACCCTCAGCTTTTTCTCAAGGATTCGATTTTATGGCGATTCAGTTCAGGGCTTCCCCAAGTGAGGTCGAGTTTGGTGCTGAGGAAAACATCCGGTTGGATCATCGTCTTCTTGAAGAACAGAAACACTCTTTTTTTTTCAGGCGACACATCGAGAAACGGTCCCGTGCACTTGGTGCATAAATAAACAAATTCGGTACAAGATAGTCGGGCAAAGTCGGCAAAGTCGAAGTTGAAATCATAGGGCCGACCTAAATTTTTAAGGGCCACTTTATAAATGATCGGGAAAATATCCTTAAAATAAATTTCTGCTCCTTCTTCTATTCTTCCCTGGATTTCTTCTTCTTCGGGAATGTACTCTTTTTTAGGGACATTAAGAGGACGCGCTTCCGGCACCTTTTTGAGCTTTTCGGGAAAACGCAATACGGCCAGATAATCGGTACGGCAAAAGTTAAGAAGATCCTCAATCAGCACGCCTTCAGCCAGTGCATGTATCACCATTTGATCGCCCCATTGAAACTGTTTTTTCCTGCGTTCGAATGGAACCAGATCGATGTCCTCTTCTTTAACCGGTCCAAGGTAAAGACCGACGTGGCTGAAGTAGCCCGGAATAAAAAAACCGTCCAGATAGTTCCTGTATTTCCTGACCAGAATATCACCCGGCTGGACAATTTTGATCACTTCGCGAATATCTTTTCCTTTAACCAAATAGCTGCCCGGATCGTACACCAGAAATAACGGCCGTTTATAAACTTTTATATCACCGAAAATCGTCAAAAATCTTTCCAGCAAGCCTTTGCTCGTTTTTGAAGCTGAGTTTTTGTCCTCCGACATAAGCCATCCCCCCTTGCTGTCTGGCGGGTGATTATTTACATGCAGATTGCCCCCAAAGGTGTCAATCGTTTCTGATTTTCGATGATGATGTTTTTCATTCGTGGGTGTTAATTCTGTCCAGATTTTCTAAATCCCATCTTAAATCAAGCGCTTCAAATTTGGCTCTTGCCATTCCGATATATTCTTCCGCTTTTATGCCATTGTGCGCCCTGTACCGGCTTGTCTTATGATGAAGCCGCTCTCCAATCTCAAAATAAACTCTGGAAAGCTCCACAATCGCGTTTAGCCGCTTGGCTTCTTTTATTGCACTGTTCCACCACTTAAGGGCTTTTACCTGATTATTAATTAACCAGTAGTATCTTCCCATAAGCTTATAGGCTTCCGTTCGATCGGCAGCTACTTTTCTTTTGCAATGCCCGGTTGTCAGCTTACCATATTCCAAGGCGGATCGTTTATATTTAGAAATATTTTGCTTGGCATTTGAAGCAATGGCATTTTTTAACATAGATAAATTATACGAAAATATGCCCATTAAATAATCGCTGTAATAATTCGTGAGAATGGCACGCCTGCCGATTTTTAGAACTAAACTTTTGGCCTCTTCTATTATTTTTTCAGCAGTATTCAAATCATTTTGTAGGATGAGTATTCGCGTTTGCAAACCCATAAATTCAATTTTCCTTATGTCCAAGCCGATTTTACTTAAATGGATAAAGCCTTCATCAGCATATTTTCGCGCTTCATTTAGCTCCCGCTTCTTCATTAATAACTTGGCAGTTAAGTAATAAAAATCCAGTTTGGCATGAACGAAATTATATATATCACTAATTTCTTTTAGTTTCTGTATAATCGTTTCACTTTTCACAAATTCTCCGAGCTCAATATTTGCATATCCCGACCAGACCAGGCAGCCCGAAGCAGAAGACACATCACCCTTTCTCAAGGCAGCGTCAACCAGATCTTCATCAACTTCTTCATGCCAGTTTCCGCTTAAATAATTATGTACGCCTTCAATAAACTTATAAAAGTGCAGTGAGAGAGGTTCCTGTTCATCTTTATCAAGAATGCTTTTTCTCGCATAATCCAGGATTTTTTTGCTAAGATTGAACGAAATGCCCGTTACTGAAAAAAGAGAGCTTGATCCGGTAAGAACATCGAAATACACCTGTGATTTTGATACGTCATATTTAAAAGCTTCTTTTACAAGTCCGATATTCTCAATAAACACCCGCTTGATATCAACATAAGCTAGCGCCAGAGCCATTCTTAGCTTTTTGGTCATAAGTTGGATGTCTAATTTGCTGGGGATTTTCTTTTTCCTGATTTGAGGAAGATATAGAAATCTGATTATGCAGGATAAATTAAAAATAAGCTTAATCAGCAGAAGAATTTTATTTTCTTGTATCTTTACCCCTTGGTTTGTAATTGATCTCTTATAATAATCAACAGCTTCTATAAAATAGCCCTTGCTAAAAAAAGCATTGGCAATGTTTTCTTCCAGTTCCGCGATTTTTTTTGAATCAAAAGCATCGCCACACTTGCTAATATATAGCTCCATGGCTCTCTGGTAGTAGTGTAAGGCTTCGCTGGATGCGGAAGATTTCATTGCCTCTTCGCCCGCTTTCAACATGTATCGTTCGGCATTATCAAAATCCTCCGCATTGCTGTAATGGTAGGAGAGGACACCATAAAACTCATGCAGCCTTGTACTGAAAACCTTCTTGATCGAATCCGCAACCTTCAGATGAAGCGACTTTCTTTTCTGGAGCAGAATCGACTCATAGGCAACTTCCTGTGCGAGGGCGTGCTTAAAGAAATATTCAATTTCCCCTCCTGATCTCCGCTCCCGTATGAGCTGCATCTCTTTCAAATAGGCCAGTCTGCTATCGATGTCTTTAACTGTCCTCTCGACGTCTGAAAGAACTCGGTGAAAGAAGTTTCTGCCGATTATCGAGGCAACCTTTACCAGTTTGCGAGTGTCCTCCTCCAGCCGGTCTATCCTCGCCATAAGGACATCATTGATCGTATAAGGTATGGCCATTTTATGAATTCTATCCGTTACTTCAAACAGCCCATCTTTTATGATAATCGCCCCTTCATCAATGAACGAGCGCACGACCTCCTCGATAAAAAATGGATTACCGCTGGTTCGCTGTATGATTTGTCTGATGATATCATAATGAAGCCCACTAATATTCAACATATTGCCGATGAGCGCTTCACTCATTCCTTCATCCAGCGGTTCCAGAAGGATTTCGACATAGTACACCGGAAGCCTTTCTTTTATGGTTTCAATTATGCGCTCGCCTTTCTGCTGGTAGCCCGGCCGAAATATATTGATAAAAAGAATTCTATGGGTCTCTGCCAGACGGAACAGAGCTTCCAAAAGCTCAATAGAACTGGTATCCGCCCAGTGCAGGTCTTCTGCAACAATCACCAGCGGCGTTTGCTCGGTTATCTTTATAAAAAGCTCCCTGACACTCTTTAGGATGAGTTTCTCAAGGGCTTCACCTTCAATGCCCTTAATCCTTTCTGCATATCTGCCCGATAGCTTCATTCCCATGAGGGTGGCAACAAATGGCAATACCTCAATAAGCTCTTCAGGCATAAGACGGCTGACGGCGGCCTCCAGCTTACCTAATGCCATTGCCTCTCCGTCAGCTTCTCTTATTCGTGCCCATTGTTTGAAAATATCAATAATTGGATGAAAGCTTAAATTCCCTCCAAATGAGATCGCTCTTCCCTCAAATAAGGCAACCCTTTTCATGACCTCATGCTTCTTCAATTCAGCCACGAGTCTTGATTTGCCAATTCCCGCCTCTCCGATAATGTTAACGATTGAACCCTCACCGTTTATGACCTTCATTACCTGCAGCTCAAGCTTGTTAAGCTCCCTATCTCTTCCAACCATCTCAGAATAGATCTTGCGTTCGGAACCCAGACGGGGACGGTAGACATCTCCTTTGCCGGATAGGACTTTATACATATGTATTGGATTCTCCCTGCCTTTAACCGCCGTTTTCCCGATCGCTTCAAATCGAAAGAATTCCTTGGTCAGTCTGAAGGTCTCATTGCTCACATATGTAGATCCTGCTTCTGCCAGTTTTTCTATCCTGGAGGCCAAATTGACGGTATCTCCAACTGCTTTGAATTCCACCCTCAGATCATTGCCTAAGGTACCTACAATTACCGGACCGGTGTTTATTCCAATCCGCATTTTGATGGGCCCAATGTCTTTATGTTGGTCGTTGAATTTATCTATTTCGCGGTGGATAGACAGAGCTGACGAAACGGCTCGCTGGGGTGCGTCCTCCAGTGCGATGGGCGCCCCAAAAAGAGCCATGATTCCATCGCCAGTCATTTCATTGACAGTGCCTTCAAACTCATGGACTTTGTGAATAAGAATCTCATAGACCAGATCCATAATATCGTAAGATCGCTCTGAGCCGAGCCTTTCGACCATGTGGACGAAGTCTTTCATATCGCAAAACATGACCGAGACCTGCTTGCGTTCGCCCTCAATTCTATCCCTCTGGGCCAGAATTTTGTCTTTTATGCCCATAGGAAGATATCTTTGAATTTTGTCAAATCTATGATCAAAAGAGTTGCTTTTGGGGAAAGGCTCAGAAAGAGACGCTAGATTGTGACCACAATCACTGCAAAATTTCTTGCCGGAAGGAATTTTGGCCTCACAATTTGGACATTCTATCTCAAGCTCAGTTCCGCATTTTACACAGAACTTTACATCTTCATGATTATCAAACTCGCACTTTGAACATTTCATCATTTTTCCCAACGAGGATTACACCGAAGTTAAATATTGATTTAGCGATAGGCATAAATCGCTAAAATTTCGTCAAGGAAGAGTAATTGCAAGTGTGAGATTGAGCTTCAAGTCATCCAAATATTGAAATATAGTTATTATGGGGCCCGATTTAATGTCAAGAGAATTCAAATTGATGATATCAGTCGTTGCTAATATTACAGATATAAAAGGAATATCTCAAGGTTTTTCAAAATTGGGTATGAATCCGAATTATTCCTTTCTTTAGGGCGCATTGACAACCTCGTATAAGTACCTATTTTTTCGTGTAAAACGGGCTGAATCTCACTATAAAAATGGATGCGACGAGGTTTAAAAAGGTCCTGATAATCTTGTAAAATCTGCTTGTCCAGTGGAAATCGAAGCCTATTCCACCGGAATTTATTATTTAGCGAATGAAACTATATTTACTCAGTCTTGGATGTGCCCGTAATCTGGTCGACAGTGAAATCATGCTGGGTCGTATAAAGCGGGCCGGTTGGACAATTGTGGAAGACCCGGAAGTGGCCGATGCCATCGTGGTCAACACCTGTAGCTTTATCGAGGATGCTGCCGATGAAAGCATCGATATGATTCTCGAAATGGTCCAATACAAACAGACCGGCGCATGCAAGCGGCTGGTGGTTGCCGGTTGTTTGCCTGAACGGTATCGTGAAGATATTGCCGCCCAGATGCCGGAGGTCGATGCATTTATAGGAACCGGAGCCTCTGACCAAATTGTCGCGGCTATTGAAGGTTCGAAATATCCCGGCGGGTGTTTGCTGCCGGATCCGGATATCAATCCGGCTCAGGACAACAATGTTTCCAGAGTATTAAGTGCGTCTCATATGGCGTATCTCAAGGTAGCGGAAGGTTGCAGCCGGCATTGCACCTATTGCATTATTCCCAAGTTGCGTGGCAAAAGAAGAAGCCGACCGCTGCCGGAGGTCGTCTCGGAAGCGCGCATCTTGCTTGAAGCCGGTGTAAAAGAGCTGGTGCTCGTTGCTCAGGATACGACTGCCTATGGAAAGGATCTTGAGCCCGAGGTGAACCTCAGCCAGCTGGTCGAAAACCTGGCGAACCTGCCCGACGATCCCGCAATAAATACAGGAGCGGTTGTTGCGGGCAATGACGTCGCCAACCGGTGGATCCGGGTACTTTACGGACATCCGGAAAGTATCGAAGATTCTTTTATTAAAACGGTTGCAACCCATTCAAATGTGTGCTCTTACTTTGATCTCCCCATTCAGCATGCCAGCAGTTCGATTCTAAAAAAAATGGGCCGCCGGTACACCCGGGACGATCTTTGCCGGTTGATCGATAAGATCCGTTCGCAGGTTCCCGATCCGGTGCTGAGGACGACGCTGATCGTGGGGTTTCCCGGAGAAACCGAAAAGGATTTCGAAACACTGCTGCGGTTCATCGAAAACATTCGATTTGACCATCTGGGCGTTTTTCTTTATTCCGATGCGGATGATCTGCCGTCACACCGCCTGCCGGAACCTGTCCCGGTTAGAGTGGCTCAGGAACGTTACGACCAGCTCATGTCTTGCCAGCTGGATATATCGGCCCAAAATTACCGAAAGTATATTGGTCGTACCATAGAGGTTTTAGTCGAAGAGGCGGTTGAAGATAGATTATATGCCGGGCGGGCCATATTCCAGGCCCCGGAAGTTGACGGCATGACATATATTAAGGTCGGGCAGGGTCAATTCGATTCCAAGATCGGATCGTTTGCCCGAATCAAGGTAACCGATGCGCTGGAATATGACCTCATTGGAGATACGATATGAATGATCTTAAGAAAAAGATCCTGTCGGAAAACGTAAAAGATTTGGAAAAAATTGAAGCTGAGCTCTCTGAGAATTTAAAACCCTATCTGGACCTGGTGTCCGATGTCGCCCGCCACATTTTGTTTGCCGGTGGCAAGAGATTGCGGCCTTTGCTGCTGGTCCTTTCGGCCAAACTCTGTGGTTACCATGAAGACTATGCCAAAACAGTTTCGACGGCCCTGGAATATCTGCATGCGGCCACCCTTTTACATGACGATATCGTGGATGACGCCATTCTCAGACGGGGAAAAACCGTAGCGCATTCTTTATACGGCAATGCCACCACGGTTTTGGTGGGAGATTTTCTCCTCGCGCGTGCTCTGGCCATTTGTGCAGACTCCGGCAAAATTAAGGTTATCCATATTATTTCAGATTTGACCGAAAACATGTCCACCGGTGAAGTTCATCAGTTAATGCGGAAAGGAGATGTCAACATCACCGAAGATGAGTACCTGGAGGTCATCCGGCGAAAAACCGCAGTTCTTTTCCAGGCCGCCTGCACGGTCAGTGCGGTCATCGCAGATGCACCGGCGGAAAAAGAGAAGGCGCTTGCAGATTTCGGTTATAATCTGGGAATCGCATTTCAAATGGCCGATGATTTATTTGACTACACCATGGATACGACGGATTTGGGCAAGGAGGTCGGTGCCGACCTCAGAGAAGGAAAATTAACCTTGCCGGTCATTCATGCCCTTAAACAGGCAAACCCTTCTGATCGGGCCCAGATGATAAAAATAATACAGAATGAAGCGTTCACCGTGGATGAATTTAATGTTTTTGTTGATCTGTTAAAGAAAAATGACGGAATTGCCTATACGGAAAGAAAAGCCGCATTCTGCATCGACAAGGCCAAGGCGGCGCTTTCTGTTTTCGAGGCTTCCAAAACCAAAGAGTCTTTGATAGATATTGCGGATTACGCCCTATCTCGCCGCATCTAAAAACTGGCTTTAAAGACCCATATTCTGCCCGATGGCGGCGTTGCGACCCGAGTCGGGACGCTCACGTACTATCGTGTACGCTCCGCTTTCGAATCGCATCGCGCCTTGCCCTCAGACAAAATCTGAGCCTTTAAAGCCAGTTTTACATTTTGCATTTTCTTAATGGACGCAACGGGCCAACAGGCTAAACCGGCCAACCTTGTATCGTGTTTTTGACTGCATCAAACTTTTTGTTCCCATATCGTTAGTTGATTACGTTGCAATCCTGCCATGAATTGCGTATCTTAAAGCTTGAATTTATAGCAAAATTCATTTAAGGGATATTACCATTATGTTCTTAAACCAAACCGGAGAATAGAAAGAGATGTCTGGAATGTCATTAAAATGTAACAGGTTGGTACTGGCAGGGGTTGTTATGGTGGTGACGATTTCACTGGCCATTGCAGCAAATGCCCAACAGCAGGCCCAAAATAAAACATTCGTGGTAATCGGAACGAGTAAGGTTCCTGGAGATAATATTCAGGTTGCGCGCGATGAGGCAATCTCGGTGAGTTTGGTGACGGCCGTTGCTTTGATGACCGAAGAGATTCTTAAGGTGGATTCACTGGTCGAAAACTTTCCGCGGGTTAATGAAATTGTTTATGAAAATACCGATGCGTTTGTCCAGGATTATAAAGTCCTGACCGAGACAAGATCCGGTAAATCCTACCGGGTTATCGTAAAGGCCACCGTGGCCGGTGAGAAAATTGCAAAAGCGCTTTCAACGGCAGGGATTTTGCGGGCCAAAGTAACCCTGCCGGCGATACTATTTTTTATTTCCGAACAATCGATTCAGGAAGATTCCCCACGTTATTGGTGGGGAAAAGAAATGGGCGGCTTCGAAGCGACGACCGCAACCACCATGGCCAATATCTTAAGAGCTCACGGGTTCCCCATCGTCGATCATGGCGGTATCGAGATCCGTAAAATGGCGGATTGGGATTCAAGTGACAAGCCCGAGCTAACGGATGAGGAAGCACTCAACCTGGGCACGCTGCTGCAGGCTGATGTGGTAATTGTGGGAACAGCCAGCGCCAGCCCGACCCCCAGTATAATGGGCGATGCGTTGAAATCCTTTAAAGGCAATTTGAATGCCCGGGTGCTTCGGACAGAGACCGGCGAAGCGCTGGCCAGCATTTCGCGAACCGCCGTTACCGCCAATGTGGATGAGCGTGCGGGGGGCAGGGAAGCGCTTGCGATGGCCGGCACGCTTGCAGGCGATCAACTGGCACCCCAATTGGCTGCTGCCTGGCGAGAACTGGTCGAAAAACCATCCCAGGTAGAGGTGACGGTGGAGGGAACCGGAAATCTTGCTAATTTTGTAAAATTTCGCAGGGTGCTGACCAGCATTTCCGGGGTTGGCGGAATCCGGGTAAAAGAAATAAAGCCCAATGAAGCAACCCTGATTGTCGAATATCAGGGCAAGGCCGAAGATCTGGCCTCCGCGTTGATGCTGCAGGATTTTAAAAACTTCGGCATCAACATTTATGAGATCACGCATCAGAATTTAAAGATCGCGATTGTTTCAAGCTGAATGCCTGTGCGGGAGGCGTGCTCAATTTTTCTTGACACGAAAAAAAGCCGGTGTTACTTGAAAATACCACTCTAGGCACGTAGCTCAGGGGGAGAGCGCTACCCTGACACGGTAGAAGTCGCGAGTTCAAATCTCGCCGTGCCTACCATGAGATTTTAAAGGGGTTACAGATGAACCAGTAACCCCTTTTTCATTTTGTTTGATGGCTGCAAATCCGTAAATTTAGGTTTGCGAAAGTCAAATTGTTAATTATATTACTGAATATATTTTAGCTCAGGATTGTAAATGCGTTCTTATTCGGCAAAAAATGATTTTTGCATCGATTCGAACGCAATCTTTCAACAAGTCCTTTACCCAAATCAAATTAACTTCAAAAAAGGTTTTTGCCATGCCGCCTGGAAAAGGCATGATTGTTTTGATGGGCTCCGGCGAGCTGACCGCAACCATGGTTGAGGTTCACAAAGAATTGTTGGGGCGGGTGGCGGCGGTGCCCAAAGCCGTTTTTTTAGATACCCCGGCCGGTTTTCAACTCAACGTTGACCAGATTTCCCAGAGGGCCCAGGAATATTTTCAGGCGCATGTGCAGCATTCCTTGGCGGTGGCCTCTTTTAAATCACATGAAACCATTACCCCTTACGAGGCCGAACAGGCCTACCATTCCTTGCGTGCCGCCGATTTTGTACTCATCGGACCCGGAAGTCCGACCTATGCGGTGCGCCAATGGCAGCAATCATCCATACCGGAAATCCTGATCAACCGCATCCGGGAAGGGGGCTGCCTGGTGGCCGCCAGCGCGGCCGCTTTGACGGTGGGGCGTTTTACACTTCCGGTTTATGAGATCTATAAGGTCGGGCATGAGCTGTACTGGATAGACGGCATGGATATTCTCAGGCATTTCGGCTTCAATCTTGTGGTGGTGCCGCACTGGAACAATGCGGAGGGGGGGAATCATGACACGCGCTTTTGCTTTATGGGCCTGCCCCGATTCAAGCGGCTTGTCTCTCTTTTGCCGGAAGGCGTATCGATTCTGGGCCTGGATGAACACACCGCCTGCATTCTGGATTTTGAAAACGATGAAGCCGTCATCAAAGGGATCGGTACGGTCACCCTGCAACGATCGGGTGGTGAAATGATTTTTGATACAAATGAACGGTTTTCGCTCGCGGTGCTTCGCGGCGGAGATGGCGGCAGGGAATGGAAACAGACCTCTGCTCTGCCGCAGGTGTCTGAAACGGAAACGGTGACCGAGAATGGTGCTTTTTGGAACCAAATCCATCAACTTGAAACGGATTTTCATGCCGGGCTCGAGACCCACGAAGCCAAAAAATCCACCAACGCCCTGCTTGAACTCGATCGGATAATATCGCAGGCGCAACAGGATTTGGAAAATGAGGAATTTATCACCCAGGCGCGAGACACTTTGCGGGAGCTGATTGCCATACTTGGAACCCGCCTGGGAGCCGCCCCGCGCAGTGAAACCGAATGTCTGGCGCCGGTGGTGCAACAGCTGCTTGATGTGAGAGAAAAATTCAGGAAACAAAAACGATTTGATGCGGCCGATGCCATTCGAGACAGCCTGCAAAGCGCAAGCATTATTATTGAAGATACCAAAGATGGCTCTCGCTGGCGGCTGAGGTCATAAATCAGGTTTCAGTGTTCGGGTGTCGGGTGTCAGGAGACAGATGACAGACGACCGTAACCAGTAGCCAGAAACGAGTAGCCCGGAGAATTAATCACGATGTTTACTCATCCTTCACTGTCGATTCTTGCTGTTAGCGAAGAAGACAATTCTGCACTGCACTCTTTTTTCTCCTACTTACAATCCATTTCCCACGTCCATTTAAACGTCAACTCCCAAATTCCGGACGATTTGAGCCCGTATGACGTTGTTATTACTTACAATATGGCCAACTTGGGCAAGGGGGGCGATCACCTTAACCGATTTGTTCTTGCCGGCGGGAGCCATCTGGGGTTGGTGCACTTATCCGAGAAACCCCTGCCGGAAATTTTTGGGGCGCAATCCCGGCCGGTCGGGCCGGCAACGGAATTGCGCGTTTTGTTTCAGGATCCCAACCATGCCCTTGCTCGGCGACTGCCCGATGCCATTTATTTAAATGGCTTTTATCATTGCTTTGAAAAAGTCGCGGATGACGCAGAAATAATTCTATATACAGACTGGCAATACAATCACAGCCCGGTATTGATCAACCGTTCGGTCGGGGCTGGTAAGATCGCCACCACCACGTTGCAAACCTATGAAGATCCCGTCCTGCAAAAAATTCTCTACCGCCTCTTGCGGTATCTGGCTGGGCAGGATGACAGCCATCAGACTCTGGGCATCGGCTTGCTGGGCTATGCACCCTCAGTCGGCAAACTGCACGGCCTGGGTGTTGAGGCTACACCCGGTTTAGCGCTGCGGGCTGCCTGTGACGTAAATCCCGAGCGTTTGAAACAGGCACTGAAAGATTTTCCCGGCTTAAAAACGGTTGAATCGGCAAAGGATCTCGCAAACGATCCGAGCGTTGATGTTGTCATCATCGCGACAGCACCGAATTCCCATGCCAATCTGGCCGTCCAGATGATGGATGCGGGCAAACATGTGGTTTGTGAAAAACCGCTGGCATTAAATCTCAACGAAACCGCCGCGATGGTGGAGATGGCGGACAAACAAAACGTGCATTTAAGCTGTCACCAAAACCGGCGCTGGGATGTCGATTATCTGGCCATTAAACAGGCCCTGATGGATGGGTTGATTGGCGATCTTTTTTATCTCGAAACCTTTGTCGGCGGCTTTAACCATCCCTGCGGATACTGGCATTCACATGCGGAAATTTCAGGAGGATTAGCTTACGATTGGGGCGCTCATTACCTCGACTGGATCGTGAGCCTGGTTCCGGCGCGTGTCAAAACGGTCATCAGCACTTCCCAAAAGCGCGTCTGGCACGATGTCACCAATGCAGATCAGGAACGCATACAAATACGTTTTGCCGGCGGGCAGGAGGCCGAGTTCATCCATTCCGATATCGCAGCGGTGCGTAAGCCCAAGTGGTATCTGCTGGGAACCAAGGGGGCTATTATCGGCCACTGGAGGGACGTGGTCGAATACGAGACGGATCTGGACCTTTATTTCAGGCAACATACGATTCCGGCTACAGAAATGCCGGCCGATTTAACCTTGTACCACCGCCACCATTCCGGTCAGATCGTCACGCAAAACCTTGCCATTCCCCAACGGCAGCATTATCTTTTTCACCAAAATATTGCCGATCATCTGTTAAACGGTGAACCGCTTGTAGCACCCCTTGAGCACTCAATTCGCGTGGTCGCTATTTTAGAAGCCGCCGCCAAATCAGCCGCCAACGGTGGCACGATGGAGGTGGTGGATGACTAAAGCGGTTAAATGGGGTGTGTTGGGCAATGCCACGATAGCACGGCGATGCGTCATGCCCGCCATTCACAAATCGAACAATGGTACCCTGCATGCCCTGGCCACCCGTTCACCGGAGCATGCCGCGAAAGTGGCCAGCGAAAACAGCATCGCGCGTATTTACGACAGCTATGATGCCCTGTTGATGGATTCGGAAATAGACGCTGTTTATATTCCGCTTCCCAACCATTTGCACCGACTGTGGACGTTAAAGGCACTAAAGTCAGGCAAACACGTATTGTGCGAAAAGCCCCTGGCACCCAATGCAGAAGAGGCCTGGGAAATGGTTTCCGCAGCCAGGGATACCGGCCGATTGTTGATGGAGGCCTTTATGTATCGCTTCCATCCCCGGAGTCAGCGCATAAAGCAGATGGTTGCTGAAGGGCGCATTGGAACGCCCTGTCTCGTTCGGTCGGCTTTTTGTTTTCGAATGCGTGAAGAGGATTGGAAAAACACGGATAACGCGCGCTTGAAGCCCGAAATGGGCGGTGGGGCCTTGCTGGATGTCGGATGTTACAGTGTCAGTGTGGCGCGGTGGTTGTTGGGCGCCGAGCCAACAAAAATACAGGCCCAGGCAGTTTATCATCCGGGAGGGGCGGATGTGCATCTTGTCGGCTCATTACATTTTGGTGGTAACAGTTTAGCCGCTTTTGAGGCCAGCTTTATTTCTGCATTACAGCAAACCTATACGGTCGTTGGCCGTGAAGGTGCGATTGAGTTGCCCCACAATGCATTCGTGCCCTGGGAAAAGGATGCGGTGTTCATGTTGCGGCGCTATGACGAGGAAACCGGGCAGGAATATGTTATACCGGGAGCAGATGAGTATCAGCTTATGGTAGCGCATTTTGCAGATGCGGTTCTTGGGAAAACCGAACTCACGTTCGCTGCGGAAGAGAGCTTCCGAAATATGTTGGTGCTGGATGCTCTGGCACAAGCTGCTCGCACAGGGAAGACGGTCACGTTATAAAAGGTTTCAGGCCGGGGGTTCAGGGCTCAAAGGTTCAGAGGTTCGGGGTTAAAACAACCTGGAACCCTGAACCTTGGAACCTGCTATCTAAAAAGCTCCGTAACCCGGACCGGGCTTTCGAGATGTTAATGTCTGTGAACTCTAAATACACGGTAACTGAAGAGACGTTTGATTCGATCAATGCTTACTGGCTGGATCCGCAGCACCATCTGAACTGGGATTGCCTCTTTGTATTGCCCGGGTGGTTAAAAGTATGGTGGAACACATTCGGGTCGGGGCTGCTTCCCTACCTGTGCTCGGTTCGGCATAAAAATGAACTGATCGGCGTTGCACCTTTCATGATTCAAGGTGAATCCATCCGGTTTATGGGCCATACGGATGTCTGTGATTATGTGGATGTTATTGTTCGCCCCGGAAGAGGCATTGAATTTTTTGAAGTTCTCGGGCATCATTTAAAGCAGCAGGGTGTCTCCCATCTGGATCTGGGGGCCATCCGGGCTGAATCGGTTGTTTTCAGAGACGTTTCTGCGGCGGCGACACGACTTGATTCCACGGTCTTCTGTGAGCCGGAGGATGTCAGTATGGAACTGGAACTGCCCTCGACCTGGGACGCGTTTTTAAAAGGGTTGACGGGAAAGGAGCGACATGAAATAAGACGCAAACTCAGGCGGCTCAACGAGGCGTCCCGGGTCAACTTTCGGGTCGTCGAAAGCAGGGCTGAAGTTGCCCAACAGATCGGCACATTTTTTGAACTTTTTAAATCAAATCGGTCGGACAAGTCGGACTTTATGACCGATCAACGGATATCATTTTTTCGCTCTCTGGCAGAGGCACTGGCAGAAGCGCGTATTTTAAAGCTTTATTTTCTGGATCTTGATGAAGTGCCGGCTGCCGCTGTAATGTGTTTTGACTACAATTCGACCGTGTATCTCTACAATAATGGATATGACGATCGATATCGCTCGCTGAGCATCGGGCTGCTCAGCAAAGTGTTTACAATAAAGGATAGTATTGAGCGAGGCAAAATTAGATACGATTTTCTTAAAGGCACCGAAGTTTACAAAAAGCGTTTAGGAGGCAAACCGGTCCAGCTGTATCGATGCCGGGTTGAACTGCGATAACGCAGGATTCGAATCTCGAAAGATAGTTGAGTGAAAAAACGGGAGGGGACAGCTTTGAAACCAGATCAGTTGCAGATTGCGATGTTCAGCATCCATTCGAGCCCGATCGGCGAATTAGGGACTAAAAATACAGGCGGTATGAGTGTTTATATCCGCGAGCTTGCCTGGCAATTGGGTACCCGTGGCCATCGTATTGATATTTACACCCGACTCAACGGCAGCAAACGCAACCGGATCATCGATTTGGGCGACAACGTGCGTTTAATTCATTTGAGTGCCGGCAACAATGGCCTTGCTCAAAAATTGACCCTTTATTATTACCTGTCGGATTTCTTCCGGGCACTCCAGCAATTCAGAGAGCGGGAAAACCTGAACTACGATTTGGTTCACAGCCATTACTGGTTGTCCGGTCGGCTGGGAAGCTGGGTACAGGATCGTTGGAACCTGCCGCACATGGTCATGTTTCATACCCTGGGAACGGTGAAAAACATTGCCGGTGTGGCCGATCAGGAACCCGATCTGCGCATTGCCACTGAAAAAAAACTGACCAAAACCTGTCAGCGGATTCTGGCGCCTACGGCCGCAGAAAAAAATAATCTGCTAACCTATTATAACGCCGATGCGGAAAAAATCGGGGTTGTCCCCTGCGGTGTCAATCTGGATCTATTTCGACCCATGGATCGGGCGGCTGCCAGGCAGCGATTGGGATTTAATAATAATGAGTCCATCGTTTTGTACGTCGGCAGGTTCGATCCCATAAAAGGGATTGACAGACTGCTTGAGGCGGCAGCCCATCTGCAAGACAAGCGGCAGCTGCGGCTGGTCATCATTGGCGGAGACGGGCCCGAAACGCCCGAGTATCAGAACCTGCAAAAAATGACGCGGAAATTGGGCATTCAACATGCGGTGACCTTTGTCGGGCGCGTGGAGCAAAGACATCTGCCCCCGTATTACAGCGCCGCGGATGTCCTGGTCGTACCGTCCTACTATGAAAGCTTTGGATTGGTTGGGCTGGAGTCCCTGGCTTGCGGAACACCTGTGGTTGCCACCGAAGTCGGTGCGATGAGGAGCATTTTGCGGGATGGTGAAACCGGGCAAATTGTCCCGCATGCCAATCCGCGCTCACTGGCGGCTGCTGTCGAAAAATTTATATCCGGATCCGGCTCAAAGAAATTGTCGGCCGATATGATTCGCGCATCGGTTCTCAAGTTTGGCTGGTCCACCGTGGCCGCGGCCGTCATTGATGAATATGACCTGTTATTTCAACAGATGAATTATGAAGCGTTAGATAATGCTTCCGCAAAAGTCTCTTCGCTGTAATCCATTTTTCAAGCGCCGGCGCTTTGTTTTTTAAGCATGGTGATCGGTTTGGCCATATCGAGAATGTGGTTGTGGATCATTTCCAACTGATTCCCCGGGGCGCCCAGCATAAGATCGCAGGGATCGACCGATGATTTCATTCTGCAACCCAATCCCAGAAAGGTAATGTTGGGAATTCCTTCAAGAAGCGGCAATGCTGTAATGTCGGCACAGCCACCCAAGGCTCCCCCGGATTGAGGAAGCGCCATCCGTCCACCTTTTTCATAGTTCAAGGCATAAAGCAGCCACATGACCTGCTCGCTGTTGGCCGTAAATATCAAAACCTGGGGATTCTGTTTAAAGTGCGATAAAGGGGCAATCAAAGCCGCCCGGGTTTTTCCCTTTTCAAGATACGATGATTTGAGAATGGTCTCAGCGGAAGCTTCCTCAGAATCAAAGAGGCCAACACCGTATTTCTCTAAAATACCATCATCCAGGTAGGCCTCCATATTCTTTTCAAATCCCAGAACGGATGTTCCGAGTTTACAACCCATTTGCTCCTTTTTAAGAAGCAGGACTTCACCTTCACCGGCGGCCACCAACGCATGACAGTAGCTTTTGAATTCTTTTTCAGGGAATGGTACCTCGGCCGGCAACGGGTCTGCTTCTTTATAAAGAATTACGCCGACAGGCTCATACTGCAGGGATAGACTTTTAACCAGATCTTTGGAAATACGCTGAAAATCGTTCATGCCATGTTCCTTAATTTAAAGTTAACCTTAAAATTTGGATGGGTTGAGTTGCGAAAGATCTTACCGGACTTATTTGGTCAATCGGCGATCACCTCTCGCCCGGCGGTTCCAGATTGCTTTGATAACCACTCCAACGAAAACTTGAGGTCATCAAATGCGAATACTTCAAGTGACACGCTTGCGGTAAATCGTTTTAATATCGCCAGAACCGGTTCTCTGAATTTGGGCGGCAGTTTGTCCATCGCCAGATGGTCTTGCCCGTTTTTAACCCCATGCAGGTGGATCATAGAAGTTATATCGCAATATTTATTGAACAGGGCGTTTAGGTCATTTCCGTTTGCGATCAGATGCCCGATGTCCAGACATACGCTCAGGTTCAGCTCGGCGAGGATATCATCTATCAGATCAAATCGATAATCCAGGTTTTCCACCGCAATGGATTCTGCCGCTATTCCGGCGGTCAGTATTTTTTGGAGATTTTTAAGCACGCGGCGCTGCCAGCTTTTCACCGTATCCGGGGCCGATGAATTTTGGCTGTACGGTAGATGCAGGCAATACCCTGTGGGGCAGAGCGGTGCGATGCGATCGATAACGTTTAAAATCGTATTTACAGCCTGTTGCTGTTTTTCAGGCTGCGTATCACTGAGGGATACGTCGGTGGGCAGGTGAATATTGTAAGTCAGGTCGTATTCGCGGGCCAGAAGGGAAAGTTCCTTTATGACCGCCTTTGACGGCAGGGCATCGGCGGGCAGACTCTCAAATAGCAGCAACTCGATTTCATCGAGATAGGGCCCCAGCATTTTTACATTGGGGATATAGTCATCCGGATAAATGAACGAGGTCGTGCCGAGTTTAAATGGAAAAACGCCCTTATATGACCTGGCCAATGAAGGATACATGCGCACCATTTCTATTTTTCGATGCCCACTCTTGCTTCCACTCCATTTTCGAAATAATGCTTTACGGCTTTCATCTCCGTAACCAGGTCTGCCTTTTCAATAACCCCGGCGGATGCCCCTCGTCCGGTAATAACGAGCTCTGTTTTTTTCGATTTTGCATCAATGATATCAAGCATATCCTGCTCTGAAATAAGTTCTAACTTCACCGCAATGTTGGCCTCATCCAATACAACCAGATCATATTTGTCTGATGAAATAATTTCCCGTACCCTTGCAAGCCCTTTTTGGGCTGCTTCGACATCCTCCCTTGTCGGCTTGTCCCAGATAAAACCACCCATTCCGAATTGTTCCACTGTGATAATGTCCGCGAACCTTTTCAGGGCTTTGATTTCGCTATACTCGTCCGCCTTGATGAACTGCGCGAAGAAAACCCGCATCCCCGCGCCGGCGGCCCTTATGGATAGACCCAGCGCTGCGGTTGTCTTCCCTTTTCCATCGCCTGTATAGATATGAACTTTTCCCTTCATCGCCTTACCTCATTTTTGGTCCAGAATATATTCCGGTACGATGCCTTTCAGATGCGGGAACGCATCGGTCATGTGGGGTAACTGCATGGCCTCCATGAACTCCTGTTGAAAGTCGGACTCGATTGTCAGTTCGATATATTCCACATTTCGGGATACCCAGTTGGCTTCTTCGCGTTTGTCCCGGTTCAAAAGCGCCGCTCTGCATCCGTCTCCGGCGGCATTGCCGATGGAGACAATATTTTCAATATCACAGTCCGGAAAGAGACCCATAATCAGGGCCTTTTCACGGTCCACATGGGTCCCGAAGGCCCCGGCGATTTTTACTTTTTGCGGCTTATCCACCTGCAGGCGCTTCAGCATAAGTTTACAGCCAGCGTAGAGGGCACCTTTGGCCAGCTGTATCTGGCGCACATCTTTCTGGGTGATCACAATGTCTTTGCCGATACTGGTCTCCTCGGCCCAGGCCAGAACGAATTCTGAAATCTGGGTTTCCGGATTTTTACGGAAACGGTTGGATTTCTGCCCCTTTTTATTGAATGCGCCGCTGCTGGTAATAACGCCGGCTTTAAAAAGCTCGGCCAGAACATCCAGGATGCCGGACCCGCAGATACCTTTGGCTTTCATCTCCGACGGCTCGGAATATTTCCGCCAGGCATCCTTTCCAATGACCTTATAATCCACTTCATGGGTTTCGGGGTCGATTTTGATGCGCTCAATCGCACCCGGTGCAGCGCGCATGCCAAAGGTCAGCTGGGCACCTTCAAAGGCCGGACCTGTGGCGCAGGAAGAAGATATCAATTTCTCCTTGTTGCCCAGCACCAGTTCGCCATTGGTTCCGATGTCGATAATAAGCTGGACTTCATCTTTCTGGTAAGGCGCTTCGGCAATCAAGACGCCGACGTTATCGGCACCCACGAATCCGGCTTCATTGGGCAAGATAAAAACATACGCTGACGGATTGATATGGATACCTAAATCCCGGGCCTTGATGTCCAGGCTGTGATGGATCACAGGCGGGAAAGGCGCCAGCGCTACATGTTGCGGGTCGAGCTGTAAAAGAATGTGGTGCATGGCCGTATTACAGGCGATCGTAAAATCTTCGATGTCATGGCGGGAAAGTCGCAGGTAGGTTTTTCCTTCTTGCGGTGCTTCCACCCATTTGTCCGGACCTTTGTGGCCTTTTTTCTTTTTTACCTTTTCCCTGGGCGGGTGGGTTGCCTGTATGGCCTCGTCGATGAGCTGATTTAGCGCTTCCACGATATCATTGCTCATCTTTTCAAGCCCGTCCGGATTCATCATATGGTAGGTGATGCGGCTCATCACATCTTCACCGTACTTGCACTGCGGGTTCATCATCGATACCGTGTCGATGACCTCCATGGTTGTTAAGTCACAAAAATAAACCGCCACCGTGGTGGTCCCGATATCCACCGCCAGCCCATAACTGGATTCGAATTTGCCCGGTCGTATGCGTATAATTTCCTGATCCATCCAGACACTGACGGTGACGGTCCAATCCCCTTTGCGCAGGGCCGCAGGGACCTGGCGCAGAGCCTGTAAATCAATTTTCAGATTTTCAAGACCATACCGGTTTTTGAGCTGCTTGCAGATGCGTTCAAAATCTCCGGTGGGGTCTTCAAAGGCGGGCTTTTCCACCGTGATGGTGTACAATTTAACAGCCGGATTATGTTCGATCTGAATATCACGGGCAGCCTTGCTGACAATCTGTTTGCCGGCGCGGGATTCCTCAGGCACAAAAACAAGGAGGTCGCCTTCTATCCGGGTGACGCAACCCAGCCGGTAACCCGCCTCCTTGTCGGCGGCATTGATAAACTTCTCCTCTTCCTCTTGCTGCCAGGGGCTTACATGCGACCGTTTGGAAGCGATGCCGTATTTCTCGAAAAACCCTTCTTCGATACGAACCTTGCATTTACCACAGACTCTTTTTTCACCGCACAAAGCTTCGATGTCCGCACCCAGAAGCCGTGAGGCTTCGATTACCGAGACCCCCTTCGGGACCAGCCCCCTGCGACCAGAAGGCTGGAAGATGACCTTGGCCATATTTTCATCCATGCGTCGTTCTCCTCTTTTTTCAGCCCGCTTGCACCCGGTCTGCTATTCCTGCTCCTGCAATTTTCTGAGCTGGCTTATCATTTTTATGGCCTCCTGCACGGCGTTACCGGCGGATTCGGCATATCCGTCGGCCCCCCAGAGCTCGGCCACGTCCTGAGTCACGGGGGCGCCGCCCAGCATAATGGCCACCTTTGGATTCTTGGCCTTGATCATTTCGATGACCTTTTTCATGCCCACCATGGTTGTGGTCATCATTGCAGACATCGCCACAATTTCGGCATCGGTTTTAAGCTGTTCTTCGACAAATTTTTCGAGGGGCACATCGCGCCCCAAATCATGAACGTCAAAACCGCCGACTTCAAACATCAGTTTAATGATATTTTTACCGATATCGTGCACATCACCCTGTACCGTGCCGATGACGACCTGTCCCATTTTCTTTACGGCGTCTTGTTTAATATGCGGTTTGAGAATGTCCAATCCCGCATACAGTGCATCGGCCGACATTAAAAGTTCCGGAACAAAATATTCCTGTCGATCGTAGAGATCGCCGACGGTTTCCATGCCCGCGGCCAGACCATCCATGATGGCCTCGAAGGCATCCATGCCCTCATCCAGGGCGATTTGCGCCCACTCCCGCGCCGTGTCTTCTTCAAATTCTACCACCGCCTCGGCCAGGTTCTTCAGGATTTCCTCTTTTCTAGCATCTTCCATCTTTAAGCCTCCTTCCCGATCAAAGGATCGGGCAAACATTAAACCTTCTTTTTAAAGGCGTCCCACAGCCGGGGAAGCTTGGGTGCCGTATTTTCGCACAGTTTGTACGTAAGCCTCGATATTTTCCCCTTTCATTTCCGGCCAGAGGTCACAGCCCGGCCAGACGGCGTCAACCCCATCATCGATACATTTTTTGATCACCGGCTCCACATCGCCAACATCACCCGTCACCAGCGTCCCGTAGGGATCGAAATTTCCCAGCAAGAGCACATCGCTGCCCAGTTTTTTACGGGATTCAGCCACATTGTTTTTTTGATCGACGCTCAGGGCATCGGCGCCGCATTCATTCATCATTTCGATAATCAGATCGGTGGAGCCGCAGATGTGATTGATGGTCGGGATTTCCAGAGTCTCGAAGATCCTGACAAGGTTCGGCTGAATCACCGTTTTCCAGACTTTTGGTGACAGCAGGTCGGATCCGGACCCCATTTCGCGAATATTCATATAGTCTACACCGATGGCTTGATAATGGCGGGCGACTTTGATGACCAGATCGGTCATTTTCGAAAGAAAGGCCTCAATCCTTTCTCTGTCCTTGCGGACCCCTTTAAGCAGAAGGTCTAATTCATAAACCTGACCTGCCATGGTGAAAGGACCCAGCACCCAGCCGCCGATGGCAAGATTATCCCCGATCTTTGACTTTAAAATTTCAAACGCTTCATCCACCATGGGCATGCGCCCCCGGTTGAGAAAATCCTCTGGGATTTCGACATCATCAGGATCGCTCCATTTCGTCGGCACAGTGGGGTAAAGTATGTCTTCCGCACCGTCGTAGAGGCTGACCCCCCGCCCCAAGGCCTCGGGTACGGTGCACATATCGTAGGGAATGACCACGGCATCGAAACCGAACATCTCTGCCGTCAGCATGGCGGAGCGTGCCAGGTTTTCGGCCGACGTGTGAACCTCCGCAAATCGGATACCCATCTCATTGATGGCCTGAATGGCGACCATGCCCATACCGCTGAAACATGGCATCGTATCGATGGGCTCGCGTTTAAAAAGCCGCACCACTCTCTCTTTGGGGGTTAATTCGGACATCTAATGCTCCTTTCTGATCTATTTTTCTCTACACCAAACTCACACTCTATGCTTGTAACGGTTTTAACTGATCCACAAAATCTGGAAACAGTTTAAAAAGGGGATGATCGGGTTCCTGGGGTAATTTTTTGGTCTCGGCAAAGACCGATGTGGCCAGAAAAGCATCGGCCATGGCAACCGCGGGAAAGATCCGCGGTGCACCGGCCATGGGGCCGGAGAAGACCATGTCGTGGTAAAAAAATGAAGAAAGCGCCGCCAGGGCCGCATCTGCCGCAGACCATCCTTTAAAGCCCCAGAGCTCCCTTGCCTGGGTCCACATATAGGACCCGTTACTGGGCGCGCTGGCAGCCGGGAATCCCCAGCGCTCTTTTACCATTCGATTGGCGATTCCACACATAGCCGTTGCGGGAGCGTTCATAACCGAAGTGTCTATAAAAATACTTTCAAATTCCGCTCCCACTTTTTCGATAGCATCCAGGAGCCTCTGGGCGCCGGTTATGCGGCCGCCCGGCATCTGGTCCTCCTGGTCGAAGGCGACCAGCAAAACATGCTTCACGCCCATTTGGGAAATTTCCCGAATCTCTGTTTCGATCTCCTTTTCCCAGACCGTCAGACTGTTATAAAACATGCGATCCAGCAGTCCTTTTTCTGCGCAGTAGGCCGCACCTTCCAGTTTGGGTTTTAACACCCAGGCATCGATGCAAAAGGGCATTGCGGTCACCGATGTCAGAAAATCAATGAAAATTTTGAACTCCTGTCCGGTATTGGCGACAATGTCCGCCATCCCCGGCACACCGGTTTCCCGTGAGAGTTTATCCTGGGTTTTGAGCAGCGCTTCCGCCTGCTTTTCGTCAAAGCCGTCTTGGCGTTTTCCTTTAAAGACGCAGTCACCCTTCTGGAAAATAGATGAGCAGATCACCGTCGGGTTTTGCCCGGGTTGTCCGCCGAACCTGACGCCTCCCACTTCACAGATTTTTTGTTCGGTTTCAAATGCAAACATGTCCATCCTCAAAATAATAATGCCAAGCTGTTGCCGGGCTGTTAAAAACTGAGCGTGTCCCGGGTCGTCATCGTGTCCCTTTCTTACAAAGATTAAATCAATCCTTTAACCCGGAACCCTAAATTACTGGTTGTTGTTGATATCAAAAAAACGACGATAATTGAAGATCGAAATTTCTCTTTCTGCGGTTTGAATTTTCACCAATCGAATTGAGGACAAATGGAAGGGCAGGCCGGATCACTGCGTTTTCCAGGAAGAGATCGCCCGGTGCAGTAAGATGTGGTCGAAAGCGGCCGACCCACAACTTGGAAAAAAGGCAATGCCGCCGGCCAGATTATTGATCCTCTACCATCCTCTGATAGACGCTGTTAAAAACAATCCCGCTTCGGTTAATTCGGTCATGGCGCCCAGCATATCCCCCGTGACGCATCCCATGCGCTTTTTATAGTAAAGAAGAATGGCAGCGATGATGATCGCAAACGCCAGGTTCAGCCACAGGGCCTTTAGGCCTAAAATCAAAGAAAGGCCGATGGGCAAAATTAGGCCCCAGAAATGCCGGGATGATATTTTTTCGCTGAAAAAAGGCTTACCGGTGCCCTGCGGACGGCCGTAGGGCAAATAGCGCATGCCAAACAGGATTCCGGCCCGGGCATAGGCGGGGATCGTCATCAATATGATGCTGCGATCTGCATCCAGACCTGCAATACCGCCCCATTTTAGGGCCAGGCCAAACAGAATCGCCAGCAGACCCATGGTTCCAAGCCGGCTGTCTTTCATGATCTCGAGCGCTGTGTCCCTGGAACGCGGTCCCAGCAGACCATCGGCCGTATCGCCCAACCCGTCCAGATGAAATGCCGCGGTTAATACCGCAAGCAGAATGACATCCAGCAGGGCGGCCACCGGCGGTGTCCAGAACCTTATAACAACAGCGTCGAAGAGCGCCACCATCAGCCCCAGCAGGATGCCGACCAAAGGAAAATAGGGCACCATCTTGGGCGGGTCGAAGGCTCGGGTTTTCCCCAGCGGTAAAATGGTTATAAATTGCAGGGCTGAAATAAAATTGCGCATACGCTAAAGGGTTCAGAGGTTCAAGGTTCAGGGTCCATGGATAAGGACTGAGTGCTGAGGGCTGAGCTAAAAAACTGCCTGATGCGCGGCCACTTCAACATGACGTGTCGTTTTCCGGCCTGAGCTGGCATGGGTTGCGCTTTTTTATTCGATAAAGCTCGGACCCCAGCACGCAGTCCTCAGTCCTATCCTTTGACGGTTACCGGAATGCCGGCAACCATCCAGATCACTTTGCCGGCGCTTTTTGCCACGGCCTGGTTGGCCAGCCCGATGATATCCCTATACTGCCGTGCGAGCCGGTTTTCCGGAACGATGCCGGCTCCGACCTCATTGGAGACCAAAACAACCGGGCAGGCCACGTTCTGGAGGGTATCGATTAATTGAAAGACCGCTTCTTCCATTTGTTTTTCATCACGGGTTTGCATCAAAAGATTATTCACCCACAGGGTCAGACAGTCTACCAGAATAACATCCGCTCCGGGGCTATTTTGAATAATGGCCTGCGGCAGCTTCAGCGGTTCCTCAACAGTCCTCCAGTTCCCGCTGCGCGCTGCTTGATGTTTTGCAACCCGGTTTTCCATTTCATCATCCTGGGGCACGCAGGTGGCGATAAAAATCTTGCGCTCTCCGGGCACCGTTTCAGCTGTTTGCAGCGCATATGTGCTTTTTCCGCTTCGGCACCCACCGAGAACGAAGACAATTCCCTTCAACCTTTCAGTTTCCATCATGATATCCAGATACGCCTTCAGGCTGTTTATAACAAATTATAATGGTTTAGGTTTCGCTTGTCTGTCAAATTGGCACTAATTTAACTATACGATCCACATTGATAAACGCTTCGAAATGCTTGGCCAGCAGATCATATTCCCGGTTGCGGGCTTCGATTCCGCCGATGTCGGATACATCGTCGCCGTTTAAACCGATATGGTCTAACCAGAATTTCAGGATTGCCGGGTTATCAAAAAATCCGTGAATGTAGGTGCCCATGATTTTTGAGCCACCGGATGCGCAGCCATCTTCGTCCCGGCAGGGGCGATGGTTGCGCTTTAGGATTTTCAGCAGGGGGTTCCCCCCCGTCCTGATGGTTTGCCCCATGTGAATTTCATACCCGGCACCGCGACGACCATTCCAGGAAAATTGGGTTAAAGTCGTCGTTTTGGGCGCTTTCAATATGGTTTCGATTGGCAGCAGTCCCAACCCTTTACTGGCGCCGGGTTGACCTTCCAGGCCGGCGGGGTCTTGCACGGTCGTTCCCATCATCTGATATCCGCCGCAGATTCCCAGTAAATGCCCGCCAGCGTTCAAATACCGGGTCAGCGCCCGGTCCCAGCCCGAAGACAAAAGCCAGCCCAGGTCAAAGCGTGTATTTTTTGAGCCGGGCAGGATAACGGCTTTAAAGGCGCTGAGATCCTGGACTTTTTCAAGGAAATACACTTCCAGGCGTTTTAAGCCCAGTAGCGGATCAAAATCGGTAAAGTTGGAAATATGCGGCAGGCGTATGACGGCAACCGCCGGCTTGTGGTGATTTTTAAGGTTTACTTTCCTGGGGCTTTCAATGACCACTGAATCCTCGGGTTCAATCCGGATATGGCTATACCAGGGCAGGACGCCGAAAACCTGCTTTTGCGTTTTTTCCTCAATCCAGCGGATACCGTCTCTAAAAAGATGAATATCGCCCCTGAAACGATTAATGATAAAACCCTTAACCCGGGCGCGCTGGTTTTTCTCCAGGCATTCGAGGGTGCCGATGATCTGGGCAAAAACACCGCCGCGATCAATATCGGCCACCAGCAGAATCGGCGCTTCCGCATAGGCGGCCATCCGGAAATTAACGATATCATTGGACATCAAATTAACTTCTGCACAGGAGCCGGCACCCTCCAGAATAATCAGTTCATACGCTTGGCGCAACCGATCCAGTGCGCCGCAGGCTTCCCTGAAGAGATGCGCATTATCGCTGCGATCGGCCCCGGTCTTTGCGTTTTCGAGTACGGATCCCATCAGAACGACCTGAGATCCGATTTCAGCGGTGGGTTTTAGCAGGACCGGATTCATATCCACATGGGGAGGGATCTTGGCGGCTTCAGCCTGAACGATTTGAGCCCGGCCCATTTCAAGCCCTTCGGGTGTGACCCCCGAATTGTTGGACATGTTCTGGGCTTTAAAAGGGGCAACCCGGACACCCCGGTTTGAAAATATACGGCATAATGCTGTGGTAATGACACTCTTGCCGACCTCAGATCCGGTTCCAAGGACAGCGATACAGGGTGCTTTTGTCTTATGTTTGCGTTTCGATGCCAAAAGCTGCTTGAACTCCCCTTAAATACGAATGGTGTCGGTATGACAGTTATTTAAGGTCAAACCGGACGGGTATTTTCACCCACATTTTTTTCTTTATACCGCCTTCGGTCCCTGGCTCGAACAGCCATTTTCTTACAGCTGACAGGGCCGCGCGGTCTAAAACACTGTGCCCGCTGGATTCGTACACCGCTAAATCACCCACGCGGCCGTTCTCATCTACCAGCACTTTCAACATGACGATGCCTTCATATCCCATCCGGCGGGCCTTTAGCGGATATGAGGGCGCCGTATTCTGCCTGTACAGCGGCCTGGCAATTTTGAGGACGGATCCGGACAGGCTATCGTCGCTTTGCGCGGCAGGCTGGATGGCTGCGGTGGCCGCCGGTTCTGAAGATTCGTTTGGAACGCGTCGCGTTTCTTTTGTGAACACTGTATCTGCAGGAAGCGGCTGGTGAACGGGTTTATTGGGAAAACTTGCCGTATTGAAGACGTTTATTTCAGCTTTGGGCGGAATATGACGCTTGGTGTCAGGCGCCGTCGAAGTCGCTTCAGCGGCTTTCATGTGCTTTTTGTAAAAGGTAGACGCTTTCAAACTTTTCTTCCGCCGGGGCTTTTTGACAATATTCTCTGGAGGCGCGGCCGGCAGCTGTTTTTGGGGCTGTGCGGACTGCTCGACCTTGGGTGCCGGCATGGCGTCGAGATTTTCCCCGGCCTTCTGATTCAAACTGGATTCGCGCTGCCTTTCAGGTGGTTTCTGAGGAATCGCGGCGTTTGCCCTGCGCTTTTGAGGCCTGTCGGCTGACAGGGTAATCGATAGGGATTTTGCCGCTGAAGTCGGATCGGGAGCAAAGCTCAGCCAGCTGAAGTCGGTGTTCAGAATAATGGCATGAAATCCAAGCGCCAATATGAAAGCGGGCAGCAGACGTTTCACATCTATTCCTCAAAGTCGGCCTGCAGGGATATGCGGCTCAATCCTGCCTGGCGAATTTTATCGAGAACATTATATATCATCTGGTACGACAATGCGCGGTCCGCAAAAACCAGCACCCCGGGTTCCCGGGTGCCACCGGCTTTGCTTTTCAGGATCCGGGTTAGATCCGCAAGGGCAACCCGCTCTTTGTCGACATAAATCACCTCGTCCGCTTTAACGGTGACCGACAGGATCAGTTTTTTATCGATTTCGGCTGTGCTGGAAAGCGGCAGCTCAACCGGCAGCCCCCGGTGAACCGCCATGGAGAGCATGGCGTAAATAAAAAATACCAGCAGCAAAAAGACAATGTCAATCAAAGGAAGCATTTCGATTCGTGCTTTTTTAGATGCGGGCAGTTGGACTTTCATGATCCGCCTCCGATCAATTCTTGCCGCCGGGCTGAGTTAGTTTTTCGTATACGATTTCCAGGCTGGTGGCGTATTTTTCGATGAGCACGGCCGCATTTTCTACGCGCGAATTAAAATAATTGTAAGGGAAAACCGATAAAATGGCGATCCCGAGACCGGCCGCGGTGGTTATCAGCGCCTGGGCGATGCCGGCGGTCACCTCCTGGGGATGCTCGATCCCGGCCGAACCTAAAACTTCAAAGGATGATATGATTCCCAGAACGGTCCCAAAAATTCCCAACAAAGGAGCGACCGTGATCATGGTGTCCAGAACGCCCATAAAACGCCGCATATGTTTGATCTCATCAGCTGCCGCAGCCTCCATGGCCTTGGCCATGGAAAATTCTCTATGCAGGATACCGCTGACCAGAATTTTAATGATATAATCTCTGGTATCCGCTGTCTTGTTCTTAATTGATTCCCAGTCTCCCTGACGGGATAGTTCCAGGATTTCATGGACCAGTGATGGACGGCTCTGAATCTGTAGCTTCAACCAGAAAATGGCCCGTTCGATGACCACGCTCAGCGCAATAATCGAACAAACCAGCAAGGGGTACATAACCGGGCCCCCTTTGTCAAAAATATGCCACATCGTTTTACTCCTTGTTCCGTTGTTCCTAACCGCGTTTACATTTTAAATGCCAGTCCGACGCGAAAGCTTGGATCCGCCGGGCTGAAACCGAATGCTTCCTCATAGTGTTCATCAAAAAGGTTTTGAACCTTTCCGAAGATTTTAACATCCTGGATATAGCGATGATTCAGTGTAAAGGTATATGAGGTCGCCAGATCGACGATAAAATATTCATCCAGGGTTACCCGTTCAGCCGGAAAGGTGCGAAAATCGAGATCATCGCGCTCACCCACATACAGGCCGTCGAAGCGAATCTGAAACCCCTTCCAGGCCCAATTAACATAACCGGAGGCCGTGTGGTGCGGCCGGCGCAAAAGATCCTTTCCTTCTTCAAAGGGCGAACTCGGCCCTCCTGCGCCACCGTCGTCGGTGACCTCGGTATCCAGATAGGTGTAGTTGCCGCCAACGGTAAAACCATAGCCGGGCTTGCATAACGCCATCAGCTCGATACCCTGGCTTTTGGCTTCTTGAATGTTTTCAAAATCCGGGTCCGGGTCCGGTCGATCTATATAGGTGATTAAATCATCAAATTTTTGATAAAAATAGGTGGCACCCAAAACAAGCTTATTTTCCCACAGCACCTGATCGACACCCACTTCCCAGGAATACGATTTTTCCGGGTCCAGATCCGGGTTGCCGGTGGCAAATCCCTGGGCGAAATTTTCGGTAAAGGTGGGCGCCTTAAAACCTTTTCCGGCTGCTGCCCGAAATACCGTGCCGGTTTGGGTTAATTCATATGCCAGCGAGCCGCGCGGAACAAATTCATTGCCGAACTCGCTGTTATCTTCATAACGCGCACCCGCGGTCAGGTGCAAACGATTAAAAAATGACAGCTGCTCCTGGGCATACCACCCCCAGTTGTCCCGATCCTCATTCAAATCATCTTTTGATTCAAATCCCAGGAAGATGGAGCGCGTTTTTTGATCATATTCTTCATCCAGATATTCAAATCCGGCCGTAAACGTGGAGCGGATCGTTTCCGCGGATGGATAACGAATGTTAAAATGATAATCAACGGAATAGCGGGTCTCCTCGGTTTCCGAGAAAAAAGCGCCAAAGGCGTCCGCCGGCGGATCTTCCGGATCATTAAAATCCTGTTCATTCTTATGATAGCCCAGCAGCACAACATGCTCCAGCCAAGGCAGCATCTGGTATTGAGTGTGTATGCCGCCCACCCGATCATCGTTTTCCAGATCCTGCTTATGATCCAATGGCGAGTAGCGGTCACCGGCATCTTCGGTCGGAAACTTCAATTTTGATTCTTCGTAACGCCCGGTAAAAGTGAAATCGAGATTGTCCAGGGGATACACATCCACCCGGCCGCTGAAGGTATTGTTCCAGTAATCTTGGTTGACATCCAGATAGCCGTTATCATCGATCCGGGCGTATGCCAGGCTGGCTCCGACCCAATCATTTCCTCCCGTGAAGCCGACACTCTGCTCACCGATGTAATTCTTATCACCTTTCAGATAGGTACCATTGGAAGTGGAGGCTCGCAGCGAGGGTTTGCCCTCACCGGGTGCGGTAATAAAATTGATGACCCCGCCGATGGCATCCGATCCGTATAAGGCACTCTGCGGTCCGCGAACAATTTCGATGCGTTCAAAATTTTCGGTCAGCAAAGTGCCAAAATCAAAGCCGCCACCCCCCAGATTGACACTGACACCGTCGATCAAAACTTTTGTAAAGTTGTCTTCACCACCGCGCGGATAAAGGGCCGTTACGCCACCCCGGCCGCCGCTGCGCAAAATATTAAACCCGGGCACAATTCGTAAAGCATCCAGCGCATCGACGGCTTGACGTTCTTTAATTTCTTCTTCGGTAACCACCGTTGCTGAAACGCCCAATTCTCTGACCGGCGTCTCGGTTCGTGTGGCCGTCACCAGGGTTTCATCCATTATGGGAACCGAATCTTCTTCTTCAGATTCTGCTAGGGTCGGTCCGGCTACGATCACCCAAAAGAAAAAGCCGATCAGAATACGCCAGACGTGTCGCTTCATGGTTTTCCTCCTCCTCGCACAAACATTCAGTATTTAGTATTTGGTGTTTAGTGTTTAGAATGCTGACAAATTGACATAACGTCATAACCGGTTTACCAAACATTAAATACCAAACACGAAACACTATTTCCTATTTAAAAATTTATGCGGAACCACCGTAACGCGCGGCAAATTCCCCAGCGGACTGATATCAACCAGCAGCTTGCAGTCATAGGTTTTTTCCAGAATTTCAAAGTTCAAAACCTCATCGGGCGAGCCCATGCATACGATTTGACCCGCTTTGAGCAATAACAACTGATCCGCATACATGGCCGCCAGGTTAACATCATGCGATACCATGACCACGGTTACCCCTTTTTCGGTCTTGAGCCTTTCCATCAGATCCATTATTCGAATCTGATGGGACAAATCCAGAGATGCTGTGGGTTCATCCAGCAGTATGACCTGCGGTTGCTGGCAGAGCGCCCTGGCAATTAACGCGCGCTGCTGTTCTCCGCCGCTAAGCTGATCCAGTTTGCGCCGGGCAAGATCGTCGACCTCGGTAAATTTCATGGCTTGCCGGGCAATATCCAAATCGTTTTGAGAGGCAAGGCCCAATACTTTCTGGTGGGGGGCGCGACCGAGCAAAACCGTTTCTTCTACCGTAAACGGAAAGCCCACCGGTAATCCCTGGGGGACATAGGCCAGCGCTTTTGCCAATCTTTTCTGTGAGTAATTGCCGATCGGTGTCTGCAGTATTTCAATTTGACCGGGCGGGCTCTTTGAGATGCCGACCATTAACTTGATCAAGGTGGTTTTGCCGGCCCCATTGGGCCCGATGATCATAAACATCTCACCCTGCGGAACCGAAAAAGACAGGTTCCGGAGGACAAATTGATTTCCGTAGGCATAGCTTAAATTTTCAATGGCAAAAGCAGGTTTCATTTTCGCGACTTTTTTAAAAGTATGATAAAAAGCGGTGCACCGATCAGCGCCGTGATCACGCCGGCCGGCATCTCTCCCTGCTGTGGCAGGGTTCTTGCCAGAAGATCGCAAAGCACGAGATAGGCAGCGCCGCCAAAAAGGCACGCCGGGACCAGAATCCGGTGATCCGGCCCCAGAACCAGCCGCAACAAATGGGGGATGACCAGGCCGACAAATCCCACCAGGCCACTAAAGCTGACCGTTGCGCTGACCATAAATGAGGTCACCACCAGCAAGGTTATGGTCACGGCTCTTATGTTGATTCCCATGGTCAAAGCCATATCTTTGCCCATCAGGAGTAAGTTCATCGCATGGGAAAACACAAAAACCAAAATAAAACAGGGAAGAAGGATTGCACCGAGTGCGACAACCTGCGGGAGGTCTGCCGCGGACAGATCCCCCATCAGCCAAAAAATGATGTTATGGAGCCGGGCGTCCTGGGTGATGGAAATCAGGAACATGATAATGGCCGAACAAAATGCGTTGACCATTACCCCTGACAGCAGCAGGGCATCTTTTCTTAATACGGATTTGCCGGTGGACATGACCAGAATCAGCACCAGGGTCGCCAGGCTCCCCAGAAAAGATGTGAAGCAAATTCCCGGAAATCGTGACAATCCCAAAAGTATTCCGATGATGGCGCCGATTGCCGAGCCCCCCGAAACCCCTAAAATAAAAGGCTCTGCCAGGGGATTTCGGAGCAGCGCCTGGAATACGAGTCCCCCCAGAGATAGCGTGGCGCCGACAACCGTTGCCAGTAGCACCCGCGGAAAGCGTATGCGCCAGATGATGCTGTACAATACGGAATCTGAATCAGCGGTTGAAAAAAGGGTTGAAAAAGCCGATCGGATTCCGCTTTTGGTGGGACCAACGGAAAGTCCCAGTGAAACTGCGATTAACAGGACCGCAAGCAAGATGAGCGAGATCCAGATGAGCCGCGAGATATTATGCTGTATATTTAAACTCACGGTGTTTCCTTAAATAGGTTCGGATGAAGCAGGCGCGTCAATATTTCAAGCGCGTCCAATAATCGCGGGGAAGGGCGATCAAACACGTCCGAGTCGACCGTATAAATCCGTTTTGCCCGCACGGCCGGCATATCCGATAAACGATTCCAATCTGCTCTGGCTTTTTCAAATGCCCCCGATCTGGACATAGAGGTGATAATCAAAACGTCCGGAGCAAGGGCCAATACCTGCTCCCGGCTGAAATGCGGATAAGCCCGGTTGCCTGCGGCGACATTGATTCCGCCGGCCCGTACAATGAGCTCATGGATAAAGGTGTTCGTGCCTGCGGATATAATGGGGGAGATCCCGATCTGGATAAATACGCGCGGTCGGCGATCGATCCGCGACACCAGGGCATCCACCTTTTGCATCCGGCTGCGCATATTTTCGACCAGCGTCTTTGATTTTGCAGAAGCATTGAGGATGTCGCCGATTTTTCGGATGGTCTGCATCATCGATTCCAAATTGCGCGGATTTACCGCAAAAACAGGGATATTAAGAGATTGCAGGCGATCGATGGTTTCCTTTGGATTACCGTCCTTGATGGCGATGCAAAGATCCGGATTCAAGGCCACAATGCGCTCGAGGTCAAGGCGCACATAAGAGCCCACTCTGGGTAATTTGGCCGCTTCAGCCGGATAATTACTGTATTGGGTTGTGCCTCTTAAGCGGTCCTGCTGCCCGAGGGCAAATATAATCTCGGTAATGCTCGGTGCCAATGCGATAACGCGCCTGGGATCATCGGGTACGCGAAGCTCGCGTCCCAGTTGATCTTCAGCCGTTTTGGCCCCAAGTGGCGGGCTGCCTCCCAGCATAATGGTGATCGCTGCTATTGCAATCGCAATTATTTTAGGCATCATGCGTGTTATTTTAAAATTAAAAATTTCGTAAGACCTCGGAAAAGCAATCTTTCACAAGCGTGTCCGACACCATCCGGTAAAATAAAAAAACCCTTCAAGCGATGACGGCTTGAAGGGCTGCACCCAGTTTGCTTGACCCTTTTTATGTGTTGCTCATTCTCTGTTGCCCGCAGAGTGAGGCCCCCGTAAAATCCAACAATTTTCAGCGGCCTCGAAGCGTTTAAGCTTGAGCATTTTGACAAGGCAGGTCTTCTGGCTCCCCCGCCCTTTTAGCAACCTTCCCATCCCGATTGGTCGAAACAGTGGTATCCGAGGCTAAAAGAGTTCTCTTTTCGTCTAAATGAAAAGAGCGGGGTTACAGCGGCGGGACCGCTCCCGAATCTAACAGGATTCCCTATTAAGCTTACGCACCTTATTCCCTGAGGTAATCCATTAAGGGAAAAGCAGTTTTAAGTCAAGAAAATTCAGTGGTTGTGAGAAAACCTTGACAAATTGTTCGGGTTAATTTAATTGGACTTGAAAAATTAAATCTATAACCTGATGGTTCTTTAGGGAAATCGGTGTAACGCCGGTACGGACCCGCCGCTGTAATCGGGGACGAAACCCGCGGGTTTCGTTATCAGTTACTGGTTATTCGTTATTCGGGAATGGGTATCTGATAATGAAATAAAGCCACTGGGATTGGTTATTCGATGGTCGTTTTTATGATCCAATAACAATTAACGATTATCGAATGACGCCTGATTTGTCCAGGCACATCAGGCCCGGGAAGGCGCGGGCGGTAGGTTGATCCGAAAGTCAGAAGACCTGCCATCAGGTTTGGGTTTGGGGAGAAGGTAAATCCCCAAGCGTGTTCACGCTTGGGGATTTTTTTCGTGATAAAAATCAAAAGGGAGATTTAAAGGATGATGAAGCTGGCGAAGATTATCGAAGGTATTAAACCCGTTGATCGGAAATGGATTTTAAAAGCACAGGAACGGACGTCCCGGCTGGTGATGCCCACCCGGGCTCTGGGGCGGCTGCATGAGATTTCCGAACAGCTTTGCGCAATCCAGGAATCCCTTGAACCCGCCATAGATCGCAAGGCCATCCTGGTGATGGCCGGCGACCACGGGGTCGTTGAGGAAGGCGTGAGCGCCTATCCCCAGGAGGTCACCCCCGCAATGGTGCAGACCTTTCTTGCCGGCGGTGCCGGCATCAATGCCATTTCCCGCCAGGTCGGCGCCGATGTGTGGGTGGTGGATATGGGTGTTATTGCGGACATCGATGCGACCGGTTTGAAGGCTGCCGATCACCTCGTTGTTCAAAAGGTGGCAAAGGGTACCGCTAATTTCACCAGGAGCCCGGCCATGTCGCGCCCGGGTGCGGAAACGGCAATTGTAACCGGGTTTCAGCAGGCCGCCACCCTTTTTGAGCAGGGCGCCGACATTCTGGGGACAGGCGATATGGGCATCGGTAACACCACGCCTTCGGCCGCCATCGGTGCTGTTTTAACCGGAGCGAGCCTGGATGAAATGGTGGGGCGCGGCACCGGCGTCGATGACGCTGGATTGGCGCGCAAGCGTGATGCCATTCGACGCGGGATTGAATTCAACTCGCCCCGTCCCGAAGATGGTCTGGGCGTTCTGGCCAAAATCGGCGGATTCGAAATCGGCGGAATTGCCGGCGCCATCCTTGCCGGTGCGTTTCACCGCCGCGCTGTGGTTGTGGATGGTTTCATTTCAACGGCCGGCGCTCTGATCGCCCATGCGTTGTGTCCGACCGTCAAAGATTATTTGTTTGCCGGCCATTGCTCGGAGGAACCCGGCCATGGCATGATGTTGCAGCATCTGGGACTTACGCCCATTCTCGATCTGGGAATGCGTCTGGGGGAGGGCACCGGCGCCGCCCTGGCGATGAACGTTATTGAAGCCGCCGTTCGCATGTTTAAAGAGGTGTTGACCTTCGAAGAAGCCGGGGTCGCGAAGAAGTAGAAGGAGCAGATGACAGAAGTCAGAGGACAGAAGATAAGAACAGAAGCGTAAAAGCAAATATTCAATCAACTCTAGCGCGCTGGAGAGATTTAAAATGGAATTTAAGAAAGCAACTAGGGGCGGATTTAAATACGGTGTATTGTTCCATGAACAGACGGTTTGAAGGCAATGTTGAAAAAACGTTTGAAGTGCCGATGGGAACCCATCACCTGGCTTTTCAATTTGCGTCCATGCCTTATATGGACTCATCGCAACAAAAATAATCCTGCAGCACGCTGTGGGGTTTCAAACCTTATTCGAGCAGTTTGCGTCGGCGGCATTTTTTAGGCTGTGAATTATTTTTCTCTGTCCTTTGGCTTCTGACTTCTGTCCTCTGTTCGTTCATGCCGATGGGGATATACGCCGAGTTCATGGGCATGGACATGTTCGTGGAGGTGCAATTCTTTATCCAGAAGGATCTTGCCGCCTGCCATCGTGTAAATGGCGTCGACGATTTCAGCCAGGAAATCGAAATCATGGGAAATGAGCAGATACGATAGATTGATGCCGGACATTATTTCTTTGAGCTTGGCTTTGGTTTCCATATCCAGGCCGTTGACGGGTTCGTCCAGGAGCAGAATTTCAGGCTCCATGGCCAGGACAGTTGCCAGAGATACCAGTCGTTTTTCACCGCCGGACAACTTAAAAGTGATGCGGTTCTCAAATCCTTCCAGACCCAGGAAAGCCAGCGTTTTTCGAGCGATCCGGATGGCCTCCTCTTTGGATTTGCCTAAGTTTAACGGTCCGAAGGCCACGTCTTCTAAAACAGTCGGACTGAAAAGCTGATCGTCGGCGTCCTGAAAGAGCAGGCCGATCCGACGGCGTACATCGGCAAAATCTTTTTCGTCCCGGGCGGGTCTGCCGAAAATTTCGATTCGACCTGCGGTAGGTTTTTGCAGCCCCATAATGAGGTGCAACAGGGTGGTTTTACCGCTGCCGTTGGGCGCAATCAAACCGATTCGGTCCCCCCTGTGAAAATGAAAATCGAGGTCGGCAAGAACCCGAGGCCCGCCGGGATAACTAAAAGATATTCCTTCAAGGTTTATCACTAAATCATTCTTATCCATTTGATAGTTCCAATGTGATCAGTGCGATAATGATAGCTGTCATGATAATCGCAAATACCCAGCTTGCAGAACCAATTTGGTATTCCTGCAGGCTGTAAAATTTACCCTTAAATCCCCGGCACAGCATAGCCTGGTAAACCCGATCCGCCCGGGCGGCCGATCGCACGAAGAGCATGCCGATAATGTAGGCGAAGGTCCGATATGTATTTATATTGGTCCCCGGACGGAAACCCCGGATTTTTGCGGCCCGTATCAGGCGCTGGTATTCGTGTTCGATGACAAATATGTAGCGATAGGTCATTAACAGCAGATGCACTATTTTTTCGGGTACCCGCAGTCGGTGAAGCGCATGGCCCAGGGTCGCAAACGGCATGGTTGCCATCAGGGCGATAAAAGCCAGCAAAATGGCATTTGATTTTAACGTAATCTGGGCCGCTAGGGTAACACCCGGGCGGTAAATGGTTAAAGAACCCACGCGGGCCAGAATCTCCCCACCAAAGGTAAAGGGCAGAATGATCCATAAGAGAAAGATCAATGCATTGACTGCTAGGAGTCTTTTAAAAACCGCTTTGATACTTACCTGAGAGATTAAAACCAGAATCAACGACAGCATGAGAGCCGCTAATAAAACAGAGAATCGATACGAAAGTGCAACGACAAATGCATACAGAATCGTAAAACCAACGCGGATTCTGGGGTCCAGCTGATGAATGATCGAGCTTCCAATGGCAAAGGGTTCATTGATCATGGGGCCAATTTATTTTTTTTGCGCTTGCGGATATATGCCACCACGGCGGTCAGGCCAAAAATACAGCCAATGCCGATGAGAATACCTTTCAAATTGTTACCCCTGTCCGGGGCCGTCTTTTTCGCGGAAGCGGGCATCTGAATCTCACTGGCCGCAATCGTCCATTCCGCCCGGTGTCCCGTGCCGGCGATCAGGACAATTGTCAAATCGGTCTTCTGGGGGATCTTGAACGCGTATTCGCCTTTTTCGTCTGTAGTTCCCTTGACGAGCTCATTGCCCTGTGGATCGGTAACGATGACTTTTCCCGCCTTTACTTTTTTGCCACCGCTGAATTTGCTTTCCACATGGACGGTATCCCCTTCAACCCATGCAAAGAGATTAACCCGATGGGCATCTGCGACTTCGATTTGAGCAAACCAGAAGCCGACAACTAAAAATAAGTAGAAAACGGCTTTTACCAAGTTTGATTTGAGAATGTTAGGTTTTATTGGTCCACCTTATTGTTAATGCATAAATTCGAAATCCGAATGCCGAAACTCGAAACAAATTCGAATACCAAATGACCAAAAATTCTAAACACTGTTTTGCGCATTTGGATTTATGCTTTTGAATTTGTTTCGAATTTCGTGCTTTGAATTTTATACTTTTATTTAATTTTAGACAGAGCCATATCAACTCATTTTTGATAAACCATTATAATATTTACTGCCGTTAAGGACCGGGTAACATTGCTGGCTGGACTTTCTTTAAAAAGGCCACGCACAGGGCCGTAACGATGCCTTCAATAATCATCACCGGGATGTGCGCCACGATGACGATGGTCGCGATTTTAAAGAACTTTTCTTCGGTAAACATCAGGGCCAATCCCAGCAAAAGGGCGCTCAAAAGAACGGATAAAAACCCGCAGGCAAAAGCCGCCGGGAGCGCCAATGCGGATTTTTTATGAAGAAAGGGGCTGCAAATGAGATAGCACAGCACCGCCGGAAAGGCCATGATCATCGCGTTGACCCCCAAGGCGGTGATGCCGCCGAATTGAAACAATATCGCCTGCAGCACCAGCGCCACCAGGATGACCGGAAAGGCAGCCCAGCCCATTAACAGGCCCACCAGTCCGTTGAGGATCAGGTGCGCATTGGCAGGTCCAATGGGGACATGAATCAATGCGGCCACAAAAAACGCTGCTGAAAGGATGCCCGCCCGGGCAGTGCGGTCATAATCGAGTTTCTTCAGTCCGATGGCCGTTCCGGCTGCCGTTAATGCGCCGCCGGATATGAGAACGGGAGCGGATAATACGCCTTCTGAAATATGCATACCTTCTTTTCCGTGGCCGGTTACCCGTTGTCCTTAGAGATGATTGGGCCTGAAAGGCTGGAGGCTTAAACGCTAAAATATTTTTAGCGCTGTTGCCAGTCGTGAAATTGGACCCAGATCACGGCACCGATTTCCACATCTTTGTCGGTCCCATTATGCTTCAATTTGAAATCTGCGAGACTTAAGGCGGCAAAACCCCACCAGCCGGCTTTGGGCGCTGCATAGGTGAATACGCCATTTTGATCGGCGTTGATGGTCTGGGTGATCATATACGCGGTGGGTGCGGTATATTTTTTGTCGATGTTGTAATATTCGACTTCCACCTCGGCAAACGGTACGGGCTGGCCATTGCGCTTAACAATCCCCTGAAAGACATTGCCGGCATACAGGCCAAAGGGTTTGGACAGGGGAACGATTTCGGTCCGGAGCCCGATTTCTTCATCCCATCCTTCATCATCACCAAAAGCCGTTACCACCGTTTTGGTGTAGTGGATGATAAATGAATCCTCGGCCGGTTCCCAGTAAGGTTCAGGCTCCATGTAAAACATATACACGCCGGGGCGCCTGATGGGATAGGCGGTTTTCCATGCGCTGTGGCCCATTATTTGGGTTGGTGACAACGAACCCGCCAGGTCTTGATTCTTGCCACCGGTAAATACCATAAATGCTTTCGGTTTAGCGAGTTCCATACCCACCATTTCAAAGGGATGGGAGAAAGAAAGGATTAGCTCCACAATCCTTTTGTCATTCTGCATGATCATGGGATCAGACGGGATTATCATGCCAAAGTGACCCAGTGCCGGCGTTGTCACCAGGAGCAAATTGAACAGGATACATGCGAAAACAGGCTCCTTTTTCATATCTTCTCCTTTCGCAAAACAGCTGAACCTGAACACAAAAACCACGTCTGATTGATATTTTGTTGATCTTTCCCAGATCCAATAGTGGAGATAACATTTAAAGGCATCGCAGGCAAATGAATTTAATATATTCTTTAATTTCAAACAATATGTTATTTTTCAACCCGCCGAATAACTAAAGAATCTTGACTTGGTCTTGAAAAGACCTTATCTATCACGAAATTTGGAAAGCCGAGGATCGCTGAATATATGAAGGACAAAATTAAAGATCTCATTCTTCTTGCTGTTAGAAGCGCCCATGAAAAGGGTGCGCTCCCAACCGCAGACATTGTCGAGGCCGAAGTCGAAGCGCCCAAAGCCGACGCCCATGGTGACTTTTCAACCAATATCGCCATGGTGATGGCATCTGCTCAAAAAATGCCGCCGCGCAAGATAGCCGAAGCCATTATCCGTCATATTCAGGATCCGGAAGGGATACTTGAAAAAACCGAAATCGCCGGTCCGGGATTTATTAATTTTTTTTTAAAAACATCAGCCTGGCATCCGGTTTTGCAAAAGATTCACGAGGCCGATACCCGCTATGGCGCTACGGACATCGGTAAAGGTCAAAAATTTCAGGTTGAATTTGTCAGCTCCAACCCCACCGGTCCGCTGCATGTCGGTCATGGCCGCGGGGCTGCTGTAGGGGATGCGGTTGCCAATATTCTGGCCTTTTGCGGTTATGATGTTGAGAAAGAATATTACATAAATGACTCCGGTCGGCAGATCCACACCCTGGGGCGATCCGTATTTTTGAGATACAAAGAGATGCTGGGCCAAAAAATGGAATTTCCCGATGAATGCTATCAGGGGGGTTACATTCGCGATCTGGCTGCCGAAATTAAAACGGAACATGGCGACGCGCTTTTACGCCGGCCTGAAGAAGATGCGATCACGAAATGTGCGCGCTTTGCGGCTGAAAAAATCCTGGCCGGCATTCGGGACGATTTAAAAACCTTTGGCATTGAGTTTGACTGCTGGTTCAGCGAACAGAGCTTATACGATTCCGGCCGCGTGGATCAGATACTTGATAATTTCCGCGATCAGGGCATTATCTACGAAAAAGACGGGGCCTTATGGTTTAAAACCAGTGATTTCGGCGATGAAAAGGATCGGGTGGTCGTAAAGAAAAACGGGGAAACAACCTATTTTGCATCCGACATTGCCTATCATCAGGATAAGTATGATCGCGGATTTGAAAGGGTGGTCGATGTATGGGGGGCGGATCATCATGGCTATATCCCCAGAATGAAAGCAGCTGTTGAGGCCTCCGGGCACCGGCGCGACCAGTTTGATGTTATTTTGGTGCAGTTGGTGAACTTACTCAGGGCCGGTGAACCGGTTGCCATGTCCACCCGGGCCGGAAAATTTGAAACCCTAAGAGATGTGATTGATGATGTGGGCCGGGATGCCGCCCGCTTTATATTTTTGACGCGTCATTATGAAAGCGCCCTTGATTTTGATCTGGAAGTCGCCAAGCAAAAAAGCAATGACAACCCGGTTTATTATGTTCAATATGTGCATGCGCGCATCTCGAGCATCGTTCGCAAAGGCAAGGAGCGGGGAACGTCCGATGTTTCCTGGGATGATCAAGCCGTTGCTCGATTAGAAGCGCCGGAAGAAATCGAGTTAATTAAAAACCTGGCCCGTTATCCCGATGTTCTGGCAGGCAGCGCCAAAAGCATGGAGCCCCATCGCGTCACCTATTACCTGATGAACCTTGCATCTGCCTTTCATACCTACTACAATAAACACCGCGTTTTAAGCGATGATTTGCAATTGCAATGCGGTCGACTCAATCTGATTTTGGCGGTTCAAAAAGTCATTCGTAACGGCTTGACATTGCTGGGTGTCTCGGCGCCGAACAAAATGTAAACTCGGCTTATAGATACCCATCTTTCACCCCAGGGTTGTGGTGCCCCGCCAATATAAGCGGGATTTCACATCAGTTTAAATTAATCTGAGAGGTGTAATCTGGTGCGAAAAAAGAATAAACGCAAAGAACCGGAATTTAAGAAACCGTTTATCGTCATGACGCGCAGAAAAATTGCCGGCTGGGCCTTTGTCATGTTTTTTGTGTGTGCCTGGATGTTTGTCCTGGGCATATTGGTCGGCAGGGGAACCGCCCCGGTTAAATTTGATATTGCTGCGATTGAAAAGAAAATAGAGGCGGCAACACAGGAGACTCCCCGCAGTTCGGAGAAAATGCCTGCCCGCAAGGATTCTGCGGCCCTGAAAGATAAAATAAAACTCGAATTTTATGAAGCCTTGAAGGAGAACTCGGAAGATACAGAAGTTCCGGCCTTGCAGAAACCCAGGGTTGTCAAAAAAAAAGTCGAAAAACCGGCCGAAAAAGCGGTTTCCCCGCAACCTCGAGAGACGACTCCCCCAAAGCCAACACCCGAAAAATCTGTTTCCCAAAAAGCAGAGACACAAAAATCCAAACCGGTTAAAACGACTAAAAAGGATGCGTCCGCAAAGCCAAAAGTTGCTGCGGTTAAGAAAACCGCCGCCGCCGGGCCCGTATATACCATTCAGGCAGCCTCTGTTAAAAACGCAAAGGACGCGGATGAATTGGTAGAGAAACTAAAAAAAAGCGGGTATCCGGCATACCGGGTGATCGGTAAAGTTGAGGGGAAAGGGATCTGGTTCAGGGTCAGGATCGGTGAGTATAAAAACAAATCAGAAGCTCTGGGCGTAATGAAAAAGCTAAAAAAAGACGGTCACAATCCCATTCTGGTAATGAAGTGATGAAGCGCACTTATTGTGAAGTATAGAAATAGTTTCATTATTTCGGCAATCGAAAATGAGCCTTTAGCAGGTCATTGCGAGGCGAAGCAATCTCATCTTGTTGCCGAAATAGGCATTTGAGGTTCAGACTTAGAGCCGAATCCTGTTAAATACAGACAAAAAACAACCAGCAACTTACAACGGACGCTGAAAGACATGAAAATAACCAAAGAACAAGTTTTATACGTTGCCCAGCTTGCGCGCCTGGATTTGGATGAGGCATCCATTGAGAAGTTCGCCGGGCAAATTGATGAAATCCTGGGATACATTGAGAAATTGAACCAGGTCGATACCCAGAACATAAAACCCACTTCCCATGCTATCTTTCTGACGAATGCGTTTCGCGAAGATGAAGAAAGCGAACATATCGATCGCGATCTGGCCCTGGCCAATGCACCTGAAAAGGAAGATGGGCGCTTTATTGTACCTAAAGTCGTCGGGTGATGAAATAAGGATTTATAAGGAAATAATTAGGAGTTTTATCCTTGAAATTATATGAACTGACAATGGGAGCGGCTCACCGGCTGTTAAAAGCTAAAGAAATATCTTCGCTGGAGTTAACCCGTGCGGTTTTAGACCGCATCAAGACGGTGGAAGGCAAAGTTGATGCGTTTCTGACGATCTCGGAAAAAACGGCGCTGGAACAGGCCAAAGAAGCGGATAAAAAGATCGCCGGCGGCTATTGTGAGCCACTGACCGGAATCCCGCTTGCGGTTAAGGATGTGCTCTGCACCAGGGGGATCCGAACAACGTGTGCGTCTAAAATACTGGAGAATTTTATCCCGCCTTACAGTGCCACGGTTATTCAGAAGCTGAGCCGGGAAGGGGCCGTGATCTTAGGGAAGACGAACATGGATGAATTTGCAATGGGTTCATCCACTGAAAATTCCGGGATGAAAAATACGCGCAACCCCTGGGATTTAAACTGCGTCCCGGGCGGATCCAGCGGAGGCTCGGCAGCGGCTGTCGCCGCCGATATGTGCCTGGGGGCCTTGGGCTCGGATACGGGGGGCTCCATTCGCCAGCCGGCTTCATACTGCAGCACGGTGGGAATGAAGCCGACCTACGGGCGGATTTCGCGATTTGGCCTTGTGGCCTTTGCCTCGTCTCTGGATCAGATCGGACCGCTGACAAAGGATGTGTCTGATTGTGCCATCATGCTGAACACAATTGCCGGTTATGATCCTGCGGATTCTACATCCGTTCCCGAAGCGGTGCCCGATTATACCACCGCCCTGCAAAAGGGCTTAAAAGGCGTCCGGGTGGGCATCCCCAGAGAATACGCCGCCACCGAAGGAATCGATCCCGAAGTTTCCAAGGCCATCCATAATGCCGTGCAGACCTTCGAGGATATGGGCGTTGAAAAGGTTGACGTCTCGTTGCCGCACACAGAATATGCCGTTGCGGTTTACTATGTGATTGCACCCTCAGAGGCAAGCTCAAATCTGGCGCGCTACGACGGTGTCAAATATGGCCTGCGGGACAAAGATCAGGACGACATGATTAAAATGTATCGCCGCACGCGTTCAAACGGGTTCGGTCCCGAAGTTCAGCGGCGCATCATTATCGGGACCTACTGCCTTTCAGCAGGCTATTATGATGCGTATTACGGCAAAGCCTCCCAGGTGCGCACACTCATCATTGAAGATTTTCGTAAGGCTTTCGAAGCCTGTGATTTGATATTATGCCCGGTAGCGCCGACGCCGGCATTTAAGATCGGCGAGAAAGTCGATGACCCGCTGACCATGTATTTGACCGACATCTTTACCTTATCCGCAAACCTGGCCGGGATTCCGGGCATGTCAATACCCTGTGGATTTTCTAAAGAAGGCCGTCCGATCGGATTGCAATTAATGGCCAGGCATTTTAACGAAATGATGCTTTTAAAGGCCGCTTATAATTTTGAACAGGCCACCGATTTTCACAAAAAAAAACCCAATTTATAGCCCGGCGCCATAAATTGGGCTTTTGGGTTGGTTGTCCGTTGTCAGTCGTTCGTTGCTTTATTTTCGCCGAGCGTATTATTTGGTCATCTGCTTAGACAGGGCGGACCAAAAGCTTTTAACGACGGACAACGAACAAATGACAGCGGACAAACGATAAAGGAGAATCCTTTTATGCCCACAGTGCAACCACAAGGTGAGGATTTAAGAAAGGCCGTCAAATGGATTTCCGAAGAGCGCCAGTACCGCCCCGGGCAAAAGCTTGCGGAGCTGATTGAAAAGGCGTGCTTGAAATTCGACCTGTCTCCCATGGATGCTGAATATCTCTTGCATTTTTTGAAACAAAATAAGAAATAAGAATTCGCGGCCGGAGGCCGCTCCCACTGGCGACTAACATAGTTGAGATCAGTTTCAGCATAAAGGTGGAGGTGGCCTCCAGCTGTGGGAGCGGCTTCCAACCGCGAAAATAAATGGGGTTTTATAGTTACCGTTAGGACCAACGATGGCAAAAATTAAGGTGCTGCCGGAAAACCTGTCCAACAAGATCGCCGCCGGCGAGGTTGTCGAGCGGCCGGCTTCGGTGGTCAAGGAACTGGTTGAAAATGCACTGGATGCCGGAGCCACCCGTGTGATCATAGAGGTGGGAAAAGGCGGCCAGTCCCTGATTCAGGTGGCCGACAACGGTGTCGGTATGCGTCGGGACGATGCGCTTTTAGCCATTGAGCGATACGCAACCAGCAAAATTTCCACGGATGACGATCTGTTTGCCATCCGCACCTTGGGATTCCGGGGCGAAGCCCTGCCCAGTATTGCCGCTGTTTCCCGCTTTGCATTGATCACCCGCGATAAGGACTCGGATGCCGGCACCCGGATCAGCGTTGACGGCGGAAAAATCGAAAATGTCTCTGAGATCGGTGCTCCCCAAGGGACGATGGTCACCGTTAAAGAGCTGTTTTTTAATACACCGGCAAGAAGGAAATTTCTAAAGACCGTCAGCACCGAAATGAGCCATATTGCCGATATCGTTGCCAGAATGTCCCTGGGGCATCCGGAGGTTCAGTTTCGACTGATCCACAACGATAAAGTGGTTAAGAGCTGGCCGCCGGTATCTCAACATCTTGATCGGGTTGTGGACGTGCTCGGCAAAGGTTCGCGGCCGGATCTTCATCCAATCGAATTTAACCGCGACGCGGTTACGATTTCAGGCTGGATCAGCTCTCCAAAAGTGACCCGGCGGACATCCGGAGGGCTTTATATTTACGTAAACGGCCGATTTGTCCGCGACCGCAGCATTCAGCACGGTGTCTTTCAGGGGTATGCCCAGCGCCTGGTGAAAGGGCAATTTCCGATCGCCGTTGTTTTTATCAAGGTTCCTTTCGATCAGGTGGATGTCAACGTTCATCCCACCAAAAATGAGGTTCGCTTTGTGAGCCCGCACCAGGTGCACGAAGCCGTAAAAAGCGCCGTTGCCCAGACGCTTTATGAAACCGATCGAATTAATTGGCATCCCCCAAACCGGACGCAAGGCCAGGCGCTTCAAACACCGCCACAGATAGCGGAATCAATTTCACCTTTTACATTTGCAGGAAAACGGCCATCGCCCTCGAAGCAGACCGAATTCTCTTATCCTGAAATCGACTTGCGCCAACCCGCAACCCGTGACCCGCAACCCGAAACCGGAAACCGGCAGCCGGAAGCCAGCCTTCAGAAGCAACCGACACAGATCTCTGATAACACCGGTTTTAGCGCTTTGCGGGTCGTGGGCCAACTGCACAACCTCTATATCGTTTGTGAATCCGATGGGGGTCTGGTGCTCATCGACCAGCATGCCGCCCACGAGCGCATATTGTTTGAACAGCTCAAGCAGCGCGGCAATGATCGGCCACCAGCCGCCCAGAAGCTTCTGGTTCCTGAAACCCTTGAGTTAAATTTCAGGGAAGCGGAAATTCTGGGACAAATGCTTGCCGATTTAAAAAATCTGGGGCTGGATATCGAGCCCTTCGGGAAAAACACGTTTATAATCAAGGCCGTACCGGCCCTGCTTTCCGGGCGGGATCTCAGACCCATGCTTTACGAGATCGTCGGAAAAACCGCGGAGGTCGGTCATTCACCGGGCCTGGAAAATACCCTGGATCAGTGCCGCATGGTGATGGCCTGCCATGGCGCCATCCGGGCCAACCAGCAGCTTGGCGATGTACAGATCAGGGAGCTGCTCCATCAACTGGATGAATGCGAGAACCCCTCCCATTGCCCCCATGGCCGCCCGAGCTGGATTCGATGGGACCTGAACACCCTGGAGAAGTTGTTTAGGCGCGTCGTCTGACTGCAAAAGCTTTTTATCACGAAAGCACGAAATTGAGAATACACGAAAAGGCATTATTCAAAAATAGCAGCTACAAAAATAGCAGCTAATAGAGGTTGGTGCTTATCCGGAAAGTCAAAGTTGCCATAAAAAATAAAACCAATCAGGCCTACATCAGCAAACTGGAACATTTTTTTGAACGTGTCGATTCCCGCAGGCTTTTTGATTCGACCGATGCGGCCTATTTCCGGCGGCTGCGGGATGACATTTGTGATGCCCTGATCCAGCTTCTGGTGTGGCAGCGCTCTTTTCTGGAGGCCGAAAGGGGGCTTGACTGGCCCTATACGGGTTTGCGGGAGCGGATTTCTTATTTCGAAAAACGGGCGGGGGCGCAATCCGATCCCTTTATCCAGAAGCAGGCCTGCCTGTTTCTGGCGCGTTTGCCCTTCCCCCGGCAGTGGCGCTGGTTGGAGCGGGCCCAGAATAATTTTGGCGCCGACCCTGAAATCAAAACCCTTTTGAAGCTTGAAGCCCGGCGGATCGCGGAAAAGCTTAACAAAAAGAAACAAAAGCAGTACATGCTGCGCCATTTTTGCCAGGTCCTCAAAAAGCCCCGCCTGCCTGAAGAAAAAGGGATCCTGCGGATTTTTTCGCTGCCTTACCTGTTTGTCGATCCCGGGCTCCTAAAAGCGCTGAACCGCCTTTATTTCCTGTATGTAGAACCGCCCTGGGGTGTGGTTTTCCGTCATGCCTGGCTGCGGCCCTTTGCGACCCTAACGGATCCAACACTCTTCGGATTGAATGGTGAAGAAGATGCCGCCTTTATACGCAGCCAGCCCGGAATTCTGACCACCCATCTGGCCCATGCTGATTTTATGAAAGATGACCAAACCCTGGATGCTGAGCAGGAAAAACGCTTTGACCTTATTTTCAACGCCACCTTTGACGATATGCCGCGCAAACGGCACGCCTACATGCTGGAATTGCTGCAGCACCCGCTTCTAAGCCGAACGACGGCACTTTTCATCGGGCGCGGTGATCCTCACAACGTCGATGCCTTCAAGCAGCAGACCGAGGCGGCCGGATTATCGTCACGCGTGACCGTGAAGGCCAATCTGCTGCGCCAGGAGGTGCCCGGGTATTTGGCGCAATGCAAAATCGGCGTGCAAATCTCGTTGCACGAAAATGGCTGCCGCAGCATCGTTGAGCTTTTGCGGTCCAATCTTCCCTGTGTGATTTCCACCGCCATGGCCGGCGTGAATCCGGCCATCATCAATCCGCAGACCGGCATTGCCGCTGAGGACCGGGACCTTGCGCGGGCCATTTCAAAGGCGCTCGCGCAGCGCGAAAAATTTACGCCGCGCAAATGGTTTTTGACCCATTCAGGCAGCGTCAATTCCAGCCGCAAGTTAAACGATCTGCTGAAGGCTATTTTTGTTGAACGTGGATATCGCTGGCGGAAGGATATCGTGCCGCTGGCAAGCAGCGGTGCCAACCGCTATGCGGACAACGCGCACTATGCGCGGTTTCGGCCGCAATTCAAAGAGCTGCTGGAAATTTTTCGCAAGCAGCCGCATCAACCGATGCCGCTTGATGTAGATTAGAAGTGGTTTCAAAACCCCATCTAAGGCTCCCGCCTGCGGCGGGACGGCGTTGTCCCGCAAATTGAAATGCTCACGTACTTACGTGTACGTTCCGCTTCCAATCCGCGGGACGCCTTGCCCTTGAACCTGATCTGAGGTTTTGAAACCACTTCTTAACGGTGGTTGCGCTATTTTTGCAAACTCCAGGCAACGATGTAGCTCTTGGGGTCGGTCATAGGGCCGTCGCTTTTGGCGATCACCGCGAACACGAGCTCATCGGTGCCGTCGTTATCTAGATCACCAACAGTGTAGTCGCTGATGTATCCACTAAATCTGCGTGTTTTCCATATGCTGCGAAGTCCGACATTGTCCCAGGCCAGGGCTTCAAAATGCCCCTTGGTAAATTTTCTGGATCGATGGAAAATCCCGCGGCTGACATCGTGGTTTTTTACGACGATCACCTCATTTTTCTTGTCCCGGTCCAGATCGGTAACGAATACCCGCTGTTCGAGGTAAAGCCCTTTCATCGCGGTGGGGTCGTCTAAGCGGCCTTCCTTTTTTGTGGCCTTCATATCGGCCGGGGACAACAGGAAGATATTGCTGCCGCCGTAAGTTTCGCTGCTGGTCCATGCTTCCTGGCCGTCTAGATCCAGTATGCTGAGGATGCCGTCCTTCCGGATGGCCAGAACCGAATCCTGGCCTTCATTTAACGCATCTCCGTATGTTAAACCGTATACGTTCACCCATTTGGGGAGGTCGTGTTTATCTTCGGATACATAGCGGGCACTGTCCCATCCCAGGCTGTATACCGGGCCGGAAAAACTGTCCGTGTAGCCACCCCGTTGCCCCAGAAGAAGGGCTTGGCCTTTCTGGGCGACTTTGATCGCCCGGTAGTACCAGTTTTCGCCCTTTGCCAGGGTTTTAAATTCGGTTCCATTCCATTCCAGCACAAAAGAGCTGAGGCGGTTGCTCGGGGAGAGGCTGGTCACAAATATTTCAGCGGTTCCGTTGTCGTTGATGTCGGCGACATCGACGCCGATAAAGGTGTCCGCGCTTTCGTCGCCGATTTCAATGCCGGCAAAGCCGTCCGGGCGTGGTGCCTGGATTTCGGCTATTTTTGTGAACCGGCGGTTTGCATACCGGTAGATAAAAATATTATTGCTGCTGATAAATACGGCTTCGTTGTTTGTGTCCTTGTCCACATCGCCGATGGCAAACCCTTTTATCTCGATTTTAAACGTTTGGGTTTTCCAAAGGGTACCGGTCACCTCGCCGGCGGACGGCCGGTCCTCCATGTCCATGATTGCCGTGGCGGCCTCTTTATCCAGAAGTTTTTCCGGATGTATGCGGCCTTCGGAAGCGCTTTCCGGTTTTTCGGTTTTGGGGGCAGCCGGTGGCGGGGCCGCGCGGGTTTTACGGCCGAAGACTTCTTCCTTGATCCGGACGGCTAAAAGATTGATGTGGGAGATGACCTCACCCTGGGCCTGGCCGACCTCTGAGAATGCCAACAGCTGTTGTTTTTGGTGGATATCGAAAAATCGGGCGTCGGTGCTGATGCTGTTGCCAAAAACCGTCAGACTTCCGAACAGCACGTAATCCGAGGCGCTTTTGGCACCCAGTTCCAGCGCCGCCGCCGCATCGATCGTTGCGGGTATTTGTTCTGTTGCGAGGCTTGAATCGGCGCTGTTGACCACCACGACTTTGTCTTTTAAGGCCAGACGGGATGCGAGCATGTCGGCAACCCCTTTTTTTAAATAGGCCAGATCCTTATCCGCATGGATGTTGAACGGCAGAACCAACACCCTGGCCGGTTCAGCGGCCCAAACGCTGCCGATCGAAACGAAAACCGCCAGGATGATGAAGAAAAATAGGGTTGCAGTTTGTTTTTTAATCCGCAAATTGTACACCTGTTGGTGAAAAGTACCGATCACCGTGAGTCTTATTTATCTAAAAAGCCTTGCACTGCCTGTGGCCAATGTGCTTAAATCAAAAAAACCGGCTGCAGACACGGGATGTTTGCATAGACCATATCTCGGGCAAAGTCAATAAAGGGCTGCCATGGCAGCTATTTTTTTAAAAAAACGCTTGACAGTGCCTGCTCCGGGTTGATAAAATTTCCCAATTTGAAGCGGACACCTGTATACTTAAGGAAGGGGGTGATGCGGGAGGCGCGAAAAACAATGTAACATGTGGCAATTATTAGGCTTATTATTAACCTTAAATTCCGTTAAGGAGGAAAACCAAGATGAAGAAATTATTGGTCTTAAGTCTGGCTGTTGTGATGGTCGTGGCCTTCACGCTGCCGGCCTCTGCGTTTGAGAGTGTGTTCGGCGGCTATTGGCGCACAAGGGCTGTTACCCAACAGAATTTCGCTGGCGATGAGGATCTCCGAAGAACTCAAGGCAACAATGATCGCAGCCAGGTCGATACCCGAACCCGTCTGTATTACACCGCGGTTCTCAACGACAACCTCAAGTTCGTCAACCAGTTCGAGTTCGATGCGGTCTGGGGTGGATCTGGCGATTACGGCGATATCGGTGCCGACGGTGTGAACGTTGAGATCAGAGCATCCTATATCGACGCCACCATGGGTGCGATCCGGATGACCCTGGGTGCCCAACCCCTTGAAATCGGCCGAGGTCACATCATATCGGATATTGCCAGTGGTGTCGTTCTGTCCACTAAATTCGGCGACAGCCTGATCCCCTTTACCTGGTTCAAGGTCAATGAGGGCGGCGTCGCGACGAACTCAGAGGACTCCGATGTGTTTGCGCTTTATCCCGTGTTTAACTTTGGCGACAACTTCAGCCTGAATCCGTTTCTCGTCTACGGGTATTCGAGAGATGGCGATCGTGGCGCAGCCAATGACTTTTCGACTTATGGCGCAAATGCAAATTCCGACCCGGACTTTGCGGTCGACGATGGCATCGGTGTTTACTGGCTCGGCGTCAATGCGGATATGACCTTTGGATCTTTTAACATCTGGGCCACCGCCATCTATCAGGGTGGTGAACTCGAGTCCCAAGACGCCAAAGATGTGGATGTGAAAGCCTGGTTGGCTTCTGTCGGTATGAACGTGCCTTTAGGACCTGCCAGCCTGCACGGCCAGATTGTTTACGCATCCGGTGATGATGATGAGGATGACAGTGATTATGAAGCCTTTTTCGGTGTTGACGGCGCCGGTGCCGGTTGGAGTTACTACTGGGCAGAAATCATGGGTAACGGCATCTTTGATCAACAACTGTCAGCAGGCTCGACCGCCAATCCGTCCAACCTGTGGTTCGCCAACATTGGTGCCAGCATCAAGCCGATGGAAAAGCTGTCGCTGACCGGCGACATCTGGTATGCCGCGCACCCGGAAGACGACTTCGTAACCGATGAGAAAGAGCTGGGTTTAGAAATCGACCTGGTGGCGACCTACGAGCTGGTTGAAGGCCTGAAGATTGATCTTGTCGGTGCCTACCTGTTTGCCGATGATGCCACTGCGGTAGACGACAACGGCAACAGCGATGATCCCTGGGAAGTGGGTACACGCCTGTCTCTTAGCTTCTAATAAGGGAGATGCTGTTGTAACTTCATAACCCAGGAACCAACCTGAAACAAAAACCGGAAGGGGTAACCCTTCCGGTTTTTTATTATTAAAATCGCTATCTTCAGTACCTGATGAAACAATCATTGTGGTTTCACGTGTCAGGGTAAAAAGCGCGGGAATTCAAGAAAGCTATAAGGCTGGGAAGCTGGGAGGCCTGAAAACGCGAAAACTTTTAGGCTTTCTGGCCTCCTAGCCTCCTGGCTTCCCAGCTTTCCAGCCTACTTGCTACGAGCTGTTTTGCCAGATACCGAACACTGAAACCATAGCCATTACGATTTTTGCAACATATTTGTTGGACATGACCCTATTCCGCTAACTTCTTTTTCAGTATCTCATTGACCAGCTTTGGATCTGCCTGACCGCGTGTCGCTCTCATCACCTGGCCGACAAAAAATCCCAGCAACTTGGTCTTGCCGCGTTTATAGGCCTTAACTTCCGCCGGGCTGTCGGCCAAAATCTTGGAGACGATGTCATCGATGGCGCTTGAATCGGATATTTGAACAAGTCCTTTCTCTTCAACGATCTGATGGGCGGATTTGCCGGATTTGGCCATTTCATCAAATACACTTTTGGCAATTTTGCCGCTAATGGTGCCATCGTCTACAAGTTTGAGCAGCTCGGCTAAATCCGGGGCCGCAATGGGCGTTTGGTCGATGGATTTTCCCTGGGCATTTAACAGCCCCATCAATGATCCCATAATCCAGTTGCTGACCTGTTTGGGCTGCTCAAAGCATTTCACGCAATCTTCAAAGTAGTCTGCCAGCTCCCGGTCGGAAGTTAAAATATCCGCATCGTAAGAGGGCAGTTTGTAATCTTTGATAAAGCGCTGCTTTTTGTCCGCCGGAAGCTCGGGCAGGTCCGCTTTAACGCGCTCGATCCAGTCCGCATCGATCACCAGGGGTAAAAGATCCGGATCCGGAAAGTAGCGGTAATCATGGGCCTCTTCTTTGCCGCGCATGGAATGGGTCCGGCTTTTATGGGGATCCCACAGGCGGGTTTCCTGCACGACCTTGCCGCCGTCTAAAAGCACTTCTTTCTGGCGTTCGATCTCGTACTGTAAGGCTTTTTCAACATGCTTAAAGGAGTTGAGGTTTTTTAATTCGGTCCGGGTACCGAAGGATTCGGTATCACGGGGTCGAATCGAAGCATTGGCATCGCATCTGAAACTGCCTTCCTCCAGATTGCCGTCGCAAATTCCCAGATAGCGAACAATTGCGCGTAATTGTCGCAGGTAGGCACCGGCCGCCGCCGGTGTCCGGATGTCCGGTTCGCTGACGATTTCGATCAACGGCACCCCGGTGCGGTTAAAATCCACCATGCTGATCGGTCGGTGCGGATCATGGCCCAATTTGCCCGCATCTTCCTCCATATGGATGCGGGTGATGCCGATGCGATGGGTACTGCCGTTTACCTCGACATCGACATAGCCGCCCTGTGCTATCGGAAGCTCATACTGGGAGATCTGATAGCCTTTGGGCAGGTCCGGGTAAAAGTAATTTTTGCGCGCAAAGCGGCTCTGCAGCCTGATGCTGCAGTGGGTTGCCAGGGCCATGCGCATGGTATACTCGACCACCGTTTTGTTCAGCACGGGCAGTACGCCGGGCATGCCCAGGCATACCGGGCAGGTATGCGTATTGGGCGGCGCTCCGAAAGCGGTGGAGCAGGCGCAGAAGATTTTCGTTTTTGTCTTTAGCTGGGCGTGGACTTCCAGCCCGATCACCGGTTCAAATTCCATTATTCGTTTCCTGAGACGCAAAGAATTTAAAAAAATGTCGCATGATAAACTTTACGGTTGGTTTATTGACGTGAAAATTTTCTCTGCTGTCGGAAAAGTAGGTCATCCCGCTCAGGGGTTGATAAATAGTTGCCATCTCAAATGCCGGAAAATAATATACATTTTCATGTTGCCCCGTAAATTCGTCGGCAACGGCACGCAAAGTTGCTTTGGAATTGCAGCTGGCACTGATGACATCGCTGTCCTGTCTGAAGGTGGCCCAGAGGTTCACCGGTGATACCGTAACCAGGATCTTGCAGTTCGGGTTGTGGCTCGCCATAATTTCATAGATTCGTTCCAGATTTTTAAGATTTTCCGCATAACGGCTGACCCGGAAACGGTATCGGCGCATATCACCACCTTCGGTTACATAGGGCCCCGAGGGCAGGCAAATAACACACCCATCAACCCGATCCTGCCATATTTCGGTCAGGCCAAGGGTGAGAATCAGAAGTTCGGCTTTTTCCAGGGCGTTGCGCGAATGCCGTCGATGCCGGGCAAAGTCTTCCTCGGCTTCCGCAAGATTGTCGTACATGATGACACGGCGATACGGATCCTGGATCTGATTTGATTGCGGCGACGTCCACCATCGCAAATCCGGCTGCCAGGTTTCAAATGTGTACTCAAAAATCTGACGCATGCAGTGAGTGCTGTAAACGCGCTCCCAGGCGGCACTGGCATGCAACGAAGCGGGGTGATTGGTTTCATTCGTAATGTAATTGTAATCGCGCTGAATGAGGCGACGTTTTATTTCGCGCGCAAAACAGGATCCCATTGAGGCGATCGGCGTTGATTTTGAAATCGTAAATCGGCCCGCCCGGGGCGCCGGAAAATTGCCGTCCACCGGTGGGTTTTCAAAAGAGCCCGGCCAGACCTGCCATTTCTGGAACCGGGGTATGAAAGGGGCATCTGAAGGTGCCATGTGATGTTCCTTATTTATTTTCTGTCGATCGACGCTCCTATGAAAAAGGGCTGCCGGACGCTTTCTTTTATAACAAATTGATCCACTGAATGAAAGTCTGGGATTCTCGAACCCATTTCTTGACAAAATCAGGCCGGTTCTTCTATATTTAGGCTTCTATCGACGATCATCTAAGCGGCCCTACATTAGATGGCCGGATAGATGCCGGAAACCCTTTTCTTTTACCACGAAGGTCATGAAGTTCACAAAGTTTTAATACAATTTATTCATCGCATTCTTTGTATTCTTCTTGATCTTCGTGGTATTATATTTGATTTTTAGAAGTGCAAAGGCTACTTCAGAGATGGGGAGCGTAAATGGCGCGCAATTCGACCTATAATATTTTGATGTATTCTCATGACTCGTATGGTCTGGGACACATTCGCAGAACCATGGCGATCGCAGCCCATTTGCTGGCACCGCGCATTAACATACTGATCCTGACCGGATCCCCGATCGCCGGCCGCTTTTCGTTTCCCGAGCAGATCGATTTTGTGCGCATACCGGGAATGATAAAAAAAACAAGCGAAGCGTACCTGCCGCTTTCGATTAAAATCAACGCCAGACACGCACTGGATATCCGCAAAAACATCATCACGGCCACCGCTAAAACCTTTCAGCCCCAGCTTTTCATCGTGGATAAAGAACCCCTCGGATTACGGAAAGAGGTGTTGCCGACACTCAAGTGGCTGCAGCGCTCGCGTCCGGATACCCGCGCCATACTGGGACTCCGGGATATCATGGATGATGCCGATACGGTTAAGAAAGACTGGAATGAAAAAGGCGTATATCAAATCCTGGAAAGCCTGTATGCCGAAATATGGGTTTACGGCATCCAGGCGTTTTACAACCCGATTGTTGAATATGATATCGGGGAATCTATCAGTCGCAAGATCCACTTTACGGGATATATTCCACGCAAAATACCCGGCAGAGAAGCGGTGCGCAACATGCGCAAAGAGCTCGGTGTCAGCCAGGATGAAAAGCTGGTTGTGGTGACAACCGGCGGCGGTGGAGACGGGTATATGGTTATGCGAAATTATGTCAGTATGCTCGAATCTCTCCCGGATGTTCCGCCGTTCAAGAGTGTCCTGATCACCGGACCCTTTATGCCGAAAAATAAGCGCCGAAAAATTTTTAAGCGCGCCCGCAAGCTTGGGGTGCGCACCTATCACTTCTATCGGCAGATGGAAAAAATATTCGCCGCCGCCAATCTGGTTGTGACCATGGGCGGCTACAACACCCTTTGTGAAATTCTAAGCCAGGGGACTCCGAGTCTGGTAATTCCGCGGGAGAAACCCCGTAAAGAGCAGATGATCCGGGCCCAGGCATTTAAGCGCCAGAACCTGGTGGACTATATCCCCTGGACAGAATTTACACCGCAGATCTTACAAGAGAAGATCCTGGCGCTCCTGGAAAGTCCCGAACCTTATCTGGAGGCCATTTCGCAATTTCGACTTACCGGAATCGAAACCATGCAGCAGCGCCTTCGCGACTTCAGGCCGCCAAAATCATGAGTTCGCCCGCCAAACCCCTTTTGGGGATGATCCTGAAAGGTTACCCCCGAATTTCCGAGACCTTTATTTCCAATGAAATCCTTTTACTGGAAAAATTGGGCATTCCCATCCACCTGTTTTCCATGCGCCAGCCCCGGGAAAACTTCACCCATGCCAGCGTTACCCGGATTCAGGCCGACGTCGACTACCTGCCCGAGACCCTTTTGAGGCCTTTACCGCGCCTGATCTATCATAATTTTCTGCTGGCGCTGCAAAAGCCGGGTGTCTATGTCCGGGCTTTAAAAATCGCGCTTAAACGATTTTTAAGGACCCGGAAATCGGCCACCATCAAGCATTTATTCCAGGCGGGCTACCTGGTCCATCATCTGCTTCCGGGCCGAGCCATAACCCATTTGCATGCCCACTTTGCCCATTCGCCGACCTCGGTGGCCATGTTTACAAGCTTATTGAGCGGGCTGCCGTTCAGCTTCACGGCACACGCTAAAGATATTTATACATCGGATCCCAGGCAGTTAAAGGAAAAGCTGGGGCTGGCGCGATTTGTCATAACGTGCACGGATTATAACCGCCGCCATTTGAGCCGGCTTCATGATGGTGCACCGGGTGCAATTTCCCGCGTCTATCACGGCATTGATACCGGCCTGTTTTCACTTAATCAGGAGATTCGTCAAAAGCCCGCAGAGCCTTACCAAATCCTCACCGTTGCCCGTCTTATTGCCAAAAAAGGGCTGCCCACCGTTTACAGGGCGCTGAAGGAACTTCAGGCAAGGGGAATTTCGTTTGAGCATATCCTTATCGGCGATGGCGAGGATCGCAAAAAAGTTTTAGCGCTTATAGAAAACCTGGATCTCAAAACCCAGACCCGCTGGCTGGGCACGCAACCCCATGAGGTGGTCCTGGACCACTACAGAAAGGCGCACCTGTTTGTGCTGGGATGTGAGGTGGCTGCCAACGGTGATCGCGATGGCATCCCCAATGTGCTGCTGGAAAGCATGGCCATGGGTGTGCCGGTGGTGGCAACTGCTGTTTCGGCCATTCCCGAGCTTGTCGAAACGGAAAAAACAGGGCTCCTGGTGCCACCCGGGCAAGCCCAAGAACTGGCCGAAGCCATGCTCAGACTGCTGACCGACTCGAACCTTCGAACCCGTATCATATCCGCCGCCAGAAAGCGGGTCCTACAGGATTTTGACAACAAGGTCCTTATAAAACAGCTCGCTGATATTTATAAAAAAGAAATAAATTCACTTAAGGACATTTGAATATTCATAACTCAAATTTTAAAACGTCTAAGTCTTTGTAAATTTTGATTATTACCTATTACCACTAAATAAAAAGTATTCAAATGCGAATCCTATTTTATGCGCCTTTCAAACCGCTGGATCATGCCCACCCATCCGGCGATTTGGTGACGGCAACCGAAATCGTGGACTACCTGATAAAAAAGGGCCATCAGGTGGTTGCGGCCAGCTCCCTGCGCTGCCGCTGGATTTATTGGAAACCATGGCTCTGGCCCAAATTAATTCTTGAAAAAAGAAGGGTCGTGCGCCGGTTTCTTAAAAACGGCTACGACTTGTGGTTGACCTATCACACCTATTACAAAGCACCGGATTTGCTGGGACCATATGCGACACGCAAGCTGGCAATTCCGTATGTTATATTTCAGGGCATTTATTCAACCAAACGCAGGCGTAAACTGAAAACCTTACCCGGATTTTATTTAAACAGAGACGTCCTTCGTGCCGCCCGCCACGTTTTCATCAATAAAACCGTTGATTGGATCAATCTCAAACGGCTTTTACCGGATGAACACATCAGCTATCTGGCACCTGGAATCTATCCGGATCAGTTTTGTTATGATCCCGATGCCCGGCAGGCGCTTCGTACCCGGTGGAACATCGGGGATGTGCCGGTGGTTTTTTCAGCCGCCATGTTCCGGTCGGATGTGAAAACCGAAGGATTGATCTGGGTGATTCGTGCCTGTGGTGAACTTGTGCGCCGCGGGCATCACCTGCGCCTGGTCATTGCCGGTGACGGCAAGGAAAGGGACAAACTGCGGCGTTTGGCCGAAGAACAGCTGCCGGAACGATTTCATTTTGCTGGCAAAATTCTCCGCAGCGAGATGTTCCGTTATTACAGCGCCTGTGACGTGTTTGCCTTCCCCGGGATCCGGGAATCATTGGGAATGGTCTTTCTCGAGGCCCAGTCCTGTGGTCTGCCGGTTGTTGCTTTTGATAATGCCGGCGTTCCGGAGGCCGTTCAGGACGGCCGGACAGGGTTTCTGGTGCCGATGTATGCGGTCAAACCTTTTGCAGATGCCATCGAGCGGCTTCTGGAAAATGAAAATCTGCGTCGACACATGAGCCGGGCAGCGCAATCCCACGTTCGCCAGGCCCATGATTTAAACAAGAATTACCAGAAAATGGAACGCGTTCTTGAGGCAATTATTAAACCGCCGAAAATAGAAAAATCATCATAAAGGCACCAAGAACACAAAGATTAAAATTTAATTAAAAACTTCAAATCTCTTTGTGCCCTCTGTGGTTATGGATTAGCCTGAACTATGACAAATAAAAAAATCACTCGTTTCGGGCTTGTGCGTCATGCCGAAACCTTATGGAATCGGGAAAAACGGATTCAGGGTCAAAGCGACTCTGCGCTTACGGACCAAGGCAGGCGGGATGCCGATAATTGGGGACGACGATTAAACCGATTCTCATGGGATTGTATTCTGATGAGCGATTCCGGTCGGGCCGTTGAAACTGCCGTCAGAATTAATAACCATCTCCGGGTCCCGATGGAATCCGACCCCCGGCTCAGAGAACAGGACTGGGGCCAATGGACGGGTCGAATCACCGCCCAGATCGAGACGGAACTATCCGGCATTTTGCAGAAGAAGCAGATGAGGGGCTGGAAATTTTGCCCACCGGGCGGAGAGGATCGCCTGAGTGTTTGGCACCGAAGCCACAGCGCGCTGACGGAAGCCGCCAATCAACGGCACGGGAGCACAATTTTGATCGTCACCCACGAAGGCGTGATCAAAAGCCTGATTTATCGTCTATCCGGCCGTCATTTTTTGCCCGATGAACCGCCGCTCATAAAATCCTACAACCTGCATTGGCTGATCTTCAGCAATAATGAACTCCGGATTGAAAAAATTAATGCTTTATCATTAATATAAATTTGTTCGCTACATTTGTAATTGAAATAATGGAAAGATGGAATATTGGGCACGCAGTGAAGCTTTAGCGCTATATTGGGTCTGTATTGTATCTCATTCAAACGCATCCGCAGTTATGCTTTTATGATCATAATTCCATTATTCCACTATTCCATGTAGGCAGAATAAGCCAGTGTCGTTAAAAACGCCCCGACCTCTCAAGTGAACGCAGTGTCACCATCGCAGTAGTTAAAGGCAATTCTACCTTTATAAGCGATAAGGGGGCTATGGCTGCTTGCGGGGTAAAACAGATACGAACGGCTTTGTTTTTTTATCAGTTTTTTAAACCCGAAGGTTTTTTTAAAGTAGATTTCCAGACTGCCGGGATATTCGATGCGGTCTGCGAGAAAGGCTTTGGCATACTTCAGTGCCAGATAAACCGCAGCTTCACTATCCATTGGATCGTTAAAGTGATAATCTAAAACTTTTACCCTGGTTTTTTCTTTCTTATGCGAAATCGATAAAACCACGAAGCCTTTCGGCACCCGTGCTCCAGGCGAACTTATTTCAATGGCGACGTATCGGAAAATTTCACGCACGCCAGAAAAATAATAATTCGGCATGTCGGTTATTTTAGCGCTTCTGGTAACCACCCAGGGATATTTTAGCATCCAGTTGACTGCTTCTGCACCTCGAAAAAATGCAGGGTCGGCCAGATGTTTATCCAAAGCACCCCACAGGGATGCATTAATTTGATTCACAACTTCCCATGAAAACCTGCCATGTTGTTTCCGGCTTTTGCTGGCGACGGTGCGATAAAATATCTTTTTCATGAAGTTGTAAACGGCACGCCTCAGACCGATGAGGTCCGGGGGCATAAGCGTTGGATCGGGGCGCTTTTTTCTCAAAAACGGGGTGATTGCATCGAAAAATCCGGCGGAAAAATCCAATCTGTCCACGCGCAATTGAAAATAGTCAAGCGCGCCGAAATCATGATAACCGGCGCTTTTATACGTTCGCTCGGCACTTTCTGTCATTTGGGTTACCAAAAATTCAATTTTGGCATTTTTAATTTCTTCCAGAAGGCATTTTCCGATTCCCTGTCCCCTGAAGTCAGGGGCCACATAAAAGGTGGTCGCCCAGTAGACGCGATCAAGATGATTTCCGTGTTTGAAAACGGCCGGTAACAACCCGTGATAGCCGATACACTGGTTTGCGCTAAAGGCCACAAATAAAACGACATCTTCCGGGCGGCCGTAGGGATTTTTAGATTGAGCTTCCGCCCGCATCAAAGAAATCGGTGCAACCTTTTCAAATGACGGATTTGCCAGGATATCGCGGGCAAAATCGCAAAGCGCGCCGAGCCGGATCTTTTTTATTTCGATTTGAGGTTTTTTCAATTTATTCATTTTTGGAGTGTTGGCGTACGGGCGTATTGGAGTAATGGCTAATGAAGGGTAGATGTCTTTTTTGCAACACTCCAATACGCCGCCACTCCAGTACTCCGGTGCCGATATTCTTTTTATACCAGAGAACGGGCGCTGAAGGAAGCTACAACAAACTGTTGACAACAATCGCACGTAATCTTAGGTATTTAAGGAACTAAAATCGGACTTCGATCGCCCATGAAAATACTTTTTTACTGTCAGCACGTACTGGGAATCGGGCACCTGTTCAGGGCCCGTGAAATATGCCGGGCCCTAATCGGACATGAAAAAGCGGCAAAAAAAACTGCTCAGCGTTATCGAAAAGGAAAGGCCGGACATTTTTTTTCTCGAGCTTTTTCCATTCGGCCGCCAGGCCTTCCGGTTTGAGCTGGATCCGGCCCTTGAAACCATTCGCAGCAACCGGCTGGCGCGTTGCGGAGTGATCAGCAGTGTACGGGATATCCTGGTCGAAAAGTCGAAACCCAAACATGAGCGGCGCGCCCTTGAAAGGCTGAATGCATTTTTTGATGCGGTGCTGGTGCATTCCGATCCGAATTTGATTACCCTCAACGAAACGTTTTTTCGATTTGATGAAATCAGGATTCCGGTTGTTCATACGGGGTATATCGCCCAAAAGCCTCCGGATAATGCCAGAAACCGGATCCGCAACCAGCTCGGAATCGACGCAGATGATATCATGATCGTCGCCAGTGCCGGCGGCGGCAGTGTGGGCACACCGGTTCTTGAATCCGCCATTCACGCCTTTCGACATTTAAAAGTTGTCGGCACGCCGTATCTTTATGTTTACACCGGCCCCTATATGGCCGAACATGAGGTTGCCTATTTAAAGGGGCTCCAAAAAAGTAACCGGATTCAAATCGAAAAATTTACATTCGACTTTCTATCCTACCTGGCAGCCGCGGATCTATCGATCAGCATGGCCGGGTACAATACCACCATGAATATTTTAGCCACAGGTGTACCGGCTTTGGTGTGGCCTTTTGCCGCCAATCGTGAGCAACGGCTGCGTGCCGAACGGCTGGCGGATCGGGGCGCATTAAAACTGATCAATGATCAAGACCTGAACCCCCGGAATCTTGCCGGCTTAATGGGTCAGACCCTGAGCCGGGCAGATATCCGGAAAACCGATATTGATTTGAATGGAGCGGCCTATACGGCTCAATGGCTGGCGGGCTGGATAAACAGGAATATGGAAAATACATGAAACCCTTTATCTCCTTGATATGGCGGCACCCGCCACCTGATTTAGCCGCCCGAATTGAAGCCTGTATCCGGGATGCCCGGACCCGATCCGGCAATACGCAAGCGGCCTGTATCTATTTTCGGGCAGATGACGTGGCGGTGCCGGGAGGGGCCTTCTGCCGGATGATGGAATTATTTTCGCATTACCGGATTCCATTATCCCTTGCGGTTGTACCGGCCTGGCTTACGCGGGAGCGCTGGAACGCCATCCAAAATACAGGTGGACGGTCATCATTGCTTTGGTGCTGGCACCAGCACGGCTGGCGCCATGTGAACCACGAAACAACCGGTAAAAAGCAGGAATTCGGTTCAGCGCGCCTTTCTTCCGAGATCAAACACGATCTTTTGAAAGGCAGGCAACGTCTGGAGAATATTTTGGGCAACCACTTTTATCCGGTATTCACACCGCCGTGGAACCGCTGCAGTTTAAAAACCTTAGCGCTTCTCGAAGAATGCCGTTATCTGGCAGTCTCTAGGAACTGTGGCGCCGTGCCGGTGCCCCCCGGGGGGCAATTGCCCGATCTTTGCGTTGATGTCGACCTTCACACGCGCAAAGACAGGGATCCGGCTTCAGGATGGGATCGTCTTTTTGAAGGGTTGGTAAAGGATATATCCTCAGGGCGATGCGGGATTATGCTTCACCACCAGAAGATGAATGCAGTCGCCTTTGATTTTCTTGAGATGCTATTAAAGGTTTTAAAAAGGTCCAAGAACATTCGCCTGGTTAATTTTAAAGATCTGGTTTAGCTTATTGAGACAATGAAAATAATTTTCTACTGCCAATATGTCTGGGGGATCGGGCACCTGTTTCGCAGTATTGAAGTGGCCCGGGCCCTTTCGGATCATGAGGTCGTTCTGGTGGTCGGGGGCCGGGAAGTCGACGTCGAACTTCCCGGGCATGTCACCCTGGTGCGCCTTCCGGGGCTTTACATGAATGAACAGTTCACCACGCTGATACCGGAAGACGCCGATAAAACCATTGAAGACATTCAGACAGAGCGCCGGGAGATTTTATTCTCCCTGTGCCGAAGGCATAAACCGGATCTTCTGATTATCGAGCTGTACCCGTTCGGTCGCACCATCTTTGGATTTGAGCTTCAGCCTTTGCTGGATTCGATTCGACAGGGCCGATTCGGAAAGGTTAAAGTCGTATGCAGTTTGCGAGATATTCTGGTTGAAAAGCGGGATCCGAAGGCCTATGAGGAGCGGGTATTAAATTATTTAAATGCCCATTTTGATCTGTTGCTCATTCATTCGGATCCGGCCATAATGCCTCTTGATGAGACCTTCAGCCGCGTTAATGACATTCCGGTACCGATGTTCTATACCGGCTTTGTCACCCGAAAAGTAAAACCGGCCGCCGGCAATAAACTGCGGCGGGAGCTGGCCATCGCCGCACAGGAAAAACTCATTGTGGCCAGTGCCGGCGGTGGCCGATCAGGCTACACGCTTTTAAGTAATGTCATCGAGGCGGTGAATCTGCTGGCGAATTCCCAGCGGATTCGGCTTGAAGTGTTTGCCGGCCCTTTCAGGGACAATGGCGAATTCAAGAAATTGTCGGCCAATTCGAACAATCGGATTCGGGTCAGACGCTTTACCAAACGATTTCTTGAGTATTTATCTGCGGCGGATGTATCCGTGAGTCTGGCCGGGTACAATACCTGTATGAACCTGCTGGTTACCCGGGTTCCGGCCCTGGTTTATCCTTATCTCCGACAACGCGAGCAGCCCCTTCGGGTCGAAAAGATAAAAAATTTTTTGCCGATAAGAATATTGCAGGACCAGGATTTAAACCCGATCCCGCTGGGCGAGCACATTCGGCAAATGCTGGGAGCCTCGAGATCCTCCGATGGCGTACTGCCAAACCTGGATGGTGCCGAGAATAGCGCGCGTTACCTGCGTGAATGGATGGGTTGCCGGACCTGACACCATGGCCAAAAAGTGAAGAAAGGGGATTCAATGTGAAAAAAGAGCCGGGCGCTTTGATTGAAGCATATATTGACGATCACACCGATAATATTTCACCGTTGCTGTTAGAACTTATCGCTGAAACCGAAGAAATAACCGGGCTGTCGTGGTGGAGCATTGGAAAAGTCGAAGGGAAATTGATGCAATTGCTGGTGAAGATTTCGGGGGCCCGAAATGCGATTGAAATTGGCACTTTTACCGGTTATTCGGCGCTAATCATCGCGGAAGCACTGCCTGAGGATGGCAGCTTGATAACGTGTGAAACCAACCCGCAACATGCCGAAATCGCCCGGCGCTATTTCAGGAAGAGCCCCCACGGCAGCAAAATCCGTTTGGAATTGAAACCCGCAATGGAAACCCTCGCGGGAATAGCAGATAGCAGTGTTGATTTTGTTTTTATAGATGCTGACAAACCCTCCTATGGTCGCTACTTTGATGAAGCCATGCGCATACTGCACGTCGGTGGCCTGATATTCGTTGATAATGTTTTTTGGCGCAACAAAATTTTTAAACGGCGCATTACAAATAAAAATGCCATGGCAATTGCAGCCTTTAATGAAAAGGTCAAAAATGAGGATCGCGCCGAAAAAGTAATGCTGAATGTTCGCGACGGGGTCTATCTGATTCGGAAAAAGTAGATAAGCCAATTATTAATAGGAATCATTCCTATTTACTGTCCGAACCAGATATGATACAGGAACGTTGCATTTTTATGATTAAATCAAGCGGCCGCAACGTTTCTGCCTGAATCCCAGGCGGGCAAACGGGGATGGGGGCTAAAAATTCACCATTAACCCTCATTGCTTCCCGGCCAAAGAACGCTGCATCCAGAAAATTTGGCAAATTCGCCATTGCCAAACCGGTGCGAACGGGTTAAAGAGGGTCATCACCGAATTTATGGCTTAAATCGTAACCGGGACACCCTAATTCATTTAATAGTTTTGTTACAAAATTATGGGGTTCGCTTATGGTTAAACAAAAAACCCTGCCACCTGATAAAAAAGAGTCCGAGGGTGTTGAACGCCAGATCGTCCTTCCTTTTCTAAAATCAGTCGAGATTTCGCTAAAGAGTATCCGGGTTCGATTTTTCCGTTCTCTCATTACCACCATGAGCCTCGTCCTTGCGGTTTCCTTTTTAAGTTTTGTAAGAATAAGCAATGACGTCGCCAATGGCATTTTGTCCACCCAGGATCCCCAGCTGCGCCAGGCCGTTATTCAATCAGGCTATGATCTCGGCCCCGAGGACACCAATGTTGGTGCCAGCCCAAAACAACGCTGGATCGTCATCCTGTCGCTTTTGGTCTGCGTGGTGGGCATTGTAAATGCGCAACTCATGGCCGTAACGGAGCGGTTCCGAGAAATCGGTACCATGAAATGCCTGGGTGCGCTGGATCGTTTTATTTTGAGATTGTTTTTTCTTGAAGCCGGTATGCAGGGTTTGGCGGGTGCGGGTGTAGGTGCCCTGGCCGGGGCGGTTTTTGCGTTGATAAGCGGCATATTCCGGTTCGGCTTCGCCGCGCTAACCTCAATTTCGTGGATCGGTGTAATTATTTCCATTCTTCTTGCCCTGGGTGTCGGTTGCCTGTTAAGTTTGCTAGGTGTTTTATATCCCGCATTTATTGCGGCCAGAATGCAGCCCGTCGAGGCGATGCGGGTGGAGCAGTAGCGAGGCGCAACCCCTGCGGGTTTTGCGACCGGCGCTTCGAGCCTCGAGGAGCGTTCCTTCGGAACTCCAGGGTGGAGGTAAAAAGGGCATAGAGCGAAGCGCTCTTCCAGCAAAGCGCAGCGTTTAGGAGTTTACCATGGCAGAATCAACCAGTATTGTTCGTGTCACCGATGTCTATAAGACTTTCCAGCTCGGAAAGGTGGAAGTCAAAGCCCTTCAGGGCGTAAACCTCGAGATCCCGCGGGGTAATTATATTTCCATCATGGGGCCCTCCGGCTCGGGGAAAAGCACGCTATTCAATATGATCGGCGGCCTGGACAAACCTTCGTCCGGCAAGGTGTTTATCGATGAAGTCGATATCGCGCAACTGGACGCCTACGAGCTGGCCTGGCTGCGCTGCCGCAAAATCGGTTACATATTTCAAACGTTCAATATCATTCAGGTGATGACCGCTCTGGAAAATATTACGCTTCCGATGATATTCGCCGGCATGAACAACGATGCTGCGGTAGAGAAAGGGATCCAGCTCCTGGAACTTGTGGGGCTGGGCGACCGTTACAATCATAAACCCTTTGAGCTTTCCGGCGGGCAGCAGCAGAGAGTGGCGATAGCGCGGGCGCTGGCCAATGACCCCGCTATCATCCTTGCCGATGAGCCGACGGGAAACCTTGATCTGACCACCGGTGAGGAAATCATTGCGTTGCTTAAGCGCCTGAGTGCCGAACGCAAAGTAACGGTCATATCGGCCACCCATGATTTCAAAATGCTCAATGTATCCGATCAGGTGGTCTGGATTCGGGATGGAACGGTTGATAAAATCGAAGACCGCGAGGAGCTGTCCATCTCGATCGGCAAAATTGACACGCGCCATTAGAAGCCGCCGGCTAGTGGCGTCCGGTCACCGGCTACCAGCTTCTGGCACCTGGTAGTCGCAACTTTCATTAGATACCGGCGCGAATCTCTGGTGTACTCTGATAAGCAATTATAAAATATAAAATTCGAAACTCTCTGTCTGCCGTTATTATAAGCACAGGTTTAAAAATTTTTTACTAAAACTACAGCTGGGATAAAGTCGAAATGATGCAAGAATTATCTGTCAACAACCAAATTAAACGATTATTTCCTGTTTCATTTGGAAGGCCAAAAAGCCAGTGGCCAGCAGCCGGCAGCCAGAAGCCAGCAGGCAGACATAGACGCAAATTGCATTGGATCCCATTGGCGGCATTGGGATGCCTGCTTTGGATTACTGCAGCAGCGGCCCAGATTACCGAACAGCGACTTCCCGATACGTTTAGGGGTATTATCGACAAACTCTCCTCAATAGCAGACCGCAGCACCGGGACCGCCGAAAACCAGGAGGCCGCTGGTTATATCAGAAGGCAACTGGAACAACTCGGCTATGAAGATGTGGGATCTTATCGCTTCTCGGTGCCGATCATTCGAAACGAAAAAAGCACCCTCAGCCTTCCGGGCCGCAATATTCAAATCGAGCTGCGCCCCCTGGCGGGCAATGCGGTTACGCCCCAGACCGTCGCGCCTCCGGGACTCTCCGGTCCGCTGATTTATGCCGGTAGCGGTGAGTTAAAGAAGCTGAATGGGAAACAGATTCAAGATTCTATTATCCTGATGGATCTGGATTCCGGCAAAAATTGGCTGCAGGCCGCCAATCTGGGCGCCAAAGCGTTGATATACCTTGGTCGCAAGGACGCCCCCCGGATATTTTTTGAAGAGAAATTCGAGCTTTCGCCACTGCAGTTTCCGCGGTTCTGGATTCCCCGGGCCAAAGCCATCGAAATTTTCGGTGATTTTGAAAACGCACCCGATGGCCGGGTTGCCGCCGAGGTGCGACTGATTTCCCAGATCCGCTGGCAACTTGTAAGTTCGGAAAATATTTATTGTATTGTCGACGGAACCGACCCCGAACTCAAGGAAAGACTGATAATGGTGGAGGCGTTTTACGATAGCACCGCCATGGTGGCGGGGCTCTCTCCGGGCGCCGATGAAGCCGTCAGCATTGCCACCCTTTTGGAGCTGGCCCGATTCTTGAAAGAAAATCCACCCAAACGATCCGTGTTGCTGGTTGCCAGCAGCGGCCACGCGCAGAGTCTTGCAGGTATGCGGGAGATGATCTGGAGTATTTCTACCAGATCAAAAGATTTGCGCAACTTAGATAAATCATTTAAAACCCTGGTCAAAGAAACGCGCCGGACGATCAAACTGCTAAAAGACCTATCTCTCGATTCGGCAGCCCAAAGCGAATTGGCCGATGCGGAGACCGTCCGCATCCTGAAAGCAGCAATTGACGAACGCCTAAAGACAGAAACCGACTGGGTCTCCCGCCAATTGATGCGTCTGCGCCTGGAAAAGAACCATCAGGCCGAGACCGAACAGATTCAAAAACTGGCCGATGAAAGATTATTGCTAAAACGCCTGATGTGGAGCAGCAATTTTTTGGACCTATCTGCTCAAGACCGCCAGGCCCTTTCAGAATTTATTCCCAAGACCATTGAAGATCAAAAGGCCATCCTCGCCGATGCGCGCAGGCATGCCAGAGAGATCGTCGATGCGCGCCGTTTTAGAAGTCAGGTCAAAGCCTATGATCTGGACGTCGCTGTATCCCTGCATTTATCCAGCCATGGGGACGGTTTCGGCGCTTTCAATTATGGCTGGATGTTCCCGTTCCGGCCGCGGATTAAACGCACCGCCATATACAGCACACTGGACGAAGTCCTGCGCCAGGGGGCTGCCCGGGTTGAAAACGAATTGGGACTCACCGGCATGTATAAAGATACCCTGCGGCCTAGTGGCAAGAGATCCTGGCAAAGCTATTTTCTTGACCAGCCTTTTCTTGGCGGGGAGCTTACCGCAATCGGCGGCATTCACGGTTTGACTTTTGTGACCACCCACGATGCCAGGTCCCGCTGGGGTACGCCGGATGATACCCCTGAACATGTTGATGCGGCTTTTGCACTCAAACAAAGTGCGGTGATCTCCAAGCTCATCGAGCACCTCGCACAGGCCCCCAGACTACATGACGATATTTTCCCCAGATTCGGGTATGCCGCTGTCGCCGGAAGCGCCAAATTCTTGCGACATGGAGAGCTGTTTGCCGACCAGCCGGCGCCTGGAACCGTGCTGCTCTGCTATCAGGGTCCGGCCCGCTTTTACGTTATGGTCGATCATCTGGGTAAGTTCCACCTCCGGGGTGTGGTGGATTCAAAACACACCTATCATAAGATCATTTTCGAAGGTTATAAATTTGATCCCGGAAGTGGCGATATTATCTGGACCATCGACAAAAACAAAACCGGCAAAGCAGCGTATCGCGTAAAAATGTATCGTCGCTTAATGGAAACCAAACTGGTCATGTTTGCCAGCCAGGGAACGACTCTGTTCAATCTGTTGGAGCCGCGCACGTTTCGCCACCTGAGCAAGGTCAAGCTTATCGACGGCCGCAGGGAATCCGATCCAATGCGCTGGTTTATAAGCAGACTCGACACCTGGATTTCAAATTATTCCCACGCTTCGATTATTACGACGGCATTTCTGGAACCCGGCACACCGTTGAAATTAACCCTGTCCGATACGGTTTTGCGAAATAAATTGATTCTGGTAAACGCCAGCGAAGATAAATCCACCGGAACCGGATATATGGTGGGCAAAACACCTTTCATACATCGAACTGAATATCGGGTGGCCCGGGATATGTGGATCTTGCTGGAGCCCCGAATCTCCAATCTTGAGAAACGCGGGATCTTCAACGACCGCATTCGCAAGCTTCAAATAGAGGGGTTGGATGCCTTAAAGGCTGCCGGCCTGGCGTTTGAGAATAAATCATACGATCAGGCCCTGGAAGCCGGTGTCCGGTCCTGGGCCTTAGCCAGCCGTGTTTATGACGATATTGAAAAAACTCAAAAAGATGTGCTGTACGGGGTGTTATTTTACATTGCCCTTTTTGTTCCGTTTGCTTTTTGTATGGAACGTCTTTTGTTCTCGTTTGCAAACATTTACAAACGCATCATCGCCTTTTCGATTATTCTCATTTTGCTGATCGCCCTGATCTACAACGTGCATCCCGCCTTTCGCCTGGCCTACAGTCCCATGGTGGTTATTCTGGCCTTTTTCATTATGGGGCTTTCCTTTATGGTGACGCTGATCATTTTTTTCCGCTTTGAAGGAGAGATGACCCAGCTTCAGACCCGGGCCAAACTGATTCAGTCCGAGGAGCTCGGACGCTGGAAAGCGTTTGTTGCCGCCTTCATGCTGGGCGTCAGCAATTTGAGACGCCGGCGCCTTAGAACTGCCCTGACCTGTGCCACGCTGGTCATTTTAACGTTTACGATAATGAGCTTTACAGCCGTCAAATCCATGCGACATCATGCCAGGCTACTTTACGAGCCGACTGCTCCCTACACGGGATTTCTGTTAAAGAATGTAAACTGGCGTGATTTGCCCCCCCAGGCGTTGGAATTCATCTCCAACAATTTTGCCCAAAAGGGGATTAGCGTTCCGCGTGTCTGGCTGGAAGATCAGGATAAAACCCGGGCACTGCGGATCCCGGTTTATCATAACGGCCGGTCATTTGAGGCCCAGGGCCTTGTCGGCCTGTCCCATCTGGAACCCCGTGTTTCAAAACTTGATCAGATTCTGATCGGCGGACGCTGGCTGGCAGAAAATGAACTGGATACGATCCTTTTGCCCAAGCGCATGGCCGAAAAACTGGGGATCAACCCTCAGCAACCGGAAGGTGCGACGGTGACCGTATGGGGCATGCCGTTTAAAGTGGTCGGCGTTTTTGCGAGTGAAAAACTGCAGCAGCGACCAGACCTGGACGGTGAGCCCTTGACGCCGGTCACATTTCCGCGGGAGGTTTCTACCGAGATGACCGAAGTGGAGGCCGATGCTCTGGAATCCGGTGATGAGGTGCGTGAATTTCAGAGCCGCTATCAGCACATCTCCAGTGATCTGACCATGATCGTCCCCTATCAGAGTCTCCTGGCGGCCGGGGGCCATCTGAAAGGCGTCGCCATCGTGCCGCAGAACTCCCAAATATCCATCCAGAAAACGGCACAGAACCTCGTGGACCGCTTCGGGCTGTCGCTGTTCAGCGGCGAGCCGGACGGGACGTATCTTTATCACGCCAGCGATACGATGAGTTACAGCGGCGTTCCCAATATCATCATTCCCATTATCATCTCGGTGTTTATTGTCTTAAATACCATGATCGGCAGCGTGTATGAACGCAAGCGCGAAATCGGAATTTACACGTCGGTGGGTTTGGCGCCGTCGCATGTGTCGTTTTTGTTTATCGCTGAAGCCCTGGCGCTGGCCGTTATCAGTGTGGTTCTGGGCTATCTTCTGGCACAGACGTCAGCCAAGCTGTTTGCCGAAACATCACTGTGGGCCGGTATTACCGTCAATTATTCTTCCTGGGCCGGCGTCGCCGCCATGATTCTGGTAATCCTGGTTGTACTGGTTTCCGTGCTCTACCCCTCAAAGGTGGCCGGAGAAATTGCCATCCCCGATGTTAATCGGGCGTGGACACTCCCCAAAGCAGAAGGCAACATCCTGGAGGTCACGTTGCCTTTTTACATGAGTTATTCGGAACATCGCAGCATCGGCGGGTTCCTGCTGGAATATTTCCAAAGCCACCAGGATGTATCCCACGGCTTATTTTCGACCGGTGAAATTGATTTTGGCTTTATCTGCCAGACGGCTCCCGGCCTATCCGATGACGCCGATGACTGCCCGCAGGAAGCCTGTGAGTTTGACGCCTGCCTTCAGGTTCGATCCAGCGTCTGGCTGGCGCCGTTTGACTTCGGGATCAACCAGCGGGTGGATCTGCAGTTTTGCCCGGCTGAAGACGAGCCCGGATACCTTGAAATCAAAATCCGCCTGATTCGTGAATCGGGTGAAGCCAATGCCTGGCGGCGGATCAATAAGGGATTTTTGCACAGCATTCGCAAACAGTTGCTATTGTGGCGATCCTTCGATCTACCGACCAAAGAACACTATGAACGGGTGTTGACAGAAGCAGAAAAGGAAATGGGAATCTAATCGAGGATCAGAAAAGATGACCGAAAACCAGCAACCCGCGGCCAATGAAGAATCGCTGACCACATATGGGGAAAAGAAAACCGGCCAAAAAGTCCGTTTGCGCGCCATCCTGCTGGGGTCGCTTTTTGCGCTGGCGATTTGCCTGATCACTCCTTTTAACAACGCCTACCGTCAGGCAACCCCCCTGGGCGGCGGACATTTTCCCCTGGCGCCTTTTTACATTCTGGTGTGGTTGATGCTGCTGACGGCCGTGGTGCGCATGATCTTCAAGGGCCGCAACTTAATTACCGGAAAAGAACTTCTGGTATCCTGGTCGTTAATGGTGCTGGCCTCCGGTATCGCCTGGACGGGACTGGCACGGACTTTCTTTGTTAATTTAACCGCTCCGTATCATTTTGCCACCGTTGAAAACCGCTGGTCGGAAGTACTGCACCCGCTTCTGCCCGCGAGCTGGTATCCCCAAAGCAAAGAGGCCGTCACCAGTATATACAACGGCCTAACGGGGGGCAGGCAGCTGGGCTGGTTCGATGTGCTCAAGCAGATTGAATGGGATGCGTGGCTCACCCCGCTGCTGACCTGGACGGTGTTTATCCTGCTGTGCTATTTTGTGATGGTCTGCATCGTTAATCTGTTAAGCAGGCAGCCACTATACAATGAACGCATGAACTTTCCGCTCTTGCGGGTGCCGTTCATGATGGAAGAGGCCCTCGATCAAGCCGGGCTGGGTCGGTTTTTTGCCAACCGCTTTCTGATTGCAGGCCTGGTGGTTCCGGTTTGTCTGCACACGCTCAACGGGCTGGGATTTTACAACCCCTCCATTCCCCAGATTCCTACCCTGATTTTGGCGGGCCCGTATTTTCCAAAAGTCGGTCTTCTTTCCGGATTTTTTAAACTTAAGATCTATATTTACCCGGCCTTTATCGGCTTTGCTTTTTTAACCTCCAAACAGATTTCTTTTTCCTTCTGGTTCTTTTTCATATTGGGTACCTTGCTGTATGGTCTGCTCAGCGTTTTGGGATTCAATATCCCTGCCGCTGCAATGGGGGTGACGTTTGGCCCGACCATTTCACGCCCGGAAGAGACCCAGATGGTTGGCGCCTACATTGTTTTTTTTATATTTCTGGCCTGGCTGGCCCGATTTCATTTTATCGATATTTTGCTTAAGGGAATCGGTTTCAAAAAAGAAGAGGATCTGGAATCCGAATGGCTCTCCACCCGCTTTGCGTTCTGGGGATTTGTCCTGGGGAGTCTGGCGATTGTCATCTGGTGCTCTTATTTCGGTATTCCATTTTTATTTTCTCTTCTGGTCGTTTTTGCTTTTTTTATGTTTACCCTGGTGGCCATGCGCGTAATCTGCCAGGGCGGGCTCGCGTATTTTACGTTAACCGCCGCGCCCTTGGACGGACTGATGGCTTTTGTCAGCCCCAAATTTTTAACAGGTCTTGGAATCCTCGTGGCCGCTGTTATTCAGAAGGTCCTGTTTGTTGATTTGCGCGAATCGCTGATGCCGTCTTTGCTGCATGCCCGCAAACTCACGGACAGAGCCCGTAACAATCGGTTGATTTTTTTAGCCATTGCCATCACCATAATCGCCGCCGTGTTGATCTCATTGCTCGCCATGCTGGCACTTTGCTACAAATTCGGTCTTCGTGAGTTGCAGCTGGACTGGGCCACGCGTACCACGGTTGCGGTTTATGATAACATATACAGCCTGGTTGAATCACCCATAAAGCCCGGAGAATGGGTGCTGATCTTTTCGACCGCCGGCGCTGTCGTCATGCTGGTTTTAGCCGTCTGCTATCATCGCTTTTACTGGTGGCCGATCCATCCAATCGGTTACCTGACCGCTTACAGCTCTGCCATGCGAATTCTGTGGTTCAGCTTTTTTGTGGGCTGGGCCTGCAACGCCTTGTGTATGCGCTACGGAGGTGTCGGGCTGTTTAAGAAACTACGTTATTTTTTCATTGGATTAATCATCGGCGATTTTTTTATGGCCGGAACATGGGCCATTGTCGGGCTATTTAAATATTCAAGCTACCTGGCGCTACCCAACTGAAGAAAGTTATTGGTTAATGGTTATGGGTTATTCGTAATGGGGTTTTCAATCAATTTCCATTAACAGATAACGAATAACAAATAACGGAAAACGTTCATGTACGAAGACAAAGAACTTCAAGAGTATCGCGACCTGTTGAAAAGACCGGAGCAGTTTGAAGAGGGCTTTGACTGGAAAACTGTCGTCGGAGCGATTTTCATTGGCTTTCTGATGATGCCCGGCAGCATGTACCTGCAGCTGGTTATCGGCACCGGAATCGGGCCCGCCGCGCGCTGGGTAACCATCATCCTATTTGCAGAACTTGCGAAGCGGTCATACAGCGAATTGAAACAGCAGGAAATATTTCTGCTTTATTATATGGCCGGAGCGGCCTTGGCCACACCCTTTCAGGGCCTGTTGTGGAACCAGTATCTGGTGCAGTCCGATGCTGCCCGGATGCTGGGGGTCACCGAGTTCATTCCCAACTGGGTGGCACCGGCACAGGGGTCCGATTCGCTAGTGGAACGCACCTTTTTCCACCGGGACTGGCTTATCCCGATACTGCTGCTGGTGGGCACCCAGGTTATTCAGCGCGTCGATCAATTTGGTCTGGGCTATGCCCTTTTCCGGATTACCTCTGATGTCGAGAAACTGCCATTCCCCATGGCGCCGGTCGCGGCATTAGGAACCATGGCTCTGGCGGAGTCCACCGAAGAAAAGGAGAAAAGCTGGAAATGGCGCGTTTTTTCAATCGGCGGTATTATCGGTTTGGCCTTTGGGGGCATCTATGTGCTTCTGCCGACAGTGTCCGGACTCATTCTCATGGAACCGATTCGGCTGATTCCGATTCCCTGGGTTGAACTGACCGGCCATACCGAAGAAGTTCTGCCGGCGGTTGCCACCGGTATTCAGCTGGATCTGGGTCTGGTTTTTCTCGGCATGGTATTACCTTTCTGGGCGGTCATCGGAGGTCTGATTGGCATTATCATCACGATGGTTGCCAATCCGATTCTTTATAAAAACGGGATTCTTACACGCTGGCATCCCGGGATGGAAACCGTTGATACCATATTCGCCAATAATTTTGATTTTTACATGAGTTTTAGTATCGGTTTGGGCCTGGCGATTGCTTTCATCGGCATCTGGCATGTGGCACGTTCCTTCAGCAAGAGCGACGCTACTCAAAAAGGCAGCCTGCGGGATTTGTTCCGGCCGCCTCCCGGCCGCGGGGATTTTAATTTCTGGATTTCGATCGGCATATATGTTTTTTCAACGATTTCCTACGTCCTGCTCTGTCTCTGGCTGGTTCCCAATTTTCCCTGGATCTTTTTTATCGCCTACGGCTTTTTATACACGCCGATCGTTTCCTATATTACCGCCCGGATGGAAGGCATCGCCGGGCAGTTTGTGAGCCTGCCGCTGGTCAGAGAGATCAGCTTCATCGCCGGCGCCAAATATTTCGGCTATCAGGGCATTGAAATCTGGTATGCACCGATACCGATACATAATTATGGTGAAGCGACCGTTAATTTCCGGCAAATCGAGTTGACCGGCACGAGCATTCGCGGAATTATCAAGTCGGAAATTGTCGTCTTTCCGATTGTCATGACGGCCAGCCTTCTCTTTTCCCAATTTATCTGGCGCCTGGCCCCCATACCCTCCAGTGCCTATCCTTTTGCCCAGGAAATCTGGCATTTACAGGCGCTCAACACCCTGCTGATGCAAAGCTCCACCCTGGAAGGCAGTGCCGCCTTTTACCAGGCCCTCAACTTTATCTATGTCATTGCCGGTGTGGGTTTGGGCGTGATCGTGTACGCCATATTGACTTTGTTCGGCCTCCCCATCATGCTGGTTTATGGAATGGTGCGCGGGCTGGGTCAGACGTTGCCCCACGGGCACATTCTTGAAGTCGCCGGCGCTTTGCTGGGTCGTTTCTTTTTCTTGAAACGGTACGGCGCCATGTGGCGGCAGTATGCGCCGGTACTGCTGGCTGGATTTTCCTGCGGCATGGGACTTACCGGAATGTTTGCCATGGGGGTTACGCTGATCCTCAAATCCCTGGGGCGGCTCGCCTATTGATCCTTGAGCGATTCCACTAAAACTCGAAATGTCTAGTCCGCCAAAATTCGACGCCGACAATAATGAGCTAAAGAATTTGGCCGCTCGCAAAGACGCAAAGGCACTAAGCTTTTTTTATTTTTTAGATTATCTTTCTTAGCGGCTTAGCGGCTGTGCGTGAGCATTAACATTAAAATGGATCCTTTCCACTTTTCAATTTTAGGTATTTTAGCTCATTTTTTATGGATTTGTAATTTTACTCTCGGGCTTTAGTCCATCTACCGCGGTTTGGATTGGTTCTCTTATTTTAGTTGAAATCCTTCCAAAAAACTAATATGGATAAATCGGAAACAAAAAAAGACGGGCTCTTTTTTGACAGGTTAACCCGGGCTTAAAAAGAGAGGTGGCTATGAAAAAAAAGTTGATAATCGGCTTGGCAATGCTTCTTTTGTCTGCCCCTGGCATGACCTGGGCAGAGGCCCCGCACCAGGTTGGCGGTTTTGCTTTGGGCGAAAACATCGAGATGTATAAGGACCGTGTCATCATGGATACGGCGCTTCCGGTTCGTTATTCGGAAAATATGGAAGAGGTTGAGATAAAATTTACCCAGGGCTTTAAAAGCGGACTCATTACCTATGGAACCTGCGCCAAGCCCGGTCAGATTCTAAAGATCAAGCTCAAGTATGCGGATTCCAGCAAGGAATTCCACCAGAATTTACTCAAGCGATTTAAAAAGCAATTCGGTGAGCCGGACGAGTATCGCGGCGATCCCTTTGGAATTGTCAAAGCCTGGAAGTGGTCTTTTGTCGATAAGCAGGACCAGCGCATCAGCCTCAACCTGCAGTACAATGCCAAGGATGCAGAGGAAAAAAAAGGCAACGCCGTGAAAATTACGAATACAACACTGGTGGAAGAGGACATGCTTTGTTACAAGCGCAAGCAACTCGACCATCGGGAAAGGCTTCGACAGCGCGAGTGGAAGGCCGTGAATCCGGAATTGACCGGCTGGGATCTTTTCGTACCGCGCTAGCGGGCCGGGTAACGGGTTAGGTCGTCTAGTGATCAAATGAAAGAAGCCTGGACAGAATTTGCCTGGAATGGAATTCGTTTCCAGGCCCCGGCCAACTGGCAGCTGGCCCAGATCGGCGCCCGTCATCTTGTGCTCGAAGACGAATTCGCCCCGGTAATGGAGGTCAAATGGGCAAAGGTCAAAGGAAATTTTTCCCACCGGGCGCATCTCAAACGTTTAACTTCCCTCCAAAAAAAACAGGTTAGAAAGAAGTTTAAATCCGAATCGATCCCGGCTGATTGGGAAAAGGTCCTGACAAATTTCCAGGTCAGCGGGTTTTCCTGGCAGGGAAAGTCGACTCACGGCCAGGGTGTCATTTTATTTTGTCCGAGCTGCCGCAAAGCCACTCTGATTCAATTTTTTTGCCAGAAATCGAACCAGAATATCCGGACTGCGTCACAAGTTTTGGATTCCTTTCGGGATCACCGCCAAGACGGCCAGGTTTTATGGTCCGCTTATGATATTCGTGCCATTATCCCGCAATCCTATCAATTGAAGCGCCATCGATTTGAAGCCGGAAAATTTGAGCTTGATTTTGCAGACGGCAGCCAGCGTATCTGTTTGCACCGTTGGTCGCTGGCGTCTGTTTTAATGGCTGAGCAGGATCTGGTACAGCTCGCCAAAACCGTTGCCGGTTTTAATAAGCCGGAACCGGTTGCCGGGCTTATGAATGGATGCCCCACGGCTGAATGGAGCCTTTCTCCCAAAACGGATTGGCAGCGCTGGCTGGGGCGCTTTAAGCACAAGGCTTCGTATTATTGGCTAGGGCTCTGGCACCTGGAAGAAAAAAACCGCATCCTGGGCGTGCGTGCCGAAGGCAAGAAACCCCTGGACACCGAATTGCTGGACAGGATTTGTACCTGCTATGAGAGTATTTAAAAAAAAGCACAAAAAGCCCCAAGTCAGCCGGACCGAGGCACTCAAATGCACACCGGTTATAAGTTCCCAGGTTGTCGAAGAGCGGCTGGAGAGCGGTGAGGTTGTAATTCGTTATCCGGTAACCATACGACCGTTTTTTGCCACCTGGGTCAAACGGTTCGGCGGGCCTGAGGATTATATACAGACGAAAACACTCCAGCTGGACGAGCTGGGATCATCGGTCTGGGACCTTCTGGACGGCAAGCGCTCGGTACGCCAATTGATTCAAATATTTGCCGAAACCCATCAATTGCAATTCAGGGAGGCCGAAGTGGCGGTTACCCAATTCATTCGGGAACTCGGTAGGCGCGGTCTGATCGGTTTGGGGTAGGTTTTTCCATCTTGACTATCGGACCGCGGTGCAGCTAAAACGCGTTGAGGGCATCGTCCATGCTGCCGACAATCGGCAGAAAGGAATCGAATCCTGCAATTTCAAAAACTTCCTTTACATAATCTTGCATATCGCACAACATGATCTTTCCGTCTTCGCGTTTAAGCGCCTTGGTCGCCTTTAAAATAACACGTAAGCCAGCGCTTGAAATATAATCAAGACCTTTAAAGTCAATGATCATACTTTTGGAGCCATCATCGATCGCTTGAAAAAGTTTTTTCTCAAACCCCAGGGATGTATTGGAATCGAGGCGACCGCTGAGTTTATAAATGTTTATTCCGCTTTGATTTTCTTCGATAATTTCCATTTATGATCCTCCCTGCACACTAAAATAAAAAGTGGAGATTATATTATTGCTACCCGAGCCTCCGGTTCCATTCACCGTTATAGATTATAAGATCAGCCTTTAACCTGTTTCTTTTGAGGTTCAGTTTCTTTGATGCTTTTTCTCATGGTTAAAATGTTTTTATTGTTGCACCTCTGGTAGCAGACTTCATCCATAAGATTTTTGGCCAGGTGGATACCCAGACCGCCGATTCTGCATTCTTCAATGGTGCATTCCAAATCAGGCGCTTCCACCTCGGTGGGATTGAACGGAATGCCGTCATCTTCAATATTAAAGACCAGTTCATCATTCTGGAGGGAAATCGTAATTCTGATGGAATGTTCATTTTTATCATCAAACCCGTAGGAAATGATGTTGGTGAACAGCTCATCGAGCGCCAGGTTGGCTTCAAAGATACATTTTTTGGACAGCCCCATGGATTGACCAAACTTTTCCAGCTTTCGGCACAAGGCGTCCAATTCGGATAAATTACTTTTAAGCTTAAATGATACTTTATGTTTTGCCATAAATTTTTATTTTTGAGGCGTTGGGACCTCTGCTCCCGTTTGGGCTTTATTGTATCCCAAAAAAACCTTTCTTGAAAAGTTTTTTTTCATTTGAGGCTCAGATCAGGCTGACACCTAAATTTACCATACATTCCCCGCACATATCGGCGCGATCGGTCAAAAATCTTTCTTCCCAGGCATCAACATTTTTGGCGACCGCTTTGAAAATTCGAGGCATGACACCCGGAAACTGTTCAAGGGCTTTTGAAAATTTTTCCCGGCTGAGTATCAGACAGACGGTATCCTGCACCGCTTTCAGTGAAAAAAGCCGGGGGGTTTCTCCGAGCAGCGTTAGGCCGCCCAGAAATTCACCGGAATTGCAGTCTCTAATTTCTTTAGCGGTGTTGTTGTCTTCACGCTCCAATCGGGCTTTTCCACTGATGATGTAAAATGCGCGTCCATCATCTTCCTTCTGATGAAAGATATATTCGCCCGCCTTAAACTTTACTCTCGTGCAAAGATAAGCAAAAACCTTCAGGGTTTCAAGAGGCAGCCCGGAGAAAAAATAGGTCTGTCTTAGTATCTCCAGGTTTTCTTCTAACTCGCTGGACGGGCCGTTTTTATTTTTTTCCGACGAGTTCATATAACTGTCCTTTCCGGGCCATCAGCTCGTCATAGGTTCCCATTTCAAGGATTTTTCCGGCTTTCATGACGGCCACGCGATCATAGTTTTTAATGGTATCCAGGCGGTGGACCACCGATATCACAGTGCTTTTTTTCTTCCAGCGCGTTTCAAGCAAATTTTGAATGCGTGCCTGAGATTTATTGTCAAGCGCTGAGGTGGCTTCATCCATAATCAAGATTTTTGGATTTTTCAAAAATGCGCGGGCAATCGCGAGTTTTTGCCGCTGCCCGCCGGACAATTTGTCGCCTTTGCTGCCCACCTGAAAATACATGCCGATTTCGATGACGGTTTCCAAAAGATCCTCTTCGATCAAAAGCTGAATAATGCTTTGATAAATTTTCTCCTGGGCATCGGGATTGGCTTCTTTGGTTTTACCAAAAAAGATATTGTTCAATATCGTTTGGGAATGGATATACTCGGATAGTTGGTAAAACGTAATAGCTCCGGGATCGTCCTCGGAGATCTTCTTGCGGAACAAGGCCCGGCCCTCTAAGATTAGATTTTCCAATATGGCCGGCAGCGCGACCATTTTATGAACTCCCGGCACAAACCGCAGCGCCAGTTCCAGAAGTTTTTCGCGATCCGAATCGGCCAATTCATGCAGCTTCTTACGCTTTAGACGCTCGGACAATACTTTGAATTCCGCCAGCTCTTCGGGTGCAATGGGGCTTTGCTCGAAAAAAATGGCATCGGGCGGAAGGTTGCCGAGGATATCCACGGTTTGTCTGGCCAGTTCTGCTCCCAGACTGAGCAGCGGACGGGTCAGATCCGCCTGGCCTAAAAAGCCTAAAAAGTATCCATTTTTAGACAGATTGGCGTCACTGAATGAATCTTTGTTGGGGGTGCCGAAAATTAAATTTTCGGCCACACTGGAGTAAAAAAGGTACTGGTCTTCATCGAAAAATTCTACGTAATCCGCAAGCTCATCTCCGAAATCGCGCTGAAAGTTTTCACGGACGCGGATAATAACCCCGACCAATTCCTTTTGCTGGTCATGGGCTAAAATCGTGTTCAGGCCGAATCCCAAAATATCTACAAATATGCCGGTTTGATGAAGCACTGCAATAATGTCATCCAGGTTTGGAAGCGCCTCCGGGTCTTGGCCGTTTCCGTCAACTTTGGCCCGGCAGGCGTAAAGGATGTTATCTTCAATGGTCCCGTCAAAGATGAACGGGTTCTGGGCAACAAAGCCCAGATTATTGACCATGTCTTTTTTGGTCAGATCGGCCACTTCTTTTTCACCGATTAAAACGTGCCCCCCGGTGTACTTATAGAGCTGCCCGATGCAAAGGGCCAGGGTGCTTTTGCCGCTGCCGGAAAAGCCGACCAGAGCCAGATGTTCACCGGAATTTAAGGACAAATTGATGCCGTCCAGTAAACGGATACCGCTATCGGTGACAAAAGACATATCTTTGACTTCCACGCTGCCGTCCAAATCAAAAGGCTTGCGATCTTCGGGTTCCATGGCATGCTCGGGCTCCAAATCGAAAAATTCCATGGTGCGCTTATAGGTCACGGAACCATCCTGATAAACCTGATAAAATTCGATCAATTCCTTCCAGGGATCATAGAGTTTTTCCTGGGCGGATAAAAACGCCACCAGGGCGCCCAGCTCCAGCTGCCCTTTTATGGTCAGATAGCCGCCCAGAATGAACACGATAAAAGGCCCTAGACTGACAAAAAAACTGTTGGATGATTTGACAGCGAATCGGTACAGACTCCAGATGATTCGTATTTTCAGTAATCGATCCACCATGCTGTCATATTTTCGATTTTCGATGCTGTAGGCACCGTTGCCATGAACTTCGTGAATGCCCGTAATGGATTCGGCAATCCGGCTGGATAATTGCCGGGCCGCATCGACTCGCTTTTTGTTGGCCCGGTTGACCCCTTTTTGGAGCACGGGGACCAGGAAAACGACAATGGGGTAAATGCTCAATGATACGGCCGCCAGCAGCGGATTCAAGAAGAACAGATAAACCGCAAATGCCAGCAGCGTTAACACATTGGTAACCGGTGATGTGATGGCCATGCCCGCGAAATTGCCCGGCATCGTCAGCTCGGCGATGAGGGAATTGACCACCGACCCCGGTTGCGTGTTTCTGAAAAAACCTAATGGCAGGGTTAGAATATAGTGATACAATTCTTTGCGCATCCGGGCCGTGGTTCGCTGCGTGATCAGGGTTTGAATAACGTTTGTCAGGTATTTAAGCGCGCTGAAAAAAATAACGGCAACCAGATATATACCGCAGTACATAAACAGCAAGTCAAGGCTTCTTAAATTAATGGCCTCATTGACAATGCGCTTTTGCATTTCCAGGGGCAGCACCCTGGCAAACACCATCACGACAATGATCAGCAAAAGCGTGATTTGAAGCTTGACATTGCCGGCAAATACCCAGGAAAACAGCGATCGTTTGACGACGGCTATTTTAGCTTTTTTCATTTCAAAGCTCCTTTAGCCCGAATTAAGGGATTTTCGTCTGCCAGTATTACTATTAAAGCAGCCCTTTTGACAAGCGAAATTCGTGAGAGACAGCGATGTTATGTCTGTTATCTCAATATTTTAATGTGGTTATCGGTTTGAAAGCCAAAATTCAGGTCTTCCGGCAGCCTGCAGGGTCGTCTTTCGGGGCCGTTTGGTTTAAGCTTTTGTATCGATTTGCGGGTTCTGGAACCCGTTCCAATTTGCTTTGACAAAATACATGCTAAAGGATTATATATATTAATTTAATCATTTAAGGAGATTATACCTTCAATGGAATTTTTTTTATGCGTAATCGGAATGGTGATGATCGTTGAAGGACTGCCTTATTTTGCTATTCCAGCTAAAATGAAGACCTGGGTTAAAAAAATCATCAATTCCCCGGAGAGCGCCTTGAGAAGATTTGGTCTGGTGCTGATGGTGTTGGGTTTAAGTTTAATCTACATCGGTCGAAGTTAATCGGTTTTGAGATTTTTTTACCCATAACAAACCGTTTTATGGATTCAATTGGCTTGATTGGTTACGAATCATTCGAAAACGAATTTAACCAATCGAACCCATCCAACGAATCGAACGATTATTATGTACACGCTCTCGGACTATAATTACCGGCTTCCGGTGGAGCTAATTGCCCAGAAACCTGCTGGGCGCAGGGACCAGTCTAATCTTCTGGTTATGGACCGCAGGACCGCAAAGGTGTCTCATCATCGGTTTGATGCCCTGGAAAATTTGTTGAACGCGGGCGATGTGCTGGTGGTGAACAACACGGCGGTTATTCCGGGACGCCTGGTGGGCAAAAAGGATACCGGCGGGAAGGTCGAAGTTCTCATCTGCAGTTTCAACGGTTACGATAACCCGCAGGCAATAAAAGAAGACCGGGTTTATGAATGTCTGGTTAAGGCTGCCAAACCGCCGAGAACGGGAAGTTCATTTCATTTTGATGAGGGGCTGACGGCCAAAGTGATCGAGCGTCGCGATGGAACGTATTTGATTAAATTTTGCACCGAAGCTGATTTTGAAACCCTGCTTGACCGCATCGGGAAAGTGCCCCTTCCGCCTTACATAAAACGCAGCCCGGATTTGGCGCCGCCCTGTGATGATCGGACCGCCTATCAAACCGTTTATGCGTCTGAAAAGGGTGCCATTGCCGCGCCTACCGCCGGCTTGCATTTTACACCCGAACTTCTTGAACGGCTGAAAGCCAAAGGAATCGGTATTGTTGCGATTACGCTGCACGTGGGTTATGGGACTTTTTTGCCGGTGCGGGCACAAGATATTCGGTCGCATCAGATGCATTCCGAAGCATATTCGATCCCCGCTAGCGTAGCGGATAAGATTAATTCAGCCCGAACCGCAGGATATCGGGTGGTGGCAGTTGGAACCACCTGTGTGCGTACTCTGGAATATGCATCTGTTTCCGGCGGTCGTGTGCAGGCGGGAAACGGGCGCTGCGATTTGTTTATCTATCCAGGTTACAGATTTAAGGCTATTGATGCGATGATTACCAATTTTCATCTTCCCAAATCAACGCTGTTAATGCTGGTTTCAGCCTTTGCCGGACGGGAAAATGTTTTGAAGGCCTATAAAGAAGCCATCAAACGAAAGTACAGGTTTTATAGCTATGGGGATGCGATGCTAATTGTTTAATGTTTGTTGTCCGTTGTCAGTTGTCCGTTGCAGTAAAAGCTGATCTGCCCAAGAATCAGTAACAACGAACCACGGACCACGGACGACTGACCTGATGATGACTGCAACAAATCCTTTAACTAAATTGCCATGTTTGATTTTAAGATCATTGCCGAATCTTCGACCACCCGCGCAAGGACCGGTGTCATCCAGACCGCCCACGGCAAAGTGGAAACCCCGATTTTTATGCCCGTGGGGACCCAGGGCACGGTGAAATCACTGACGCCCGAAGAGCTATGGTCGGCCGGTGCCGAGATCATTCTCGGCAATACTTACCATCTGTATCTGAGGCCCGGTTGTGATGTGATTGATCGATTTGATGGCCTGCATGCGTTTATGAACTGGAGCGGGCCGATCCTGACGGACAGTGGTGGATTCCAGATTTTTTCCCTGGCCGGGTTGGCGGAAATTTCCGATGAGGGGGTGACCTTTCAATCTCATATCGACGGAACCCGTCATCTTTTGACACCCGAAAAGGCGGTTGAAATTCAAAACTGCCTGGGTTCGGATATATGCATGTGTCTGGATCAATGTATTCAGTACCCGGCGGAGCACCATCTTACCCGCAAAGCGCTTGAAACCACCAGCCAATGGGCCCGACGCTGTAAAGCTGCCTGGCAGGAGATGGCCAATGGGCACCGTGCATTGTTTGGCATTGTTCAGGGCGGGGTGTTTAAAGAATTACGCGCCGCATCGGCAGAATCTTTAATCCCCCTCGACTTCAACGGCTATGCGATCGGCGGATTGAGTGTCGGAGAACCGGTGGAGATCATGCTGGAAATCGCCGATTTTACCTTGACGAAACTGCCGGATGAAAAGCCCAAATATATAATGGGTGTCGGAACACCCGAAAATCTGGTTGAACTGGTGGCGCTGGGCGCTGATATGTTCGATTGTGTTTTGCCGACACGCAATGCCCGTAATGGACAGGTTTTTATCCCGCAGGGCACCCTGAATATTTGCAATGCAAAATACAGGCACGATACGAATCCGCTTGAGCCCGGTTGCCGGTGCTACACGTGCCAGAATTATTCCCGGGCCTATTTGCGCCATCTTTACATGGCCAAAGAACTTCTGGCGTATCGGTTAAACACTCTGCATAATGTTCATTTTTTTCTGAATTTAATGAAACAGGTGCGGGAGGCGATTGCAAAGGATGAATTTGAATCTTTTCGAAAGAATTTTTATAGAAACCGCCATACGTGAGTTAAAGGCACGCATTTAAGGATCAACCACAAAGTACACGAAGATGCACGAAGACAATTATAAAATTTGTGACTCCAGTTAAACGAATAACCAAAAGGAGATGCAGCCATGAGAGAAAAAGTTGAGGAGGCCATTAATAAAATTAGGCCCATGCTCCAGGCCGATGGGGGCGATGTGGAACTTGTCGACGTCCAAGAAGGTATTGTTACCGTTCGGTTACAGGGCGCCTGTGCGGGGTGCCCCATGTCGCAGATGACGTTGAAAAACGGTATCGAAAAAATACTGAAAAAAGAAATCCCGGAGGTGGTTTCGGTGGAATCGGCGCCCTAGTGTCAGGTCAACCAAAAGTATCATGGGATATTTTAGTGCGGTTGCGTTTTCTAATTGAGGAATTTCTCAGCACCAAAATTATAAAATCCCACATCCCAACGCGCAAATATCAAACTGTTTGGGTCATTGAAAAATTGATATTTGAGATTTATTTGTAATTTGGAGCTTGGGATTTATTTAAATTTATTGGTTAATAGTTATTTGTTATTGGGCGATGCCTTGTCCGAATTCAGGAAAAAATAACGGATTACGGATAACGAATAACATGATTCAACGAAGGAGCTTAAAGTGGAAATCCTAAAAATAGACCATTTGGGGATTGCTGTAAAAAGCATTGACGCGGGGAAAAATTTTTGGACCGATGCCCTGGGACTGGAGTTCGAGGGAACTGAAACCGTGGCCGAACAGAAAGTCACCACCGCCTTTTTTCCCGTTGGGGAGAGTGAAGTGGAACTATTAGAATCCACTGCCCCGGACGGACCGATTGCCAGGTACCTTGAGAAAAAAGGCGAAGGAATTCAACACGTCGCCTTTCGGGTGAAAAACCTCGAAGCGGCTTTAGAAGAATTAAAAGAAAAAGGAATCCGTTTAATTGATGAAAAGCCGCGGATCGGAGCCGGTGGCGCCAGAATTGCCTTTTTGCACCCGAAATCTACGAACGGTGTTTTGGTAGAATTGTGTGAACGCGAGGATTAGCGCACCCTATTTATGGAATTCAATTAGGTTGCTGTAAAATTGTTACTGGCTACTGGCTACTCGCTTCTGGCTTCTGGTCCCGCTCACCAGAGACCAGCGGCCGGCAGCCAGTGTCCAGAATCTGTTTGCGGCGGCTGAGGGATTTTACTTTGAAGCAAGAGAATTAGGCGATCGCGCCTTTTATACAGAAGATGAGGCTAAAAGGAGCAAACACCATGGCAAAAGATGCGGAAATGAAAAAATGGAAGGACCTTGCCGCCAAAGAGTTAAGGGGCAAACCTTTGGAATCCTTAGACTGGAAAACGCCTGAAGGCATATCCGTTAAACCCATGTATACGGCTGCAGACCTCAAGGGTATGGGACATATCAACACCTTGCCGGGTTTGGAACCCTATGTGCGGGGGCCCAGGGCTACCATGTTTGCCGGAAGGCCCTGGACGATCCGACAGTATGCCGGTTTTTCCACTGCCAAGGAGTCCAACGCCTTCTACCGCCGAAACCTGGCTGCCGGACAGAAAGGCCTTTCGGTGGCGTTTGACCTGGCGACCCATAGAGGATACGATTCTGATCATCCGCGCGTGGCCGGTGACATCGGCAAGGCCGGTGTGGCGGTGGATTCCGTTGAGGACATGAAAATTCTTTTTGATCAAATTCCGCTGGATCAGATGACGGTTTCCATGACCATGAATGGCGCGGTTTTGCCGATCCTGGCGGGTTACATTGTTGCCGCCGAGGAACAGGGCGTTTCCCAGGACAAACTTGCCGGAACGATCCAAAACGATATTTTAAAGGAATATCTGACCCGCAATACCTACATCTACCCGCCGGAGCCCTCCATGCGGATCGTATCCGATATTATCGGGTATTGTTCAACGCATATGCCTCGATACAATACGATCAGTATCAGCGGCTATCATATGATGGAAGCCGGAGCCGACTCCGTGCTGCAGACGGCCTTTACCCTGGCTGATGGGCTGGAATATGTTCGGGCGGCTCTTAATGCCGGGCTGGATATTGATACCTTTGCACCACGGCTGTCGTTTTTCTTTGGGATCGGCATGAATTTCTTCATGGAGATTGCCATGCTGCGGGCAGCACGGTTTCTGTGGCATAAACGCATCAGTCAGTTCAATCCCAAAGATCCGCGATCAACCATGTTGCGCACCCACTGCCAGACTTCGGGATGGAGCCTGACCGCTCAGGACCCCTATAACAATATTATTCGGACCACGCTGGAATGTCTCTCAGCCGCGCTGGGCGGGACCCAGTCACTGCACACCAACTCCTTTGACGAAGCCGTCGGACTGCCTACAGATTTTTCGGCGCGGATTGCCCGCAATACCCAACTGGTGGTCCAGGAAGAATCCCAGATTTGCCACGTGGTTGATCCATTGGCAGGCTCTTATTACGTTGAATCCCTAACTGACGGCATTATTCGCGAAGCCGGTAAAATTATCGATGAGGTCGAAGAAATGGGGGGCATGGCCAGGGCAATTGAAACCGGGATGCCGAAAATGAGAATTGAAGAGGCCGCTGCCCGCCGACAGGCGCGCATCGACCAGGGCAAAGATGTCATCGTGGGGGTCAATAAATACCAGATAGAAGAAGAAATTGATCTGGAGGTCCTCGAAGTCCCGGCCCGCGTTCGGGATGAGCAAATCGCCAGATTGGCGGAACTGAAAGCCAATCGGGATGCCAAAGCGCTCAAGCAGGCCCTGGAAAACCTGGCGAGCGCGGCTGAAAATGGCGGTAATTTGCTGGAAGCAAGCATTCCGGCGGTGCGGGCCCGGGCCACCGTGGGTGAAATCTCGGATGTCCTGGAAAAAACATTTGGACGTTATGTGGCAACAACCCAGTGCATATCCGGGGTATATGCGTCCGAATACGGCGATAGTGAGATTATCGAATCGATCCGCAAGCGGACGGCAAATTTTAAAGAAACCGACGGCCGGCGTCCTAGAATCCTGGTGACCAAAATGGGCCAGGATGGGCACGATCGGGGTGTCAAAGTCATTGCCACCGCATTTGCCGATCTGGGCTTTGATGTTGACATCAGTCCCATGTTTCAGACACCCCAGGAGGCTGCACGCATGGCGGTTGAAAACGATGTCCATGTGGTCGGCGCATCCAGTCTGGCCGCCGGGCATAACACCCTGGTCCCGGAGCTGATCTCAGCGCTCAGAAAAGAAGGCGGTGAGGACATTCTAGTGGTTGTGGGCGGTATCATCCCGCCCTCCGATTATGAGTTTCTTTATAATGCCGGTGTTGCCGGTATTTACGGTCCCGGAACCCCGGTGACCGAATCCGCCAACCTGGTGCTTAAGGCATTGGAGCAGAAGAGATAACAGGAATACAGAAACGGGTTACGCTGATAAGTTCTATGATTGGTTTAGAACGCTTAAATAAATCCGAAATCCGAATATCGAAATCCGAAACAATTTTCTAATTTTCAAAATTCTAATGACCAAAACAACCACCAGAAACAACATGTTGGGATCTGTGTCCCAGCCCCTTGTTTTGAAAATTTAAGAATTCGGATTTCGAATTTGTTTCGTGCTTCGAGTTTCGTGTTTCGGATTTGATTTCGACCCCCATGAGCATAAATCAAGTGACAAATAAAATAGGCGCATGAATCCAGAAGATCTTAATATGTACATCGAGGGTGTACGGGAACAAAATCGACGCATCCTTTCTAAAACCATCACCCTGATAGAAAGCTCGCGTCCCGATCATCAGGAACTGGCGCGCAAGATCGTTGACCAGCTGTTGCCCCACACCGGCAAGGCCGTGCGACTCGGTATCACCGGCGTTCCCGGAGTTGGCAAAAGCACTTTCATTGAGAGCCTCGGTATGTTGCTGGTGGAGAAGGGCCATCGGGTGGCGGTTTTGGCGGTGGACCCCAGCAGTTCCAGAAGCGGCGGCAGCGTGATGGCCGATAAAACCCGGATGGAAAGGCTTGCGGTTGAGGAAAATGCCTTTATTCGGCCATCCCCTTCGGGGGGCACCCTGGGCGGTGTCGCCCGCAAAACAAGAGAAACCATGCTGGTTTGCGAAGCAGCCGACTTTGACGTCATCATTGTCGAAACGGTGGGTGTGGGGCAATCGGAGACGACCGTAGCGTCGATGGTCGATTTTTTTCTGGTATTGATGCTCTCCGGTGCCGGTGATGAGCTACAGGGAATAAAACGCGGTGTACTGGAGCTTGCCGATGCAATTGCCATTACCAAGGCCGATGGCGACAATATCGAAAAAGCCAAAAAAGCCGCGAAAATATATGAAACCGCCCTGCATATGCTGCAGCCCGCATCACCAAGCTGGGACCCGCCGGTGCTGACCTGCAGTGCCCTGGAGATGAACGGCATTGTTGAAATCTGGCAGACGGTTATAAACTATCATAAACAATCCGCCGCCAGCGGCGAACTCAAACAAAAGCGCCAAAAGCAGGCGCTGGCCTGGTTGTGGTCTCTGATTGACGACGGACTTCGTAAAAGGTTTGATACGAATCCCGAAATCAAAAAACGGCTTGACCGAATCACCCGCGCGGTCGAAAAAGGGGAAACTTCACCGACGCTTGCGGCGGACAAATTGCTTTTTTTTCTTGACAATTATCGCGCGGTCTAGAAAGTTGCATTTTTTATCCATCAAATAGGGGGGTTGACTAAATTCTGTCAAAAGTGCCTCTAAGTTGCCCGCATATCGGAACCTGTCGCGCGTAAACAGTCCGGCCATCCTAGCAAAAAAGTGAAAAAATAAGCAAAAATCGATAATTTCGGAATGAAAGGATATCAATAATGGGTGTCGTCTTAGACAAACTCAAGGAGCTTAAAGAACGCGAGACCAAAACACTTCAAATGGGTGGTGAAAAAGCAGTCGCCAAACAGCATGAGAAGAACAAGCTCTCGGCCCGAGAACGGTTAAATTTATTATTTGATCAGGGCACGTTTCGTGAGATCGATATGTTCGTCAACCACCGCTGCGTGAATTTTGGCATGGAACGGGTGGACATCCCGTCAGATGGCGTTATTACCGGCCACGGACTTGTCAATGGCCGGCCGCTGTTTGCGTTTTCCCAGGATTTTACCGCCCGAGCCGGCAGTCTTGGAGAAATGCATTCCAAAAAGATATGTAAGGTCATGGATCTGGCCCTGAAAGCCGGCGTACCGTTTATCGGGATAAACGATTCCGGCGGTGCCCGCATTCAGGAAGGTGTCGATGCGCTTTCCGGTTACGGGCAGATTTTTTTCCGCAATTCGGCTTGCTCGGGTGTCATCCCCCAGATTTCAGCGATAATGGGACCAACAGCCGGAGGTGCCGTCTATTCGCCGGCCATGACTGACTGGGTTTTCATGGTGAAGGGCAGCAGCTATATGTTTATCACCGGACCCGAGGTGATTAAAGCCGTCACCGGTGAGGAGATTACCTTTGAGGAGCTGGGTGGTGCCAAAACCCATAATGAAAAAAGCGGTGTGGCGCATTTTGCCTGTGAAAGTGATGAAGATGCCATCGACCGGATCAAAAAATTGCTTTCCTATCTGCCGTCCAACAATATGGAAGACCCGCCCATCATCGATACGGGTGATAATCCCAATCGAATCGAACCGGCTTTAAATTCGATCGTTCCCGACAGCCCCAACAAATCCTATGACATGAAAGAGGTCATTAGCAGCATCGTCGATAATGGAGAGATTTTTGAGCCCCATCAGTATTATGCGCGTAATATGGTGGTTTGTTTTGCCCGTTTAAACGGTCGGGCCATCGGTATTATCGCCAATCAGCCTAAGGTGCTGGCCGGCTGCCTGGATATTAACGCTTCTGACAAAGCCACACGCTTTATTCGATTTTGCGATTCATTTAACATCCCTCTGTTAACCATCGCTGATGTGCCGGGATACCTGCCCGGCAGTCAGCAGGAATGGGGCGGGATCATCCGTCACGGGGCCAAACTCCTGTGGTGTTATTCGGAAGCAACCGTACCCAAACTGTTGCTGGTCACCCGTAAGGATTACGGGGGGTCATATCTGGCGATGTGTTCCAAAGATCTGGGAGCGGATATGGCATTTGCCTGGCCCACCGCTGAAATTGCGGTCATGGGTGCCGCCGGCGCCGCCAATATTATCCATCGCAAGGAAATCAACTCAGCCGAGGACCCGGCCGCGAAACGGGAACAAAAGATCAAGGAATATGATGAGTTGTTTTCCAACCCTTACCAGGCGGCCAGCCGGGGATATATCGATGCCGTCATCGAGCCCAGCGAGACGCGACCACGCCTGATCGACGCCCTGGAGATAATGTGCTCCAAACGTGAGACCCGGCCGCCCAAAAAACATGGTAATATTCCCATGTAAAAATGGTCAAATTAGTCATATTGGTTTGATTGGTTTTATCTGTTTTTTATATCAGCGCAATAATCTTTGGACGACCAATGAAGCCAATTCAAGCAATAGAGCCAATACAACCCGAATTAATGGTGATCCAATGGAAAATGCCAAGAACGCCGCTGCCGCGATTTCGGCCGTCTTGCTGTACATCAAAACTGAAGAGGAAGCCATCGCCATGCAGGCTCAAGCTGCAGGGCCGGCGATGCCGATGATTTCGCGGGCACCCACGCAGGTTATCAAGCCCTGGGCCCTGAACGGCAGACAAACGCAAATGCAGATTCGCACCTTGATGCAGCTAAAAACGTTTTCTAAATTATAGGTAAATTATAGAAGGTGTTTAGTGTTTGGTGTTTGGGAATGTGCAATCGGGGAAAACCTACGAAACACTAAATACGAAACACCAAACACCCAGCTTATCAAGTATATAAAAGGAGCAACAGAAAATGAGTGATGACATTCAAGTGAAAATGACGGAATTGAACTATGATAAAGAGCGGCCCAAGGCGGAGAACCCTGTCAAGGTAGAGGACTTGAGCCTTCGCGACGGCCATCAATCTTTGTTTGCCACACGGGGCCGCACCGAAGACATGATTCCGGTGGCTGAGATGATGGATGAGGTCGGCTACTGGGCAATGGAAGTCTGGGGCGGGGCGACCTTTGACACCATGCACCGGTTTTTAAATGAGGACCCCTGGGAACGCATTCGCACCTTGAAGCGTTACATTAAAAAGACGCCGTTTTCGATGCTGCTGCGGGCCCAGAACCTGGTGGGCTATCGCAACTATGCCGATGATGTTGCCAAGGCGTTTGTCGAAAGAGCCTGTGAGAATGGGATGGACATATTCAGAACATTTGATGCCCTCAATGACTACCGCAACTTTGAAACCGTCGTCCCGATTATTAAAGCGCACGGCAAACACTTCCAGGGCTGCATGTGCTACACCATGACCGAACCGCGGATGGGCGGAGAGGTGTACAACATCGACTATTACGTCAACAAGGCCAAAGATCTTGAAAATATGGGAGCGGACAGCATCTGCGTCAAAGACATGGCGGGGCTGCTGGCACCTTATGATGCCTATAATCTGATCAAAGCACTGAAGGCGGCCGTCAAACCGCCGATTCACCTGCACAGCCATTTTACATCGGGCATGTCGCCGATGACCCACCTGAAGGGCATCGAAGCTGGCGTGGACATCATTGATACCTGCATGTCACCCTACGCGTATCGCACCGCTCATGCCGCCATTGAACCGCTGGTGATGACCCTGCTGGGAACCAATCGCGACACCGGCTTTGACATTCGGTTGCTGGCCCAGATTAATGAAATCTTCGAGAAAGAGGTGATGCCCAAATACAGACACCTGCTGGATGACACCAAGATGTCCATCATCGACATCAACGTCCTGCTGCACCAGACCCCGGGCGGGATGCTTTCCAACCTGGTGAATCAGTTAAGAGAAATGGATGCTCTTGATAAGATTGATCAGGTATATGCCGAGCTGCCTCGGGTTAGAAGGGAACTGGGGCAGGTTCCACTGGTGACCCCCACCAGTCAGATCGTCGGGATCCAGACGGTCAACAACGTTCTTTTTGATGATGAAAAAGAGCGTTATAAAATGATCACCGCGCAGGTTAAAGATCTGTGCTACGGTTTATACGGCAAAACCGCAATTCCGATAGATCCGCAGGTCCAAAAGAAAGCCCTCAAAGGTTATGAACGCGGGGAAAAACCCATTGACTGCCGGCCGGCAGAAGTTTTGGAACCCGAGCTGGATAAAGCCAAAGAAGAGATCGGCAACCTTGCCGTTGACCTGGATGATATCCTGATTTATGCCCTGTATCCGGTCACCGGCAAACGGTTTTTGAAATGGAAATACGGCAAGGAACAACCGCCGGATGATGTCAAACCCAGAACGCTGGAAGCTGCCCTGGCCGAGCAGGAACTCCTTAAAAAAGCCAAAGCCGGCCTGCTGGTCGAAAGGCCGGATAAGCAACCTCCGGAAAAAAGCGATAATACACGGACGTTTAATGTGTTTGTGGATGACGAATATTTTGAGGTTGCGGTGGATGAAATCGGCGGTTCACCGGTGATCAGCTATGTCCAACCCATGTCGGCGGGACCCCAAATGCCGGCCATGACGCCACCCGCCGCGCCGGCCGTTCAGAAGCCGGAAACAGCCGAGGCCAAAGAAACACAGCCCGAACCTGACGCGGCGGCTGCCCCTGAAGCAGCCGCTGCTGAAGACGGCACGCCGGTGACCGCACCCATGCCCGGCATGATTGTCAAATATGAGAAGAAAGTCGGTGATTCCATCAGCCAGGGGGAAACAGTGGTTATCCTGGAAGCCATGAAGATGGAAAATGCGCTGCCAGCTCCGGCCGGCGGAACCATTAAGCGCATTAACTTCAGCACCGGCGATTCAGTGGCCAAGGGAGATGTGCTGGCGGTAATCGGTTAAGGATGTCAGAAGACAGAAGACAGAAGTCAGAAGACATACCATTGATATCGGAATTAAAGCATTTAAGTCCGAATTGGATTTGATTTCTGTCTGTCGTCTGACATCTGAGCGCTGACCTCTGATATCTGTTGGCCGACCTCTGTTATCTGACATCTGTCTTCTGAAAAGGGAGTCTCACGACCATGAAAATCCACGAATATCAGGCCAAAGAATTGTTTAAAAAGTATGGTGTGCCCGTACCGGAGGGTGCGGTCGCGTCCAGGCCGGATGAAGCCGCTGCCATCGCCAAAAAAATAGCGAATCCTCCGGTGGTTGTGAAGGCCCAGATTCACGCCGGTGGTCGCGGTAAAGGCGGAGGCGTTAAGCTTGCCCGATCGGTTGGTGAAGTCCAAAAGATCGCCCGGGAAATTATTGGAATGACCCTGGTCACGCACCAGACCGGACCGGAAGGCAGACGGGTAAAGAAAGTATTGGTGGAACAGGGTTTGAATATTGAAAATGAGCTGTACCTGAGCATCATTCCTGACCGCGCGACCGCTCAAATAGTGGTTATGGCCAGTGAGGCCGGCGGCATGGACATTGAGGCGGTGGCGGCCAAGACGCCGGAACGGATTATCAAAGTTCATATCAATCCGCTGTTGGGCATGCAGTCCTATCATTGCCGCGCGGTTGCCTTCGGGCTGAATTTAGGCCAGGCGGTAATCAAACCGTTTGTGGCCATGATGCAAAATCTTTATCGGCTGTTTGTAGATTATGACTGCTCACTGGTCGAAATCAATCCGCTGGTAATTACAAAAGAAGAAATGGTGATTGCACTGGACGCCAAAGTTAATTTCGATGATAATGGCTTGTTTCGGCACCCGGACATGCATGCATACCGCGATCTTGATGAGGAAGACCCGCTTGAGGTCGAGGCCTCCAAATTCAACCTGAATTACATCAATCTGGACGGTAACGTGGGCAATATGGTCAATGGTGCCGGGCTGGCAATGGCCACCATGGATATTATCAAACAAGCCGGTGCAGAACCGGCTAATTTTTTAGACGTGGGTGGCGGTGCCAGTGCCGAAATGGTCGAAAACGGCTTTCGGATCATTTTAAGCGATAAAAATGTAAAAGGCATTCTGATTAACATTTTCGGCGGCATTTTACGCTGTGATGTTCTGGCCAATGGTGTGGTAGAAGCCGCCAGGAAGACGGGGATCAAGGTTCCGGTGGTGGTGCGAATGGAAGGGACCAACGTGGAAGCGGGACGAAAAATTCTGGCGGAGTCCGGTCTGAATCTGATCACCGCTGCCGATCTAAAAGATGCCGCCCAAAAGATTGCCGAGGTGGTTCAGTAGAGCTGATAAGTGTTCGATTTATGTTACGCACCGCAGAGGGAAAATATGCTCTGCGATGAAAATTCTAAGTAGAATAAGGTAGATAGATGAGCATTTTTGCAGATAAGGATACCCGGGTCGTGGTTCAGGGAATCACCGGGAAGGAAGGACAATTTCACGCCCGACATTGTATTGATTACGGCACCAAGATTGTTGCCGGTGTGACGCCTGGAAAAGCCGGACAAAAAATGGATGATGTTCCGGTATTTAACACCGTTAAAGATGCCGTCGATGATACGGCTGCCAATTGCAGCTTGATATTTGTGCCCCCTGCTTTTGCCGCCGATGCGATCATGGAGGCTGCTGATGCGGGAGTTGGGCTGGTGGTTGTCATTACCGAGGGAATACCGGTTCTGGATATGATGAAGGTCAAAAATTATCTGCAGGCCAAATCCGTACGTATGATCGGACCCAACTGCCCGGGAATCATTACACCCGGCCAGACAAAAATCGGCATTATGCCGGGTCCGATCCACAAACCCGGGGGTCCCATCGGTGTCGTATCCAGGTCCGGTACGCTGACCTATGAGGTCGTCCATCAATTAACCCTGAAGGGCATTGGTCAGACTACGTGCATCGGCATCGGAGGCGATCCGATCTGCGGCACCAGCTTCATTGATTGCCTGCAAGCCTTCGAAGATGATCCCGAAACCGGGGGAGTGGTGATGGTCGGTGAAATCGGCGGTACGGCCGAAGAAGATGCTTCCGAATTTATCGCCCGGGAAATGTCCATCCCGGTTGTTGGTTTTATTTCCGGCTTAACTGCACCCCCGGGGAGACGGATGGGTCATGCCGGTGCCATTATTTCCGGCAGCAGCGGAACGGCCCAGGCAAAGATCAACGCAATGAAAACCAATGGTGTTCATGTGTGCGAAGATCTGGGAACCCTCGGTGAATTTTGTGCCAAAGTTTTTAACTAGTGTTTAGTGTTTGGTATTTAGTGTTTCGTATCTTTTTTAAATCGATCGATGCAAAAAACAGAACACCAAAAACAAAACACCAAACACCAAAATTACAAACGAAGTTTGGAAATTGCGATGCACGAAATGGGTATTGCCCTGCAAATCGTTGAAATTGCAACCGCTTCACTGCCGGCGGATTTGGGCAATGCCCGGGTAGCAAAGCTAAATTTGAAAATCGGCAAATTGGCCGCGGTTGTACCGGAAAGCCTCCGGTTCTGTTTTGAGGTCGCTGTCAAAGATACACCGCTTGCCGGTGCCAAACTGGCTATCGAAGAGATGCCGGTGCTGGCAAAGTGTAAAGACTGCAACGCGCAATGGACGATCGATGAGCCGATCTTTATATGTAAAACATGTCAGAGCGGGTCATTGGAAATTCTTTCCGGCCGTGAACTCGATATCGAATCGATAGAGGTTGTAGAAGAGGTCAAAAATGATTCCGGGTGATCCATCTAAAAACAAACGGTATTATCACCATAAAGATTTTGACAAACCCCATCATTCCCATTCAACCAATTCTCCTGCCGATGTCAGCATCCAAAAAAGCGGGACCCGGGAGATAAAAGTCATCCGCCGCGTGCTGGATGTAAATGATAAGATGGCCGAGGAAAACCGCGAACTTTTTGCGGAAAAGGGCATCTTTGTGCTCAATCTGATGAGTTCTCCGGGTTCCGGGAAAACCACCACCCTGGAGAAAACCCTGGCTCAAATTATGCCGGAAATAAAAAGCGCGGTGATCGTCGGCGATATCTGCACCACCCATGATGCCGACCGGCTGGCGAAAACCGGAGCACCGGTTGTACAGATTAATACCGATGAATTTGGCGGCGATTGCCACCTGGTTGCGCACGTCATTGAAAAAGCCGCCCGCAGTCTGGATCTCGATGATATCGACTTTCTGGTAATTGAAAACGTGGGGAATCTGGTCTGCCCGGCCGAGTTCGATATCGGCGAAGATTCACGCGTGGTGGTACTGAGTGTGACGGAGGGAGAGGATAAGCCGGTAAAATACCCGCTGATGTTTCGGGAATGTGAGGCGGCGCTTTTAAATAAGATTGATTTGCTGCCCTATCTGGATTTCGACAAAGAAAAAGCCGTCACTTACATCCACCAGGTACATCCGCTGATGCCGGTGTTTGAAATTTCATCCAAAACGGAGGAAGGCTTCGGGCCCTGGATCGAGTGGCTCAAAAATAAAATTCGTGAGAAAGTTTAGAAAGGCCTTTTTTCACCGCAGAGGCGCAGAGTGCGCAGAGACAATTTCTTTTAATTTGCCGCTGAGAGGGCGGCAAATTAAAACCTCTCAACCGCTTCGCGGTGTGATACATGTTTTCGCAGCTTTTTTACTGCCCGAAGGGTAGATTGGTTGGCCTGTTTTTTCCTCTCAAAAAAACAGGCCAAAAAAAAACGCTTTGCGACCTTTGCGTCTCTGCGGTGAATTATTTCAATCCCGCAATCCGCAATTAAGTCCCCATCGCTTGCTTCCAGAAGGGCGACAGCTCTCTCAAACGTTTTATGATCGGGGGCAGTTTTTCCAGAATTACATCTATTTCATCTTCGGTATTGTAACGGCTGAGACTGAAGCGGATAGAGCCGTGCGCCGCAGTAAAGGGCACTCCCATGGCACGTAAAACATGGGAGGGCTCCAGCGAACCAGAGGTGCAGGCGGAACCCGAAGATGCACAGATGCCGTGTTCGTTCATCATCAGCAGAATGGCTTCCCCCTCCACATATTCAAAAGCAATGCTGGTCGTGTTCGGCAAGCGATTGGCCGGATCACCATTGATGATGGCATTGGGCACATTCTCCAGCAGCGTGCGCTCCAGCTTATCCCGCAGCCGGCTGACACGATCATAACCATTTTCTTGCAGATGTGCTGCTGCCAATTGCGCCGCTTTGCCCAGGCCGATAATCGACGCGGTGTTTTCAGTACCCCCGCGGCGACCTTTCTCCTGGTGGCCACCGATCATAAACGGCGAAAACTTGGTGCCTTTGCGGATATAAAGCGCACCGATTCCTTTGGGTGCATGAAACTTATGGCCCGAAAGTGAGAGCATGTCCACACCGGTCTGATTGACATCAATGGGAATTTTACCGGCAGCCTGGACCGCATCGGTATGAAATAGAATTCCCCGGCCTTTGATTTCGCGGGAGATTTCTTCAACCGGGAAAATTACCCCGGTTTCGTTGTTGCCCCACATCAGGCTGACAACGGCCGTGTCTTCACTGAGGCTGTCATACAGATAATCAAGATCGAGTTTGCCCTTGCTGTCTACCGGTACAAAGCTGGTTCGATATCCTTTCTTGGATAGCGTTTCGAAAAGGTTCTTAATAGCCGGGTGCTCGACGCGAGAAGTGACTATATGCTTTTTAGCGGGATAGGATTCAATGGCCGCGCGTATCGCGGTACCGTCACTTTCGGTACCGCAGCTGGTAAAAACGATTTCATCGGGAGCGGCGCCGATCAATCTGGCAACATTTTCCCTGGCGGCGTTGATTTTACTGGCGACATCACCACCGAAGGAATGCATGCTGGACGGGTTGCCGTAAAACTCACTGAAATAAGGCATCATGGCATCGAGCACTTCCGGAGCGACCATCGTGGTGGCATTGTTGTCAACGTAAATTACTTTCATCACTGGACCTCCTCCACCACGATTTCCGGGGAAACGAGTTCGCGCAGTCTGGATTCGACATAGTGTTTGAGGGTAACAGGGGACTTGGCACACGAAGCACAGGTGCCGCCCAGCCGAACCAGGACACGATTGCCGTCAACGTCGATCAGCTCGAGCTTGCCAGCATCTTTTTTTAGCGTTGGATTTATTTCGCGTTCAATACTTTCCTCGATCAATTTGATTTTTTGCAGATTGGTCAAGGCGGGGGTCTTTTGCTTGACCGGCCGTTCGGTTCCGAGAATCGAATCGATGATCTCCTGGATCCGGTCGTGGCAATTTGTGCAGCCGCCGCCGGCTTTGACATAATCGGTGACATCATCAATGGTGGTTAACTGATTTTCTCGAACCACCCGTTCAATTTCGCGGTCGGTGACACCGAAACATTCACACACGATTTCCCCTTCTACTTTTTTTTCAGGTTCACCGCGATAGCAGGAAATTGCCTTTTCTAAGGCATCACGGCCCATGACCGAACAATGCATCTTTTCCTTCGGCAATCCGCCCAGGAATTCGGCAATGTCTTCGTTGGTGATTTTTTCAGCCTCCTCCAGCGTCATGCCTTTGACCATCTCGGTTAGCGCCGATGAAGATGCGATCGCGCTGGCACAGCCGAAGGTCTGAAAAGTGGCGTCTTTGATCTTGCCGCTTTCATCGAGTTTGAAATAAAAAGTCAGGGCATCGCCGCATGCGATGGAGCCGACCTCGCCCACGCCATCGGCGTCTTCGATAACGCCCACATTGCGGGGATTGAGGAAATGCTCTCTAACTTTGTCCGTGTACTCCCACATGTCGTCCTCCCGTTTTAAATATCTTTTGAGATGGGTTCCAATAATTATCAGGTACCTGGTTGCGCTTCCACCAGAACATTTATCTCAATAATAATCATCTTTTTTTAAAAGAAAAGCCTGCCGAACATGAATGGGATATTGGGGTTATTTCAAAACAACACGCGTATTCTTCACACTGGTATTCGTAAATCGGCATGGACAATCTGCTGCGGATTCTTTATACTAAATTTGAAGACCATGGAAAATAAGTGGTCGAGACGGATGCACAGGATGCCGGTTAATTTTGAGCGTCCCTTTCAGCGGGACTCGAGGAGCGGCTCTTCAATTCTTGAGTACCGGTCAGACGGCCTCTGGATTGGAGGCAATTACCATTTTTCCTCAAGCACCACGCGCCTCAAGTGAAATGCTCTTAAAGCGCCAGCGCTCCTGATGCGTGATCTTATTTACAGGGGGGTGGACAATGAAACCCACAAAGCTCAGAAGAGCGGTCTTTGCGGGCAGTTGGTACCCTGCCAGTGCCGCTGAATGCGAAAAAGAGATTGCCGGTTTTCTTGAGGAGGGTAGCAGGATGGATCTTCCGGTCGGAAAACGGGTGGGCGGCATTCTTCCGCATGCCGGGTGGTTTTTTTCGGGGAGTATCGCCTGCAACGTAATCCGATGTCTGAAAACGGATGATCGCCCCGATGTCTTTATTGTCTTCGGGATGCACCTTCATCCGGATTCGGGCTGCATAATGATGCCTGAAGGCGCCTGGGAGACACCCTTCGGCGAAATTAGCGTCGAAACGCAGCTGGCCGCGGAATTGACCAAACGATTCTCGTTTACTTTGGAAGCACCGGACAATTTTTCACAGGACAACACCATTGAGGTTCAGCTTCCCTTTATCAAATACTTTTTTAACGATGTGAAGATCGTTGCGATGGGGGTGCCACCTGCGAAAAGTTCACTGGAGATCGGCCGGGCGGTTGTTGAAATTGCCAAAGACCTGCAAATGCGGATTCGCGTTATCGGCTCAACGGACTTGACGCATTATGGCCATAATTATGGGTTCTTATCCGAAGGAACAGGCCGCCGGGCGGTTGATTGGGTTCGCAATGAAAACGATCGTCGTATTATCGATATGATGCTGGATATGGAGACTGAAAAAATGATCAATGAAGCCTTGACCAGTCACAACGCTTGCTGTGCCGGTGCCGCTGCTACGGCAATTGAAGCGGCAAAACATCTCGGCGCAAATCGGGCGGAATCAATTGCCTATGCGACCAGCTATGATAAAAGCCCGGGGGACAGTTTTGTCGGTTACGTGGGAATTGTTTTTTAGTCCAGACAGGTTTTTTCCAACACAAAAGTGGCTTTTAAAAATAGTCGGGGTGGTAGCCCTTGACTCTTTCTCTCTTTATCCCATTATTGGTCCACAATTTTGATCGAATCCGAAATCACCCCTATTTTATATCCGGCTCTGCTCTCCTCCTGTCGTTGCCGGCGCTTAATTCCATTGGCATAATTGGAATGCATGCGGCACGACACAATCCACAAGCTGAAAGGAATGCACCACGATTTCCGCGCGCTTGATCGAAAAAAGCATGATGCCGGTGATCTCGAATTGGACCCGATGGACCAGCCAATGCCGGGAAATTCGAACCTATCGCTATCCGAGTCTGGATCGGCTACCACCCCGAAATCGGATTGTCAGAATGTGCGTTAATCCTAAATGTTAAATTGTAAATTTTCAAGAGCCTTATATGGAAACTTTCTAGCATAAATATTCGATTTATTCAATTTTTAGTTTAAAAAAATCCGAAATTATTATAAGATACTGTTTTTATTTAATATAATATATTTAAGGGCGCAGCCAAATGCTGTTCGGGGCCGGCTATTTGTAAAGCAGAAATGCACGGCGGCCAAAAGTCCACGGGTTTATTTTTTCTGCTGCTGGGCCTTTAATATCTTGGCCCAGGTATCCCTTAACGTCACGGTACGGTTGAACACCGGGAATCCTTCGGCAGAATCTTTGGCATCGACACAAAAATAACCCAGGCGTTCAAACTGGAAGCGATCTCCCGGTCTGGATGCGGCCAGGCCGGGCTCTACCATGCAATTTTTCAGTTTTTTCAAAGAGTTTGGGTTAATGTCATCGGAAAAATCTTTTCCCTTTTCCACCTCGTTGGGGTTTTCCGTTAGAAAGAGATGCTCATAGAGGCGCACTTGAGCCGCGGCTGCATGAGATGCTGAAACCCAATGCAGCGTCCCTTTGACCTTGCGACCATCAGGTGCATCGCCACCGCGGGTATGAGGATCGTAGGTGCAATGCAGCTCGATTGCGTCTCCAGTTGCTGGGTCTTTGACCACATCGACGCAGGTAACAAAATAGGCATAGCGCAGCCGGACTTCCCGACCCGGGGCCAGGCGGAAAAACTTCTTGGGCGGTTCTTCCATAAAATCATCCTGCTCGATGTAAAGCTCCCGGGAAAAGGGGATTTTGCGGGTGCCCATCGCCGGATCTTCCGGGTTATTTATGGCATCCAATTCTTCTACCTGATCCTCGGGGTAATTGTCGATGATGACTTTCAGGGGCCGCAAGACTCCCATCACCCGGGGTGCAATTTTGTTCAGATGCTCCCGGATGCAGTATTCCAGCAGGGCAATGTCCACCATGCTGTCGGCCTTCGCCACCCCGATGCGTTCACAGAAGTTGCGGATGGATTCAGGGGTGTATCCGCGACGCCGCAAACCGGATATCGTCGGCATGCGCGGATCATCCCAGCTGTCTACATGACCCTCTTCCACCAGGCGGATGAGCTTGCGCTTGCTGAGCACCGTATAGTTGAGGTTGAGGCGTGCAAACTCAATTTGCTGTGGATGGTATACTTCCAGCTGATCCAGCACCCAATCATAGAGCTCGCGATTGATTTCAAATTCCAGCGTACAAATTGAATGGGTAATCCCTTCGATCGAATCCGAAAGGCAGTGGGTAAAATCATACATGGGATAGATCACCCACCTGTCGGCGGTGCGATAATGGGGGGCTTTCTTGATCCGATAGAGGGTCGGGTCGCGCATCAATATGTTGGGGGATGCCATATTGATCTTGGCCCGCAGCACATGCTGGCCTTCCTCAAATTCACCGGCCCGCATGCGTTCAAACAGATCCAGATTTTCTTCAATTGAACGCTCGCGGTAAGGGCTGTTTTTACCGGGCGCGGTAAGGGTTCCTCGAAATTCCCTGATTTCATCCGCACTTAAACTATCAACATAGGCGCTGCCTTTTCTTATCAGCTGAACGGCATATTCAAACAGTTGCTCAAAATAATCGGAAGCGTAGTATTCGCGATCCTGCCAGTCGAATCCCAGCCAGCGAACATCCTGCTTGATGGACTCCACATACTCCACCTCTTCTTTGGCCGGGTCGGTATCATCGTAGCGCAGGTTGCAAAGCCCGCCGTATTCTTCCGCCAGCCCGAAATTTAAACAGATGGATTTGGCGTGTCCGATGTGCAGATAGCCGTTGGGTTCCGGCGGAAAGCGCGTGTGGATGCGCCCGTCGTTTTTACCGGCTTCGATGTCGGCATCGATAATGTGTTTGATAAAGTTGGGCGGCGGTGCAAATTCGCCGCTGGTTTTTGAGGACGCCGGTTTTGCGTCTTTAGCAGTCTTGTTTTCTGGTGACTTCATAAGACCTATTCCTTAAAAGTGCCAGCGGTTCACATTTTAATTTAAATTAGAATGCATCTTCTAAAAAATCAAACCAATATAAGGCGATGTATCAAAGTTAATGGATCTTCTGATAGGCCCTTCGACAAGCTCAGGGCCATTTCTCCGCGTTCAGCAGATTATTAATTATTTTCTCCCGGCCGGAGGCCTTTAGTCCCTCGGCTTCGCTCGGGATGCTGAGCCTGTCGAAGCACAAGTAAAAGGGGTACCCACTTTAGTGGCGTACCCCTGAACGCGTCGAAATGGCTGGCCGAGACAGTCGCTACTCTAACCCCTGGTCCCACAATCTCAATTCCGTATAACCATTTGTTATTTGATAAAATAAGCTACGATCAA
>WOR8_10000091_pt1 | contig 108600 bp, 91 predicted proteins | sample DeeMarSeWOR38_10_FD_19890 | JGI IMG/M metagenome (IMG submission 19890)
CAACAATATGGGTTACTTCAACCTGTTGGCCTTCTATTTCAAATATTTTTGATTCGATTAAATCGGTTTGTACTTGTTGAATTGGAAAAAAGAAAAACACATGTAAGACGAAAAACACTAAAACAACAGGATTCTTTGTCATTATTACCATAAAAAATATATTACTAATATCAAAATTTCAACCGAATTTGACATCTAACTTCCGTTTTTTTATTTCCATTTATCTCATCCAGTCCCGTTCCAATTGATTTTTGATCAAAAAAATTATACTGCCCAAACTTAATCCAGAAATTTAAATTTTTAAACATTAAAACTTTAACTAGTAAATAATATCTGATCCCGTGTCCAAAATAAGCAGGTATGGAATAATAATATAAAACATCATGTTCATAAACAAATTGACGGGTATTATAATCATCCGTATTGAAGTAACAAAAACGCCCCTTTATATAGCCCCAGTTAAATTGAAATCCCAAATCTTGGACTACTGCAAGTCCTGAAGAAACTTTATTAATTAATAAAAACTGATCACCCTGTAACCTTATTTTCAAAATCAATCCAATTTCAGGTTTATACTGGTAACTGATTTTAGCCTTTCTCCTCGAACCACTTGAAACGGAATATTCATAACTTCCCACAGGCGATAAATTTTTCTCTTTATGTTCCTCCTGATAACAAAAATCCAATGTGGAATACTTTCCGACATCGTATCTAGAATAAACCATCCATTCATGTCCAGTACTAGGGGAAGCTGTGGAATATCTCAGCCATAAAGACCTGAAAATATCAAAGAAAAAATGTACCTGCAAGTGAGCAAGAGGTCTTACCTTAAGCCCCCAATAGATCCCTTGTTCATTATTATTCACTGAAAATTCTCCAAAAGCCTTGCCAAAAAAGGAATAATATCGTTTATCGTAATACCTTAATTGAAAAATTGTCTCAACTTCTGAACTTATATTGGCGATGATACCTTGAACCATTCCAATCCCACCTGTTTTTGACGATGCTACTTCTCCGAAAACATTAAATTTCCCCTTGAAATAATCATAATATAATCCCAAATTATAATTATTGATACCTGAAAAATCATATCGATTATAATAATTAAAATTTTCCAATATGGGTGAATTCATTTGATTCCAAAGCCCTGATATCCCTATAGTTAAATTCCTGTACCTTGACTGAAACCTCCCTCTAAATCCAATTGAATTGACTATAGCCATATTTTTCTTTTCAAATTCAGCAGGGGTACGATGATATCCATTTTGAATAAAACCGGTTATCACCTGCTGGTTATTCTTTTTTTCAAAAGTAACCGTTGCATCTTCGGTTTTTCTTGAGAAAAAGGTATCCAGACCCCATTTATTACCACCAATACCCAGGGCTACTCCCCTAAAATATCCATACTCCGTTGCTCCTTGATACGGCCTTAGTCCCTGATCAAAACGTTTAATTGTGGCTATACTTTCAGTACCCTTTCCCACTGAAAAACCGTTCCCCATCACCAATCCCTGACCAGTCTGAAATTGAAAATCCCCGATGGTAATATGCGTGATCCTTGAATTGAACTGTTTTTGTATAAATCCGGAATAATGATCAAATCCAAACAATCCTTTACTGGGAATGAAAGATATTGGTTCACCTGCATCCTTCTCAATTGTAAGACCTATATTTAGATTATTGGGAACCTGAAGATTAAATCGTGCAAAGATCTGATCAGGAGAACCTATATAGTATCTGTTTTTAAGAAACTCCCCAGGTTGTTGTCTATTTTTATATCCTCGCCTTTTCTCAAGAATCCGTGAATATCTAAGAACCAGGCTGCTTTGTGAATAATTCCATAACTTTTTGACAAATGGAATTGAATCATTTCTGATATGATCATATGAATTCACAGTAATAAAAGGTTTAATCAGGCTAACCTTCATTGAATCAATGCCTTCTATAAGATATAATTCATATATTGATAAAAACTTACCAGCCTTCGATCTGTATGTCAGAATTTGGGATATCTCCTGCTCGGTTAATACATACATCAGTTGTAGTTCATTCCTCGTTGTTTTATTTAAATCAATCGGTTGCTGAAATAGATGCATAAAGGAATCATAAACATCCTCATTATTGACTGTTTCATCCTGTACAGAGAAAACAGATTCAATTATGGCATTAAGATCAGGTTCTTCATCTATATGCTGAGCTGAAACAGTAGTAGTTACAACGACAATAAGATTAAAAAATCTAATATTTAATATATTCATTTTTTTGTAAATAAATAGGTTATTGAAAATTGATTGGTCATACCTAATTGGGAATCTATACTGGTTGCATAGTCCAATTGAAATTTCCTTATGTGAATACCAAATCCACATGAATACCTTGCTGGCCAGAAAATGATTCCTGTTCGGAGTGGGATTTTTTCTTTTAGGATGTATTCAAGACCGATCTTTATCCTGGTCGTGAAATTTACTTCTTGCTGGGTTTCACAAATTATGGTAGTCTTCCTTTCAGGATGATATGCAACTGCAACTTTTACAATTATAGGTAGTGGTTCTTTTTGATCATTGCCAATTGTTGCCATGGTTGGATTAAAAATATAGGCTCCCACTGATATTTCAGGCAAAATATTGGCAACTCCTCCAAATTCAAAAACAAATGCTCCTACAGTTCCATACGATTTAACGGCATACTGCTGATAATTGACCTGGACACCTAAACTTACAAAACTGATTTTATGACTGAACCCAAGCCCAATCTTATGTTCATTAAATAGATGATCCCCAAATCTGTAGAAACTTAAAACAATAGCACCCTGAGTATACTTCAGATTATAGGCAGCTCCAATTATATAAAGTCCGTCAACAGCATATAGGTTTTTTAATGTAAAAACGATCGATGATTGTTCTATTGAGGCAAGTCCTCCAATATTATTGAAGGAAGAGAAATTGTCGGATAAAGCTGTGGTAGCACTCCCCATCCCAGTTGCTCGTGCCCCCAGGTTATAATCACCTTGTTGGCTATAGACAGAATGTACGACAACTACGATAAGTATAATAGCTGGTTTCATAACATAGCTGGTAAAATACGGCCGGAAAACTTCCCGGTAAAAATCTGGTTAACTACAGCAAATTAGTAAAAAATTTATTAAGGGAAAATTATTTTATTCTTTTTAAGAGATTTTCCAAGGTGTTATTATTCAATCAATTCTTCAGCTTGTAATTGTTTATCGTATAGTTCCTTATATATTCCACTCTCAGCCATTAATGATTCGTGATTACCCTGTTCAACGATTACTCCATCATCCAGTACAATAATATGATCTGCAAGTTTGGCTGATGAAACTCTATGTGAAATAATGATGCTCGTTCGGTCAATCATTATCTTTTTCAGATTGTTGAGTATATTATTCTCAGTTTTGGTATCAACCGCCGAAAGGCAGTCGTCAAGAATGAGAACTCTGGGATCTCGCACAAGCGCCCTTGCAATTGAAAGTCTTTGTTTTTGCCCACCTGATAATGTAATCCCCCGTTCTCCAAGTATGGTCTCAAAACCCTTGGGAAGATCAATTATATTATCATATAAATCCGCATCGATAGCTGATTGAATAATCCTGCCTTCTTCAACATCCTCTCTCCCGAATGCAATATTATTTTCGATGGAATCAGAGAAAAGGAAAACATCCTGCGGTACATAGCCTATCTTGCTTCTTAAATACTGTACATCATAATCACGAATATCTATTTGATCGATATATATGTTGCCAGTTGATATATCAAACAATCTACCTAATAAATTGGCCACAGTGCTTTTCCCTGAACCTGTTGAACCGATTATGGCCAGTGTATCACCTTGTTTTACTTTAAATGAAACATCCTTCAACGCCTTTATGCCTGTATCCTTATATTTAAACGACACATGATCAAATATAATTTCTCCCTGTATATCTTCCTTTATCTGTTTTTCTGACAGGATATTATTTTCTTCCAATAAAAATTCATTAATACGCTTCTGAGAAGCAGCCGCTCTCTGGATGATACTAGTAATCCAACCCAAAGAAGTTACCGGCCAGGTTAGCATATTAATGTAAATTATGAATTCGGCTATATTTCCAAATGTTAATGTGCCATCAATAACCTCGGTACCACCGATAAATATTGTTAATATAGTACTTAAGCCTATTAAGAATAGGATTAATGGAAAAAACAAAGCATTTACCTTTGTTAGTCGTAATGATTTGATCTTATAATCCTCACTAGCCAATGAAAAATTTTCTATACTTTCCTTTTCTCTTGCATATGATTTAATCACACGGATTCCGGAAAATGCTTCCTGAACAAAAGTTGAAAGTCCAGATAAACTCTTTTGGATTTCCTCAGATCTTTTATTGATCAGACTGTGCACAAAATATATACTAAAGGATAAAAAGGGTAAGGGAATTAAGGCATAAAGAGTTAATCTGATATTAATTGATAACATAATTGGTATTAAAATGATGAATAGAGTAAACAGATTGAGACCATACATAATCGCGGGCCCTATAAACATTCTAACTTTACTTACATCTTCCGAAATTCTTGCCAGTAAATCACCTGTTTTATTTTTTCGATAAAACTCAAGGGGCAAAGTTTGATAATGCCCATAAATTTCATTCTTCAGATCATATTCGATATGTCTTGACATAACAATGATTGTCTGCCTTACCAGAAACAGAAAAAATCCCCTGAATAAAGCCATAGCAAGAATAATTAATCCATAAATGACCACACTTTGTTTAATTACATCGTTGTATGCATTCTGAAGTATGGCGCCTTCAAAGATTCGGTAAACTTTGAGGTTATCGATTACCAGGTCAAGTGCATATCTGACAAACTGTGCTGGTAAAATCTGAAATATATTGGATATAACAATAAATAATAATCCCAGCAGGAGATGGAATTTATATTTGACAAAATATTTATTTAAATAAGCTAACTCTTTCACTACCAGATAAACCTAATTGCCAGATGAAAGTTTGATTTCAGTAATTCAATTGAATTACATATTAAAATAAACTACTTTTGTGATACCTAATAACAGGATTTTTTAAAACCCAAAAATATTAAACATTTAATTCAAATATAAATGATAGATTTAAAACAAGAGGAAAAGGTTGGCGATATATCAGTATTTGATGAAGTATCTCAATATGCTCATGAACAGCTGGTATATTGTTATGATGAACATACCGGCTTAAAAGCAATAATAGGAATTCATAACACAGTACTTGGACCCGCCCTTGGAGGTACAAGAATGTGGAATTATAAATCGGAGAAAGAAGCCTTTGTTGATGTATTGCGTTTATCACGTGGAATGACATTTAAAGCTGCAATCTCAGGATTAAACCTGGGAGGGGGAAAAGCGGTCATAATAGGAGATGCCAGAAAAATAAAAACTGAAGCACTTTTAAGAAGATTTGGCAAATTCGTTGAAAGTCTACACGGCAAATATGTAACTGCTGAAGATGTTAACATGAGCCCCGACGATATGGAATATATTGCTATGGAAACAAAGTATGTAACAGGATTGTCAGAAAAAGTGGGAGGTTCCGGAGATCCCTCACCGTTTACGGCTTACGGTGTTTATATGGGTATGAAAGCATGCGCAAAAGAGGCATATGGCAGCGATAGTTTAAGCGGTAAAAAGGTCGCTGTACAGGGAGTTGGACACGTTGGGCATTATCTTGTAAAACATCTTTCGGAAGAAGGAGCAAAAATCATTGTTTCTGATATTAATAAAGAAAAGATTAGAGAAATTAATAAAGCGTTTACAGTTGAGGTAGTAAATGAAAATGAACTATGCAACTCAGATATGGATATCTATGCACCTTGTGCTTTAGGAGCAACAATAAATGATGACACGCTTAGTAAAATGAATTGTGATATTATTGCTGGAGCAGCCAATAACCAACTGGAAGATGAGAACAAACACGGCAAACTCTTAATGGAAAAAGGCATAATATATGCACCGGATTTTATGATCAATGCTGGTGGCTTAATTAATGTTGGACTTGATTTTCTGGGAAACTATAGCCGGGAACGAGTATTTAAAAAGGTAGAAAGAATTTATAGTATAGTTTTGGATATCATTCATAAAACGAAAGAGGACGAAATCCCTTCGCAGGAAGCGGCTATCAAATTGGCCACAAAAAGGATCGAAGATATCGGAAAAGTGAAACTGAAATATTAAAAGGAAAATAAAAAAATGCTTAACAGGCGCATTCTCAGGGCGAAAGTAATGCAAGGACTATACGCTTTTTATAAAAGTCAAGAAGCCAATTATAATCTTGCCTTGGATTATATTATTGAGAAATTTGCACCTGATCTTAATTCGATGGAACCTGTAGACAGACAGCTGTTGAATAATAAGAAACAATCTTCATTAAAGATTTTTCAGCAAAATTATCGACATAATTCATTTGATAAACTGAATAATATAAACGATGAGGAAGAAAAAACCGCTTTTGAGGCATATAGAAATTATAATTATCAGAATCAAAGGGATTTCGAACATTTCCGTAGTTCATTATTAAAAGATACTGAAAAAATATATGACCGCTATTTATGGCTATTGGGTATTATGGGAGAATTCGCCCACTTTGAATCGATTGATCCTAAAGTGAATAAGAAGGATTCTGGACTCAGGAATAATCAACTAGTGTGCTTATTACAAAATGATATGATTTTTCAGAAGAAATTATCCCATCAAAAACAGATAGATGATAAAGACATCCTATATGGGTGGTATAAAACTATTTTAAAAAATGATGAAGGATATCAGGAATACTTAAGCTATCAAAATACTGGATTTGAAAAAGACCAAAAGATATGTATTCACATTTATAAAAACTTACTTTTTAAAAATGAACAGTTTGATGCATATATGGAATCCAGTGATATAAGCTGGTCGGAAGATAAACATATACTGAAAAGTATGCTAGTTAAAACCTTTAAAAATTTTGAAAAAGAAAACACCGTAATAAATCTGGTGTTATTAAGTAATAATTGGGAAGATGATAGGGAATTTTTTAGTAAGTTATTTGAGATTACGGTTAATAACGATAAAGAATATGAAAAATTTATTGCTGAGAAATCAAAAAATTGGGATATTGACAGGATAGCTATACTAGATAAAATCATTTTGAAGATGGCTTTATGTGAAATGATACATTTTCCGAGTATTCCGATAAAAGTGACAATCAATGAATATATTGAACTTTCTAAGAATTTTAGTACACCTAAAAGCAAAAAATTCGTTAATGGAATATTAGATGTATTATCGGACGAATTAAAAGAACAAGGTCTAATTAAAAAAAGTGGAAGAGGTCTAATTGATAATAAATAACTAATAAAGATATGAGTAACTCATCAAAATCATTGCTATCGTTTCTTTTTGGAGCAGCTACAGGGGTAATCATTGGAATGCTATATGCCCCTGATAAAGGAACACAAACACGAGGTAAATTATCATTTTTACTTGACAAGTATAAAAATCATTTAGAAGATCTGGTCCAGGAATTAGTAAAAGTGAAATCAATACCTGATTCTCAGGCTAAATCAGAAGGTCAGAAAGTTATCAAAAATGCCAAAGAAAAAGCCGAGAAACTCCTGGAAGATGTAGACGAATTAATTGGACAAATTAAAAACAAAAATGAATAAATGAATATGAAATATTTAAAAAGCTTATTGATCATATTAACACTTGTACTGGCTACCGCTTGTTCTTCAAACAAATCACTTGAAAGAAAAATTAATGCGTTGGAAAAAAGAGTAGCAGCTCTTGAAACAGGATCTTCTGCGGCAAGTAGATCAACTGATTCAAATGTACAACTCGCAAGTCATCCAGAAAAAATAGATGATAATGCCCCAAAACCAAAATTTAATTTTTCAAATACGGAATACGATTTCGGGACAATTAATGAAGGTGATATCATTGAACATACTTTTCAATTTACAAATACAGGTGAATCACCTTTAATCATTGAAAAAGCTACTGCTTCATGTGGCTGCACAGTACCCAAGTGGCCAAATGATCCTATTCCAGTAGGTGGTACCGGTGAAATAGAGGTTCGATTTGACAGTAAGAATAAACCAAATCAGCAAATTAAAACCATCACCATTTCTGCTAACACCGATCCGACTCTAACCAGGTTAAGGATTAAAGGATTTGTAACCCCTATCCAACAAACAGCAGGACCGGTAAAACAATAAATAAAAAATAAACCTATACTTAATATAATGTTAGATTTCATACTATTACAAGAAGGATCCGGTGGCGGACAATCATTTTACGGGAATCTACTCCTTATTGGAGGTATTATTCTCATCTTTTATTTTTTTATGATCCGTCCACAACAGAAAAAACAAAAAGATCAAAAACGATTTTTAGAGGAAGTTAAAAAAGGAGATAACGTAGTTACCGTTGGAGGGATTCATGGAAGAATTATTTCAATAAACGGCGACACAGTAATTCTCGAGGTGGAAAAAGGCGGAAAGATTAAATTTGATAAATCTTCAATTTCCTTGGAATCAACGAAAAAACTTAAAGAAAGCAAATAAATACTATACAGTCTGATTGGATCGAATCGTTAAAATAGGACGTTGGATCAAGTCCATTATAGCACCCAAAAACCAGGATCTTAAGATAGTCGTACTTAGTCTTCTCGGAGCGACTATAATATGGTTTTTAAGTGCCTTGAATAAAACATACACATCTGTTATCAAGTGTCCCATCAATCTTGAATATGAAAGGGATGGAACCATTGCAGTAAAATCACCTCCAGAATTTGTTGAAGCAAATGTCACAGGAGTAGGATGGGATTTATTGAAACAAAATATTTCTTTTAATAATCAACCCTTACAGATTACACTGGATAATCCAGTAGAAACCAAACAGATTGCAGGATATGCGATTCAGCCCCTCTTATCACAACACCTGGGTTCTTTGAATCTTAATTTCATAATTACTGATTCGATAACTTTCAACATTCAGCCATTGAAGGCAAAACGAATGTTCCTGAAAATAAATCAATCCCATATTGACCTGGAAAATCTTTATGAAGTCGTGAGTCCTATCGGGATCAGTCCGGATACAGTTTGGTTAACGGGACCGTTAACCCTGGTAGATACTTTACCTGACACTTTGTTAATTCAGATTCCCTTCCAGGATATTGAAGAAGATATTAACCAAACAATCCCGGTAAACCCTTTTGATCAGACCCTGGTAACGGTAGATCCCCCGGAAGTTTATGTTCAAATCGATGTTTCAAAGATTATAGACTTCAGAAAAGAATTTGAAATAGAGCTTGTAAATTTTCCGTTGGATTCGTCAATTCTCATTAACCCAAATCGAATTGGATTAAATTTCAAAATTCAGGAAGAGTTTATTGATATTATCCCGGAATCTGATTTTATCATTATAGCTGATTACAATAATGTAAACTTACAAGATTCAACTGTGAGCATTGAAATCATTGAAATTCCTTTTTACGTAGAGGAAGTAACTATGGATACATCCAAAGTGAAGCTGGTATATGCAAAAGAAAAATCTGGGACTTAGGATTGGAATTACTGGGGGAATTGGAGCTGGCAAATCTACCATTTCTGGAATTTTTAAAGTATTGGGTATTCCTGTTTATAATGCAGACGAGCGAGCAAAACACCTTATGAACCATGATCTTGCATTAATCCAGCAAATAATTGAAATTTTTGGATCAGATTTATATCAGAATGGTGAATTAAACAGAATAAAGTTGGCTAAACTTGTTTTTGAGGATTCAAACGCTTTGGAAAGATTGAATCAATTGGTACATCCCGCAGTGAGGAGAGATTATGAAGAATGGCTTGATCAATATAAGAATAGTGATTATACAATCAAGGAGGCGGCCCTACTTTTTGAATCCGGGTCGTATAAAGGACTTGATCAGACTATCCTTGTTTATGCACCTTTAACTACCAGGATCAATCGGGTTCTTTTGAGAGATAAGAATAGATCAAAAATGGATATACAAAATATTATCAATAAACAAATGGATGATAACCATAAAAAAAAGCTGGCTGATTTTACAATTATTAATGATGATACAGCACTGGTCATTCCCCAGGTTCTGAAGATACATCAATTACTACTCAGTCAATCTGCTGAAAAAAAATAAGTTTATCCCTTTCTTTTACTTGTGAATAAAGTAACGAAGGATGCTTTACCTCTTAAACTAATTTCTCCTATTCTTTTAAATTCAAAATAATCTCCGTCAGGCAATGCATCAATCAGATCCTTTGATAATAAATTATTTACATTATATTGGTTACATTGTCCTTCAATTCGACTTGTCGTATTCAATACATCTCCTGTATATATAATTTCTTTTTTCAAGGTTCCAATTGTACCTGTAGATACTTTTCCGTAATGCATACCCGCCTTAAATGCTGGGACAAGATTATAGCGATCGGTGTAGTTATTGGATAATCGGCCGATGGTATCGACGATATCAAAAAAACATTTTAATATATTGAAATTTTTAATCCCTTCTCGAAGCGGCCAACTGACAACCACTTCATCCCCGACGTATTGGTAAATTTCACCATGATGTTTTTCGATTGAAGGAGTAATATCAACAAAAAAATCATTTAATAATTCAAAATATTTAATATGACCCAACTTTTCAGCTATTGCGGTAGAAGATGTAATATCCAAAAACATAAATATTCTTTCCACCTCAGACATCTCGACACTTTCTTCGGATTTAGATGAATCCAATGATTTGAGGGTACTTGGGCCAACAATACTTTCCGGTAATTTCTTGAATGCAGAAATAACGGTATTCACCAATTTTGCATTATCCCAAGGCTTCACAATAAAATCAATGGCCCCTTCCTTTATTGCCTTAATAGCGAGGTCAATATCCCCATAAGCAGTCATCATTACTACCCTGGTTTTCGGAGTATTAATGGTCAGATAATTGAGAAGATCAAAACCTTCCTGCCCGGTTGTTGCGCCGGCAGTATAATTCATATCCAAAAGAGCTACATCAAAGGTATTTTTACCTAATAGATCATCAATCGTGTCTGGGGAATTGACAGTAACAATCTTAGTGAAATGACGTTTTAACAGAAATTTCGCTGCCAGCAAAACATCCTCATCATCATCAACGACCAATACCGTGCCGTTTTCTATGCCCATAAATGACTCTTTATAATCTTGAAGATAACTAAAAACAACCTGTTAAAATTAACATATTAAGTAGTAAAAAACCTTTTTTTCATAACTTTTAAATGAAAAACCATTTCACGTCGATTATGCCTAATATTAGGTAGTTGTCACTACCCGAATCAACAAATTTATGAAAAAGATTCAGTTATCAAACTGGTAAGCCTTGTGTTTATGAATTAATAAATAAAAGGTTAAAAAAATGGGTGGAAGACCGGACTTCCCGCCTTCTGCGGGACAGGCTTCTCGTCCGGTCTACCTGTTTTTAAAAAAAAATAGGAAACCAAAGTTCCCTGGTTTCCCTTACATTCTGGGTGGAAGACCGGACTCGAACCGGCGACCTCCTGAACCACAATCAGGCGTTCTAACCAACTGAACTACATCCACCAAATGGGATTGCAAAATTAAAGGATTGATAAATTATATACAACGTAAATTATTGAAATTATCTTTCAAAGGTTAATCTCATACCTGTTCCATAATTAAGGATCTTACCCTGATCAAAAGCAAGATTTCCCGATACAATTGTTTTATTGATCTTCGACCGAAATGTAAATCCTTCAAATGGTGACCAACCACACTTTGCCAGAATATTATTTCTATCAACAGTCCATAATGATAATGGATCAACAATAACCAGATCGGCATAATATCCTTCATCAATAAATCCTCTTTGCTCAATTCCAAATAAAATAGCTGGATTATGAGCCATTTTTTCAACGATCAACTCAAGGTCGAATATTCCTTCATGATAAAGCTCCATCATCGCTACCAGACTATGTTGTACCATGGGGCCACCTGAAGGAGCTTTAAAATAAGTGCTACTTTTTTCTTCCAGTGAATGTGGAGCATGATCGGTTGCAATCACATCAATGATATCGTCTTTAACTGCCTGTCTAATTGCCTCCCGATCAAATTTATTTTTTACAGCCGGATTCCATTTGATAAAAGTTCCTTTTTTTTCATAATCCTCATTTGTAAACCACAAATGATGAATGCATGCTTCGGTAGTAATTCTTCTATCCCTTAATGCAGGTTGATTTACAAACAGATCAAGTTCTTTTGCAGTGGAAATATGTAATACATGCAGACGGCTATTATGTTTTTTAGCCAGAGATACTGCCATGGAAGAGGATAAATAACAAGCTTCCTCACTTCTTATCACAGGATGTAATTTCATTGGAACATTTTCTCCATACTTTTGTCGCATTTCATCACTATTTTTCCTGATGGTCTTTTCATCTTCGCAATGTGTAGCTAATAATAGAGGAGATTCAGCGAATATCTTTTCCAGCGTATTGATATTATCTACAAGCATATTCCCTGTAGAAGATCCCATAAAAATTTTAATGCCACAGACATTTCTGCCATTTGTTTTTAGAACTTCTTTCAGGTTACCATTTGTTGCCCCAAAATAAAAACTATAATTAGCCAGTGACTTCTGTGCTGCAATGTTGTACTTTTCTTCCAGTAATTTCTGTGTAATTGTATTGGGTATAGTGTTAGGCATTTCCATATATGACGTTACTCCTCCTGCAACAGCAGCCCTGGAATCAGTATATATATCTGCTTTGTGAGTCAGACCTGGTTCACGAAAATGGACCTGATCATCAATAATCCCAGGTAAAATCAACTGGTTGGAGGCATCGATAACAATTGCATTTCTTGAAGATATATCCTTATCGATTCGATCAATTACTTTTTCATTTAAAAGAATATCCGCCTCAAAAATTTGTCCCCGGTTAACGATTTTCCCATTTTTAATTAAAATTCCATTCATTTACTGAGAATAAATTAAAATGTATCAGTATGCTATATAATTTTACTAAAATATAGGATATAATTACAACTGATGACCGATAAATTAAAAAGTTTCAGTGATTTAAAACTGTCGGCACCCATTCTGGATGCTTTGAAGGATCTGGATCTCAATACGCCAACAAAAATTCAGGAAAAAGCGATTCCACTTATACGAGCTGGCCATGATTTTATAGGTATTGCTCCAACAGGAACAGGTAAAACTGCTGCATATATCATTCCTTTACTTTTAAAACTAAAATTTTCTCAAGGAAAACATGCAAGAGCACTTATATTAGTTCCGACCAGGGAATTAGTGATTCAGGTGAAAAAAATGTTCGATGATCTTGGTAAAAATCAATCTTTAAGGCATATAGCTATTTTCGGTGGAAAGGGAATAAAAAATCAGATTCATCAAATCAGAGAAGGAATTGATGTTTTGATTGCTACACCTGGCAGGTTTCTTGACATATATCTGCGAGGCGAAATCTATACAAAAAATTTAAATACGCTGATCCTGGATGAAGCAGATAAAATGATGGATATGGGATTCCTGCCACAATTGCACCGGATCCTTGAAGTTATTCCAACGAAAAAAAGACAAAATCTTCTATTTTCAGCCACTTTCCCTGATAGGGTTCAAAGATTATCGGAAGATTTTCTAGCTTTTCCCCAGAAAGTCGAGATTAATCCACAGGGAACATCTGCTGAGACCATTGATCAGTTCTTTTATAAAACACCGAACCTGAAAACAAAAATTAATCTCCTCAGCTATTTATTGAGTGATAATCAGGTTTTTAATAAAGTTATTATTTTTACGAAAACCAAAGAGACTGCCAATAATATATATAAATTCATCCATAGAAAATTAGATAAAAATGTCACAGTGATTCATGCGAACAAAGGACAAAATACCCGAATAAATGCAATTAACTCATTTAAGGAAGGGAACATAAGAATTTTGGTTTCTACGGATGTAACCTCGAGGGGAATTGATGTGAGTATGGTAAGTCATGTGATAAATTTTGATGTACCGCTGGTATATGAAGATTATGTCCACCGAATTGGACGAACCGGTAGAGCTTATCAAACTGGAGTATCAATTACGTTTGTCACATTACCTGATGAATATCATCTTGAAAATATTGAAAAAATAATCCGAAAAAAGATTCCTGAAAAAAAAATCCCGAAAGACGTTTTTATTTCAGAAACAGAACCACTTGAGAAGAAAAAGCTTGAAATAGAACTTGATAAAATCAAAAGGAAACTAGATCCTACATTTAAGGGAGCTTTTCATCCTAAAAAGATCAAAAATGAATTCAGACGGAAACTGAAATAATCGAATAATCGTTTTAAGGAAATTTTTTTTTGATCTTGGTTTGAACATTTAATAAATTATTTAGTACATTTGATATAGATCTTTCTCTTATCATAGCTGGTTGAATTTTGAAGCCGGGCCCTCCTAAATTCCCGGCTTCTTTCTTTTATTATAATTTCTAACTATTCTTCCTATTCGAGATTTTCCTTATTGATCATTTCTACTCATCTTTTTAAATCAAAGTTTTAATTTTTTGATGCCTGTCCGAAAACAGTATAAGCAATTAAAAAGTTTGAAAAATCAGAAAAAAATTCTTAATCCAATTTGAAATTTTATGCTTTCGGAATAACATTTTATTTAGACAATATCTTTTACCTTTGTAGCTGTTAAAATGATGTGATTCACTAACAACCAATCGACCGGAAAATATATGAAAATTAATCTTGACAATACAGATAGGTTTGAATCAAGACATATAGGGCCAGATCCAAAACAAATGAAAGCCATGCTTGGTTATCTGGGTTTGAAAAATGAACAAAATCTAATTGAAGAAACCATTCCAAGATCTATCCGATTATCTGCTTCTTTGGATCTCCCTGATGCTGTTAGTGAAATAGAATTTATTGAGGAATTTAAAAAAATCACATGTAAAAACCGGCTCTTTAGATCTTTCATTGGTTTAGGATATTACGACACCATCACACCTTCAGTAATTCAGAGAAATATTCTCGAAAATCCGGGATGGTATACAGCTTATACACCCTATCAGGCTGAAATATCCCAGGGTAGGCTTGAAGCTTTGATTAACTTTCAGACATTGGTTACTGATCTGACTGGAATGCAGTTAGCCAACGCCTCTCTTCTCGATGAAGGAACAGCTGCGGCCGAAGCAATGAATATGCTACACACTTTACGAAGACCAATAAAGAAAAAAGCTGGTAAATTTCTCGTGGATAAAAATATATTCCCTCAAACCCTTGAAATTCTCAAAACAAGAGCACTTCCAATCAAAATAGAACTCGAAATCACAACCATTAGTGAAGAGAAACTGGATGATCCGGAGATATTCGGAATTCTATTGCAATACCCTGATGGAAATGGTAGTGTAAAAGACTATACTTCACTCGTAAATAAAGCCAGAGAAAAGGAAATTTTTATTGCTTTTATTGCTGATCTCTTGAGTTTAACCATTCTTACGCCTCCAGGTGAATTAGGGGCTGATGTTGTTGTTGGCACTACGCAGCGGTTTGGTGTACCACTTGGTTATGGAGGGCCACATGCCGCATATTTCGCAACCAGGGAAGAATTCAAACGACAAATTCCCGGTAGAATCATTGGCGTGTCTGTTGATGCAGAGGGTAATAAGGCTTATCGTATGGCATTACAAACCAGAGAGCAGCACATACGAAGAGAAAAAGCAACTTCCAATATCTGTACATCCCAGGTTCTTCTGGCAGTCATGGCCGGTATGTATGCTGTTTACCATGGCCCGGAAGGATTGAAACGTATTGCCTTAAGAATTCATGGTCTCACCAGAATACTTGATTCACTATTAAAATTTATCGGCTGCGCCCAGGAGAATCCATTATATTTTGATACCCTCAAAATCAAGGTTAATGAAGGAGAGAATAATATAATCCGTGGTATAGCGGAAGCCTCTGAAATTAATTTCAGGTATTTTGAGACTGACCACATTACGATATCCCTTGATGAAAAGACTACCCTTAAAGAGGTAGTAAAAATAGTCCAGGTTTTTGCTAATGCCCGATCAAAAGAGATCCCTGAAAAAATTATCCGCGAAGCAATGGGGAAAGCTTTTTTGGACTTTCCTGATAAACTGATACGTAAGAGTGAATATTTAACACATCCAGTATTCAATTCCTATCATTCAGAACATGAATTACTTCGTTATCTGAAACGGTTAGAAAATAAAGATCTTTCACTTGTTCATTCCATGATATCTCTGGGTTCATGCACAATGAAATTGAATGCAACAACCGAAATGCTCCCAATCACGTGGCCAGAATTGGCTAATTTACATCCTTTCGTTCCCATTAATCAGGCTGAAGGTTTTCAGGAAATCATTAGGAACCTGGCAAATTGGCTTAATAAAATTACGGGATTAGACGCTACTTCGCTCCAGCCAAATAGTGGCGCTCAGGGAGAGTTTACAGGTCTAATGGTCATTAAGGCATACCTTGCATCTAAAGGCGAGGAATATAGGAATATTACCCTGATACCATCTTCAGCACATGGTACTAATCCTGCGAGTGCAGTTATGGCTGGTACTGAAGTAGTGATTGTAAATTGTGACAATAAAGGTAATATTGACATAGCTGACCTGAAGGATAAAGTCGAAAAAAATAAGGAAAATCTGGCTGCGTTAATGGTTACTTATCCTTCCACACATGGTGTATTTGAAGAAAAAATAAAAGAAATCTGTCAGATCGTACATCAAAATGGAGGTCAGGTATATATGGACGGTGCAAATATGAATGCCCAGGTTGGTTTAACAAATCCCGCTGAAATAGGAGCTGACGTTTGTCATTTAAATTTACACAAAACGTTTTGTATACCTCATGGTGGAGGAGGACCGGGTGTTGGTCCCATTTGTGTAGCAGCACATTTAAAGCCATTTTTACCAGGAAATCCTCTTTTTAAAACGGGTGGTGAACAGTCGATTACAGCTGTATCAGCCGCTCCATGGGGTAGTGCCGGTATACTGGCTATTTCGTATGCATATATCCGGCTGATGGGATCAAGTGGATTAACACGCGCTACCATTACTGCGATTCTAAATGCTAATTATATCAAAAACAGATTAGAAAAAGATTATGAGATCTTGTATCTGGGTAATTATGGACGATGTGCGCATGAAATGATTCTGGATTGCAGGGAATTCAGAAAATCAGGTATTGAAGTCGAAGACATCGCCAAACGGCTTATGGATTATGGGTTTCATGCTCCCACAGTATCATTCCCAGTACCGGGAACCATGATGATAGAGCCAACTGAAAGTGAATCACTTCCTGAACTCGATCGATTTTGTGATGCATTATTGAGTATCAGAGAAGAAATAAGGGAGGTAGAAACAGGAAAGGCAGATAAAGCAAATAATGTGTTGAAAAATGCTCCGCATGCGCAATCAAAAGCAATAAACGATCTATGGGATTTCCCATATTCGAGAGAAAAGGCAGTTTACCCCTTACCATTTTTAAAAGAAAATAAATTCTGGCCTTCCGTTAGCAGGATCGATAGCGCATATGGTGATCGGAATCTATTCTGTAGCTGTATACCAGTGGAGGATTACCGGGAACAGGAAGCAGTGGATAGTGTTTAATTGGTTAATCGGGTAATCGTCTAATCGGTTAATTTGTGTCTCGTTGTCTCGTCCTAAATAAAGTTTATGCCAAAAGGCATCCCTTTGGGACAGGTTTAACACTTAATCCTGATATTAATTTACAATTATTTCCACATGTTTTTTAAATTCCCATTCGTTTTCTGATGTGCTTGTGATGGGATTAAATTTTCGACATTTAATTGCGGAAAAATAAACCGCAGAGTGCCCTGGGGAAACGCAGAGAAAAAGAAGTTTTTAATAATCCCAGATCCAACAGTAAATAGATTCCTTCGTTTTGTGTAAGAGTTTGATTTAAAGAAATCCTGATTCGTTTCGAACTCCAAAGTTTCGACAACAGAAAAAGATACCCATACCAATAAATCGACTATCGGGTAGGGTATCCTCTTTTTCACAACCAATGAAAAAAAACAAGGAAAAAACTAATGGAAATAGACACCTGATGTTTATTAATAAAATGAAAGAGTGATTTATCTGTTCGACACAAAATCAGTTTGATTCTTTGAATCGATGTCAATCTTTATGTTGGAATTCAATGTAGAAACACCCATTGGTAGCACTCGAATCATGGATAATCATGAAGCAGATCACCAATTGCCTAGGTTGCTGGTGTGCTGATTTAAAAATTCTTTGCAAACTTTTAGGACATGACAACGAGACATCCCACAAAAATTCAACAATTGCACAGTTCAAAGAATCCACCCTAATAAAACCAGATCTCATGCTCTTTCGAGTCATATCGTGGTTTTCGGAGTGGCACAGGTTTTTTCCGCTGGTCTACAGGCTTCTTCCATAGCGATGCCCACCATTGTTCAAATTTTGATTCTTGATCCATACCATCAAACTTAGCGCGTCTGGCAGCCATTCTTCTATTTTCAATGTTCTCAAATAATCTCGATTTAACCTTAAAATTACCTGTATAAAAAACATATTTAGCTTGCTTTCGTTTGTCCATCCAATCTTTGATAAAATCAGTCCTGACTTTCTCGTCACCTTTATAATTTTGTACTTCCCTTGAAACATCACGTAACTCAGCTTCCTGGGCTTTCTGTCTTTGCACTTTTACTAATCCCACTTTTTGAGCCTGTATAGACTTGATGGCGTACATTAATTCTTTCTCTTTTCTGGATGTTCCACGATATAATCCCTGATTTAATGATTCAATTGATTTACGGATATATCTCGATTCTTTTTCATTTATTGATTGGCGAAAGGTTAATCCCTGGTTGAGTAATTCAACCGATTTTCCCATATACTGGGCTTCTTTTTGTTTTGTAGACTTACTGGATATCATTCCCTGATCCATTGCCTCTTTTGACTTTCTGATATACTGTGATTCTTTTTGGTTTGTTGATTTTCGAACAATCATTCCCTGGTTGAGTAATTCAACCGATTTTCCCATATACTGGGCTTCTTTTTGTTTTGTAGACTTTCTGGATATCATTCCCTGATCCATTGCCTCTTTTGACTTTCTGATATACTGTGATTCTTTTTGGTTTGTTGATTTCCGAACAATCATTCCCTGGTTGAGTAGTTCAACCGATTTTCCCATATACTGGGCTTCCTTTTGTTTTGTAGACTTTCTGGATATCATTCCCTGATCCATAGCTTCCTTTGATTTCCTGATATATTGTGATTCCTGGGTATTTACGTTTTTCCGCTTTACTAATCCCTGGCTCAATCCTTCCACCGATTTTGCCATATAGGTATTTGATTTTTGTCGTACATTAAACGGATAGGCTAAGCCGGTTTTCTGATTTCTCATTGATTTTTCAATATATCCCAGATCTTTTTGTTTAGAGCTTTTAAATCTGATCTGGCCCTGATATTGAGATTGGGTTAATGAGTTAGACATCCATTGTTGTTTCTGTTCTCTGAATGTAAGGCTCTTTTTTAATCCCTGATTCAATCCTTCCACTGATTTGGCCATATAATCAGCATCTTTCTGTCGCACGGTTTTAGAAGAAATCATACCCTGATCCATTGCCTGTTTTGATTTTCGAATGCGCTGAGATTCGATCTTATTTCTGTTTTTCCGTATCACTAATCCCTGGCTCAATCCCTCCACTGATTTGGCCATGTAATTATTTGATTTTTGTCGCTGATTAAGAGGATAGGTTAAGCCGGTTTTTTGATTTTTAGCTGATTTTTCAATGTACCCAAGATCCTTTTGTTTCGAACCTTTAAATCTGATCTGACCCTGATATTGAGATTGAATTAATGAATTGGACATCTTTTGCTGTTTTAATTCCCTTGAAGTAAGGCTCTTTTTTAGACCCTGACTAAGCCCTTCTACTGATTTCGCCATGTAGGTAGCATCATTCTGGCGTTTGTTGTAGGTCAGATTTCCCTGATTCAATCCAATCTTTTTGGAGGTACGTAATTGCTGTCGCTTTACTCGCCCAGGTGCTGGTTTAATAATAAGACCTTGCATCGACATCTCCTCAGACTTCAGCGCATACGCGGAAAGTTTTTTATTCCGTATCCTGATATTTGCCCTTCCTGGATTCTGTTCAACAGGAGGTTGAGGAAACATTCCCCGGTTATCCCTTACCTGTGCGGGACTTACACGAATACTTCCCTGATGACGAGCGATTGCCTTCCGTTGTTTATTGTATTTCCTTTGTTGGGTTTTTATCCTGTTTTTTGAAACCAAACCCTGGTCTAATGCCTCTTTTGCCTTTTTTGTATATGACCTGGATTGTTTCTGGTAAGATAAGAAAATCTGTTTGGATGGATTTTTTTCTGCGTTCTGATCTTTGGGTACATATTGTTCTTTCAGCATTTCCGGAACAATATCAATTTCACCCGCTTCCAGATTTCTTTTTTGTGCATTTTTGTATTTCTTCTCTCGTTCTTTCTGTTTGTTTTTTTTATTCTTTCTGCTTCTTTTATAGGCCTCTGACTTTTTATCTGAAAGTTTAACCTGAGCATCTGCCGCAGGCACATTGATGATTAATATAGAGCCGAAGATGAGTATCAGCACCAAAAATTTGAATAGCTGTTTCTTTTCAACAACCTCCTTAAAATACCAATTTCCCTTTAAATGCCGCAAATTATATTCACTGTTCCAGACTAAAATAACGCTAAATATCCTTAAATATTAAATAAATACTGTGAAAATCAACCTTTTACTCAGTATTCAAGCAATTGCAACAGTTTTTTTCGAAACCTTTGTGTGGGTAAAAAGTTTTCTTCAAGGTTTTTGGCAAAAGGTACTGCAGTGTCTAAACTACCCACCCGTACTACAGGACCATCCAGGAATTCAAAAAGATTTTCTGCAATAAACGCGGATAATTCAGCACCTATTCCTCCTGTCAGGGTATCCTCGTGCAGGATGATTACTTTTCCTGTTTTTTTAACTGAATTGGTGATCATTTCCGTGTCCCAGGGTAACAAAGACCTCAAATCTATCAATTCTACCGAAAGATCATCTACTTCAGAGAGTACCTGTTCAGCCCAAATTACTCCCATTCCGTAGGAAATAATGGTAACATCCCTCCCCTCTTTGACCTTTTTTGCTTTACCTATCGGTATAGTATAATAGTCGTCAGGTATATCCTCACGAATTGCTCGGTATAGAGCTTTATGCTCAAAATATAGCACAGGATTTGGATCTTCAATACTCGATAAAAGAAGCCCCTTAGCATCAAAAGGAGAAGCCGGATATACAATTTTCAAACCAGGGGTATGGAAAAACCACGCTTCATTTGATTGTGAATGAAACGGCCCTGCACTTACGCCGGCCCCCGTAGGCATTCTGATCACAACATCAGCATTTTGACTCCAGCGATAATGTATTTTGGCGAGGTTATTGATAATTTGATTGAATCCACAAGTTACAAAATCCGCAAATTGCATCTCAACTACAGATTTTAATCCTGCAATCGACAATCCAAGACTTGTTCCCAGAATGGCTGACTCACAAAGTGGTGTATTTCGAATTCTTTCTTTGCCAAATTTTTCAACCATCCCTTCCGTAACCTTAAATACACCCCCGTATTCAGCGATATCCTGACCCATCAAAATCAATTCATGATATTTTTCACACGCTAAATGCAGGGCATCAGATATTGCATCAACAAACCGTTTGCTGGAACGCTTATCCGATACAGGTTTAATTTCTTTATGGATATATGGAAAGTACGTATCAGAAATTTCTTCTTCCAATGAAAATTCGATTTCATTTTCAGAAAAAGCTTTTGATAAACCTTCATTAACCTCATTTATTATTTCCTTCCTGAATTTCTGAATTCCAGATTTTGAAAGTATCCTTTCTCTCAGAAGATATTTTTCATAGTTTTCAATTGGGTCTCTTTTAGCCCACATCTGAAGGAGCTCTGGGGGCACATATTTAATACCGGAAGCCTCCTCATGTCCTCGCATTCTGAATGTAATTGCTTCAAGTAATATTGGTCGATGTTTTTTTCGGACAACAGCTGCAATGTTTTCTACCATATGATACATCTCAAGGATATTGTTCCCATCAACCTGATAGGCCTCCATACCATATCCATGTCCCTTATCAATGAAATGTTGATGATTATACTGTTCTATACTCGGTGTTGACAAACCATATCCATTATTCTCTACTAAAAAAATGACTGGTAAATCCCATACGGAGGCTACATTCAAGGCTTCATGGAAATCACCCTCGCTTGCCCCGCCATCACCTGTAAACACCAACACAACCTTATTTTCTTTACGTAACCGGTGTGATAATGCAATTCCATCTGCAATACCTAACTGTGGTCCAAGGTGAGATATCATACCTACAATGTGGTGTTTTTTACTGCCAAAATGAAATGAGCGATCTCTTCCTTTTGTAAATCCTGACTTTTTCCCCTGAAATTGCGCAAATAATTTATCCAATGGTATCCCCCTGGTTGTAAAAATCCCAAGGTTTCGATGCATGGGCAAGATATATTCATCAGGCCTTAATGCATATGCAGCACCAACTGATATAGCCTCTTGACCAATTCCTGAAAACCACTTGCTGATCCTCCCCTGTCTTAATAGCAATAACATTTTTTCTTCGATGATCCTCGGCTTAATAAGAACCTTATAGAGATCTATAAGTTTTTGACTGGACAGGTCTTTTCGATCAAACGTCATCAATGATTTTTTCTCAAATGTAAATGAATGTATTGAACTTAAAAAAGGGATACATTGTATATTTTTGCCATCTTTGGTAGTTCATGATTCAATTTCAGGAATTCATATTGGATAATGGTTTAAGGGTGATTGTTCACGAAGATCATACTTTTCCAATTGCAGCTGTAAATCTGCTCTATAATGTAGGCTCCCGTGATGAATCTCCAATCAAGACTGGTTTTGCACACCTCTTGGAACATCTTATGTTTGGTGGATCGAAAAATATTCCGGTTTTTGATGAGCATTTACAAAAAGTGGGAGGAGAAAATAATGCCTTTACTACCCCGGATATTACCAGTTATTATATTAAGTTACCTGCCATAAATCTAGAAACTGCCTTCTGGCTTGAATCAGATAGAATGTTGGGATTGTCCTTTGAATCAAAAATCCTGGAAGTTCAAAGAAAAGTTGTGGTTGAAGAGTTTAAACAAAGATATCTTAATCAACCTTATGGTGACGTGTGGCTGAAACTTCGACCACTTTCATATCAGATGCACCCTTACCAGTGGCCTACAATAGGTAAGGATATTTCACACATTTTAGATGCAACCATTAATGATGTAAAATCTTTTTTCAATAAATTTTATATCCCAAATAACGCCATCCTGGTGGTAGCTGGTGATGTATACCTGGATGAGGTACATAGATTAGCCGAGAAATGGTTTGAGCCAATTCCAGCACAAGAAAAATATACAAGGAACTTGCCGAAAGAACCGTTACAGCATAATAAACGAACCCGGGAAACAGAATCCGATGTGCCCTCGGATGCCCTTTATATGACCTGGCACATGTGTGCGCGATGTGACAAAACATACCATACGCATGATTTACTAAGTGATATCCTTGGAATGGGAAAAGCATCAAGACTTTATCAGTCTCTGGTCAAAAAAGAAAAAATTTTTAATAATATAAGTGCTCACATAAGCGGATCGCTTGATCCAGGATTATTTATCATCCAGGGACAGGTCAAAGAAGGCGTTTCAATATGGGATGCCGAAAATGCTGTTCTGGAAGTTATTGAAAACATCAAACTGGGTAAGCTACATCATAAGGAACTTGATAAGGTTAAAACTCAGGCTGAAACAAGCATTGCCTTTTCTGAAGTTGAGGTTTTAAACCGTGCGCTGAATTTAGCGTTTTTTGCAAACCTTGGAGATGCACAATTGTATAATTTGGAAATGGACAAAATCAGTCGGGTAGATACAGATGATGTCATTCGGGAAAGTAATAAGATTCTCCAAGAAAACAATCTAAGTGTATTATATTATAAAACAAAAAATTAATTCGTTTGATTTCTGATTCTACTGCTATAATAGAATTACATTACCTGCCCACTATAGCATATCTGACTGCATGGGTATATTTCGATAGGATGATTATCGAGTCAAAAGAAAACTATACAAAACAGACATACCGAAACCGAACGCGGATTCTTACAGCAAATAATCAGGAAAACCTGATTGTACCAGTAGAAAAAGGAAATCGCAATATTCCAATCCAAGAAATTCGTATCGATTATAAGCAAGATTGGGTGAATAAGCATTGGAGATCAATACAATCAGCGTATGGCAATGCGCCATTTTTTGAATATTATCATGAAAAACTAAAAAATATTTTATTTAAAAAACCTCGTTTTCTATTTGACCTGAATATTACCATTCTTGAATATATGTTTGATATTCTAAAGCTGGAAAAAGAAATATCTTTTTCAGAAAAATTTATTAAGAAATATCCGAATGGTATAGTGGATCTTAGATCCCTGATACACCCAAAAAAAACGCTTGATGCTGTAGTATTTTACAAACCAGTAGAGTATATTCAAGTTTTTGGCAAACATTTTGATGAAAATTTATGTGCAATGGACCTGGTTTTCAATGAAGGGCCCAATGCATTGAACAAAATTAAAATATCGCTTAAAGCGACTTAAAACAATTATGGGTTGAAAGTCGTTTAATTTAGACAATACATATGAAAAATATTTTTCATATTGTATAAAGAAGATAGTATCTTTAAAGATTAAGGTATAATTTTACATATATACAACTCTAAGAGGTATTGAATGGAAGCAAAATTTTCTAATCGTGTTAAAGAAGTAATCTCACTCAGCAGAGAAGAAGCGTTACGACTAGGTCATGATTATATTGGAACTGAACATCTTTTACTGGGAATGATCAGAGAAGGTGAAGGAGTTGCTATCAGCATTTTAAAAAAACTTGGTGTTTCCTTGGAAGAACTACGGAATGCGATAGAGCAGGCTACCAAAGGAACCGCCATCAGTAATGTAAAGAACCTGGCCAATATTCCATTAACCCGGCAATCTGAAAAAGTCTTGAAAATAACATATCTGGAAGCTAAGATATTTAAAAGTCAGCTTATTGGAACTGAACACTTGTTGTTATCGATCCTTCGTGACGAAGATAATATAGCTACACAAATACTTGAAAAATTTGATGTTAATTATGACGTGGTGAAAGAACTTTTGGAATACCAAACTGAAAATCCAATGGCATCTTCAGACACCGATGAAGGCGACGAAGATTCATCTAGAATTTTTTCTGGTTCTTCGGGGAGAGGTGAATCTGGATCTAAAAGCAGTGAAAAAAGCCGAACGCCGGTACTTGATAATTTCGGCAGAGATCTTACAAAATTAGCTGAAGATAATAAACTGGATCCGATAGTAGGTCGAGATAAAGAAATTGAACGTGTAGCTCAGATCCTAAGTCGAAGGAAAAAGAATAACCCAGTTTTGATAGGAGAACCTGGAGTAGGTAAAACGGCAATTGCCGAAGGACTTGCATTAAGAATCATACAAAAAAAGGTTTCCAGAGTATTATTTGGCAAAAGGGTTGTCACACTTGATCTTGCCTCGCTGGTAGCGGGCACAAAATACAGGGGACAGTTTGAAGAGAGAATGAAAGCGGTTATGAATGAACTGGAGAAGTCACCTGAAGTAATCCTTTTCATCGATGAATTACATACTATTGTTGGTGCGGGTGGTGCCTCTGGATCTCTCGATGCCTCCAATATGTTTAAACCTGCTTTATCAAGAGGTGAAATCCAATGTATTGGTGCTACAACCCTGGATGAATACAGGCAATATATTGAAAAGGATGGTGCATTGGCCAGACGTTTTCAGGTAGTCATGATCGATGCCACTACCCCAGAAGAAACCATGACGATATTAAATAATATCAAGGAAAGATATGAGGATCATCATCACGTAAATTATACAGATGAAGCGATAACAGCTTGTGTTAAGCTCTCAGATCGATACATCAGCGACAGGTTTCTTCCTGATAAAGCAATCGAGAGAAAAAACAAAATGGGAAGATGAAACCCGTACAAAACGATTTACAGTATCCGAAGATAATGTAGCTGAGGTTGTGGCCATGATGACAGGAATTCCAACAAGTCGAGTTGCCCAGAATGAAAGCATTAAGTTGCTTGGCATGGGAGATGAGTTGAAAAAACAAATCATTGGCCAGGAGGAAGCCATCAACAAACTGGTTAAATCCATACAGCGAACTCGGGTTGGTCTAAAGGATCCACGTAAACCAATAGGTTCATTTGTTTTCCTTGGACCAACAGGTGTCGGAAAAACTGAAATGGCAAAAGTTCTGGCAAATTATATGTTTGATAAGGAAGATGCGCTCATACGAATCGATATGAGTGAATTTATGGAAAAATTTTCTGTGTCGAGACTGGTTGGAGCACCTCCAGGTTATGTAGGATATGAAGAGGGTGGGCAATTGACCGAAAAGGTAAGAAGGAAACCCTATAGCGTTGTACTTCTCGATGAAATTGAAAAAGCACACCCAGATGTTTTTAATATCCTACTTCAAGTATTGGATGATGGTACTTTAACCGACGGGCTTGGACGAAGAATTGATTTCCGTAACACGGTAATAATAATGACATCAAATATTGGAGTACGTGACTTGAAAGATTTTGGAGCAGGGATCGGATTTGCTACCAAGACAAAGGAAACCAGTATGGATGATCTGATGAAATCCACCATACAAAATGCATTGAAAAAAACTTTCAGTCCTGAATTCCTTAATAGACTCGATGATGTGATCATATTCAATTCCCTCCATAGGGAACATATTCATGTGATTATCGATATCACGCTTGACAGTTTATTCAAAAGAGTTCATGGTCTTGGTTACAAGGTAGAACTAACTGCCAAGGCAAAGGATTTCCTCGCTGATAAAGGTTATGACCCACAATATGGAGCAAGACCCCTGAATAGGGCTATTCAGAAATATCTGGAAGATCAGGTTGCCGAAGAGATCCTGAAAGGAGATGTAAAAGAAGGTGACGTGATTGTTGCGGATCACAATACAGACGATGATCAATTAACAGTATCCACCAAAAAAGCAAAGAAAAAAGAAGAAAATAAAAAGTCAAAGAATCCTGACGATAATAAAGGAAATCCTGAACAAGAACATAAACAGGAAAAAAATTAATCACTATTAGCCACATTTAAAAGATGTGGCTTTTTTTTTGCCTTTCTTCCCTAATAAAATTTATGAAAAGAGGAAAAAATTCTTTGTTCATCTGAACATATGTTCATATGTTTGCGTTTATATCAAAAACAAGGAATAGAAAATGGCTCAAATTGAACATGTAAAAGCAGTTGAACTACAGGCGATCACAGATATCGAAAAGCTTGAAAAGGTTTCATTCATTCTAAAGACAATCGCTCATCCATTAAGGATAGGTATTATTGGATTATTAGTCGAAAATGACCGTATGTGCGTCAATGATATTTGCAGCAATCTGAAATCTGAACAATCTCTTACCTCACACCACTTATCAAATATGAAACTTGCGGGAATTCTTGGGAGTGAAAGAAGCGGTAAAAACATCAACTATTATTTAAAAATGACTGAGGTTGTCGACGTCATTAAATGTATGAATCAGTGTGAAGTACTATAAGAAATTCTCTTTTAAAACACATATGAGAATATAATCATCTGTATTGATGGAGACTTTAGGATTTCTGACAGCAATCATTATAGGATTTACATTAGGTTTGATAGGAGGAGGAGGTTCAATCCTGACAGTTCCTGTTTTGGTATATATGTTTCATATTGAACCAGTACTTGCTACAGCCTACTCACTTTTCGTAGTCGGAATTTCAGCTTCTATCGGGGCACTCAATTATATGAAGAAGAGGTTGTTAAATTACAAAACAGCCATTATATTTGCCGTCCCCTCATTTATTGCAGTTTTTCTGACTCGGAAATTTCTGGTACCTGCCATACCTGAGCAGTTATTTACGCTCGGGAAATTGGATATAACCACAGATTTGTTGTTTATCTTAATACTAATCTTAGTGATGCTTGGTGTTTCCCTTATCAGTCTGAATAAGACATTCAGAGGTAGCAAAAAACATGTCAAGGCATTTTTATTAGTAACACCTGCTGCAATCATGGTTTTTATCGTCAGGCAATTTATCATACCAAGAATCCCAGATCAATTAATCGTAATTGGAGATTTTACCTTGACAAAAAATATCGGGATCATGGTCTTCTTCGCAATCATCATGTTTTTCTCATCCTTTTCAATGATTAAAGGAAGAAAAAAATTGGAAGAGCAAACTGAGCCACGTGGGTTGATATATAATTATCCCATGATCGTAGTGGAAGGTGGGATAGTCGGAACTATTACGGGATTGGTTGGTGCCGGAGGAGGATTTTTAATTATACCCGCTCTTGTATTATTGGCGGGATTACCAATGAAAATGGCTATCGGTACATCTCTGCTCATTATATCAGTAAAATCCCTGTTGGGATTCCTTGGAGATTTAGGTAATCAGGAAATACAATGGGTCTTTTTACTGGCCTTTACGGGATTATCCGTTATTGGAATATTTGCCGGTACCTATACTACTAAATTTATAGACGGTGATAAACTCAAAAAAGGCTTTGGATGGTTCGTTTTGATCATGGCCTTCTTTATTTTGATTAATGAATTATTTATCTGAAAAATATAATAATAAAATAAACTATGGAAATAAAGCAATTTTATGATGAAACATTAGCGCACGCTTCCTATGCGTTGTTTAGTGAGGGCGAAATAGCGCTCGTGGATCCAGCCCGAGATCCACAACCATATTATGATTTTGCCAGAAACAAAGGTGCCAAAATTTTAGCGGTGCTTGAAACCCATCCACATGCAGATTTTGTTAGTTCACATTTGGAAATCAGTAAACATACTGGTGCAAAAATCTATGTGAGTAAACTGCTTGGTGCAGATTATCCCCATGAACCTTTTGATACTGGTGATGTATTGACAATTGGTAAAGCCACCTTGAAAGCTTTGAATACACCTGGACATTCCCCGGACAGTATCAGCATTCTAGCCATTGATGAAGATGGAAAAGAAAAGGCAGTATTTACCGGCGATACCTTATTCATCGGTGATGTGGGAAGACCTGATCTAAGGGAGAGCGCAGGTAATATTACAGCAAAGAGGGAGCAACTTGCTCGAGACATGTACAGGTCAACACGTAATATACTGATGAAACTCGAAAAGGATGTAGTGGTTTATCCAGCCCATGGATCCGGATCACTCTGTGGCAAAAGTTTAAGTAAGGACCTTTACAGTACTTTAGAAAGGCAACTTACAGAAAATTATGCCTTGCAGGAAATGAATGAGGATGAATTTGTAAACGTACTCCTTGAAGATCAACCGTATATACCAAAATATTTTGGGTTTGATGTCGGAGTAAATAAAGGTGGTGCGGATAACTTTGAAAAAAGTATAAAAGAAGTACCTCGATTAAGTCGCGATACAGTTCTTGAAAAGGACATCTTGGTTGTCGATACCAGATCAAGGAAAAAATTTAATGATGGTCATGTACCTGGCGCAATTAATATTATTGAGGATGGGAAATTTGAAACATGGCTGGGTTCAATTGTGGGGCCAAATGAAAAATATTACCTGATCGCAGAGGATGAAAAATCAAGAGAAAGTGTAATCAAAAGATCCGCAAAAATAGGGTATGAAAAAAATATAATAGGTGCGTTACTTAATCCACCCTATGGAACAAAGATACATCCTGAATTAAATTTGGAAGGATTAAAATCATATCCTCAGAATTTTACGATTGTTGATGTAAGAGTTGAATCTGAAATAAATAATAACAGATATTTTGAAAATAGTATCAATATACCACTGCATGAATTGAGAGAAAGAGTAAATGAAGTACCAACAGATAAACAAATCGTTGTGCATTGTGAAGGTGGATATCGATCAGCCACAGGATCCAGTATTCTAGAAAGAGCATTTCCGGGTACTACAGCGTATGACCTGAGCGAGGCAATCAAACAATTTAAACTTGTAAAGATATAGCTGTAATCTTTAGAATTTATTAACCAATATTCTCAGCCCTCTCCTGCAATCAGAAAATATTCAGATAAGAAAGGGAGGATGATTAATCTATGAAATAACGGAAAATCTTATGTTTAATCTTTTTGGAATTACCATAGAAAAATTCGAAAATATTCATTGTGATGAATTTGAAATGATCATCAACAATCAGAGGGATACGAATATCTACGAAATTATTGATGTCCGGACCCCGGAAGAATATCATGCAGGGCATATTCCAGATGCAAAACTCTTCAACCTGATGGATCCTTCCTTTCGTAACATGATCAGCCAACTAGATCCTCATAAAACGCATTATGTGTATTGCAGAAGTGGAAGTAGAAGTATGACGGCTTGTCGGATAATGGCTGAGGCTGGTATTGATAAATTATATAATTTGAAATTCGGATTGATGGGTTGGCAAGGTCCGCTTGTATGATTTATTCAGTAGTTATTCTCGATCCAATCAAATCAATATATATACCACATAAATCTTATGGCAGATCCGAATAACCTTATTTCCTCAAATATAATAAAGAAATAAAATCAGATAAAATGAACAAAATATATTGGTTTAAATATTCACTACATATTTCTTTTCTTTTGTTAGTATTCTCAGTTTGGTCTTCCTGCCAAACAAAAAATTACAGATCTTTTGAGATCTCAGCTGAGGATTTTGTAAAAATGAATGATACGGATCAATTTGTTATCATAGATGTCAGAACGGAATCCGAATACGAGCAAAGTCATCTGAAAAATGCAATTCTTATGGATATTTATTCCCCCGGTATGACTGAACGACTTAATAATCTTAATAAAACAAAGAAATATTATGTTTACTGTCACTCAGGGATAAGGAGTAGGTCAGTAATCAAGTTGATGAGACAACAAGGATTTACTGATTGCTATAATATCAGTGGCGGAACTATTAAACTTGCCAGAGCTGGTGCGGTTTTCGTAAACTGATTCTTTTGATTTCATTTTCTATTCCTATTATCCTGAAATAGGATCCACCTATTGTGAATACGTTTTGATTTAAATGATACGATTAATGGAATATTACTGCGTTTATCTGAGAAGAATTCCCTTATTTTACGATCATATAAGATAATCGTATGAAGTTTTATAGCAGAAAACTTGTTAAACCCCAGGACCTGAACTCAAGAGGGACACTGTTTGGAGGTATATTGTTAAGCTGGATAGATGAGGAGGCAGCCATTTTTGTAATAGGTCAATTAAATAAAAAAAGTGTAGTAACGAAGTATATGTCTGAAATCAATTTCGTTAACTCGGCCAAAAATGGGGATATAGTAGAAATAGGATTGGAGGTTGTTCATATCGGTCTTACAAGTATTACAGTGAGATGTGTTGTTAGAAACAAAATTACCCAGGTAGATATAATCCGTATCGAAAAGATCGTATTCGTACATATCGATGAATCAGGAAGACCATCCCCCCATGGTCTTTTACATGAGGCATAAAAAAAATAGAAATACTAAATTTATTAGTTAATTAATGCTTATATTTAGCAATGTCTAAACATATTGGTTGATTGCTATTGCCTTATTATTCCATAGGATCTTCTGCTGATAAAATCGAACATTTTTTAACGGCAGAATTCATTTATCATTTTTTGCCGGTATATGTCTCTAAATTAAATATGTTATTGCCAATGATACTTCCACAATCAATTGGTAAAATTGATCTGGGCAACTGGGGAATTTATACAACTAAAAAACAGATCAAATTATGGTTTGAGTCGGAAGGAATTATTAAAAACAAGCCCACTCGGGTTCTTATCAGAAAGCAGAGATGTCTTATTCCTGCCAACGGTTTTTTTATAAAACATAATCAAAATTATTTTTTTATGTATTTCCCCGATCAACCTGTTATAACAATGGCTGGTCTGTATTCAGTTGATAATCAATCAGAAAATAAAAAACATACGTATCAATTTGCGATTCTGACAAAGCCTGCTATGAATAAAATATCTTCATATACATCTCGTATGCCTCTTATTATATCTTCAGGTACACGAAGAAAATTTTTAAATCAGAACCGGCCATTAATGGATATAACACGCTTATTCCAGAAGGAGGAAAGATTACCAATAAACGGTGTGGAAGTGTCTTCCAAACTTTTCTTCAAGGAAAACATAAATAGAGATGATTTTTATTCTAACTGTAGAAAAATATATTCTGCCAAAAGATTTCCTGGAAAAGAAATATTTGGAAATTATTATTTACATTAATGAATCCAATAAAATACATAAGCTGTTTACACGTATGATAATATTTCAATAATATCAAAACGGTATTGAGAACTAAAAATGTATGCGATCGTCGACATAGAAACAACCGGAAATTACACACAGAGAAGTAAAATCACAGAAATTGCTATTTATATTTATGATGGTAAAAATATCATCGATACATATCACTCATTGATTAATCCTGAATCGAATATACCTCCATACATAGCTTCCCTTACAGGAATTACAAATCTAATGGTGGAAAATGCTCCTAGATTTTTTGAAATAGCCAAGGATATCTATAAAATGTTAAACGGGAAAATTTTTGTGGCACATAATGTAAACTTCGATTATAATTTCATTAGACAGGAATTTAAGTCATTGGGAAGTGATTTTAATTCAAAAAAACTATGTACGGTCAGGCTGGCCAGGAAAATTTTTCCTGGATTTTCATCCTATGGACTTGGAAATTTAGCCAATCAACTGAATATTAAAATCAATTCTCGACACAGGGCTTATGGTGATGCTGAAGCTACCGTAAAAATATTTGATATTTTACTGAAATCAGATAAGGAGGGTTATATTGAACAAGCACTAAAAAAGAATTCCTATGAAGCTACTCTACCTCCCAACCTGCCAAAAGAACAATTTGAAAATCTTCCAGAGAAACCTGGAGTATATTATTTTTTCGATGTAAAGGGTAAGGTAATTTATGTTGGAAAGGCAAATAATATCAAAAAACGAGTGAAAGGACATTTCTCGACAGGATCTGAAACAACCCGGAAACAGAATATGTTTAGGGAGATTTATGGAGTAAGTTTTGAACTTTGTGGAAATGAACTAATATCCCTCCTTTTTGAAACCCATGAGATCCAGAGATTATGGCCAGTTTACAATCAGGCCCAGAAAAGAATCTCATGGAATTATGGGATATATCTATACGAAGATCGACGTGGTTATAAACGCTTTTCAATCAGTCGTACAAATAAGTACGGACAACCTATCAGTTTATTTAAATCTCTGCATGATGCCAGAAGCTTTTTAAAGTTAAAAATAGAAGAATACGAATTATGCTCTAAACTTGCCGGTCTACAGAAATCACCAGGAGCCTGTTTTGATTACAGGATACAGCAATGCAATGGTGCCTGCCTGGGAGAAGAAAACCCATCAAAATACAATAAACGGGTAAATAAAGCTATATGTTCATTTACCCAGGATCATTTGACTGGAGGAATCATAGGACAAGGCAGAAGTATGAACGAATCATCCATCGTATGGATTGAAAATGGGAAATATCTTGGATTTGGCTTTTATGATAACCATACTGAAATTCTGCATTCCTCCCAACTAAAGGATTTTATAAAATTTTATCCGGATAACCAGGACATCCAGCGCATCCTGCAATCATTTTTATGTAATGGCAAAGATTATCGAATAGTAATGCTGTAATTAAAAGGTACACATTATGGATTCGTTACAATTCTTATATTAACTGAGCCTCTTTATGTATCTTATCAATTGAGTATATTTAACCTTCTTTAATATCGGAGGATACGTTAATACTGGTGTGAATAACTATTAAAATAATTATAAATACCAGTTTATTTCAAATCCAAAATTCGAAAAAATGTTAATTTTTACTTAAATTGGATTATCCTGTTAATGATTTTTTAATTTATGAAAAAGCTCATTATCACCGTTTTACATTTCTTTTTGATTTTTGGATGTACGCCTGATAAACCAACAACTTCTGAATCAACTGGTAACTACGCTAAGCTCAAGCAAATTCAATTATCTGAAAAACCCAATATCGTATGGATAACCTGCGAGGATCAGATGCCCACCCTTGGTTGTTATGGCGATCCAATAGCACAGACTCCAAATTTGGACAAACTGGCCAGCGAAGGAGTGCGATATACGAATGTATTCTCGGTTTCGGGTGTTTGCGCTCCGAGCAGGTCATCTTTGATTACCGGTATGTATCCAACCAGTATTGGTACACATCATATGCGTACACTTGGATCTCCTCCATATCAGCCAGTACCCACCTATTCAGCAGTTATTCCAGAATACATCAAATGCTATTCAGAATATCTCCGTATGAATGGATACTATTGCACAAATAATTCCAAGCAGGATTATCAATTCATTCCACCCCATACAGCCTGGGATGAAAGCAGTAATAAAGCTCATTGGAAAAACAGGCCGGAAGATAAACCATTTTTTGCCATTTTTAACTTTACTGTATGTCATGAATCAGGTATGTGGAGAAACAAGGAACATCCATTAAAAGTAGATCCAGATGATGTAATCGTTCCTCCTTACTATCCAGATAATGAATTAATCAGGCATGAAATAGCGCGGAATTATTCCAATCTCTACGAAATGGATTCTTTAGCTGGTCTGGTGATAGATGAACTTGAAGCTGAAGGATTATTAGAAAAAACAGTAATATTTTTCTACTCGGACCATGGTGGACCTTTACCCAGACAAAAAAGAGAAATATATGATACCGGTTTAAAGGTCCCCATGATCATACGTTTTCCGAATAAACAGATGGCAGGAGAAGTTGTAGATGAATTGATCAGCTTTGTGGATTTTGCACCCACTCTTCTATCACTCACTCACTTTCAGATACCTGAACACATGCAGGGTCAGGCCTTTCTTGGCGAAAAGCAGTCACCTCCAAGAAATTATATCTATGCTGCCCGGGACCGACTCGATGACGAATACGACATGGTAAGAGGAGTCCGGGATAAACGTTTCAAGTATTTTAAAAACTACCAGCCAGAAAAACCATATATAATGGATATAGAATATCGTATGCAAATGGATCTTATGCAGGAATTGTTGCGGGCTCATCAAGCCGGCGAATTGAATAATCTGCAGGAATTATGGTTTGCACAATCAAAACCCGCTGAGGAACTATATGACCTCCAGAATGATCCTCACGAATTACATAACCTGGCAGAGGATTCAGAATATGAAAATAAATTGAAAGAATTAAGGCAGGAATTAAGTGCCTGGCAGAATAAATACGGTGATTTGGGATTTATCACTGAACAAGAAATGATGAATCAAATGTGGTTGGGTTCTGATAGTCCTCCAAAAACCCAAAATCCTGCCATTAAATTTATTAACAATCGTATTTCAATTACATGTGAGACTTCAGGGGCTTCAATAGGCTATAAAATCATCAGGAATGATCATATCCCACCAACCTGGGATGTTTATACTGAACCATTTTCTATTGCTGAAAATGAAAAAATACTGGTCCAGGCACACAGGATTGGTTATGAACCAAGTGAGCATATCGAATTTGAGCTTTAACTCTAATAAACATCATGAATAATATAAAAACGCGTAGGAATTTTATTAAAAAAACAACCATTATTACGTCTGGATTTGCCTTCAGTCCAGAAGCATTCAGAGCAATTCCCCTTACATATCCCTTAGGTACAAAAAATGATAAAATCAAGATGGGTTTTATCGGAGTAGGCAACAGGGGAACACAATTGCTACATTCATTTATGAATAATCAGGATGTCGAAGTGACAGCATTGTGTGATATTTATAAGCCATACCTTTCGAGAGATTTTTCAAAGGTTGATGAACGGTATAAGGAAATGGGCATGGTTCCAAGAATGGGAGAAAATTTTGGGAAAAATGTCAAAAAATATAAGGATTATCGAGAACTCCTGGAAGATAAGAATGTTGATGCAGTCTGTATTGCAACGCCTGACCATTGGCATGCTATTCAAACGATCCAAGCCATCAGGGCTGGCAAGGATGTATATGTGGAAAAGCCGTTGACCATAACGCTTAAGGAAGGACGTGATATGGTAAAGGCCCAGAAAATGTCAAAACAGATTGTGACTGTGGGTTTAAACCGTCGTGGGTCCATTGTTTATCAAAAGATGGCACAGGAAATACAAGGGGGAAAACTGGGTAAAATTACAATTGGAAGAGCTATTAGGGTGAGTAATATGACACCAGATGGCATTGGAAGTTATCAGCCAGAAGAACCACCCAGTGATTTTGATTGGGATATGTGGCTGGGACCAAGGGCGATCAGGCCTTATCAATATAATATTGCGCCCTATAAATTCCGTTGGTGGAGTGAATATTCATCACAAATGGGAAATTGGGGAGTGCATTATATGGATGCTATACGTTGGATGATGGGTGAAACGGCACCGCATGCCATTAGTGCACACGGTGGCAAATATGTATTGAAACATGATGGAGACATCCCTGATACCATGGAGGTACTTTTTGAATTTGCATCCGGAGCAATAGTTAAATTCAGTATTCATGAGGCTTGTGGTGAAGGAAATATCACTACTGGTGAAATAGAATTAAAAGGGACCGAGGGAAATCTTGGTATAAGTGAACGCGGATTTAAGATTATTCCTTCCAGAAGTGGACAGTTTCAAACATGGGAAAAACAAATTGATGAGGAAGAATATGATATCAGGTCTGATCAACAAAATAGTGAATTCAGTTCTTCAGAAGATCCTGCAGCAAGACTAATCCGAAACTTTCTGGACTGTGTGAAAACAAGGGAGGATTCCTGGTGTTCACTGGAAGAAGGACACCGATCCACCTCTTTTGCCCACCTGGCGAATATTGCCCTTAAAACAAAAAAGCGGCTTGAATGGGACCCGGAAAGTGAAACTTTCACCAATGATAACAAGGCCAATGATCTTTTGCACTATGAATACAGGGATCAATGGAAAATTATATAATAATATATCTTAATTGATTATAACTTATGCTTTCTTACTGTATATACTAAAAGTATGAAAAAGAAAAGACGCGAATTTATCAAAAAACTATCTGGTCTCGGAGTTGGACTAATAACGACCAGAGATTTATCAATACTTCCAAACAAGTCCAATGATTTTAAAAATAAAAAGATTGAGGAAATATGTGTTTTTTCAAAACACCTCCAATTCCTGGATTATGAAGAGATGGCCGAAGCTGCTGCAGAAATTGGATTTGATGGCGTAGACCTTACGGTAAGATCAGGGGGACATGTATTACCTGAAAATGTGTCAAGTGATTTAGAAAAAGCAGTAAAGGCCGTTGAAAAAGCTGGACTTAATACACCCATGATGGCCACTGATGTTAATGATCCTGATGATCCTTTAACAGAACCAGTACTCAAAACTGCTGCAGATCTTGGCATCAGACATTACAGGATGGCCTATCTCCAATATGATTTTAACAAAGGTGTAATCGAAACACTTAAAGAATATAAGTCTAAAATAAATAATCTGATCTCCGTTCATAAAAAGTATGGGATCGTTGGCAATTATCAGAATCACGATGGCACTAATGTGGGTGCCCCTATCTGGGATCTCTGGTATCTTTTTCGTGAAAACCAACCGGATTGGATAGGATGTCAGTTTGATATTCGCCACGCAACAGTAGAAGGCGGACATTCCTGGCCAATCGATCTGCAATTAATAGCTCCTTACATACATACACTTGTGATAAAAGATCATAAATGGGGGCAGATAAATGGGAAATGGCGTATCATCAATACACCTGTAGGTGAAGGAATGGTAGATTTTAATCACTACTTTCAAATATTAAAGGATTTGAATATAGGCGGGCCCATCACCATGCACTTCGAATATCCCATGACAGATAGACCTGAGGAGGATATGGATGTCAAAACATTAAGAGAACAAGTTATAAAAGCCATGAAACAAGATCTTAGTACATTGAAAGATATGTTGAAAAAAGCAGGATTAAAGTCATGAAGCGAACAAGGCGGGAATTTATTAAGAATACTTCCGGTATCGTTGGTATGTCATTTATTCCAATTTCCTTTCGGAACGGGGAACTTAAAAATAAAAGCAATATGATCAGAGTAACCAAGGTAAGTTCAGATTTTGAAAGAGAACCTCTCATACGGCCTTTCGGTTTTAAAGGAGGTTATATGTCGGAAATATGGCAATCTGTCGCATTAATAGCCTCAGATGATGGCAATGAGAAGATTGGATTATGTACACAGAGTGTACTCTGGTCTGATGCCAAAGTTTTCAGTAATCATTCCGAAAGCGGAGGAAATGCATTAATGTATACGCTTACTGAATATGCTTTACAGTTGATCAAAGGCAAATCGTATCAAAATCCAATAACCCTTCAGGATGAAATATTAGAAGAAGTCCATAATTATGGGAAAAAAATATGCAATCATCCAGAACTAAGAAAAACTTTTGCACTAAATTCCCTGGTAGGCGTAGATAATGCATTATGGTTACTTTATGCAGAAAAAAATGGAATTACATCCTTTGAAGATTTAATCCCTCCCCAATATAAACCTGCTTTATCTTATCATCATGAGCATATTGCAAGCATTCCACTTATGGCTTATTCCATCCCGATAGAGGAAATAAAAAAAGCAGTCGATGACGGTTATTTTTTTATGAAAATCAAAATCGGGCAACCTGGCACACAGGAAGAAATGTTGGAGAAGGATAAAAAAAGACTTTCTGAAATTCATGCAGCTATCGGTGATATATCAACCGGATATACCAAAAATGGGAAAATACCATACTATTTTGACGCCAACGGCAGATATGAAACAAAAGAATTATTAATACGATTATTAGACCATGCTGATAAAATAGGGGCTCTCGATCAGATTGCCATAATTGAAGAACCTTTCCCTGAAGATAAAGAAATTACTGTTGATGATCTTGAAATCCGAATTGCAGCTGACGAAAGTGCTCATACAGATGAAGATGCACTTATAAGAATTCAAATGGGATATAAGGCCATAGCGCTGAAAGCCATTGCCAAAACATTAAGTATGACTTTGAAAATTGCTAAGGTTGCGCATGAGCACCAGGTACCATGTTTTTGTGCAGACCTTACTGTTAATCCAATCTTAGTGGAATGGAATAAAAATGTGGCAGCCAGGTTAGCTCCCTTTCCAGGCCTGGGTTTAGGACTTTTGGAAACAAATGGGCATCAAAATTATCTGAACTGGGAACAGATGGTTAGCCGTCATCCTTATCCGGATGCCAGCTGGCGTAAAACGAAGGAGGGCGTATTTGACCTGAATGAAGATTTTTATAATAAAAGTGGTGGCATTTTTGCATCTATACCCCATTATCAGAATCTTTTCCATCAATAAGTTAACATGAAAATACTGGTAACCGGAAGTAAGGGACAACTTGGATCGGAATTACAATCCATTACAGATCAATCAAAACATGAATTTATATTTACTGATATAGAAGAACTTAATATTTGTGATGAAAAAGAAATTACATCTTTTTTCGATCATACCCCAGTAAATATGGTGATCAATTGCGCTGCTTATACAGCTGTTGATCTGGCTGAAAAAGAAATTGAAAAAGCTTTTATGCTCAATGCCACTGCACCACAAATACTTTCTGAAAAATCCAGGTTAATCAATGCTTCAATTATTCACATATCAACCGATTTTGTGTTTAACGGATTAAATTACAAACCATATACTGAAGAAGATGTAACGGGTCCCGTTAATGTCTATGGACAAACAAAATACGAAGGGGAAATACGATTACTCAAAGAAAATCCACAATCTCTAATTTTAAGGACTTCCTGGTTATATTCTACCTTTGGGAAAAATTTTGTTAAATCCATGATAAAACAAGGGGGTGAAAGGAAAGAATTAAATATCATATACGATCAGGTAGGAACACCTACTTATGCAGGAGATCTTGCCAGGACAATATTACATATTATTGATAAATTGGAGGCTCAACCGGAAGGGAAAAATAAATGGGGAGTATATCATTACAGTAATGAAGGCGTAGCCTCCTGGTATGATTTCGCATATGAGATCTTTTTTCTAAAAAAAATGGATATAAAGTTAAATCCCATTTTTACCAGAAATTATCCGACACCGGCAAAAAGACCACACTTCAGTGTCCTGGATAAATCAAAAATTAAGTCTTCTTTTGGATTAACTATTCCACATTGGAAGGAAAGTCTTAAAAAATGTATTTCATTGATGAAATGATGCCTAACGGGACCTGAGGTATGATCTTTTTCTATTTTGAATTGTAAAATGCCAGCCCAACTTTAAAGAAATTTCAGGAGTTATCACAGGAGGTTTAAACTCCTCATTGCCCACAGGAACTGAGGTATCCCCAGCAGCGATAATATGTAATCCAAACCATGGATTGAGATAAAAATTCTTATAGAATTTCCAGACATATCCTAGTCCAATTGTGATGACATAGTTGTTGTGATCTGCTGAAATTTCTGTTGATTCTGAAACAATTGTTCCATCCCAGTATTCTACTCCTAATCCTACCCACAATTTCTCAAAACTGCTGCTCTGAATAAAATAATCTCCTATCAGTGCATATACCTGCAGATTATAGTCTTTGAAACCAGTAGGGATAAAAAAAGAAGGCACATTGGTATTTGCGACAATGAACCGTCCGCGTACTGGCCCATGTCCATACCATATCGATCCATAATACCCACCGGTAAAATAAGGCAAGACATCTAGCTCAAATCCAATGCCAGTAAAATATGATGTTCTCCTTTTCTGACAATTACCATCCGAAAAAGTAAAAAATACAACTACAGTAAAAATCAAAAAAAGTTTTGATTTCATTTAGTTTGTAATTTTCTATCAAAATATAAGCAAAAATTATGGATTTTGATGCGAATTATTGATATGATTGAGAATTCTATATAAAATTTATTTATATTCATTTCAAACTACAAATGCATGAAAACATTACTAATTTCTTTACTTTCTGTTCTTTTAAGCATTACAGCCTGTCAAATTAAAAAAAACGATTCTCAGGAAAATACCCCTTCTGCAACTGAGGTGAAGAATCCTCCTGCGCCTGGGTTTAATGCTGCCGGATCAGATATTAAAGCTATTGAAATAGCTGATATGGTGATGGAAGCAATGGGCGGAAGAGAAGCATGGGATAATACCAGATGCATTGAATGGAACTTTTTTGGTTCTCGAACATTAATTTGGGATAAAAAATCAGGAAAAACACGTATCGATTATCATAATGAAGATCAACAAGCTGTAATCAACATACAAACCAAGGAGGGAAAGATTAGAAAGGATGGAGTGATGATTACAAATCCGGATTCTTTATCCAAGTATCTGGAAAGGGCTTACCATGTTTGGATCAACGATTCTTACTGGCTCCTCATGCCCTTTAAATTGAAAGACAGTGGCGTAACCCTGAAATATATAGGTGAAGATACCACACTAAATGGAAATACCGCTTATAAATTACAGTTGACATTTGAGGATGTCGGTGTAACTCCCCAAAATAAATACCATGTATGGATTGACAAAGAATCAAACCTGGTGAGTCAGTGGGCATTTTTTCGTGAGTTTTCTATGGATGAACCTAATTTTATAAATCCCTGGACAGATTATAATAAATATGGGGAAATATTATTATCCGGCAATCGGGGTGAACGACAGCTAACTGATATCGCAATACATGAAAAAATTCCTGAGGGGATATTTTCACTTTGATATGTTTATTATGGCAGTATAATAACAGACTTGAGATATTTGGGAATTTTTTATTCTTCTGAAAATCTTTTCCTTTTATCGGAAAAGATAAGAATTAAATCTCAACCCATCTTCCGAACTTATATTAAATTCACATATAGTTGATAACATATGTTACTTATTTTAACATATTACCTGTTATTATCTAATTGAAATTAAAAAATTAATACTTATGAAAATTGGTTTTTTCAGCACAAAAAATTATGATAAAAAATATTTTGACAGAAATAATGAATCTCGGTATGAGATCATTTATTTTGAAACAAGACTTAATGAAGATACCGTCCAACTGTGTGATGGTCTTGATGGTATATGCGTATTTGTAAATGATAACGTGAATAGGAATGTTATTGAATATCTTCACAAACACCACATCCACTTGATATTGCTCAGATGTGCCGGATTTAACCAGGTAGACCTCGAAGCTGCCCGGGATCATAAAGTAAAAGTGTTTCGTGTCCCTGCCTATTCACCAGAAGCAGTGGCTGAACATGCACTTGCGCTGATCTTAACTCTGAATAGGAAAACTCATAAAGCATATAGCAGAATCAGAGAATTGAATTTCTCTCTCGAAAGATTAATTGGATTTAATTTATATGAAAAGTGTGTCGGTGTGATCGGTACCGGTAAAATAGGATCTGCATTTTGTCGTATCATGCTTGGTTTTGGATGCAAGGTCATCGCTTACGATAAATATGAACAGGAAGAAATGAAGAACCAGGGTGTTCAATATACTGATCTCGAAACATGTATATCAAATTCAGATATAATTTCACTTCATTGTCCACTAAATGACGAAACGAAATATATGATTAATGCCGAGCGAATCGAAAATATGAAAAAAGGGGTTATGCTGATCAATACCAGCCGTGGTGGCTTGGTGAACACAAAGGATGTCGTTCATGCCCTCAAGCATGAACATATAGGCTACCTGGGAATTGATGTATATGAGCAGGAAGACAAGCTTTTTTTTGAGGACTATTCCGAAACAATACTCAAGGATGACCTGATCGCTAGGCTTTTAACCTTCCCAAATGTTCTGATAACCTCACACCAGGGATTTCTTACACAAGAAGCATTGGATCAAATTGCAAAAGTTACTCTTGAAAATTTACAGTTCTATCTGGATAATAAAAAGACTGATAATGAGGTAAGTGTTGTAAGTTAAATCCCTTCTTTATTGTTTAACAAGGAAAAACTGAACTTTCCTTTGTTGGATACCCGGTGATATATTAGAAACATCAAAAAAATTATCCAAATCATTCTTATCAATCAATACCATTCTGCCTTCTTCTATCCCTAATGATTTTAAATACTTAAAGGCCAGCCAGGCCCGTTGTTGCCCAAGATCGCCTTTTTTAACCTGTTCTCTCTCGTCTTCAAAACCGGTCATCACTAGGGTATAGGGTGTCTTTTTCATATACCTGGCAAGATCGCGTAATTTTTCTCTTGAGTAATCAGTGATATAATCATCTTCGTTTTCAGGAAAATGGATGGAAAAAGGTAGTTTCTCCCAGATGATTAAGGGGCTTACATACTGTTCATCCGGTGAAAGCTCAACACCAAATAGCTGTAGAAGATCCATGTATAAAACTTCCTTGTATTTTGGATCTTTTATGTCCACTAACATCATGGATGCTCTCCGGTTAACCTTACGTCCAAAAGCAGTTTCATTGCTTAATAACGGTAATTCTTCCCCAAAACCATGAATGGATAATCTTTCTTCCTGCATCCCAAATTCAATCAAATGTTCCCTCACCTGCCTCGCCCTTTTAATTGATAATTGCTTGTTATACTCATTGGTCCCAACCCAATCAGTATGACCTGCAATTAAAACAGAAGTGGTTGAATAATCCTTGAGAAAATAGGCCATTTCCCGGAGGTATTTTTTATACTCATCATTAACTGAATAATCATCAAATTTAAAATTCACGATAGGTATTACCACTTTATTGCGGGCATCAAGTCTGGTTAGAAAAATCACATGACTCTCATTATTCATGATTTGTTTAATCCAATTCTCATCCTTGGAAAGCTGTATTGACTTTAAGAGTTTATCACGTGTAAATCCTGGTTCATATATTCTCGTTCCTAGATTTGAATTTTGGGATATTTGTCTTGACTGATCATAATCAGGTTGAAGAAAATGAATATCATCTTCAAGTTGTTCTTCTTGAGTAGTATCCATTACGCTAACAGGATAATCATTCGGTTTTGCAGAGGTAAGCGATTCTTCGGTGTCACCACGATCATATTTATTCAGATATTGGTCGTCCGTATAAATCTGATCTGCCACTTGCGTCCTTTTTAAGGCATCAATGTATTCAATAGAATCTACTAATGTGATAATCTCTTCTCTATTCGGTACGATATTCATTACATATTCAAACAGATCTGCACGATAGTCAATATCGATTCTCTTTTCCTTGAATTTATATCCGGTTGCATCAATACCAAATATGTATTCAGTCTCAAAATCAAGGGGAATGGTATATTTCCCCTGAAATGTTTCATCTTTATTTATCCCAAATTTCTCTCCCGTTTTTGTATTAGTAATGTTGATCCTTGCATCAATTGAATTTCCTGAAAAGGGATCTATCAGTTTCAATTTTAACAGAAACTTGGTAGGTATTGAACCAGGCCTTGTGATCAAATAAATATCTTTTTCCCCATATGAATCATTCCGATAAGATGTGAAAAATCCCTTCGCTCCATTTGATAATAAGGAAAAATAAATATCATCGTCAGGTGTATTTATAGGATATCCAATATTTCTTGGTGACTCCCATTGAGCTTTTTCTTCATCATATACTGAAGAGTAAATATCATATCCACCCAGACCTGAATGTCCTTTAGAACTGAAAAATAAGGTTTTCCCATCACTATGTATTTGCGGGGCGTCTTCATCAAAAGCAGTATTAATATCGGGACCCAGATTTTCAATGTCGGTGTATTTTCCGTTTTCATCAAGTGTTGCCCGATAAATATCTGATCCACCAAAACCACCGGGCTTATCACTTGTAAAATACAGGTATTGGCCATCTGCTGATAAACATGCGCTTGATTCCCAGTGGGAAGTGTTAATGCCTGTTAAGGCTATTGGTTCGGTCCATTTTCTTCCGTCAAAGTCACTAATGAAAAGATCCCCCCCATTTTCAGACCGGTAGAGGATTAGTTTTTTACCGTCCGGGCTTAATCCTACACACGCATCATGCTCCCTGGTATTAAATTTTAGGTTATTATCCGGTTCAGTCCATTCACCCTGATCATTTCGATAAGAAATGTAAATGTCTTCCATGAACATCCCCTGTTGATCAAGGTCTTTCCCAGTCGTATTGGGCCGTCGTGAGGTGAATATCATCATGTTTTCATCCGCAGTAATGAGTGGTACATATTCAGGAAAAGGACTATTAACAGGTTCACCAACATTTACAATTGGAGTTAACAATGGTTCCCGGGTATATCTGGCAGCTAACTTGCAATCTTCAATATGTTTTTTGATCTCTTGTCTTTGATTTTCACTAATACTGGCCGTGGTCTCTCGTGCGCTAAGTGCTTTTTCATAGTATTGTATGGCTCTATTAAAATCCAGGTTAAAATGATAAGCTCTTGCGAGGTAAAAATCAAGATTCGGGTCCTGCTTTCCATTTTCAATAGCATTAAGAAAATATTTAAGGCTTTTTGCCTTATCAATGCTGTTATAATAAATTACGCCCAGCCTGAACTGATACTCCACATTATCAGGACGTAAGGAATCCAGCAAAAGATAAAGATCTAAAGCTTCACCCCAGAGTTTTGAATCATATAACTGGCTTGCCTCTTTCTCAAGTCGACTAATTCGTTTCTCCATCTTTCTTTGGCCAAAAGATGGGATTGAAAAAAACAAACAAGCCAATAAAAAAATAAGGTGGTATTGTTTTACAATCATCTCAATTTCTCCAAATATAATATCCTAAATGCGATGTGCAAAACATTAAAATTAATTTTTATGTTGATGAATTCCTGACCTTACGCCAAAGAATTAAACATGCAAGCTTAAGATGGGATAAATATCAGAAATAATACTCATCCCGAGAAATAAAATATTAAACATCATGAGTTAATATCTGAGAATTCTTGCAGCAATATGCCTGCGGCCCAATAATAAGAAAAGTAGGTGATCCTGGTCTTTACTTTAACATCAATCAGTTTAATTCTTGCATCAATAAAGCTAACTTCACGGGAATTAATTAAAAAAAGTGAACTCTCTCCTGCATCAAATTTCTGGCGTTCCCCATTCAACAACCTTTCATAGTTTGCCACATTTCCAGCATACAAATCGATCTGGTCGAAAAGGTTTTGTAGTTGCCGGTAAAATACAAGAACTTTATTAGTAACCTCAAGTGATTTCTGGGAACGACCGATTTCTGCCTCTTTCATTTTTATCTGGGTGAGTCGAAGATCACCTATTTCCGACCTTAGCAGTATTGGCATGCTGAATTCTAGACCCCATTTATAATTATTTAATCCGCTTGATTCTACGGTAGACCCGAATGCTTCATTCAGGAAGTTATAATTAATGTTTACTTTCGGTTTTATTTTTTCCTTTTTCCAACGTTGTTCAATCGAAAGATCTGCAATTTTATATTCATACAATTGTAAATCAGGATGGTTTTCTTCAATTTCCGCCAGGATTGTATTTAAATTATCATTGGATACATTGATATTTGATTCAATGTCTTCCAGTCTTGGGGGTACCAGTCCATCAGAAATTTCAAGGGGTATATCATTTTCGAACCACAGAAAATTAGATAACTCACGAGCAGCTTTCTGATAATCGATCAAAGATTGATTCGTACCGATTCTACGGTTTTGTATTTGTATATAAGCCTCTAGTGTATCTATTGCCGGTTTATCGCCTTGTTCAAAGCTCCCTTTAATGCCATCAAATCTTTCCCGGGCCAGATCAACGAAATCGGAAAAGATCAATAATTGATTATATGCTTTTACCCAATCCCAATAACTTTCCAACGCATTAAGCAACAAATCATTCAACATGCTGGTTTGTTCCACTATCGTATATTGCGAAAAAAGCTTGGCCTGCTGAACTATTTTTCTTCGTTCGTCAATGAATAGCCCCTCCCCCAACGGGACGGAAATCCCGGCATACCATAAACCATTATCCGGTACTGTGTTTTCCGGATTAAGGAATGCTCCCTTATTCCGGTCATAGCCAAATTTAATATCAATGCCCAGCCATGTAGGTACTTTTAAACCGGTCCCCAGTATGCTGAAATATTCCTTTTGATCAAAATTCTTGTCATCCAGATAGGTAAATACAGAGGGATCAAAATTTCCACGTGCTTTTTTTAATCCAAATTCTCCTCTCTCAAGTATCAACTCACTCTGTCTGGCAACAGGATGATATTTTAATACCATTTCTACAAAACGATCCTGACTGAGTACAAAAACCGAATCTTGTGCCATGGAAATCCCATGACACATCCAGAAAATGAAGATGAGGATCCAGAATTTTCTCATTTTATTTAACAGATTTTAAGGGTGCTTTACTCTTTTGATTATTTTCTTCCTTTTGATCTTCCGACCAGTAGTAATCAGGTGGAAAACCGTTAAGCTTGCGCCATATCTCATACCAGATAGGTACATCTTTCAATAATGCCATGCTGACGGCTCCTGATCCTACCCTTAATCCTTGGGGCCATGCTTCTTCTTCCGGATCATGAGCCAGCAGTATCCTGTATTTCCCATTCTGACTTATGAAGTTATCGATAGCGATCACCTCACCTCCAAAGGTGCCATACGAAGAATTGGGCCAACCTGAGAATACAATGGCCGGCCACCCGTCAAACATTATCCGTACCTCCTGACCCAACCGAAGGAGGGGAAGATCAACCGGATTCACATACATTTCTACCGCCAACTGGTAGCTGGCTGGCATGATACTCACCAGCTCCTCTCCTTCCTTGATGGTCTCGCCAATACCGGTTGCTATCGCCTTTGTAATATAACCATCGAGTGGGGCAGTAACATAATAGAAACCGCTCCGAATGGAATAGTTCATATACTCATTCTGCATTTTCGTAACCACTGCTTCCGAATCGTACATGCTCGATAGGGCGGTGTATTTTTCAGCTTCAGCCTTTGCCAGTTTATCCCTATATTGCGCCTCTATGGAGGTCAACTCCACCTGGGCATTTATCAATTCATTTCTACTGCTGAGCAATTTATTTTCCGCACTGATCAGCTTTGCCTGCGTCTCCTGTAATTTGAGCTTTTTCTCTTCAAGGTCCGTCAGTGATTTCAATCCATCCTCATACAATATCTGGATACGGTTTAGTTGTCTTTCGGCAATGGTATAGTTCGTTTTTGTAGTTTCAAAATCAATGCTATCGGAGGCGATCTTCAGTTCCGCCTGTCTTATATAGTTCACCGCCTGGTTCATTTTAAGACCTTGCGTTTTCAACAGTGCATCAATCTGGGCATCCAGTGATTTCACTTTTTCTATATAAGATTTGACTGACATTTCCTTGGCATTGATTTGCTGCTCTGTCCGCGATAGCAATTCAGGATCAAAATATTCGGATTTTATTTCTGAGATATAAATAATGGTATCTCCTTTCTTCACAAAGTTTCCCTCCCTTACAAACCATTTTTCAATCCTCCCTGCAATGACCGAATGTATGGTTTGAGGACGCTGATCGGGCTGAAGGGTAGTCACATATCCTTTGGAACGTATATTTTGTGTCCAGGGCAGGAATAAAAACACTATAATAATGCCCATGATTAACAAAATAATCCGAACCAGTACCCTGGAAGCTTTATAACTGTGTAAATTATTGTAAGACGAGAAAGATCTGATATCTATCCTGTCTGCTATGGAATTATGCGTGATATTCAACATCGCTTTCTAATTTAAAAATCTGTTTGAACCAATCTTTATTACTGAGCTGGTTAAAAGATCCACAATCCATCATTTCACCTTTATTTAATACAAGCACCCGATCGGATTTTGAGGCCAGCTTTGGATCATTGGTAACCGTAATCACCGTAGATTTATTACTTTTATCCGTCAAATAATTCATAATCCTGTCTGTATCATCTTTTTCGAGCAGGGTGAAATGATCCTCCAACAAGATGAGATTCGGATTTCCGACTAGGGCTCTGGCCAGTTTAATCTTGGAGGTGACGCTTTTCGGTAACTTTTTTCCTTCCGGTTCCAGAATAGCATCGTATCCTTCCCTGCAGGATTTGACAAAATCGGATAACCCGACCAACTCCACGATTCGCTGAATCTCATTCAGATTTATGTTTTCATTACCCATGGAAATATTTTCCCGTAAAGTCCCTCTGAAAATATCCTCCTTGAACAAGGAATCCCCTGTAATGGAGCGAAGACTTGATAAGTCGATATTGGATAAAGGAATGTTATTGTATGTGATCGATCCCTGGTAATCTTCATATAATCCGGCAAGTAACTGAAGTAGCATGGTTTTACCAGATCCGCTGAAACCCGATACGCTGATCTTCTCGGAGGGACGTATTTTAAGGTTAATATTCCTCAATACTTCTGATGCCGGTCCCTCAAACCTGAAAGACAGGGATTTTAATTCGATGGCTATCCCATGGGACCGCTCTTCTTCAGTAAACTGATACCCCTTTTCATTCTCTAGGGGTATATCGGTGACAGTTCCAATTTTTTCGATGGCCGTTAATACATCATATATTGCCTCAATGGTCTGGATGAGCTTTTCGATGGAAGCGATTACTAGAATGATGATGATCTCAGCGGCTACAAATTGACCGATATTCATCTGACCGTTGATCACCAGCAATCCTCCAAGTATCAATAATCCGGCGGCCACGAGTACTTTGAATACGATCAGGCTGAAAAATTGAGATACCAGTATCCTGAAATGTTTTTTCCGGGCTCCGAGGTAATTGGTGACCAGGTTATTGGTCCGGTCCAGCGGTAATCTGGTATTCCCTGCCAGTTTGAAGGTTTCAAGGGTACGTGCCAGTTCCTGCAGCCAATGCGCAACTTCATATTTGAATTTAGATTCTTTCAAACTGGCCTTTAGGCCTTCGGGTCCTGAGTAATGTATAATCAGAAAGGTAATTAGTATCAACAGTACACTGAAAAGGATGAAAAAAGGATGATAAAACGACAACAGCAGCAGACCGAAAATGATCTGAAAGGAAGAGGATGAAAAATCGATGAGGATTTTCCCCAGCCCTTTCTGAATGGACAAGGTATCAAAAAAACGATTGGTCATCTCCGGCAGGTAAAATTTATCAACCGATTCTAATTTCATTCGAGGAATCCGGTAGGCGAATTCAAATGCAGATTTTACAAACAATTTCTGCTGCAGGTTTTCTGAAATTGAAAGCTGCATCACCTGCAGAATCCCCGTTACGAGGATCCCTGTGATCACCACGATCACAAGTATAATCCAGGCAGTGGATACTTCTCCACCTGTTATAAGGTTCACAATTGCCTGGATACCCAATGGAAGTGACAGGTTTACCAATCCGTTAAAAACCGCATACAGATAAATGGAGTAGATTTCATTTTTATCCGGTTTTAACAGATTGATAAATCGCCGAAAGGGTGTTAAAGTTGGTTCTGAACTATTCATTTTTTCCATTTGATTTCGCCATGATTAATGCCATCCTTGTAAAAAATTGAGTTAATTCTTTTCCATCTTTTAAGAAATCCGTCAATGATGGAAGATGATCGATAAAATATTTTTGTCGTTGAATGCCCTCTATGATAGTTGAAATTAGAGTGTGGGGATTTTTATACATAGGATTTACTTTTAAGACAATCTCACTAAGTCGATGACAAAGGCGATCGTAGCTTACAAATAGTCCCATTTTCTTTTCCTGATCTACATCTTTGGTCAAATAGGCTTTAGACGATTCATTGATCACAATTTTATCCAGCTTCCCGGTATTGATATGTGGGAAGTAATCATCATCTCTGATCGGTTCGGTTAAAACCATGATTGCCTTTTTAAGCTGTTCTTCGGGATTATTAATGTTGGCTGTATTGAATACCAGAACATATTCCAGCCATCCCCAATACCAGGAGATTAGATAGATGAGGAGTTTGTGCTTATTTTCAAAATATCTGTAAACCGAACTTTCCGTCGTCCCCAGTTTTTCAGCAAGTTTCCGGAAGGTAAAATGCTCGAGTCCCATGTCATCGATCATCCCGATGCTTTCCTGTATAATCCTTTTCCCAAGTTCGGAGGTTTCAGGATCTTTCATGTAAATATTATCATTTACCCTGATCTGAATCTGTCGTAATAAGTCCTGCATAAATTAAGTTTTTTCTTACTAAACGAATACAAACAAAAAATGTTTAATTACTTTTATAAAGAAATGTAATATTTCTATTTATAAAAGTATTACTATCGAAGATTATCTATTGTATCCCTAAAAAAGTATGCCTGTGAGAGGATTGAAGTGATTTTCTTTATCAAATCAATGCTAAATTGGCAGCTATTGAGGTGATCTGGTCTCTTTTGATGGTTAAATATTTACAAACGACTATTAATCGTAAGTAAATGTTTAATAACCGAATCGTTGAAATTCTATTTCTAACTTTATGTAATAAAAATTCAACCTTAGCCGGCTTTTAAATTATGTTCAAATATAAAGTAAAATCGCTATGAGAAATTTAAGAAACACAGTCAGGTTAATTGGAAATGTTGGTATGGACCCGGAATTAAAAACATTTTCAAATGGTAATGTTATGGCCAGATTTTCGCTGGCAACTACGGATGCTTATACCAATAAAAAAGGAGAACGTGTATTCGATACTACCTGGCATAATATTGTTGCCTGGGGGAAAACGGCTACACTGGCTGAACAGATCTGCAAGAAGGGATTTAAGGTAGCTATCGATGGAAAGTTGAGTACAAGATCCTATGAGGACGAAAAAGGGGTAAAAAAGTATATTACAGAAATTGTAGCTAACGAATTGATGGTCGTAAATGATAAGACAAAAGAAATCAAAAATGACGTAAAGGAGGCTAAAGAGAAGGTGAATCCGTAATGTTCAGCCAGTTCTCTATTTTAGGTTGCCTTAATGTAAGGCAGCCTGTTTTTTTCATTAAATGTTTATCCTCTTAATTTATCAAGAAGTAAATTAAGTTCTTTAGCTTCTTCAATGGTAAGGTTGGAAATAATATTGTCAAGTTCGTCGATCAGTTTATCAGATTGATTAAGTACTTCCAATCCCTGATCCGTGATTGATACATCAACCAATCTTTTATCATGTTCACATAAATTCTTTTTTACCAGTGATTTATTTTCCAGTCTATCCACAATTCTGGAAGTATCGGAATTCTTATCAAGCATTCTAATTTTTATTTCAGAAGTGCTTATTGCATTGGGATGCTGTCCTTTTAAAATCCGAAGTACATTATACTGCTGTTGTGTGATTTCTAATTTTGAGAAAAAATCCTTATGACGATTCAAAAGCCAGTTTGACGAATAAATTAGATTAATTGCTACCTTCTGGTATTCATTTCTGAATTTTCTCTGTTTAATTTCCTCTTCTATATTCATCATTGTATTAAGTATAGCCGGAATATTAAATCCCGGCTTTACTAAATATCTTATATTATGTTTGTTTTTGCAACTCAACATTACAAATAATATTAACATCGCTACCAACAACCGCTCCACCTGCTTCCATCATGGTATTCCATTTCAATCCATATTCCAACCGGTTGACCGTACCAATTATCTTAAATCCGGCTTTCGTATTCCCCCAGGGATCAGTAACCATTCCATTATATTTCACATCAAATACAACTGATTTCGTAACATCACGAATGGTCATTTCGCCCTTTAATTGAAATTTCTCTCCATTTTTTTCAAGTTTACCTTTAAACTTCAAATGAGGGAATTTATCAGCATTAAAGAAATCATCCGATTTTAAATGATTATCCCGCTGATCATTATCGGTGTTGATAGAAGCCACGTTTGCTGTAAATTCAATATCAGCTCCGTCAAATTCTTCACCCGATGTAACAATTGCGCCATCAAACTCCTTGAAATCCCCGGATACCTCAGAGATTATCAGATGCGCAACATTAAATTGAATTTTACTGTGAGCCTTATCCATTACCCAGGTTTCCTGAGCAAATCCAAAAGTTAAGGCAAATACACTGATTAAAGTTAAAATTGGTTTTTTCATCGCTTTGTCTTTTTAGTTTGTTATAATTAATGATTAATTAGTTATATGTTCATAGATAACGATGTTTAAACAATAATGTTTAAACATTGATATAATATTTCATGTTTTCTGAAAAAATATTAATCAGTGAGGATTACTGTATGAGTAGATGATCCCTGCGCTCCAATAACAAGTGATTGCTCGATATCAGCCGTTTTTGAGGGACCTGCAATAAAAATTCCATATCCCGTTTTAAATAATTCGATCTTCTTATAAGCTTCCATTAAATCAGGAACGACATTTCTTCTTCGAATAATGATTATTATATGGTCAGTAATAAAAGGCATTCTTCTATCCATTAATTCATTTTCTGTCAACCAAATGGCCCCGTTTTCCCCCACACCGAGTATCCCGCTTACAATCAAAAGTTTGACGTATTTAAGCATGTACAACCTGGATAAATTGACCTTCAGGGTAGACGGGATTTCAATATCTTCAACCAGATTTACTACCGGGCCGGAATCAGGTAATATTTTTTTAATTTCTGCGTTCAATTCTGATCTTTTTATGTATTTACCGGTACCACCGTTAATAGATAGATTTTTAATAAATTCCTCTAATACATTTTTATTAGAAATTCTGGGTAAATAATTGAAATCAGAAACAAAATTTTGACGTTGTTCTGAAAGTAATTTTTTCAATATAGCATCCCGATCATCCATTTATGATATTTTCCTTATACCATTTCTTAAAAGTTATTGCAGGCACATCCGGTAATTCTCTCGAGATTCCCCAAGAATTCAGCTTATTATACAACAGGAATCTAGGTAATAAATACAACATTTTCCTGGCTAAAAAACCTGCCGTATGATATAAAAAATTATAATATAAAATCTTATCCAGTAATTTTAACATGATCTTCTTAGAAAGAGATAAACAACGATTTTCCACAGCATCGGATCGCAGTTTATATAACATCTCATGCAAATTGATTTTTACCGGACAAATATCTGTACATGAACCACATAATGAAGAAGCATAAGGTAATGTATAGTAGTTATTCATTCGCCTCAATGGCGCCAGTACCGACCCAATAGGTCCGGGAATTGTATATCCGTAACTATATCCTCCACTTCGGCGGTAAACTGGACAGGTATTGATACAAGCTCCACATCGGATACATTTTAAAACTTCCTTATATCTTTTATCAGCCAGAATATTTGTCCTGCCATTATCAACAAGAATCAAATGATATTCTTTGCCTGGGGGTGGTTTTACCAAATGTGAAGTATACGCAGTTATGGATTGACCAGTAGCACTCCTTGCTAATAACTTAAGCAATACACCCAGTTCCCATTTACCCGGGATCACTTTTTCAATTCCCATACAGGCGACATATACATTAGCATGATGTATACCCATATCTGCATTACCCTCATTCGTACATACAACGATCGATCCGGAATCTGCCAATGCAAAGTTCACTCCTGAGATAGCAGCCTTGGTTCGGATAAAATAATTTCGGAGTTCCTGCCTTGCGATTCCCGCTAAATAGACCGGATCTTCATTAAATTGATCGGATTGATAATGATGGTGAAAAAGATCGCTTATTTGTTTTTTCTTCAGGTGAACAGCTGGCAAAACAATATGACTGGGTGGCTTCTTTAATAATTGAACGATTCTTTCTCCTAAATCAGTATCCGTAATTTTTATGCCTTTTTTTTCAAGATAATCATTTAGACCACATTCTTCTGTGAGCATTGATTTACTCTTCAAAACCGATTCTATGTGGTTATCCTGTAAAATATCAAAAACGATCTGATTATGTGATTTTGCATCGGCAGCCCAATGAATTTTCCACCCATTGGCCTGAGCTTTCTTCTCGAATTCCAACAGATAATCATGTAGATTATTCAGTGTATGATCCTTAATCAGTGATGCCTTCTCTCGTAAAACTTCCCAGTCTTCCACCTGATCCCTCGCCTGGTCCCTCTTTATACGCACATGCCAGAGAGCCTGATTATGCCAGTCTACATGATCTTTGTCCTTATTAAATTCAAATGCATTTTTAGCATGATCGATCATCAGGAAAAATTTAATATTTCTGCAATGTGAATAAACTTAAGTTTCAGATTCTCTCTTTTTGCCAATCCTTCCAGATGCATCAGACAGGAGATATCATTACCAGTAATAAAATCCACATGATTTTTTTGTATCATTTTTAATTTTTCCAATCCCATCTGTACAGAGATAGTTTCTTCAAAGACCGAAAATGTTCCGCCAAAACCGCAACATTCATCCGCATTCTCATTTTGAATCAATTTTAGCCCTTCTACCTGTTTCAACAAATTTTCATTCTTGGAGAAATAAGTAATTTTTAATTCCGAAGAGGATGCCAACCTCAGACCTCTCAATCCATGACAGCTTTGTAATACGGCAACCCTGTATGGAAAAGTAGCTTCAATTGAATCCAATTTTAATATATCATGTAAGAATTCAACAAACTCATAAGTTATTGACGCTACAGAAAACGTTTTTTGATTTTCAAATATCTGGGGAAAATGCTTCCTTACATGTAACACACAACTACCTGATGGGCACACAACATAATCGTATTTTGAAAATAGTTCATTAAAGCGATTTGCATATTTTTCTGATTCCCTCGCCATTCCTGAATTTGCCAATGGTTGCCCACAACAGGTTTGGGCTAAGGGATAATCTACCTCTATGTGGCGTTTTTTTAAAAATTGGAAAACAGCAATCCCAACCTGAGGGTAAAATTGATCAATGTAACATGGGATAAACAAACCTACCTTCATATTTTCATAAGCCAATTATCTGCAAGTAAGCCAGTTAATGCTATAAGGATTTAATTCTATATTATTCAATGAGTTTAAAGGCACTTCATCCACCGGGAATAAACTTTTCATAAAATCTTTCACATTATTTTCCGACAAAAATTTGTGTGATATTGGTTTTCCGTGTCCATCAATATTTATTTTCAATATATCTCTTGTGAAATTTGCCAGAAATATGTGATATAAACCATTATCCTTTACTGTAAAACCATTAAATATCAATGGGTACGAGCTTTTCGAATGTATTATTGACCCATTTTTACATTCCTTCACCCAGTCAAATACCTGGTAAACAGGAAAATAATCGAACCTATCAGCTTTAAATTTTTTATCTATTAGTGGTGGTATATTACCCTGTATCAATCCTCTCCATCCAGCCGTCTCAAAATAAGTAGCCCAGTTCACCCCAGCCTCTGCCATGTATTTAATACTGATTAACGTCCAGCAGGCTCCAAACAAAGACATTTGTCGTACATCTACCTGGGAGGGTAATTCTCCAGGTACCGGATCAGGTTCCGGACCTGTGGCATTAGGATTAAAACGAGGTTTTAGAGTCACCGGAGAAATCATGATATCCATATCTGGGAAAAAATGCTTTGCACTTTTAACTGTTTCATACTGTGCTTCCAGGGTTTCAACTAAAGAAAAATTATCAAAAGCATGTACTTGTGGGTTGATTGAATATACTAAAAAATCCACTTTATCGTTTCTGACTCTTTCCCTGTTCAATTCAGTAAAATAAACATTTGTCCCTCCGCCAATCAATACAGATGGAAAATCCCTTCTAATATTATCGTTCAATAATTCAATCAGCCTATCGGGTGTCGTCTTTCTTTGTTGGTCAAATAACAACAAGTATTTCAAACGATTCAATTTCCCATTTACTTGCTTAACAAAGCTTTTATACTCTTCCTCTGGATCACCATGAAAAAATAAAGCAAGGCAGGCTGATAAATTCAATGAATCTGTTTCACTTATTACATGGCCTACTTGATCCTCCAGATCGTTTTTGGATAAATATATGTCCCATCTGACATGATCCAGCTGTAGTCTTTTTATTTTATCTGAAGATTTTTGATCTAATTGCTCATAGGTGGAGGAAGCACCAACACCAATTTCCGGTAATTTAAATCCCAGATCTCTATTGTAAGAAAATATCAATTCCCTGTCTTCATGGGCGAATATTATGTCATTTCTCTTACTGATTATATCAATTGATATTTTCTGATTTATTTTATCTCCCGCTCTGATCTTTACCGGGAATGGTAAATCAAGAGGAGTACAATAAGTTTTAAAAGAGGCATCAGTCCAGTTACGCTGGTCTTCAGTTTCAAATATATCACCTTCGAAATGGAGGTTGACATCATTTATTTCATCCACAGACCACTTCATTGTTCGTATATTCTTGAATGGTTGATGCGGTGAAATATATTCGGGAAACCTGATTTGAGACTTTGAGTCGTCCCAATGTTCGATATGACAGATTTTATTCACACATTCGGATATAGGGTGGAGGACACAAAATCCAATTCGATTTTTCATAAAAGTTGAACCAGCCTCACCTTCTATGGAGAACATTATGTGTCCATTTTTATCACCAGTCAGTAAGCACCGGAATGTAATTTCAATTCCACCCTTTTTATGTATAGAATGGTACCTGATACTGAAATGATCATTTCCTATTTCAAGTATTTCATTTTGAACTGTTCCTTCTATGGTATCCCAGTTATGATCACGAACTGCAAAATAGATCATCCTGAGTATTTCATTGTTCCCGATTTTGATATATCTGAGAAATCCATTTTCATACACCATCTGAAGTTTACCTGCCTGTATGTTCTTACTGGACGGTAAATTTTGCGCTATACCATAATAATAGATATTACTTTCAGACATGTAGAAAAGTTTTGCTTCAGGTGATGGCTTTGATCTGATCCTTTATATTATCATCATCAAATATTTTTTTCCAATCCTCCTTAAAAATAAGATTTTTCCCAAGATTTATTGCTTTTAAAGCTGCATCTGAAAATTTCCCGCCAGGAAGCTGGCCAAACAGCAAAGCCAATTCAATATTGATATGTCCCAGGAAAAAATCATAAGCAGCTTCTCTCGGAACTCCTTTTTCTACTACCTTATCCACAGCTTCCTTCATCATAGAAACCATGGCGGCCCCAAAGGTCTCGGATAAAGCAGGCTCGAGAATTCCCATTTGCCAGATGGAAACCCGATGTGCAGTAGTAACCGGAGCATACATCGTTCTAGCTAATTTTTCCCCCCTTTCATAATCTTTTTCAGCACCTTGAATGAGTGCACAAACGATGGTTTGTTTAGCAGTAATTCCCCCGAAATAATCAAAGTGTTTTTCCGGATCAGGTTCATGATTAAATACAGAAGGATGTGAAGGGTGAGATGCAAAATATGCTACATCTTTTCTTTCAGGAAGAGCACCAGCCAGAGGAGCAGCCGGATCAAGGGATACTGACATAGCACCTGATTTTAAGATCGGAACATATTCATGTGCTACTTTTTTGACAAGTACATCAGGAACAGCCAGTATCAAGTAATCCGCTTGTGGAATCACATCTTCCGGTTTAGAAATGTCTACACCATTATCGCGTACTTTTTTTGTACCTTCCGGACTAACTTCGAGATAAAACATCTCATAGGGTGATTTTTTAAGATTGTTAGTAAGTCTCACACCCATTTTCCCTCCTGCACCTGCTAAAACTACTTTTTCCATGATTTATTTTTTTGATTTAAAAAATTATTAATCAAACAACGGTTTTAAAAATCGGATACTTTGTTCAACCCATGAATTTTCAATATCTATTGTTTCTTCCACATTTTTCCCTGGAGGAGTCCACAGTTCCAGAATACCACTATTGCAATCTCCCCACCTGTCCAATTTTTCAATAATATCTTCAATTGGAAGCATACCTTCTCCAGCTGGAGTTCCTTCGATGACAAATCCCATCATGTGTGACTTCCTCCTGACCCTGTAATCTTTAATGTGGAAATTAATAGTGTATGGACCCAATACCCTGAGTACTTCTTCCAGACCTTCACCTGCACCCATAGAATTGACCGAATCAAGACAAATACCTACATGATTATCTCCAATCGATTCAATAATCCGTGCAAATTCCGAGGCTTTCAGCCGATCATGATTCTCTATGGCTAAATTTATGTTTCTGGCAGTTAATTCCGGTAAATAATCTTTGATAACAAAGATGATTTCCTCCAAACCTGGTTTGTAATCCCCGATATCAATTACCGTTCTTAGTATTGGGGACCTGAAATATTCAGCCAGATCTATATATTTTATCATATTATCAGCTGTCATTCCGCGCATACCTACTTCTATTCCAATGTGATTTTGCTGTACCATTTGTAATAACTGATATCTTGATTGCAGATCGAGCTGGTGCAATGGAAGATTATCAGCAATTTGAACACAGGATAATCCCAGATCGATGGTTTTTTGTAACAACTTAAAACAATCCATAGGATTGCTCGGGATACTTCCGGGTACCCCAATTGCCCAGGTATACGCGTACGAACTTATTCCCAATCGCATTTACTCAAGTTTTTTACCTTTCAGGATCGATTCAAAATACCGATCGTTACCATTCTGCCCCCCTTTTAAGGATATTTCCAACCCATCAAAGGAAGGATTTTTTGAGTGGGCGGTACATAATGGTGCACCCGGTGCTACCGGAATCCTGATTTCCAATGCATAAATTTCCAAAGCCCTGGATACATACCCTGAGGTATCCCCACCGGCAACTACCATCCGCTTCAGCTTACTTGTCTCCAAAATCTGTCTTAAAGATTCACCTTGAAAAGAAGCCAGTACACCTTTTTTAGCAGTTGATAATTTATTCAACAATTCCTTTGTTTGATTAACATTTGGATCATCAGGACCTAATGCAGAGAATATGACAACACTTTTATTTTCATTTAAGGCACCAATCGCCTCATTGTAGATTCTTTCCTTTTCTTCACTAGATTTTTGAGGATCAACTGCGTTTATAGTATTTATACGAAGCGGATAAAATCCTTGAGAAATACACCATTCAATCTGGCCTTTCGTAGTCGGTGCAGCGCTACCAGCCATGATCAGGATCTGGTCCTGTTTACCTGCTTCTGTAGGATAATCAGGTATATGAATTTTTCCTGTATCCTTTAGATAAGCTGTTAATGCATATTCAGTACCTGAAGAACCAATCAAAAGTTGTGTCTTTTCACTTCGATTTTTGACGATGATCTTTCCAGTTTCTAATAAATGTCGCTGATCAACTGTATCAAATAAAATGAAGGAGCCTGGATTCTTTGTGAACTCACGAAGGATTTTCTGTTGTTCCTTTTGTGATTGTTGTAATGAAAAAATATCAAATAATTCTATTTTACGTTTCGTCTGAAGGCCCAGGTGAATGCATAAATCGGATTCAGTCATAGGAGTTATCGGATGTTTTGACATGGTTGGATGTCGGTCAAGCCGATAGGTCACATTGCCTGCTCTGGCGAAAAGATTACCAAATATACAAAATCGGTTGAGTGAAGGTGCGCCAACTACCAAAGGGATGTAATCCGATGGGAAATACTTCATAGCAATTTCGGTAGCATGTCCAATACTACCAACCACTGGTGATGAATCAAAAGTTGAACATACTTTATAATGAAAAAAATCAGTCGGAATTTTACATATCTTCTCAAAAATAGGATTAAGCTCTTTATCCATCTGGTCTGGGGATAGACTTCTACTGATACCTGCCACTCCAAAGGCTTTTATTCTGTTATCAGCATCTATATCCAAGGGATTTTTAAGTCGAAAATTATTTATTTCCTCTGGTGCCGGCGGATCAAGAAATAAGGCAGCTGGAATTCCATTTAATGACAGAGATTCCATTACATCGGTTGAACCAGTAAAATCATCTCCATAAAAACTTATAAGTAAATTATTATCAAGTATTCTTACCATAAAATTCAATAGCTTGTTTTATTTCGGAATATTTATCTTGAATATCGTATATTGAATTACCCTTGACGGCCTCTTCCCACGCTATCTGAATACTTCGCACGCCAGCATCCATTCCACCTGGATGAGCTGTGATTCCCCCACCACATAAATACATCAAATCTAAACTCTGAATTACCTGATAGGTCTCAAGTGCCTGCTCCGCCCATTGTCCGGAAGATATAACCGGCATCACCTGATACCCTCCTTTTTCCGGGTGGAGGCAAGTTCTGATGGAATGTATTACTAATGCATCACTCTCACAGAATTTATTTCTAATCCCATTGGTGTGTAAATGATCAATACCGCAAAGACTGAAAATTTTATGATACGCGGCAAATTCCATTCCCAGAAATGGAAACCTGCTCAAGGCTCCCCAGAAATTGCGATGTCCGTGTATTGGCACCTGCGTATGCTCGTTCAATTTTAATAATCCCGAAATACCAATCCAATTGATGTTAGCCATGATGCAGGTACCTCCTTTTCCGAGTACATAATCATGCCTCTGTAACATTTCATCAATCTGACCTGTAATGTTAAAAGCATACATGGGCTTTTTACCTGTTCTTTCCGTATAACTATTGATCACTTTCATGACAGCATCGACCCGCCTCTCGAAAGGTGAATGAGGAGGATTCCCCATCAATTCATCATCCTTAATAAAGTCAAGGCCGGCTTCAATTAATACACTGACATGTTCGGCTGTCTGTTCTGGTGATAAGCCTACACTGGGTTTAATGATGGTCCCGATAACAGGTCGGTCTTTTATATTTGTGAGATCTCTTGTTCCGTTAATGCCGAATTTTGGACCGTGATATTTATCTTTAAATTCTTCAGGTATATCGATATCCATTAATCTAATGCCCGACAAAGGACTCAATTCATATAGATTACCAGCAACAGCTGCCATTAATGCCTGGAGGTCGCTTCCAATATTATCATATGGCCAGGCTATCTTGACAATAGCTCTTCGATATACTCCCTTAAAATTTAATGGTTTTGCAGCACCGGGAAGTGAATAATCTGAAACAGTATCTAATTCTTGTATATCTTCAATTATTGCTCCATACTTCTCTTTCAGCTCTTTTGTTTCACCAGGCAACTTTACAAAAGTACCTGATGACTGCTCACCTGCCATCATTTCTGCTACTTTCCGTAGTGGAAAGGACGTTTCAATAAGGTAAGATGCTTTAATATTTCTATTAACAAACAATTTAAATCATTATTCAATGTATCGTATAGTCGTGATATTTTTTGTCCGCTTCATGGATTATCAAAACCCAATCACTTCCACGTCCCATCGAATGTGGAATAAATTCTCCAGTATAAGACCTGTCAATCTTATTAAGATTTAAGAATTTTCCATCTCTCGGATTAAACCAGTATGCAAACAACTCGCTACCATTTATCCTTAACAAATCGATTTTCACTGGTTTTCCATAAGGAGTGTATATAAATATGATTTTATTATCTTCTGACATCATCGCAACCTGATACGCTCCATTAATAGGGTTGAAATTCAATATGAGTGATTGATCCGGTCGCATATTCTGCCAGGGATAGGCTTCGAAAAAAATTTTCATATAGCCCATTTGATAAGCTCCGGAGTGATCCAATGCTCTTCTCCAATGCGTTCTTGCCCAGGATACAGGATTCCGGCCTTCCTGCCACATCTGCCATATATTGTGATTACCATAAGTATGTCCACAGGATCCGGAAAACATACTCCAGTATCCGGCTTGTCGAATATCGAAATCATCAAACCAACCATACTCTCCCGGCCTGAACCTGACAGGATGATCCTCATATCTGGGTTCACCATCCATAGTAGGTTTGACCGGAATTAAATCCCGGTTTTTTACTGTATGTTCAAAATTTGGAGCATCCTTTGGGCCATGTCCTGATTGAAAAAAATTAAAATCAAGCCAATCCTCTTCATGGAACCAGGTTGAAGAATTTTCCCCTCCCTGAGGGTGATAAGTCATCAGGTGATTGCCCTCATCTCCTTCCTTCAATCCCCGTGCCATCGCATTTATGATATTTAGGTCCTCATCATCATTTGGATTCCTGTCTCCACCGAGAATCCAGATGATGGGATCATCTTTATATCTCCTGCCGAGATATTTTCCAAATGCATAGGCGTTGTCAGGGGTAAATATTTCAGGTCCCTGGCCCCACTTTTTATTGAATTTATCACCCCAGGTTGGTAATATGCCAATATACAGACCAAGTGATTCCGCCTTATTTACGATATAGTCAACATGCTTGAAATATGATTCATTCGGAGTTTCCGGATCCATATTATCCAGCGGGACATCTCCATAAGGATTTGGATCCCGCAAACCATCCAATTCAGCCAATATAACTGCCTGTATGACGGTAAAACCCTTTGATGCTCTGTTTTCAAGATATAAATCTGCATCTTCTCGATTTAACCTGTGAAAAAGCTCCCATGCAGTGTCTCCGAGATAAAAAAAAGGATTACCTTCTTTGGTTTTTATAAATCGATTATCGTCACTTATTTGTAGTTCTTGCCCTTTTATACTGTTGGTGAAACAAAAAATTACCAGCAAAAAAAATAATAATTTGTGTTTATTCATCATATCGAATTTTTGCGGCAGTATTATATCGTAATAAAGCTTCAAGAAGATAATAATCAGCATAAATTAAAGGCACATCCACTTCCAGTTTCCCAGGATAATTACCAACACAATGTTTAACAATAAAAAAGCTGTTTTCATTTAATCCTGAACGATAATCTTTCGATCCAAGTGTTTTAATTATATTTTCTCCAATTCTGAAATATTTTTCAGCATTTGATGTTTCCTGGAAAGTACTTAATTCAATAAGAGCTGAGGCAAGTATAGCAGCTGCCGATGCGTCTTTTAACTCATCCGGAATCTGGGGAGTATCCATATCCCAGAATGGGATATAATTTATTTTAACATAGGGATCATTGATAATAAAATTTGCCAATCTCTCCGCCTGATCAAGAAATATACGATCTTTCGTTTCTCTAAATATCATCGAATAACCATATAATCCCCATGCCTGACCCCGAGACCATGTAGAATTTTCACTATACCCCTGAAAAGTACCTCTATAAACAGGTGTTCTTTTTATAGGATCATAATCAACGAGTTGATATACACTGAAATTCTTCCGTAAATGATTTTCCATGGTCGTTAGTGCATGGGAATAGGCAATTTTATAATATTGATCATCTTCAGTCCATTTCCATGCTTTAAATAAGATTTCGAGATTAACCAGGTTATCAATCAGTACCGGGTATTTGAAATTTTCAAAATCATCAAGCGATTTAATACATCCCAGGCCCGAATTATATCTCGATGCAAGTGATCTGGCTGCTTTCAGCATTACATCCTTATAATATTCGTTATAGGAAATCTCATATCCGGCTCCAAAGCTGGAATTCACAATAAATCCAATATCATGCGTCGATGTATTCTCACATTCGGGAAGTAATGAATTTGTCCATTTGACTGCAGCATTATAAAATTCTCCTTCTTGAGAATATAAATAAAGATTCCACAATATTCCCGGGAAAAATCCACTGGTCCATTCCGATGAAGAAGTAGTTATAAGTTCGCCTTTTTCATAACATCTCGGAAACAGTGTCGTATCATCAAAATAATTTATAAAAACACGATATTTTGATACATAATGATCAAGTAATGAATCAACCATAATAGTCTTTTTAAATTGACTATCCTCATATACAACTTCTTTGGAATTTCTGCATCCAAAACAATAAAAGATTAAAATCAAGCTCCCTACAATTATAAAATATGTTCTCATGTTTGATCCGCTACATCATACTGTAAATAGTAGACATTAAAATTTAATTAGTTTTCCTGTTTTCGCCGATTTATAACTTGAATAGACCAATTGCATGGTTTTTAAATTATCCTTTCCTGTATTTTCAGCTTTCCCCCCTTGTAATCCTTTCAGAATATCTCTCTGAGCATCAACGATACTAGAATGAACTACAGCGTAATCAGGATCCAGCCAGGGGTACATAACCGGTTTTATCACCTCATTTGTAGTGCCCTGATCAGTTGTTATTTTAAGTTCAAAATCCGGATCCAGTTTGATCGACCCTTTATTCCCTTCAAGCAATATAAGGGTTTGTGGAAAAACTTCTTTTTCCAAACGGGAAGCATATGACATTTCGGCGTAACAGAGTACTCCGTTTCCCATCTCCATAAAAACATTAGCCACATCCTCGCCTTTTATTTCGGGATTAATTCGCCTGGTATGACAATATAATATCCGTGCCTCACCTAACAGATAACGACATACATCCAGTATATGAGACCCAATATCAGTCAGGATGAATTGATCCAATTCCGCCAAAAAAGGTTGATTATCAAATACAGGAAATGCGCTACAAAAAGATACCCTGGCTTTAAAAATCTCTCCAATAATTCCTGAATCCATCACCTCCTTCACTTTTCTTATAGGAGCCTGCCAACGAAAATTTTCGTTAATAAAGAGATTCACCTTGTTCTTTTTACAGATACCAACCAGTTTTTTAGCGTCACGCCATGAAGGAGCCATTGGCTTTTGACAAACTACATCGAGGCCTTTTTTGGCTGCTATTTCTGTAAATTTTAAATGCGTATCTACATCAGTAATGATATCAACAAAATCCAGTTTCTCCTTTTTCAACAATTTTTTTGGATCATCATATACTTTGGGGACATCAAATTTTTCAGCTACTTTTTCTGCCTTTGATAAGGTACGGTTATATAATGCTACTAGCTCCAGACCATCCAGTTCTTTCCAGCCTGCAATTTGATAATGTGACCAGAAACCGCATCCGAATACAGCATATCTCAATTTTTTCATAAGTACGATGTTTCACTATATCAGATTTAAATAGAAAATCTGTTAATGGATCTTAAAAATTTGAAAAATGAAAATAGAATTAATTTCTTATATTAATTAAAAAGATATCGTCATGAATAGATTATCGTATTTCAATAATAGAACTACGATTATCCAATTAAAATTATCAATTAATACATTAAATTTAATTCTTTTACATGTAAAATCATTAGCTCATGAAATTATATAGATCCTTTATATTCCTGATTACTATTTTTATCCTTTATTCATGTGCCGGAACACAGACTTATATTGGTCAAACAGAAATAGATGAGGGCACTTATGAATTGAAAAATCTAATGGTCCTTCATCTGGGTGGAATTTATGATAATCGAAAAGTGATTGAAAGTGAGATTACTTACTGGTTGAATCATTACGGGTATGATGCCTACCCTGCTTATCGATATACTGCTGGTGAAACTTTACCAGGTAGACCTGAATTATTAAGGATAATCGAAGAAAATCAATTTGAGGCCATTTTAATAACTGAGCTGATGGATATAGATACCCGGGAACGTTTTGAAAATCCCCAACAAAAATATGGTACATCTCCAAATGATCCCATTTTTTATAATTATGTAGATTCCTATCGAAACCAGTATAGTACAGGCTATAGTTTCCTGGAAAAATCATATATTGTTGATTCCGAACTTTACGTTGTTGATGGATCTAAGTTAATTTTTAAATCAATTACAGAAACCACAGAAACTAATCCCCAGGATCGTGCAATCGAAGATTTCAGTAAATCAATTTCGAAAAGCCTGGCTAAAAGTAATCTTTTGAAGAAGAAAGATTAGCCTGAGTTATTCATTCTTTTTATTTTATGAATGGATTTTGGAAAATCAGCAGTATGTTTATCATCACATGTTATTTGGAGGTTCAAAATTTAATTAATAAATAGGTTTATGAATTTCGATGCAGCAATTAAAAAAGATCATCACAAACAGCTAAATATAGCCATGATAATGAGCATTATTACCATCATTTATAACATCCTGGAAGGTGGGGTATCAACTTTTTTTGGAGCTAGTGACGAAACTTTGGCTTTGTTCGGATTTGGAATAGACAGTTATGTTGAGGTGATATCCGGTATCGGCATTGCACATATGGTATGGCGGATGAAGACTCAGTCAATTGATAAGAGAGATTCCTTTGAAAATACAGCACTCCGGATAACAGGATTTTCGTTTTACGTATTAACGGTTGGACTGGTAATTGGATCTTTACTCGTAATTTATAAGGGAATCAGACCTGAAACTACTTTAGCTGGAATTATAATCGCTATTATTTCAATTATAACCATGTATTTTCTCTATCGTACTAAACTGGACGTCGGAAATAAGTTGGATTCAGCACCAATCATTTCGGACGCCAAATGTACCAAAACCTGCTTCTATCTATCATTTATATTATTGGGGTCCAGTGCTTTATATGAAATTTCCGGCATTCCGTTCATAGATGTCCTGGGAAGTTTGGGCATTGCGTGGTATGCTTTCAGGGAAGGTAGGGAAGCCTTTGAAAAAGCCAGGAATGGTAGATTGACATATTGCAATGATAACTGTAAATAATTTATATTATGAATTCAGACTTCAAAAAAAATAATATCGATCGTTTGTCGAACATCATTGAACGACAATCTATTCTTTTGTCCAATGCTAGTGAGGAAGAATATGCATTAAAACCGACCCCAGATAAATGGAGTAAAAAAGAAATATTAGGTCATCTGATTGATTCCGCACAAAATAATATTCAAAGGTTCATTCGCGGACAATATGAAAAAGATTCTTCAATTATTTATGATCAAGACAGGTGGGTAGAACTGAATAGATATCGGGATGCTACTTTAGCCGAGCTTGTAAATTTATGGAAACTTCTGAATGACCGGATAGTACGCATCATAGATGCTATGCCCGAGGGTGATCTTAAGAATACCAGTCTTATAAAGGGGGAAAAATTTACTCTTGAGTGGCTAATTGAGGATTATATCAAACATTTACAGCATCACCTGAATCAAATTAACACTTAAATCAAGTAGATCCCTGACAGAATTCCCAATCATACTGGAAATTCAATCTTAAATATTATTCAGATGACCATTGATTCGTTCTTTCCTGAAATAAAATTTCAAAATCAGGACTCTCTGTCTTCATCCATTTATCCCAGAATGTAAAATATAATCCGAAATTATATCTGAATTTTTTGTGATGTATATCATGATGAACGGCACCAATTAACCATTTGCCTAAAAAATTCTTTTCAAATCCTTCCGGATACACTTCCACACCTGCATGGTTAATAATGGCGGATAATGTCATGATGATTAATAACACTAAGAGCATATAAATATGAATAGGGACAACAAATAATAACAAAGGAATAATCACTGCCTGTAAAAGGGATTCATAAGGATGAAAAGAAAAGGAAGTCCAGCTGGATGTCTGAATGCTATCATGATGCACTTTATGGATTTTTCGGAACACATTAGGCAAGTGCATCCATCTGTGAAGCCAGTAATAATAGGTTTCATGGATAAACATATAAAGTAAGAGACTTATAGGTAAATACCACAATGGATAATCATTCAGATCTATATATAGCATGGTATATCCTTTTTGCCAAAAGATAAGCATTAATACACCTGATATACTGAATATTAGCGATGAAAATCCTGACCAGACAACCTCTTTGATCATTTGTTGTTTGCTATATTCATTCGATACTAAAATTCGTTTCTTATATTTATCTTTTAACCACCCCAAAAAGATTTGATGATATAACCCTGATATAAAAATATATCGAAGGAAAACGATTATAAAAAAAATAAAAGTTAGGATAAAAAAATTTATTGGGGTGGTCCAATCGGTAATAACCATTGTTTTCATATACGAAGCTCTGTCATTTTATAAAAATTCAAAAGATCCTATTTCGGGCATTCTGCAAAAATAGGCATTTTAATAAAAAAATCCCTAACGAAATTATACACCATCCGTCAGGGATCACTTTTAGGATTAACGCTTCGTAATCTAATTCCTATCCCTCACATTGTGCTTGGTTTTGGTAATATGTCGGCTGGCTCTGTCCTGTTTACGGTCTAGCCGTATTCTTTCTCTTTTTGTTACGATTCCATCAGATTCGGCCCTCCTCTCAGCTCTTTTAATGTGTTTCTGTTCTTTTGCCAGTAATCTGGCTTCTTTCCTTGTGAGTTCACCATTATGAATGCCATGAAAAATTCTCTCTTTCTGGATTTTCTGCCTTTTGTCTACTTTTGGAGTTTCTCTTTGTGCCTGAGCAGTAAAAACAAAAAGAAAACTTGCAACGATTAATAATGCTATCTTTTTCATATCTATTTTCATTTTTTTAATCCTTTTGACAAAGTATCTTTCAGAAGGTTTAATCAGGTTGATTTCTCTCTAGATCATTTTAGGATATATAACTGTACGAAAAATTAATTTAACATAAAAAATACTTTTCAGATCATGCAAAACAGAAGAACTTTTATTAAAACAGGAATAGCAACTGGGGCTATACTTTCTGGATATATTACTGGTTGCAGCCATAATCAAACTGAAGAGAACACCACAGGTACAAGAAATCATCCTCTGGAAGATGTTATACGTGAAAGATTAAAAATCACGGATGTAACAGTGACATTATTATCATGTGAACTTCCTCCCGAAGAACAATGGTATCTGGATTGGATCCCTGAAAGGTATAAGTGCTGGAAAACTGATAGTATTTTAATTGAAGTTCATACTGATGCAGGGATCAAAGGTATAGGCGGATGCACACAATACGGTGTCCCACATAAAATTAAAGATTATGTTGAAAACATTGCTAAACCGGCAATCATAGGTAAAAATCCATTCGACATTGAATTTCTTACTTCCGGGGTATTAAACAGAGGCCCGATGGTTGGATGGGCCGGAATCGATTCGGCCCTTTGGGATATTATCGGAAAAGTGAAAAATAAATCTGTGTATGAGTTTCTTGCCATCGATCATGCTCCTCAGCGAAAAATACCCGTCTATGCCAGTGCTGGTGAAATGTATGAAGGGGATATATGGCCAGATAATTTGATTCAAGAAGCTTTAAAATTAAAAGACATGGGCTTTAAAGCTTATAAATTCAGGCCTGGAACAAATTGGTCTGTAAGCGGTATGACAATGTTGAAATATATTGAGGGTGTGTGGAAAATCCGTGAGTCTGTTGGTTTTGATTTTGGCTTAATCCAGGAGTGCAATGCCCAATGGAACATGGAACAGGTAATGGAATTTATTCCTGAGGCAGAAAAAATGAAACTTATCTGGATTGAAGATCCCACCAGACGCTTTGGTGAAGAAGCCAAAAGAAACTACATTAAAATAAAAGAAACTCTCCAGAACGTATTATTATCTTATGGTGGAGATACAATGGATAACAGGTTTGATTATAAGGAATGGATTGACAGAAAAGCAATGGATATCGTACAACCTGACGCAGGAGTAATGGGACTAACGGAAGCCTGGTATGTATCAAGAATGGCGCATATACAAAATCAATTTTGTGCTCCACATAACTGGCATGGTGCTTTAATGACGATTGCCAATGCACATCTGGCAGCAGGCATTCCAAATTTGATTATGCTTGAGATTAATCAAACCTACAATCCATTGAGAACTGATCTTCTGAAGGAGCCCCTTGTGATTAACGATGGTTTCCTTGAATTACCTCAAAAACCCGGATTTGGAGTTGAAATAATAGACGATGCTGCTGAAAGATTTCCATTTATACCAGGAACTTACGATAAACCAAAACCTGTAAAATAATACAGGTAATTTAATGTCCCCTATTCATTTCCTGTGTTAAGAGTTAACCCATGGGATAACTGAATAATGGTTCACCTAATGTGCCTTTTTCCTTGATCTTCATCACTTCAGATGAATCAAGTGGTTTAAATTCTGATATCAGCCCAAGTGCCATATTGAACAGGTTTTCATTTCCCGGCGGAATCGCTGCTGTCACTGGATGAGATAGTGTAAATCTTAATCCCATTTTTGCATCTTCAGGTTCAGACAATGGTTCATACCAGCATTTGGGTACTTTCTGGGCACCTTCGGGGTATGGCCCCATTGCCATGGCTTTTAGTGCCAGGATTCCCATTTCTTTTTCTTTGGCACGTTCCAATACCTGCGGACCAAAATTACCGGCATGCCAGGTGGCAAAATTGATAGGGAAAAGAATTGTATCAAAATCATATCGATCCATCAGTGCCATAGCAGCCTCAACAGAATGTGCAGAAAATCCTATTAATTTAATTTTACCTTCATCTTTTGCCTCCAGAAAAGTTTCCATAGCACCACCAGGAGCAAATATAGTTTCAACATCCTCGAGTTTAGTAACTGCGTGCAGCTGATATAGATCAAAGTGATCTGTACGCAACCGTTCCAGGGATTGTTCGAGTTCCTTCCTGGCCCCTTCCTTTTTCCTTTCGGTTGTTTTACAGGCCAGAAAAACATCTTTTCTATATGGTTCCAATGCAGGGCCTAATTTGATTTCCGCATCTCCATAGGATGGAGCTACATCGAAATAGTTTATGCCGAAATTGATTGCATTTTTTACGCGTTCTGAAGATTGTTCCGGAGTTGCATCCATTACCACTATCCCACCAAATCCAATTATAGATAATTTTCTTCCGGTTTTCCCCAAAGTTCTTTTTTCTAGTTTACCGAAATTCAATTCTCTGGTAATCCCGCCTAAATCAGCTGGGAAATAACTTAATAAGGGTAATGAGCCGGCGGATTTAAGAAATTGTCTTCTTTTCATTGATCTGTCGTTTTATCATATAATCATTTATCAGAAATACAATCTGGATATGCATTTTTAATTTATCGAGAATATAAAAAAAATTGAGGATTATTCAAAGGCCCTTTGTAAGTAATAATTAAAAAACGGGATTAAACTAACTCTAATAAAAATTCCCCAATTCATTTTGGGAAATTAAATATTATAAAAAAAGTATTACCAGAGGATAGAATAAATAAACTCTTCAAATGAAAGTCTTAATCGTGCCGTAGGGCCCGAACAGGATCAATACTTGCTGCTCTCATTGCCGGATATAGTCCTGCAACAAGACTTAAAATTATAGAAAAAACAATTGCACCCAGAATCAACCATAATGGGAAATAGAAAAAATCAATTGGAGGCTCTCCTGCAGGTAAAAACTGTGAATTGGCAACCTTGTTTGCGATAACAGTAACCAGCCAACCCAGAATGAGTCCGAAAATAGCACCTATAAATCCAATAGTTCCTGCTTCCACAAAAAATATCCATCTGATCTGTTTTTCACTACCACCAATTGCTTTCATGATACCAATTTCGCGTGTTCTTTCAAGAATAGACATAACCATGGTATTAACAATTCCCAATCCGGCAACAAAAAGGGCTATGGTCCCTATGGCACCCAGAATGCCATCCAGAATTAAAAAACCCTGTCTGATCTCTTTCAGTTGATCTGCAATGGCAAACACATTTAATCCCATATCTTCTTTTAATGTGCGAATCACCTGATCCATATAAGAGATATCCTCGACACGTACATAAATGGAACTGTAACCTTCGTTTTCTCCTCCACCACCTAAAGCATCCCATATATTGGTGAAACCCAGTCTGGGTATTCTTTTTGCTGTATTAAAAGGGATGATCAAATCCCCTTTGATATTTTGATTACTGAACTGAGATGTCTTTTTAAAAATACCTCCAATAATAAATGTTGTCGTTTTTTCTTTAACCGGTAATTTTGGCTTAGTTCCAAATAATTGCATAGGATTAAACGCAAATCCCCCATAATCCATTACTGCAGTTTTGAGATAGATTGGTTTTCCGATCAATGAATCCGGAGGTAAGATGATATAATCCTGATCCTCTTCATTAAAATTCAATCTGACTGGATCATCCGGGTCTTCCACTATGATCATCATTCTTTTTAATGTTTCCCATCTTATCAATACAACCACCGAAGAATCAGTATCATAAAAAGAACCAAAAGTAATCTGATTAAATGGAGGATAATCCTTCATCTCATAAGGTATCCCAGCTGCTGTAATTTCACGTTCTTTTTCCAATATCTTTGCTTTCGCCCTGAAAGTAAGTTCCGGATATGCAAGTTCTATTCCCTCTACCTGCCTTATGGAATGTAAAATCGAATCATTCAGAATCATTTGTGAATCTTGTGAATCATCCAACAAGCCGCTTACGTCGCCCTCGCTTAAACCTTCCAGGTTTATCTTTCCTGGTGTAACATGCAGACTGGTAAAAAGATCATTTTTTTTAAATGTCTCCGTTATATTTTTTTCCATTCCGGTACCAAATGAAACCATGGATGTGAGCGCACCGATCCCTATAACCACCCCTAAAGTAGTCAGGACCGTTCTTAATTTGGTTCGCCACAAATTTGCGAATCCCAATTTTATTAGATCATCCAGTTTCATAAAATCCCTGTAATTATCTTATCCTCTTTAATTTTACCGTCAAGTAATCTAATAACACGATGTGAAATTTTTTCGGCAGCATTCTGGTCGTGCGTTATCATTAAGATAGTTTTATGATGTAATTGATTCAGCTTAACTAACAGGTCAATGATCTCTTCTGCTGTCTGACTATCGAGGTTCCCGGTTGGTTCATCAGCCAAAATAACTTCCGGGTCATTGGACAGAGCCCTCGCTATAGCAACCCTTTGCGTTTCCCCTCCAGATAATTCATCCGGTTTATGATATATCCTGTTTGATAAGCCTACTTCCTCTAAAAGCCTGATTGCCCTAACCTTTCTTTCATTCTTCGAAATCCCACTGAAAACCATGGCTAAGGTAACATTTTCAAGTGCATTTCTGCTGTAAATCAGATTGAAGGATTGAAAGATCATCCCGACATTGTATCTGCGATGATTTGCAAGGCCGGCTCTTGATAACCCGGCAATATTTTTCCCATGAAAAAATATTGAGCCATCTGTGGGAGTATCTAATCCCCCAATCAAATTGAGCAAGGTTGATTTTCCTGAACCCGATCTTCCAACGATGGATAAGAATGATCCTTTGTCTACAGAAAACGAAAGGTGATCAACTGCAGGGATTTCAATTTCACCTTTGCGATAAATCTTTACAAGCTTTTCTACTTTTATTATATCCACCTGATTTTTAGTTACAGAGATTTAAATTATATTCTATTTGGGATATTAAAAATAAAAATCCTTCGAAAAGTATCATGATGCTTTAATCGGTATATTATTCATTTAAATCAATCCTGAATGAAGGTAAAACTCAAATAAATATTCGTTTCGGTAAGTCAGGGAATCTACCGATATTTATCAGTCATTTATTTATAAATCATGGATAATAATAGAAAATTACATGTGGGTCTGATTCAGATGAAATGTGAGCAGGATAAAGCAAAAAATGTAGAAAAGGCAGTTGCTTATATTCATGAGGCAGTTTCAAAAAATGCACAGATTATCTGTTTTCAGGAACTTTTTAATACTCAATATTTTTGTTTTGAGGAAAATTACAAATACTTCAGTTTAGCAGAATCAAAAGATAGCGATACATTTAAAATATTGACAAGAGTCGCTGAGGAGAACAATATTGTAATCATTGTGCCCTATTTTGAAAAGAGAGCTGATGGAATTTACCATAATAGTACCATAGTAATAGATACAGATGGAACGATCCTGGGAAATTACCGGAAAAATCACATACCTGATGATCCAGGATACTTAGAAAAATTTTATTTCACTCCCGGGGATACAGGATACATGGTCTTTAAAACAAGTTTCGCTACAATTGGTGTTCTCATTTGCTGGGATCAATGGTACCCTGAAGCAGCGAGGATAACAAGCTTAATGGGTGCTGAAATACTATTTTTCCCCACCGCCATAGGTTGGGAGACCACAGAAAACGAATCAGTAAGAATGGATCAGCTGGAAGCCTGGTTCAGCATCCAGAAAAGTCATGCCATTGCCAATGGAGTATTTGTAGCGTCTGTAAATCGTACAGGAACAGAAAACCTTACAAGTTTCTGGGGAAGTTCATTTATTTCTAATCCAATGGGTAAAATCCTGAAACAGGCAAGTATAGATAATGAAGAAATACTGGTTGAGGAACTTGATCTCGGCCAGATTGATTATTATCGTACACGTTGGCCTTTTTATAGGGACAGAAGGGTTGATACTTATCAACTTTTGTACAAAAGATTTATTGATTAATTACATCTTGATGGAAACCTTGCATATTAATCCCAAAAATTCAGGATATTATTTCCCAGCTGAATGGGAAGAACACCGGGCTACCTGGTTATCGTTTCCCTTAAATGATGAGTCATGGCCAGGAATGATGAATGAAGTATATAATGTTTTCTTTGAATTTATAAGGATTATTTCACTCAGTGAAAAAGTAGCCATTAATGTTCATAATCAGAATCTCGGAACATTTGTGATGGAGACAGCAGAAAAATATGATATCGATCTATCCATGCTCGAAATATATAATCACCCGACCAATGATTGCTGGTGCAGAGATCATGGACCTGCATTTTTGAAAAATTCAAATAACGAAAAACTGATATTGAATTGGAAATTTAATGCCTGGGGTGGCAAATATCCCTGTAATCTGGACAATGAGATTCCTGTAAGAATCAGTAATGCACTGAAAATTCCCAGAATCGACATGGATCTCGTATTGGAAGGAGGAAGTCTGGATTTTAATGGCCATGGTTCAATCCTGGCAACAAAATCCTGTCTATTAAATCCTAATCGCAATCCAGGATTTTCCCAGCTTCAAATCGAAACAACTCTTTTAACCTATTATGGTTCTGATCAAATACTCTGGCTGCAGGGAGGTATAGCAGGTGATGATACCGATGGACATGTAGATAATATCACACGTTTTATAAATAAAAACACAGTGATTACGATGATAAAAGAAAATAAAACTGATATTAATTATAAGGTATTGAAAAAAAACAGAGGAATATTATCCAAACAAAGGCTATCGGATCATAACCAGCTAAATATCATTGAAGTACCTTTGCCCGATCCTGTAATATATCAAAATGAAAGGTTACCCGCATCTTATGCGAATTTTTACATAACAAATAATCATGTGATTGTACCCATATTTCAATCAAAAAACGATGACAAAGCACTGGAAATTATTCAAGGCTGTTTCCCGGAAAGGCGGGTAGCTGGTATACTGTCAACTGTATTAATTCATGGTCTAGGAAGTTTTCATTGTTTATCGCAACAAGAACCAGCATAGTAAAAATATCATTGGAAAATACAATCATTCGTATGGCCGTGAGAGAAGATGTAGTTTCAATATTGAATCTATATATACCTTATATCAAACACTCCCACACAACCTTTGAAACAGAAATCCCCTCACCGGAAGAGTTTGAAGAGAGAATATTAAGAATTCAGCAAAAACTTCCATGGTTGGTATGTATCTACGAAGGTGATTTTGCAGGTTATGCTTATGCAACAGATCATAGAATCCGTTCAGCATACCAATGGACCAAGGAATTGTCTGTTTACGTACATAATCACTACCATCAAAAAGGTATAGCATCGGCCCTGTATACAACATTAGTAGAATTACTAAGGATCCAGGGAGTAACGAACTGTCTTGCTGGCATTGCCTTGCCAAATGATGCCAGTGTAAAATTTCATGAAAGATTTGGTTTTAAGAAGGTGGGGATCTACAGCCGCATAGGATATAAACATAAAAGATTTCATGATGTAGGTTGGTGGGAATTATTTATTCATCAAGAAGGTAACCAACCCAGTGAAATTATTCCAATAGGTGATATTGAAAGAACAAAAGAATTTGATTTCGCTGTTAAAAAGGGATTGAATTGTATATATTAACCCCGACTATTCACCTATTAATTAAAACTGGAAATTTTGTAGTATATAACTCATTTAAATTCAATTAGATATATCAAGGGATTAAGAATCGAAGCATACAGCATGAATAAAAAGATCATAATGAGACCCGCGACAAGTCCGCTTTTGCTTGGGAGAATTTTTAATACGTTGATTGGCATCATTTTTATTGCAGTGGGAGGTATGAATATCAGTTTAAAGACTTTTAATACCTATATGATTGTATTAAATGTTATATTGATGTTGCTTGGTCTATATTATTTAATTTCAGGATTATTTCTACTTGCACCAGGATCCAGGTATGCTCCACGTATTGAAATGGATGAAGACGGAGTTTTAATCAAAGATGATATTTTTCACCGGTCAAAGTATTATGAATGGACTGGTATAGCAGGAATTAGCTTTGGCATCTATAAATTTACAGTTCAACTGAAATCCGGGAAAAACCAAACTTTTCAATTGAATTTTCAACAGGAAGATATCAATGAAGAGATTAAATCTTCACTTACTGAAATCGGGATGCTGAAAAACATTATAATTACTGGTAATTGAATTGTTTCCCGATAATATTTTGTCATTCAACACCCTAAAAAAAAATTCCATGATCAGAAATAAAATGATAGTTTTAGGGCTCATTCTCCTACATATTTTAGGATGTAATGATCGTCACGTTCATGGTCCCGGACTTATAACTTCTGAGGCCATGGTGGTATCGGCTCATCCGATTGCTTCGGCAGTTGGCAGGGATATTCTGAAAAAAGGGGGAAATGCGGTGGATGCTGCAATAGCCGTACAATTCGCACTGGCTGTTGTGTATCCTTCGGCAGGTAATATTGGTGGTGGAGGATTCATGATAATTCGACTGAATAATGGAAAATATTTTTCTTTGGATTATCGGGAAAAAGCCCCTTTAAATGCACATCGTGAAATGTTCCAGAATGACCAGGGGGAGGTCATTGAAGATTTAAGTACTTTTGGTCACCTGGCAGCAGGTGTTCCCGGTACTGTAGACGGGATGACAAAAGCATATGATAAATTTGCCAAACTCGACTGGAAAGTACTTATTCAACCTGCCATAAACCTGGCAGCTCAAGGATTTACACTTACCGAAAAAGAAGCAGATAAATTAAACAAAAATCGAGACGATTTTATACGTGCTAACACCCTTACACCTGATTTTATTATAAAAGATAACTGGCAGGCTGGAGATACCATTGTTTTATCTGATCTTGCCAGAACGCTTACCCTGATTCGTGAACAAAAAGAAGCTGGCTTTTACACGGGTGAAATTGCTGATCTAATTGTATCGGAGATAAAACGAGGGAAAGGTATCATTACCCATGAGGATTTAAATTTATATAGTGCTGTTTGGAGAGATCCTTTAACCGGATATTATAAGGATTATAATATTATTTCCATGGGACCGCCATCCTCCGGAGGTATAGCCTTAATTCAATTGCTGAATTTAATAGCGGATTATCCGTTAAATTCAATGGGCTGGAATTCAGCATTTTATATTCATTTATTGATTGAAGCTGAAAAATACGTATTTGCTGACAGGGCAAAACATCTAGGGGATGCGGATTTTTATCCTGTACCAGTGAATGATTTAATCGATACGTCCTATCTCTTCAACAGAATGCAAAACTTTAATATTAATCGTGCCATACCTTCAGATAGCATTTATGCTGGTTTTATTCCATTATTTGAATCGACGGAAACAACTCATTTTTCGATTGTGGACCAGCATGGGAATGCGGCAGCGGTTACTACTACCCTCAATGGAGCATTTGGATGTAAGGTAATTGTCGGAGGAGCCGGATTTTTCTTGAATAATCAAATGGATGATTTCAGTGTAAAACCCGGATACCCGAATATGTTCGGACTGATTGGAGGAGAAGCCAATTCCATTGAGCCTGGAAAACGAATGCTCAGTTCAATGACTCCCACCATCATCGAAAAAAATGGAGAACTATTCATGGTAGTGGGCTCGCCTGGAGGATCAAGAATAATTACTTCTGTCTTCCAGAGTTTACTGAATGTGATTGAATTCAATATGACCATGCAGGAGGCTGTCAGCGCCAAACGATTTCATCATCAGTGGAAACCTGATACTGTGTATTATGAGTCTGGAAGAATTAGCCAGGAAGTTTTACAATCATTATCTGTAAAAGGGCATCGTTTAAAAATCCGGGAATCGATGGGAAGTGTCGATGCCATACTAGTAATACCTAATATTGGTTTGGAAGGTGGTGCCGATCCCAGAGGTGACGATACAGCCGATGGGTTCTGATCAGCGGGACCAGCGGATACCTGTCAGAAAGATCAGGCGAAGCATAAGTAACCAGGGAATACCGTGGAGCAAGGTATCAAACCAGTCTACCGGTTTCATCCCATGGGCCCCTCCTGCTATCCAACGGATCTTTCCCCATATATGAGGCTCAGGATTAAAGGGTGCCAACCCAAGTGTTACACACAAAATGATAACCATCGGCCAGTTATTGAATATTTTCATGTTGTTTGTTCCATGTATATTTAATTGTGCAAATATGAACTATTATTCATATGTTGACAAGGATCTTTGTGGATTTTTATTTTCTTATCTCTCAGGATCACTCGGAAGAGGATACAGAGGAATAACAGCCAAATAGCTCATCAGGGTTCCTTATGAGGTGATCCTGAGGGAGGAAAAGATTTTTCAATTTGTAATGTAGCAAATAAATTAATCTTCATAATATTCATATCTCCACACATAACTCATGGCCGAACTGACGGGTGATAGTTCTGTAGATTCAAGTATGATCAGTTTATGATTATCATATGTTCTTTTTATTTCCCGCCAATGCACCATGTCTTTGCCGGCATATACGTCCGATTTTATATTCAGCCCTTTGTAATACGTGTGCAGGGTATATGAATAAGGCTGGTTATCCTTATCATAGGATGTTTCTTTTAAAATTTCACCAGAAGCATTGTATTCATATACAATATAATTTTCCAGTTCATCTGTATTGTCATATTTTTCGATTCTGTCCAGCCGATTATTTTTATACCTAAAGAGTAAATACTCAAACGAGTTTATTTGAGGATATTCAATAAGTTCTTTTACTTTTTTCCCATGGCGTGAATAGGTATAAAGAGATTTACTGAGAATAAAGAAACCGGTGGGAGAATTATTGTTAGAATGATAAATAGTAATCTTCACCAGTTGACCGATGGTATTATATTCATATAAATCATATTCTATTACTCCCACAATAATTCCATCCTGATACTTAGGGGATGATACTTTGTAAATCCTGTTGAATTCATCGTATTCGTATTCCTCCACAATGCATATAGGTTCTTCACCGTCAATGGAGGAATACAACAAGATCTGTTTGAGTTTTGCGTTTTCAGGAAAGGTTTTAATTTCAGGCAGATCATCATCTTTCTGACAGCTTGAGAATATTATGAATAGCAGACAGCATAATCGGAATAATAAGCCAGTTGTTTTCATTAGATATTTATTCATGGCTACTCTTTCATAATAGACACATTATGACCTTTAAAAGTTAAAAAAAACATCCTCACAATAGACGTTAAAGAATGTCATCTACCATTAACAATGACTAAGCGAAAGAAGTTCCGAAAAGCATTGAATCGTTTTTTTATCCGAATACACAAATACACGATTCACCAATCCCCCCGCCACTCATCTGACCACTATCTTACCAACATGCAAATACTCGTGGTTTGATGAGGTTTCTCCCTCCCCAAGGAATCTCTTGTGAAAATTTTGAGTGAATCTTATAATTATTTATAAGATTACAATGAATTGATACATGGTTTATTTATCAATACAAAACCTGAATCCAACCATTAAAGGTTTTGCGTGATTTTTCAGGATTTATCACATCGAAAAATGCTTCTACATGATAATAATAAACTCCCACAGGGATTTTACGATTGGAATTATCATATCCATTCCACTGAATCCAGAAATTTCCATTATTTTCAGTATCATAGGAATAGATCCCCTTTCCGTACCTATTGTAAATAAATAATTGAACACCGTTAATGAATCTGGGGCATAGATTAAAACCGTTCACTTCATCGTATCGGTAATTAAATTCAGTAAATTCATCATTTATACCATCGTTATTGGGTGTGAAAATATTGGGCAATTCAATATAAGGGCAGTTATCTCTACATACTATTTCACTCGAATCGCTTTCATTTCCAGAAAAATCTACTGCGGTAACATAATAACAACCCTTGAACGAGCTTAAACCTTCATGCGTAAAATCTTCAGTATCTGAAATTGCGAGGTAACTGAATGGAATGTCTGGTGTTTCAGCAAAATATATATTGTACCCGATAATATCATCTTGTTCACACCCGGGCATTATATGTAGATCGTTGAAAAAATCATCAAAATCACAGGATTGTTCGTTCATGAAATTATGACAATCCTCTTCTGTGCTGTTTAATATCGACAATTCAGGAGAACATGGTGGAATTGTATCATATGTACAAGCGCAGAAAATTTGAGAAAAATTAATTAACGGATCTATGATGTGGGGATTACCATAACTTCCTGAAGTAGAAATGTAATAACAGTATTCACCCTCCAGCTTTATCTGATTAAATTGGCCTGAATCAACATAATGAGAATCCTCATAGTTAACATTCACACTGTCGATCAATTCAAGGGTTTCAGGATCCGATAATGAAGTTCTGTTTCTGTAAATGTAATGAAATGGATATTGCTGGGTATTGTTGGACCAGGGTACTTCAGCCTGCCATTGAAGGCCTATTTTGTCAAATACCGGATCCCCGTATAACCTGACTGTCGAGGCTGTGGATGAACTGTCAATCAGGATATCGTTTTCATATAGATAAACCGTATAATTATATGTGATATCATTCGTATTGATATGGCTATCCACAAATACCGTATCTAAAAAATGATCCGGAGTAATGATGGTGGCATTTTTCTTTCCGGTGAATCCCTCGGCCCTTTGTAGCTTGTATGAAAAATTCGCTGGGTTATGAAGGCTCGTATCGATGTCACAAGAAGAGGTCCAGCGGATAAATATTTCTCCTTTTTGGACATCCGTTTCCGACAAACTGACATTTGTAATAACTGGCGCATCTACTGGTATTTGAATACATACTTCTTCTGAGGCTGCGCTTTCGGTGGTGGCGCAACCAGGTATCCGGGCCAACAACCGGTAGCAATAGGTTGCTCCCCTGGCAAACCGGCCCGTATAGTGAGTGTCAACATACTCTGTGTTACTCCCACCTGTTTGAGTAATAAGATTATAACTGGAATAATCAGGAATTCCTGTAATACACGAGCCTTGCGGTATCTCATAACCAACCACTCTCCGCCGTATCTGTATACTTTCAGCATCATATCTATATGGATCCCAGGATATTTTTATTTTACCATCATTTTGTAATGCTGCGTGTACATTTTCAGGAGCGGTTGCAGATACTTTTATTCTCCATGTCTGAATATCCACCAGTGGAACATCCTGATCAGAATTATCCGTCGCTTTAAAAAAGATTCTATAGGGTTGATACATAACATGTTCTTCAATCGTCTGCCATCGGAAAACCTTACTAAAAGGCACCTGTTCATAAGTGACGATTTCTGGTGATATGGTAGCCTGTGAATTTTCCAGTAAAAACGCCTGGCTGAAAGATTCAAGTTTGACCAATTCGTTATCTACATCCTGGACAGATATTTGCGAACTGATTAAATCTCCCACCATCAGGCATGTGTCTGCTGGAATTATTATTTCAGGTGGATTGCTGATATTATCAATGATAATAATTTGCATGTCCCTGATGGTACGGCTTAGAAATACAAGGCTGTCCGCCACAAGACGCCATTCGTTAATCGCAAAAGCTACGTTATATTCGCCAGTAAGATTTGGAACCATCCACTTTAATTCACCACTTAGAGGATCCAAGGTAAGATCTTCGGGGAAAAAATAATTTTGCACCACCTGGGTTTTCGATTGATGAGGTATGACCAATTCGAAAGAAAGACTATCTCCTTCCATGTCATAGGCACCGGGATTATGAACGAAATATTTACCTGCGGCTGCATAATCGATTGGAGGAATTAATAGAACCGGTGTATTATTGATAGTACATGGTGTTTCCAGTATGAAAGAAGTTTCTATATAAAATGGAGTATTGACAGAATTTGCCATATTAATGATTCCCTGATTTCGGTTTATTTCCTGATATCCGATTGTAATTTCACCCAGGCCACCGTAATAGGTATGTATGATTGAAAAAGTATACTTGGCGATATCATTATCCAGCAAATCGATCCTCCCCTCTTCAATAGTATATCCTGCTGTGGTTCCATCACCTAAAGAAAGTTCACCTCCACCTGGTATCACAGATGATTTAGTATCTGCATAGATGATCAGTTTAATTAGATAAGTATATTTGGTTTGCGACAATCTCTCTACAATGATCTCACCAGCCCTGATGTGTGTGGCTTTACTAGGATGTATATAAATAAAACAGATCAGCAAAAAAATTAAAAAAATCCAACTATTCATTAGTCAATATGCTTTTTAATTACAAAATCTCTATTCGATTCTATAAAAGTAAACGCAGTGTCTGCTTTACAATTTTTAAAATTAAATTACATAAATAGTGCAATTTTTACAATATGGATTTAGCCTAAATAGATATAGGACAATTACGAGTATAAATAGATTTTATATAAAGTTAATTTTCTGATTATACGATATACAAGGTCACATCACAATTAATAATCCTTCTTAATGGATCTTACTTTTAATTCCTCTCCTTCAATCGAAGGAGGATTCAGAGAATCTGCGTTTATCGGTTAGCGAATTTCGATATCCGATTTTTATTTCAAATATATCATTTGTAGACTGTGAACGTACACCATTCGAAAATCAAAAATCACAAATCTCGATTTGAAATTTATCTGGATTCCTTAGTGACTCAGAAGGAGAAAAGTTCCCCCCCATTGCAGCTGCTTCAATCAATTCAGGTAACTATCAAAGCTCCAGGTAATGTAATATAATCCGCCAATTTGCGCAGTACCGAAACTTGTTGTATAGTAGTTGTTCAGAACGTTTGAACCACCCAGTTTGAGAATTGATTTCAAAGGATTCAGTTTATAGGATATGTGCGCATCAATGATTGAAAACGCAGGAATGATATCTGTACCAAAATCTGATTCCCAGAGAAAACTATTCTGCCATCTCCAATTTACACTAAATCCAATATTTTTTGTGAATTCTCTGTTTCCAACAGCTAAATTCATTCGATAATCCGGAGTATTGAACCGGGTTTGTAATCCTTCCTGAGATGATTTTGCCTCAAGTGTATTGTAGGAAATGTTACTTCGTATGAAAAATCCTTTGGGAAGCCGGAAATCAGCCCCGACGGCCCATCCAAGTGCTGCAATAGGATCCTGTGTACTGACAACGGTTTGATATCTTTTCTCTTCGGGGGTATTTGGATTTTGTGCGAGTAATTGTCTGGCTAAAAATCCCGAATAATTATTACGGAAGATATATGCATCTACAAAGATGAATTTGTTAAAATAAAGTCCTTTGTATCCTACCTCAAATGCTGTTACTTTCTCAGGACCGAATTTTGGAATGATAAATGGTCCATTATCGGTAACAGGAACATCAGTAACCGGATTAGGTCCCGAAAGAGGATACACCGGATTGCTGTCAAAATCGTATTTGTTCTGGACTTCAGGTAATCCCCCGAGAGCATGGTATATGGCAGAGGGGAAATCCACCCATTGATCAGCCGTGGAAGGGAATCTGAAGGCCGTCTGATAGGAAACCCGGATATTATGTTCTTTGAAACTATCAATGGAATAAACAAGAGAAAATCTAGGTGTGAACTTCCCTTCAAATTTTTCATGTTTATCGTACCGGGCCGATGCTGTAATTTTAATATGCTCTTTGAAGATAGATTTGGATAGTTGAGCAAAGGAACCAAATTGATGGATTTTGATTGGATTCCCTGGTTCATCTGCAAAAGCAGTCCCTTCACTGTTAATGGAATAAATTCTATGATTTACCCCTACCAATAATTCAAACAGATCGATCAGATGATTAAAATTATACACGGCTTCTACCTGCCACACTTTACTTTTATCGATCACCCTGGCTCCTCCACTTTTTAAGGGTTTGCCACGCAGGTCTTCCAGAATAGTGTTAAATTCCTCAGTTCCTGGAAGTGGTAAAGCCGGATCATCCGGATTTAACTTGTTGCCATTCGCATCCCGGTTATCCGCCACCAGCCTGGCAAACTGGTGCGAATTCTCTTCATTTCCACCAAGTAACCGGTTCTGAATGAAAGCCCCAATATAATCTTCGTACCACTGTGCACTGGGTTTCCATGTTTCATTCATTAATAAACCAGCTGTACCAGCATCATACGTATCCCCGGAGTTTTCAGCCACTCCCCAGGCTCTGATGAAATAATTTGGGCTCTTCAATTCAATTCTTCCCGTGTATATATCAAAGTTCCTGATGGAAAATCGATTTTGCGCTGTATATACACTGGTTCCCTGGCTGAATTTTGCATCTGCAATCAATTCCAACTCTTCCGTTACTCGATAATGTACCGCACCATTCAAACGGATATTTTCAGTTCCATAATCAACAAGATGTTTCTCATGCCATCCAGTGCGAGAAATAACCTGATCCGGAAAAATACCAATTGTTCTATCATAACATTCCTGGTATTCCGGTGTGCCTGGCACAAGGCCCTGTGCTAAACATACATTCTCAGTAACTGTAGGCGCAAGATCTTTTAAATTAACCGGAACAATTATATCGTCACCATATACATTTACACCATCATAACCTGGATTGGTCTCCCGGGTCAGTTCAGGATCATTCAAATCGGTCCTGTCCCGGTAATCAGCTGCATGCCAGTCTGTAGCGGTTAGATAAGAACCGACTATTTTAAAAGCAAATTTATCTTTAAATGATTTGGCATAGCGCAAACTGACATCATACATCGGAGCAATGTTCTCCTGATAATTAGCACCAACATGCATTATTCCTGTTTGCAAATTAAAACTCAATCCCTGGTATTCAAACGGATTTTTACTTGTCATCAATAATGTACCATTCATTCCACCCGGTCCATAAAGAGCGGATGAGGCGCCAACGTTAAGTTCCACACTTTCAAGGTCCAGTTCTGTTAAACCAAAAATATTTCCGGCAGCAAAACTTAATCCGGGTGAAATATTATCAATACCATCAACCATCTGGTTCAACCGGTAGTTATTTTCATTATTGAAGCCACGCGTATTGGGAAAACGGAAAGTCAGGCTCTGCACATTCATATCAACACCTTTCAACTGATACAATCCGTCGAAAAAATTAGCAGTTGACATTTGTCGTATATCCTTGATATTTAACTTTTCAATTGATACAGGGGATTGTAAGATACTTTCCTCAACACGGCTGGCAGATATTACTATTTCCTGCCCCAGAATGCTTTGTTCAGTCATCTCTATAATAAGATTGTTCTCCGATCCCGGGATTTCTATCTCGAATGTTTCATATCCAACACTACTGAAGATCAATATAAAAGGAGGCCTGGTTCGTGTTTTAAATGTGAAATCACCACTGTAATCTGTTATGGTTCCGGCTAGTTTATCCTTCACCGTAATATTTACACCAATTAAGGGTTCTCCCGTATTTCCATCTTTCACATGACCAGACAAGATAGTTTCTTGTGCAATAGCAGTTATTGATAGCTGGAAAATTGCAGTAAAAATCAGGCCATATGCTTTAAACTTCTCCATCAATTAGCTAGAAATCAGCTGTTTACTATTAATCATGTGCCTACAAAATTTAAATTAACGTATTTTTACGCAAAAAAAACTATTTTTTTTTATTTAATTATGTCAATTTTGTGAAAGCTAAAATATTTACCCATCAATAATTGTATAGGTTATGATCAATAAAAATGAATTCTTGAGAAGATCAGTTACTGCTACACTGCTTATAGGACTGGTTATGTCAATTGCTTTTGTTTTCTACAGCTGTAATGGCGATGATGAGGCAGGAGAACCTGAAACATTGGTTGGAGTTTATCAGATGCAGAAAGTCGAACTGACGGCAGATTATAAAATTGGTGAGGTTACCATCATACCTGCCGGGACAGATATAACCGTTTTGGCTGCAGATGGAATACTAAGCGCTGCTCCATGCGATAATCAGACAAATGCTGCAATAGATCTGCGCGATACAGGTGAGCTTTTTATAGTCTGTATAGGGGAAGAGCCTGAATTAAAAGCAGGCACATGGACTGAAAATTCATCCTTAACTAAATTGGATCTGAATTTAGGATCTCCACCTTTTCCGCAAGCTCTTCAATTGAGTGTAACTAATATAACAAGAGGAAGTAATTCGATCACCGGAGAGATCAATCCCCTTCTTTTACCTGCCGAAGCTATTACAGATTTATTGCCCCCCGGTGTCCCTGCACCTCCTGCTGTTTTATTAGCGGTTGAAGTGACATTTGTCAAAGTTGGGTAATCTATTGGTTAATAAAAAAATAAGAGATGGAGCTGTTCTCTACTTATCGGGGACAGCTTCTTTTTTTATCACATCAAGATATTCAGGTAAGTCATAATGCCATAAATCCATGGCAAATCCCCACTTTTCCTGAATCCTGAACATCAAGTCTTCGGGAATTACCTCGTACTTATTTTTCCTGTAATTGGACATTTTTCTGATATAATCCTCAAAATAGATTTTAGTCTTAGTATAATTTGGAATACTAAATTGGTTATAAATTTTTTCAAGGTAATACATCGGGTTTCTCTCGAAATCCTCAAACTTGAATTCAATCAGGTTTTTCTCAGGAATTTGAGATTTAACTTCTAAAAAATCTCTGATCAGCATTTCATATACATCAAGCACCATATTCTCAATAAACTTTTCATCTACCTCATGAAACCATAACGTAGGTAAAAGTTCAGTAAAAAATTTTCTTGCAGAAAGAAAAATTGTAATGGGATTTCGTACAATGTGGATGAATTTTGCATCCGGATAAGCATCCAGCAATAGTGGTATCCTACCTGTATTGCAGGGATTTTTCAACATAGGTATTTGACCACCGGTGTTATTGCAGGCCTCTTCTATCATTTTCTGATAATCTGCTATCCATTTCTGTTTAATATTCTCCATTCCCTCGAAACGGATAAAACGCCGATAAAACAACTTGTAGGTTTCTGGGAGGTACATGAATTGATAATAGGTATAAGGATTCATATTGCTCATGGCAAATTCATCTTCCTGCGGATAATTTACAGCCAGGCGAACATTATCACCAGGACGTTTTTCAGGCATTTGAGATTTCATAAATGTCCTGAATATATATTTACTTAAAAGATTATTTGGGAATACAGAATGATAAGTAGTCACAAATCCCATTTGATTATCTTTGGTTAAGATATTATGCAAAAAGGTAGTTCCGCTACGCCAATGACCTATTATAAAAATTGGACTCCTGATTTCTTTTCTTTTTCTTATAAATAACCGGTAGTATAGGTCATCTATCCAGTGAAAAGGAGTAGCGATTAATATTATTAAGAATGTCAGAACCACTTTGAGGTAATATTTTTTTTCAATATTCCCATATGAAAGGGTTTTAAAATACGTAATTAATGTACTACCCAATAAAGGTGATATTGGCGGTAATTTGAATTTGGCCATGGTTAATAAAAAATTATATTATTTTTGACCTGCCCTTTAGTATAACTACTAAAACAAATATAAAATTTCACAAATCATAATTAAATGAAAAAAAATACTTTCTTTTCCTATACATCTGTACTGATCGTATATTTTATTGCGATCCTGCTCGGGAAATATACACTTGATTTCTTGCAACTGGATTCCATTTATTATGAGATGTTGATCGCTGATGCGCTCGTTACAGCAGTGGTTTTTTTATTCAGTTATTTATTCAAAAACTCTTCAATATATGATCCTTACTGGAGTGTTATACCATTGCTAATCGCAATTTATTGGATTTCCCTCTCACCGCAAGGTAATGAAATACGTCAGGTATTGGTTTTATCTGTCATATCCATATGGAGTTTTCGTTTAACTTTCAACTGGATAAGAAGCTGGCCTAATTTAGAACATGAAGACTGGCGTTACAAAAAACTGAAGGAAGACTCAGGTAAATTGTATTGGCTGGTAAGTTTTTTTGGAATTCATCTTTTTCCTACGCTGATTGTTTTTTTAGGTCTTTCGCCTGTTTTGCCAGCTCTTCAGAGCCAGGCACCTGTAAGTCTGTTCGATATGATCGGCGTTTTGATATCCATATCCGCTGTGGTAATTGAATATGTATCAGATGAACAATTAAGGAAGTTTAAGAAAGAGAATTCAACAAAGGCAGCAAATATGGAAAACGGTTTATGGTCTGTAAGTCGTCATCCAAATTATTTCGGGGAAATACTATTCTGGTTGGGATTGTTCATTATTGCACTTAGTGATGGAATTACATCAAATGGGTGGACAGGTATTGGCTTCATTTCTATGTTTCTACTGTTTTATTTTATCAGCATTCCCATGATGGAAAAACGGCTGGTGCTGAACAAAAATCAATATAAAGAATACCAGAAAAAGGTTCCGGTTCTTTTCCCTAAAATCGCCAGAATAAAATAAAATATAAGGATTAAGGTATTTTTTTATTTAATCAGAAAAAACTTAATTCAAAGCTAATTGAAGAAGAACTAGTCAATAGAATTCTTAAACTTGAGAAAGAGTTAAAGTCAACAAAATATCTGGTTATTTTTCTGATTCAGATGTTTATCGCTCTCTCTTATTAAAATATTACCGATTAGCCGAAAAACATGATTCCGGCCGACCTTATTCGAACAAAAGGACGTATTTTACAGGATCAATTCGAATAAAAATTCAAACTGGTGAGGAAGTTGAACCGTCCCTGGAGTTTAAAAAAATGGATGGAATTAAAAATCAGGTGTTTCAATAACATAATTCAGAAATTAAAAAATCTCCATTCATTTTTTTAGTTCTGGTCAAAGTACTAAATTAGGCGCAGAACTATTTTCAACCTTTATTGATCTAATCAGGGAAAAAATAATTGATTTAAAGTTACTTTACTCTCTTGAATTTGATATTAAGTTAGAATTCCCTTTATCATATACATTGTTCAGGGTATATGCAGTCTGAAAAAAAAGATAAAAAATACTGGCATCATAAATCCATAAATGAAACACGGTCTGTATTTGAAACTTCATTGAAAAATGGTCTTTCTGATGAGGAAGTCAAATTAAGATTGAAAAAATTCGGATCGAATGAAATAATCGAACAAAAGCAAAGAGGTGTTGGCAGGATTTTATGGGAACAATTCACGGCTACGATGGTGTTGATACTAATTATAGCCGCGGTTGTTTCCATGTTTCTCCAGCATTGGCTCGAGGCAATATCCATACTGGCTATCGTTGTGTTATTTGCTATTCTTGGTTTTGTTCAGGAATATAGGGCAGAAAAAGCGATGGCAGCGCTTAAAAAACTGGCCAAACCCCTGGTTCGTGTAATCCGGGGAGGTAATTTAACAGAAATATCTTCTTCAGAACTTGTCCCGGGAGATGTGGTTGTAGTAGAAAACGGGAATATAGTACCTGCTGATTGCCGTTTGACAGAATCCCATAATTTAAAGGTGCAGGAGGCAGCCCTTACTGGCGAATCGGAAGCTGTTCTGAAAATTAAAGAAACACTTTCTAGGGAGGATGCACCGTTGGGAGATCGTATAAATATGATCTACATGGGCACCATCATTACACAGGGAAGAGGTACGGCTATCGTTACCGAAACTGGTATGAATACCGAGTTGGGATCCATTGCGACAATGCTTCAGGATGTCAAATCCGAACAAACGCCATTGCAAAAACGATTGGATAATGTGGGTAAGATACTGGCAGTTGCCGGAGGCATAATTGCTTTTCTTATTGCCTTTTTTGGTGTATTATCGGGAGAGCCTATCGGGGATATGTTCCTGGTTGCAATAAGTGTAGCTGTTGCTATCGTACCTGAAGGATTACCTGCTGTAGTAACAGTTACCTTAGCCATAGGAGCGCGTCGAATGCTTTCGCGCAATGCACTTATCAGAAAACTTCCAGCAGTTGAAACATTAGGATCGGTTACGGATATCTGCTCAGATAAGACAGGAACTCTGACGCAAAATAAAATGACAGTAACAATAGTCGCTACTCCTGATGAAACACTCTCAATTGAGTCAGTAAATACAGTGGAAGAAGTAAATAATTTTAATAAAAAATACCCTTTTCTGCGACCAATATTGATTTCGGGTGCCATGTGTAATGATGCTAGTATCTCACATGATACGTCTGATGAAGAGGCAGAGGTAATTGGCGATCCAACTGAAACATCGATTGTACTTGCCGCAAAGAAATTTCAGTTTGACAAGAAAAATCTGGAAACTTTTCTTCCGAGGGTCAGTGAAATACCTTTCGATTCCGACCGCAAGAGAATGACAACCGTGCATGAATTAGACTCATCAATCAATAATGAGCAACTTGAGTTTCTTAGAAAAGGAATTAACAAAAATCCAAAACTGGTTTCCTTTACGAAAGGCTCTTTTGATGGATTATTGGAAATATCCAGTCATGTAATCATGGAGGGTAAAGTAAGCTTATTAACTAAAAATATCAGAGAGAAATTAATTGATAAAAACCAGGAATTTGCAGCAAATGGCATGCGAGTTCTTGGTATTGCTTTCAAAACATATGATGGTCAACCAGCTCCGGATGATATGGAAAAAGACCTGACCTTATTTGGAATGATAGGATTGATTGATCCCCCTAGAGAGGAGGTAAAACAAGCTGTATCAAAGTGTAAAATGGCAGGAATAAGACCAATCATGATTACAGGAGATCACCCGCTTACCGCTAATTATATTGCCAAGGAATTAGGAATATCGGATAATGATAACTATATCACAGGAATTGAGTTGGCAAATCTTACAGATAAAGAATTAAGGAAAAAGGTTGAGGAAATTTCCGTTTATGCCAGGGTCTCCCCGGAGCATAAACTCCGTATTGTAAGAGCCCTGCAACAACAGGATCGCGTCGCGGCTATGACCGGGGATGGAGTCAATGATGCCCCAGCATTGAAACAAGCAGATATCGGGGTTGCGATGGGGATAACAGGTACAGACGTGTCTAAAGAAGCATCTGATATGGTGTTACGAGACGACAATTTCGCCACCATAGTAGCTGCCGTAGAAGAAGGCAGAGTGATCTATGATAATATCAGGAAATTTGTAAAATTTTCAATCGCCGGGAACCTGGGGAAAGTACTCGTTATGGTCTTGGTACCCATCGCTACTATCCTATTTGCCGGATTGGACTTGAATCCTATTACTATTCCTCTACTTCCTTTACAACTATTGTGGTTGAATCTTCTCACCGATGGTCTACTGGGTGTAGGACTGGGGGTTGAACCTTCAGAAACATCTACTATGCAAAGGCCACCAATACCTCCTAAATCAAATATTTTCAGTGAAGGAGTAGGAGGGCAAATTCTAAGGACAGGAATTATTATTGGGATCATATCAGTTGTTATTGGGATTTCTGCCTGGGCATATAATGATGATCATTGGCAAACCATGATGTTTAGTGGTATTGCTTTTGCACAAATGTGGCAAGCATTGGCTACAAGGTCATTTAAAGACTCTATTTTTAAATCTGGCCTTCTATCAAATAAGGCTTTATTAATTTTAATTCTGCTTGTTTTTGCCATGCAAATGGGAGCCATTTACTTACCGTTTCTACAGGTATTTCTGACTACAGATGCTCTGTCACTGAATGAATTGCTAATCTGTATTGGGGTGAGCAGTATCGTATTAATTGAATCCGAAATCGAAAAAGTGATGTCCAGGGTGAAAATGATCAAATTTTAGTCAAAATATATGATGGTTAAACATCATTATTCCCAACCTTCCGGCCAAGTATCAGGATAACTTGGATCAAAAGTACTTGAATTTGGATACGCATCACAGGAAGGTTGAAAAGGATACTCCCTCAAATATATGGGCCTGACATTTGCATTAAAATTCATCAAACGGTATTTCATTCTTATGGCCGAAGCGCCAAAATAACCATGTACCTGCTCTTCAGTACCATCTGAATAATATAAATTCCCATTAATCTTTGAAGGTGGTGGATCAAATATACTTCCTACGTTATTCCCTTGTTCGTAAAGGGAATTCCAGAAATTATATGCCCTTTCAGTCAAAGATTGCTGGAATATATGTATAAGATAACGATCGTTGGCAAAATGTTCAATGAAGGTAATGGGTCGATCAAAAATATTGCCATTCAGATTGTTATCTGATAAGATATTTATTTGTGCTCTATCAAATTCCTTTTGAAAACATCCGATTGTAACCATCTCAGAAACCAGGAAATACGAATAATACCCTACCCACTTCCACCTGTAATAATTATTTTCTCCTGATGGATCAGCAGAGAGAATCCCTACCTGGTGCCCCTGTCGATTTGTGGGAGATAATGGTTTGAAAAAATAATAAATACTGTCCACATCCGGCACATCCAGTAAAACTTCTGGATAGGATTCTATTTCCAATCCATCCGCTGTACGTATTTTGATCATATAGCTTCTCCCTACCACTCCTTTTATCCCATATGGATCTGTTTGATAAATCCCTGGTGATGTTTCCTGTAAAAGCTCCGCTTCTCCAGCATCATCATATATCATGATCATAGCTCCCGTTACGGGAGGATTATTTCCATCACTCCTAACTGTGTAGGCGCCTGTGTAGCTCATTTTGATTTCATAAGGTCCAGGTTGATCAGTAATTAATCCATCCACCACAATCTCAGGTTCAGTTTTAATATATTCTACGCTAATGGGTTCTTCACAAGCCCCAACGATAAATAACATTCCCATCAATAAAACATATTTAAGAAACTTTCCAGATATATAATAGCGGTTCATTAGAATTTAAAATTGTATGTGATGGCTGGAAATGGTGCGCCTAGAACAGTTAATTTATATGATTGCGGGATAAAGCCTTTATCTGGTTTAAAATATACTGAATATGCATTTTTCCTGCTATACACATTGTAGATTGAAAATGTCCAACTCCCATCCCATTTTTTATTCTTTTTTAAGTTACCATCCAGTGTAAAAGAAATATCAAGCCGATGATAATCCGGGATTCGTGCCTGGTTCCTTTCACCAAAACTTGCCACAGTAAATCCATCTATCTTATATTTGGCCTCAGGATAAGTAGTCGGCCGTCCGGTCATGTATACAAAATTAGCCGACATAGACCATCGCCTGGTAAACCTGTAGTTTGTAGAGATAGAAATATCATGCGGACGATCAAAATTTGCTGGATAATATTTCCCATAATTAATTGTCTCTTCGTCATAACCGCTTTTAATCTTCTTTTCTGATCTTGAATAGGTATATCCCAACCATCCCGTAAGTCTTCCCATTTTTTTTCTCACAAGTAATTCAATACCATATGCCCGGCCACGGCCCTGTAACAGTTCTTCTTCAATATTTTCATTCAACAACAATTGAGCCCCATCTTTGTAATCTACGATATTAGATATATCCTTATAAAATGCCTCAATCGAAGTTTCAATCGTATTTTCAATAAAATTTCGAAAATATCCAACTGAGAATTGATCACTGTACTGTGGATGGATATACAGATTGCTAGGTTGCCATACATCAACTGGTGAAACAGCCATCGTATTTGATATCAAATGTATATATTGAAACATCCGGTTGTAAGATAATTTTATCGAACTATTCCTGGAAATTCCGATTTTAATGGCAAATCTTGGCTCAAATCCATCATATGACTTGATTACTTCGCCATCGGAGAAAGATTTTATATCTAGAAGTGTTGATGTTTTCCTTGGTTGTCCTTGTTCATATAAATTTACATCTGCAGGGCCTACTGCCTGGTAAAAGGAATATCTTATTCCGGCCATGATCGAAAGCTGCGCAGATAAATTCCATTCATCATCGATATAGATAGCGGATTCGTAAGCATGATCATCTTGCAGTTTTATTGGATTTAAGGATGAATTTGCGTCCGGAATTAAATTGCCTGAATTGAATTTATAGTTAATAAAACTGCCTCCAAAACCAATCTCATGACGATCCCATAAAAGCCACGTAAAATCCGCTTTTAAATTCCGATAACTGATCCCCGCATCCCATTGATAACCATAGGATTCAAAATTGCTATGAATTCCATACCTGAAATCACTGTATGCGCCTGTGAAATTCCCGACCAGTTTTTCTCCGAATAAATGATTCCATTGTAAGGATACATTATCCGTTCCCCAATAATAAGCTGTGTCAGAAGGAAACTTGAAATTATCATAACTTCTGTAGTAAGATAAATGAAATGTATTTTTATTATTTAACTGGTAATTAAATTTTATATTGGCGTCATAGAAATATGCCGAGCTGTTGCTGATATCCTGATCAGGTATCAATTTCAATAAATAGTCATTATAAGATATTCTTCCTCCTAAAGTAAGTGATACCTTTTTCGGTACCAGCGGTATATCAAATGTCAAGCGGCTAGAAATAAGGCCAATACCACCACGCCCGGAAAATTTTTCTGCAAGATTTTCCCGGGTTTGAATATCCAGCACAGAGGATAACCTTCCTCCAAATTTCGCTGGAATGCCCCCCTTATAAAGTGTAACGTCCTTAATAATATCCTGATTAAAGACTGAAAATAAACCAAAAAGATGTGATGTGTTAAAAACAGGTGTCTGGTCGATCATTACAAGATTCTGATCTACTGCTCCACCGCGTACATTAAATCCTGTGGCACCTTCCCCGACTGAGGATACTCCGGGCATCATTAGCAAAGATCTTACAACATCTACCTCGCCCATAAATGCTGGTAAACTTCGGATGGTTCTTATATCCAACCGGGTTTTGCCAGTCGCCACTTCACTGATATTCTGATCTAAAGCCTCATCGCTGATAATGATCTCACTCAGTGTAATGACCCTATCGGCAAGTTCAAAATTGATAGTGGTATCTTTTGAAAGGTTTACCCATAACATTTCCTCTTCCTGTCCTACCGAATTTGCGCGGATTTGATATTGCCCCACTGGAATCCTGAGTGAATAATACCCCTCGATATCCGTAATGGTTCCTGTATCCAGTACATCAATCTGAACTCTGGCCCCAATGAGTTCTTCTTCTGAGTTCAGCAATTTAACCTTCCCGGAGAGTGAAATTTCTCTGTTAAAATTACCCTCCTCATCATATTCCAAATAAACCGGACTATCTTCTTTCCAGATTAGAATATACTGCCAATCTGAATACGCGATTGGTTCAAACCCTACCTGGCGGATTAATCTAAAGACCTGATCCTGATTTTCCGCAGGTCTTAACTTTTCAACCTGAATTGAATCAAGCCATTCATCACGATAATAAAATCTTAGATTCCATTCCTTACCTGCATCTTCCAAATAATTTTGCATGCTGATTACCGTATCCTGCCCACTGGTTGATTTCTGTGAATGAACATGATTAATATTGAACCAAAACAGTATCAAAAGGAATAATACTCTTAACAATCTGAAAATATAATATGCGCATAATCTCTTTTTCACATTACGGCTGAATTGGTTTCTTAACGGATAAAACGTCCTGTTTGAAGAAAGGTATGCCATCTTTAGTTATCCCTTCAATGATTATTTCAAAATCGGAAACAAGATCATTAGTAGAGAATGTTATATCTTCTAGCCCGTCCACGTTTGTTTTACAATCCGGATTCCAAAATAACAATGGATTAAAATCCGGATAATTGCTTGAATTGATTCCCTCGGATTTATATTGAACAATTCTCTCTATGGGTTCATGGTATCCTTCAAGATCTATATAAAGTCCATAAGGAATGTGAATGGGCTCTTTGGTATAGAATGCAACAACCCCTCCAATACCAAGTGGTCCAAATGGCTCTAGTGTTGTTTTATCATACAATACTTCAATCTTATCTACATTCCGGTTATCCATGTTTAATATAAAATCATTATCCTTTACGATCCTGCCATTGACCAGGAATAAAGGATCGGGAAGCATATCTGCATTCTGATGATAAAAAATTCTGATCCGGGTCTGATCATTTTCATTGAATATCTTAACATTGGGTAATAATTCAATGATCACCTCCCGCATATCAGTCAATTGGATGTAATCATCAAGGTCATAGCTTCTATCCGGCTTTTCATAGATCCTGAACCTGGATAACTGATTTTCATCCAGGGTATCCTGATTCATTTTTCGAGGCTTATTATAAAATTTCTTGAATTGCATATCTATCTCACGTTTTTTTATGTATTGCCGAAATACCTCAGTCCGGGCGTAGTTACCCATAATGAATGGTGGGGAAAAAGATGGTTGTATTAATTCATTCTCAATTATAATACCTTCATGTTCTCCTGCATTGAGTACAAGCAGATTTTCCCGGTTTGTAAAATTCAATCGATTGAATTCAAATTTTCCATCTCTGTCGGTAAATAATAGTTTAAACCCGGGTTTTTGACCGGTTTGAGTCAATGATATGGCTCGAAATGATAATACTTCTTTACTTTCCGGATCAACATACCTCCCACGAAGCCTCAATTCATTTAGAGGTTTATATCGGGCCTGCCCGATCCTACTTTGATTGTATTGAGTCACCGATGAAGATGTATCTGTTTGGGTTGCTCTTTTTCCTATCTGATAGCGTATCTGGCTCCCCATTAGTGCTCTGTACTCTAAAATATTACGAGGTTTTAGAAGTTCTGAATCAAATTGGTCCCGAGCCCTGATCGCGATTGTAAAACGTGTATAAACAGGTTCTTCGTTTTGATCTGTTATTCTGATTTTTAGATTGACAGCTTCCCTGACTGCAGGATTCTTTTCCCCCTGAATAATTTCTACCATAATATTTCCCGAGAATTGTCTGTTTTCAGGATCAGGCTTCTTATTGTTATTCTTCGACTCGATTTGCCTTTTAATGTTTCTTTCAGAAAAAGTCAGTTTTTCATCTAAGATAAAAGGATTAGTGAGATCTAGCCGATTTATAATAATGACTGGTAAATAATGGATCAGGTTTTCGGTAAAACCTATCTGATATCTCGTATATGCACGAATCCAATAACATCCCGTTTTTAATGTATCAGGTAATAAATATGATCCTGCACTGCTTCCCTGTATCATTGAATGAAGATGTTGAAAAATTAAAGAGGCATCCGAATCAAGCAATTCCGTGATAAGAATCCGACTAGGCACATCAATACCGCCAGTTTTGTAATTGAATAAATGAGCAACATAATGCAGGGTATTACCTGAAAGATAATATGGCTGACTGGTTATGATATAGGTCTGTTCAGGATTATCCTCATTAGATGCGGAAAATAAGAATCCACCAGTAGAAAAAGAAAGTGTCAGGAGTAATATATATCCTTTACTGATCTTTAAACAATTGTCAAACCACACGATTTAAAATATAATTAATAAAACACTTTCTCTATCAAGAGGATACACAAAAAAAATTATACTTAAAAATACAATTTAAGATTCCGACCAGATCTGAAATTTATCTTTTCCAGGATTCTAATGTAAAGATGGTTATTTTTCCTGAGCAAATATATTTGTTGAAAATAAAAAGGCAAAAGTTATAGCAACCAGGATGCCCAGGAGGCCATAAGTCAATGTCTCTGAACCTGTGAATGCTACTAAAAGAAGCAGAACGCTACCCAGAAACAGTATCACAAAAAATCCTATGAATATTTTTAACGTTTTTGGCATATTTTTAATATTTAGAAGTCACGCTAAATCGATGAAAGGTAATAAATAATCGGGATATGATCAATCACGGAAGTTTATTTACTACCGAACAGCAATTAGAATTTGAACTAAAATGATTATTTCCTAATATCCAGATCACTCCCAATTAATACAAATAGTGTATATTATGGTAGTGAAAAAAAATATGAGCGGTTATCCGGTTAACCGATTAATTGTTTGATCAGGGGAAAAATAAAAATCATTTATTGTAAGCATGATGAGGTTATTGATTAAACGAATTATTAAGTCACTATCTTTTATGTTTCGTATTATGACAAAATAATGTTAGCTGTTTTTTTTGGAATAGTTCTACCATTTTTAAAAAAACCAATATGTTGAGGGTTAAATTATATTGGTTATAAGTTATACAGTTATGACTATGATTGAAAAAAGTGTTACATATCGTAAATATTGGAAACCATCATGTTTTCAACGCAAAACTTCTTCCCTTTTCTCTTAGCTGTGTAATCTTATTATTAACAATTTTTATGGAATTCTCAATTTCTTCGATTGTGGTAAATCTGCCAAAACTAAACCTCAATGAAGAGTCAGCTTTATATTCATCATTAAACATGGCTATTAATACGTGTGAGGATCTTTGGTCTGCGGATGTACAGGCTGATCCGGTTGATACTGCCAGCTTGTCCTGTACCAAATGCGTAAATTCTTTGCTTTCGATACCTTTAAAATAAATATTGGAAATGGTCGGTAATCTGGGTGCATAAATACCATTTATACTGACGTTATCCATTTTCATAATTTCAGATTCCAATAAATCCCGAAGTTTTTTAATCTTCGATAATTCTTCAGCCATCTTTTCATGGCAGATTTTACATGCCATACCTAAACCAACAATACCCGGGACATTCATAGTTCCGGATCGTAATCCATACTGATGCCCCCCACCGTGAATAATTGGATTTACTTTTATTTTTGGAAATTTTTCTTTTACATAAAGTGCTCCAATTCCTTTTGGTCCATAAATTTTATGAGCTGAAAAAGTCATCAGATCAATATTTATTGAAGAAACATCAATAGGTATTTTCCCAAAAGCCTGCGTTGCATCGGTTAAAAAATATGCACCAGTTTTATGAGCGATCTGGACAATATCCCTGATCGGTTGTATTACTCCTGTTTCATTATTAACATACATTACAGATATTAAAATGGTCTTATCTGTAATCGAATCTTCAAGTTGTTTAAGATCGATCAATCCATTTTCGTCAACAGAAAGATATGTAACCTTTGCACCGCTGTATTCTAAATATTTACAGGTATCCAGAACAGCTTTGTGTTCTGTCTTTACTGTGATTATATGATCTCCCTTATCGCGATTAGCTTCAAAAATTCCTTTAATTGCAATATTGATCGATTCTGTGGTACCTGAAGTAAATATTATATCGTCAGGATTTGCATTGATTAATTTTGAGATTTCACTTTTAACATTTTCTATTACCTCCTGGGACTCTTTTCCATAATTGTGTGTAGTACTTGCGGCATTCCCAAATTTTTCTGTAAACCATGGCAACATTTCATCCATCACCCTGGGATCAACAGGTGTTGTAGCTGCATAATCCAGGTAAATCGGTTTTTGCATTATTAACACCAATTGGATATCATTAATTGAATATCAATTAATGACATAGTGAAGTTATCAAAATAAATTATAATGCTAAAGGAACATTTAATCAATCTCTTCTTACCGAATGGATAATATTCCCCATTTTATCTCTGAAATTTACCTCCAGTAATATAGCGCCTGGTAAACTATGCCTATCCTCAGAAAAGCAAGGATCATAAGCTCTGAAAGCCATATCAACCATGTTTAATAACCCGTCAGTAACCTCAGTACCCATTTTTTATTAATCCGGGCTGCTTTTTTAATGATATCTCTATTATCAGTCAATAAGCTCATTTATCCGCTTGCAAACTTCCGGTATTGCATCAATTAATTTCTTTGAAATATCAGTAGAAACTTCTGCTAGAATATTTTCTACCTGACAAGCAATAATTATTACATCAACTTTACAAAGATCTTTTAATTCTTTTAATAGATTAGAAGTTGGAAGTTGATGCATTGAAAAATCATCAATCTTCTTTTCAGGAATCTCATCTATTGGTAGTTCAAATATTTCACCGGGTGTTTTTCCAGCATCTATAGCATCAATAATGATAATTTTTTCTGGTTTTTTTTCAGAGAGTGCAATATCAAATAATATATTTCTTATACTAGTACCCGCATTTATTACCCCAACATTTTCCGGGAGTTGATAATTTTTCAGGAGTTCTTCTGCGACACGAGGGCCAAACCCATCATCACTAAAAAGAATATTGCCACATCCAAAAATAAGAACATTTTTGTTAGGAATATCTGGAATACCTGTATTAAAATTTTGTTGATTCATTTATGTCACAGGAAGAATAATAGTAAATTTTGTTCCTTCATTAACTTTGCTTTCAACTTGAATATTACCACCATATGTTTCGATAATTTTTTTTGCAATTGCAAGACCAAGCCCTGTTCCTTCTTTTTCAATTTTTCTGGCATTTTCTGATCTGTAAAATTCATCAAATACATGATGAATATCCTCCTGGGCTATTCCAATCCCTGTATCTTTTATTTCAACTACTATTTTTTTGCGATCACTGTTGGCAATAACTTCAATCTTACCCTTAGACGGTGTATATTTTATTGCATTATCAAGAATGTTTATTAGCACATCATCAATATCTTCAGGATGCGCTTTAATTTGTGGTAAACTTTCCTTAATCATTAAACTTAATACAACTTTTTTACCTTCAGCTTTTTCATTCATCAAAGCAATAGTTTTATCAAGCATTTTGTTTAGATCTATACTTTCTCTTTGATTGTGCTTTTTTAGTTCTTCAGTCGTTGCCAGATCAAGCAGATCATTTACAAGAGGAATAATTGTTTTTGTCCTGTTTTCAGCTCTTTTTATCATATCCATATGGATGTTTTTTGGACCATATCCTTCAGTTACTACTTTAAGACAACTTTGAATTGCAGAAATTGGAGCGCGTAATTGGTGTGCTACTTTGCGAATAAATTCTGACTTTTCTTCATTAGTTTGAATAAGTTTCCTGTTTATTGTTTGCAGATCGGAAGTAAATTTTGCAATGATTAAAGAAATTAGAATTGCTGTAGCGAGAAGGAATAAATATAGTATTTTTTTATTCCTATAAATTGTATCATCTATTTCTTTTAATGACATTACAACATCCAAAACTCCAAGAATCTTTTGTGACTGTGGATGGCATTTAAAACATTGATTTTCGTTGTAAATTGGATGCATTACTCCGATGAGTCGTTCGTCATCTTTTGTTTTATAAATTCTTGTAGGATCTTCCTGAATTAATAATTCCGTGTTTTCTAAGTGACAAGAGTTACAGCCTTCAGCATTTCTTTCGACATAAGTACCTACATTTGAGTTTTCAGAAGAGACAATAATTTTCCCTGTCTTATTAAAAATTCTGATTTCCACTATCTGATCCTGTAAACCAATAGTTTCAACAATCTGCTTTACGTCTTCCTTTCTGTTTTGAAGCATTTGATATCTGAGACTTCTACTGATTGTCTCAACGTATTGTATGGTATTATTTTTAACAATTCCTACTCCGAACTCTGCCTCAAAATGAATAATAGTATATCCGATGATTAATATAATTATTGAGATAATACCTACTATTATATAAATAGCTGTTTTTTTAGTCACATACTTTATTATGTCATTAACAATTTCTCAACTTTTTCAAGTAGGATTTCTGGTAGAGGTGGTTTTTCAAGGAACTCATTTACCGGAAGGAATTTGCTATGCTTTGGTTCGTCAGGAAAGAAAAAACCCGTTTGTTCCCGCATACCAGTAAGCATTAGAATTGGCAACTTCTGGAACTTTGGATTTTTTCTTACCTGTCTTGAAATAATAATACCTGCCGCTTTATTCTCCATCATAATATCCAAAATAAGCAAATCGGGATTCTCGTTTTCTAATAAGAGCAAACCCTCATTCGTATTATCCGCCGAAATAACTTCATAGTTTCTGCTTTCGAGAATAACTTTAGTTGCTTCAGTAAAGTCGTTATCATCGTCAATAATAAGAATCTTGGCCATATTAAAAATTCTGCAGAATATCTATAACTTCACCTTTATGATTTAAAATATCAATTTTTACAGCATATCTGCCATCCAAGTTATGGGTTGCACAGGAAAGACATGGATCATAAGCCCTATAGCACATTTCAATTTTGTTTATCAATCCCTGGTCATATGTCCCGTCCTTTATCAGGTCAACTGCTGCTCTTTTAACAGACATATTTATTGGGGCATTGTTATGTGTTGTGCCAACAATTAAATTTACATTTGTTACTAATCCCTCTGCATCCGTTTCATAATCATGTATTAAAGTTCCTCTTGGCGCTTCTACAACACCGATTCCTCTTGCTGCTCTGGGTTCTACAGGTATTCTTATGTCTTTTGAAGTGATTTCCGGATCTTTTAACAACTGAACCGCATATTCTGCATTGTAAAGTAGTTCGATAAGTCGTGCCCAGTGATAAAGAAGTGTCAACTGAACTGGTCTTCCAAATTTCTCTCTGTATTCTGTCAATTCTTTCTGTGCAAGTGGGGTTTTGATTTTATCACAGACATTTAATCTTGCAAGTGTATTTGTTCTGTAAACTCCAACCGGGTTATCCAGATCCATAGAGAGTGATCCTACTTTTTTCATATATGGAAATTTCATATATGTCCAGGGTTCAATATGTTCTCCTATATAATCAGTATAATTCTCAGGAGTGAAATCCTCATATTTCCCATCAGCGTCCATCATTCTCAATTTACCATCATACAGGTCAAGTGTCCCATCTTCCGTTACCGTACCCAGGAATCCTGTTTTTATTACACCAAGTGATGCAACTGTATCAAGATAATCCGGGAAAATAGAATTTTTTGCAAAATCTATGGAGAATTTTGCAAATTCCAAAACCTCTTCTGCAATAGGTAATGCAGTGTCCCTTTCTTTTTCAGTCAATGGTTTACTGAAACCACCCGGAACAGCAGTTACAGGATGTATTGCCTTTCCTGACACAATTTCAAGTAATTCTGCACCTAGCCATCTTGAACGGACAACTTTCTTTGCAATATCCGGGACTTTTTCTGCTATCCCTATAACATTCCTAACAGAAGGGTCAGCATCGGGGCCCATTACAAAATCTGCCCCTGCCAGGAAATAAAAATGCAATATATGCTCTTCACAATAGGCAATACTATTGCATAGTTCTCTAAGTTTTCTGCCAGCAGAAGGTATTTGAACCCCAAATACTGCATCATTAGCTTTTGCGGATGCCAGATGATGTGACCAGGGGCATACACCGCAGATACTAGTTACAATCCTTGGCAATTCCTCAACAGGTTTTCCAATACAGAATTTTTCAAATCCCCGTAAATCAAGTTGCTGGAATTTTACATCATCAACATTTCCTTCATCATTAAGTAATATTGTGATTTTCGCATGACCTTCTAATCTTGTTGCCGGATGTATTACTATTTTTTTCATAGTTTTATCCTCCATTTATTAAATTTTCTTTGGTATTGGTCTTAATCTTCCCTGTGCGCCAACATATCTATTGAATGTTGCTGCCCTATCAGGGATCTCCCTTGCATTAAGTCCGATTGAAGAGATTGCTCCCATCATATCAACCATTGGATTTGCTCCTTTTCTTATAGGACCAAAACAGCCTCTGCAGGGCATTAATCCCTTAATACATCTCGGAACATGAGGCTCTTCTTCACCGTGTGTCATGTAGCAACCTGTTTTTGTGACAGGACCCAAACACAAAAACCCTTTTTCCATAAAGCATCTCGAACCAACCAATTCTTCTTTTTCTAAATCAAGCATACTTTCAAGAGGTCTTTTTAACGACACAATTGCTTTCTTTTCACGTGTTACAGGACAGTCGTCACACACGCTTCTTTCAGGCAATTCAAATGGTTTACCTTCAAGAAGTGAAGTCAGAGCCTGTGCAATAAGCTGTGGTGCTGTAGGACATCCAGGTATATAAACATCAACCTTCACTACTTCGTCAATAGCATATACTTTGTCAAGTAATGGTGGGATATCCTGATTTGGTATGCCGTCACTGTCTGTTGAGACAGAATCTCTGTATACTTTGTCATACAGTTCCTGTAATTGAAACTGATTTGCCAATGCAGGAATTCCACCAAAGCAGGCACAACTTCCCAGGGCAATCAATGTTTTACACTTATCTCTCATCTCAGTGGTAATTTCTTTATGCTCTTCATTTCTTATACCACCTGAGATTATTCCGACATCTGCCTCAGGAATTTCCAGTTTATCCTTTTCTCCTGTTTGTCCAAAATATTTATGGTCTGTCAAAACAGGAATGTGGACAAATTCCAATTGAGGTAAAAGGTCAAGCAGTGGCTCACCAATGTCAAGTATTGTTACCTCACATCCGCCACAATTTGCTAACCATTCCTCTGCAATTTTTACGCTCATAATTTTTCCTCCTTATTTTAAATTAATATTAAATGAGTTTATTGCTGTTTTTCTATTTCAACTTCAGCAACTACTTTTCGTGTAAACAGAAAATATTCCTCTTCTTCTTGAACCATGATGGTTTCAAAATTATTTTTTTCATATTCTACCTTAATGGTATTTGCTTCGGACTCACTCATGTATGTTCTGCCATCCCACATAAACTTTTTTTCATCAAGAATTTTTACCTTTTCCATATCTCCGCTTTATAAACAATCTTTTGGTGCAAATAATTCATTTTAACATTTGGGCAATTTTCTAAATTTTCTAAAGTAGTTTTCATATTGATCTGTGTCACTTTCGTAATGGTGGCTAAACCTTGTATGGGCTCGGTCCCAGACTTTTAATTTCTTCTGTAAATTGATTCATTACATGTGCAAATCTTGGCCCTTCTGATGCGGAAACCCATTCAATTTTGAACCTTTCCTCCTCTATGCCAAAATCCTGTAGCATCAGATTTATTGCTTCTGCCCTGCTTTCTGCTTTTAAATTTCCTTCGAGGTAATGACAATCTCCTATATGACAACCACAAATAATAACACCATCGGCGCCTTTTGTCAAAGCATCAATTACCAAGTTCGGATGAACCATGCCAGAACACATAACTCGGATTATACGAACGTTGGTCGGATATTGTAACCTTGAAATACCTGCAAGGTCGGCACCGGCATAAGAACACCAGTTACAACAAAATGATAAAATGATCGGGTTAAAATTATTATCTGTCATAGATTATCCTCCTATTCTACAGTTTGTAAGGCTGCATCAATTTGTGCAGCAATTTGTTCCAATTTGAAATTTTTCACATAGATACCTTGCTTGGGGCAAGTCGCCATACAGGTCCCACACCCTTTGCACTTTAATTCATCTACTTCAACTGTTTTCTTGATCGAACCTTCACTCATATATTCAAGTAAGGTCAAGGCTTTGTATGGACATGGATCAATACAGTAAGCACACCCGTCACAATTTTCATCAACGACATTAGATATCACTGCCGCAAGTTCAATTTCTTCCTTGGAAATTATTGTACTTGCCCTTGAAGAAGCAGCTAAAGCCTGTGCAATGCTTTCATCAACTGTTTTCGGAAAGTGAGCAAGACCGCAGAGAAAAACGCCATCCGTTGCAAAGTCAACAGGACGAAGTTTCATATGAGCTTCCAAAAAGAATCCATCACTTGTTAATGGTACTTTGAGTTGCTGGGCAAGGTCCTTGGCATCGTCTCTGGCAATAATCCCGGTTGACAGGACTAAAAGATCTGTTTTAATATTTACTTTGGCATCAAGAACAGGATTATAAACAGATACTTTTAATTGTCCGTTCACTTTTTCTACATCAGGTTTATTGTCAGCTTTATATTCAATAAACCGAATATCTTTTTCTCTTGCCTTGGTATAATATCCTTCATTGAATCCATATGTACGTATATCACGGTAGAGGATAAATACATGAGCGTCAGGATTTTTTTCTTTTATTAATAAGGCATTTTTAACTGCCTGCTGACAGCAAATCCGGCTGCAGTAGGGTCGATTTTCATCTCGTGAACCTACACATTGGATCATAACCACTGTTTGTGGTTTATGGTTTGTAGTCTGAAGGAATCCATTGGCGAGTTTTTCTTCTAATTCTGTCTGTGTTATTACATTTTGTTCCTGCCCATACAAATATTCAGTCGGATTATATTTATCTGCACCAGTGGCCACAATAACAACACCATGATCAACTGTGTGAACCTGATCATCGGACTTAAATTCTGTTGAGAAATTACCTACCGAACCATTAATCTTATTTATTTGCGAATTTGTATAAATATGAATTTTAGGGTGTTGCTTAACCTTATCAATCAATGACTCCAATTTATTTTGTGGGTCATCACCATTTAACAGGAATATTACTTTTCTTAAATTGCCACCCAGAGTATCACTTTTTTCAAGCAGATAAACTTCAAAAGATTGTTCTGCTAGATTATATGCAGATGTCATACCGGATACGCCGCCACCAACTACAAGCGCATTTCTGCTGATTTTTATTTTTCTGTTGTAAAGCGGTTCAATTAAACGTGCTTTTGCCGCTGCTATTCTGACAAGATCTTTTGATTTTTGCAGGGCGAGAGCGGGTTCATGCATATGAACCCATGTACACTGGTCCCTGATATTAGCCATCTCAAAGAGGTATGGATTAAGTCCTGCTTCCCTGATGATGCTCTGGAACAAAGGTTCATGTGTTCTTGGTGTGCAGGAAGCGACAATAACACGATTAAGGTCATGTTCTTTAATTGCCTGCTTTATTTTCTCTCCTGATTCAGAAGAACAGGTGTAAAGATTGTCTTCTGCATAAACCACATCAGGCAGGGTACGGGCATACTCCACAACACTGGGAACATTTATCACACCTCCTATATTTTTTCCACAATGGCATACAAATATTCCAACTCTTGGCTCTGCACCTGTAACATCTATTTCTGGTGGATATTCTTTTTCTGTCACCAATTTTCCTTTTTCAGCAGAAAGGAGCGAAAGTGACCTTGCGGCAGCAGCGCTACCTTGCATTACACTTTCAGGAATATCTTTTGGTCCGGTAATTGGAGAATCAACAGGTGTAAATGAACAGGTTTCACAGAAATCATAATGATTTAAATCAAGGCTGAACTCTTTGGCAAGTTTCTTAGCCTGGAGAGGTGCAGTCAATCCAGTTGACAGGACAACCATATCATATTCTCCGGACAATTTTCTGTCATCTCCGGTCAGATAATCAACAATGAGATTATTTGTTTCTGGTATTTCTTTAATAGAAAGGGGGCGGCATCGTATATAATTAACACCGAGGTTCTGTGCTCTAACATAGTATTCCTCAAAACCTTTGCTGAATGCACGTATGTCCATATAGAATATATCGCATTGAAGTTGCTCTCCTTCATGCTCTTTGGCAATGATGGCCTCTTTTGTAGTATACATACAGCAGACAGCAGAACAATAGTCTCTTTCATGGTCGCGAGAACCAACACATTGGATCCAGGCTATTTTCTCCGGACCGTTTTTATCCGAAGGTCTTAAAATCTTTCCCTGAAATGGGCCCGAGGCTGAAAGGATTCTTTCAAACTCAAGTGCTGTTATAACATTTTTGAATGTTCCATAACCCAGATCAGG
>WOR8_10000408_pt1 | contig 105239 bp, 99 predicted proteins | sample DeeMarSeWOR38_10_FD_19890 | JGI IMG/M metagenome (IMG submission 19890)
ACTGGCGCAAATGCCTGAAATGTCGCCATAGTAAATCATAACCAGCGGTAGAAAAAATGATTTCATTTATCGGACGCAGCATCGTCCAGAAAATTATAACGCTGTTTTTTGTTTCGATCGTATCTTTTTTAATCATCCATCTGGCCCCCGGTGAGCCCAGCCAGGTGGATCCCATGAATCCCAAATTCACGCGGGAAATGGTCGAAAGATTCCGCCAGGAATTTCATCTGGATGAACCGCTTTACATTCAGTATCTTTATTTTTACCGCGACCTGTTCACCGGGAAAACCATTTCCTGGAAGGATAACCAGCCGGTGCTAAAAAAGATATGGGAACGATTTCTCAACAGCCTGCCGCTGTTTATTGTGGGCACCATCCTCACCTGGACCATTTCTTTTCCGGTCGGAATCCGCTCCGCGCTTTTCAGAGGGGGATATTATGACCGCAGCTCGACATTTTTTGCATATTTATTAATCTCAATTCCGGGCTTCTTTTTTGCCTATATTCTGATTATTTTTGTTGTGACGCAATTTCAGGTGCCGGTTATCGGGATGGAAACATTTGGTATCGGTGACACTTCCTGGACGAACAGAGCCATGGACAGGATCTGGCATCTCTTGCTGCCTTCCCTTTTGGGTGCGACCGGCGGCATTGCCGTTCTTTCCCGCTATGTTCGCAGCCAGATGCTCGAGGTTGAAGGTCAGGATTACGTCCGCACGGCCAAGGCCAAGGGGCTTGCACCCGATCAGGTTCATTATAAGCATGCCTTGCGCAATGCCCTGCTGCCGTTTGTAACCATGTTTGGGCTGATTCTGCCAGGTCTGATCGGCGGATCAGTTATAATCGAATCAATATTCGCGTGGCCGGGCATGGGTAGAATGGCCTATGAAGCCATTCTCGCCCGAGATTACCCGGTCATTTTAACGATTAACTTTGTTTCAGCGATGCTCGTACTGGTTGGCACCTTTATTTCGGATCTTCTCTATATGGTGGTAGACCCCAGAATACGATTGTAATGGATGTAAACCCACAAACAGGCACACAGGATTATCAGCTGGATGAACCGCTGGCGCCCAAACGGACCCGCCTGGAAGAGTTCTGGCGTCTTTTCAAGCGCAACAAAATGGCGATCGCGGGAATGGTTTTTTTCATTGTTTTTTTCTTCCTGGCAATCGCCGGCTTGGGATTAACGCACGGCAATAATCCTGTTCTGGATCCGGCATTGGTGCGTTTGCAGGACAAGTTGCGCCCGCCGCTGGCCAGACCCAATCTTGAGATGCTGCAGCCCAATGAAATCCCCGAACTCGGCGTCTATATCCTGGGAACCGATGATCTGGGGCGTGATGTCTTTGCCAGAATGCTTCAGGGCTCCTGGGTATCTTTGACTGTCGGTTTTGTGGCTGTCGGTATCGCCATTATTATTGGGATATTTCTTGGCGGAATAGCAGGATATTACGGGCAACGCCATGTTCGGATCAATCAGCTGGCGGCCGCCGGATTTTTAACGGCGGGCGCTATTCTGCTGATCACCGATCTGATTTGGGCGGGAGTTTTATTTTTACTTTGCGGTTTGGCCTGCATTCTAATCTCGATTTTGACTAAAAAATCAGCCAACGCCAAAAGCAAGCCCGCCTGGGCCCGCTTCTGGTATTTGAATACCATTTCCATAGACACCGTTATCATGCGCTTTGTTGATATCATGCTGTGTTTTCCCAGCTTTTTTCTGATTCTTACGGTCGTAGCGTTGCTGCCTGCCAGCATTTACAACATCATGATTGTTATTGGATTGACGAGCTGGATGGGAACCACCCGCTTTGTACGCGCCGAATTTCTTTCATTGCGCGAACAGGATTTTGTCGCCGCCGCCCGGGCACTGGGCCTGGAAGATTTTCGAATTATCTTCCGCCATATAATGCCCAATGCGGTTGCGCCGGTGCTGGTTTCCGCAACCATTGGTATCGCCACCGCGATTTTGACTGAAGCGGGCCTGAGCTTTCTCGGATTCGGCGTACCGCCTCCGCACGCCACCTGGGGGAATATTTTATCAGGCGGCAAAGGGTTTATTTTCGACGCACCCTGGCTGACCTTCGTGCCCGGGATTGCCATATTGATCGTGGTGCTGTCATTTAACCTGTTCGGAGAAGGACTACGGGATGTCCTGAATCCAAAATTACGGGAGCGAAATTAGTGGCGCCTTAAATAAAATTAGATTGCTAAATGCCACAAGTCCGTTATCAGTCGTCCGTTGTCCGTTGTTGATAAACCGCAGCTTAAAATCTGCTACGGACCACTAACAACGAACAACGGACACTTGTTAAAGCCAATTGGAAGATGAACATATAAAATGCCGGACAAAAACGACATACTGCTTTCAGTAGAGGATCTGAAAGTTTACTTTCGCAGCGAGGATGAAGTTGCGCGTGCCGTTGACGGAATCAGTTTTAATGTCCGTCGGGAAGAAACTGTCTGTATCGTGGGAGAGTCCGGTTGCGGCAAAACGGTCTCCGCCCTCAGCGTAATGGGCCTGGTTCCCATCCCGCCCGGTGAAATTGTAAACGGCAGGATTTTATTTCGCGGTCAAAATCTGCTCGATTTCAATGATACCGAAATGCAGGCAATCCGGGGTAATCAAATCGGTATGATCTTCCAGGAACCCCTGACCTCTCTAAATCCGGTTTTTACCATCGGTGACCAGATCGGCGAGGCCATCAGCACACACGAAGACATTCCCGAAAGCGAGGTCACCCGTCGCAGCGTGCAGTCATTAAAAGACGTCGGCATCGCGTCTGCGGCAGATCGCCTGGGTGATTACCCTCATCAGCTCAGCGGCGGGCAGCGTCAACGTGTCATGATAGCCATGTCCCTGGCCTGCAGCCCGGAGCTGATCATCGCCGATGAGCCCACCACGGCCCTGGATGTCACCGTGCAGGCCCAGATTTTGCGCCTGCTGGATTCGATTCAAAAATTACGCGCCATGTCGGTCTTGTATATCACTCATGACCTTGGGGTGGTCTCAAAAGTCGCCGATCGCGTATGCGTTATGTATGCCGGTATCATCGCCGAACAGGGAAACCGGCAGGATATTTTCAAAAATCCAAAACATCCTTATACCCAGGCGCTTCTGGCGTCGCTGCCCAATCGCGAAAAAAGAGGACAACGGCTTTACAGCATCCCGGGCACGGTGCCAAATCCGGCCTATAAACCCGGCGGCTGCCCATTTCATCCGCGCTGCCAGCACGCTATTCAAACCTGCCGGGAGCAATATCCGGAAATGTGCGCGTATGGCGATGGACACCAGGCCCGCTGCCCGGTTCTGTACGATGGCGGTAAAAAACACTGGAATGAATAATGGCCTAAAATGGCGCCATTTAGATTTTGTCGCCAAGGCGCCATCAATGGCAGGAACTAATTGGAAACTGGTCTAGTTATATTATGAGCGAAGTTAGTTCGAACAGCGCCACCATCCTTGAGGTAGAAAACCTGAAAAAATACTTTCCCATTCGGAGGGGATTTCTTCAGCGCGTTGCCAGCTGGGTCCGGGCTGTAGAAAACGTATCCTTTGCGATCAAAGGCGGCAGGACGCTGGGGCTGGTGGGCGAAAGTGGCTGCGGCAAGACCACCGTTGCCCGATTGATTTTAAAACTGCTGGAGGCCGATGCAGGTAAAATTATTTTTGCCGGGCAGGATATTACCGATCTTACTGAAGCCGAAATGAAGCCCTTGCGCAAGGAAATACAGATTATCTTTCAGGACCCTTACGGCTCTTTAAATCCACGCATGACCATCGGGCAGTCCATTGCCGAGGGGCTTAAGATTGCCGATATAGATAACCGCTCGGAAACCCAGCAGCGTCTCGAAGAACTTTTAAAGATGGTCGGCATGTCGCCGGCTGCCATCGATCGTTTCCCCCATGAATTCAGCGGCGGTCAGCGCCAGAGAATCGGCATCGCCCGGGCCTTGAGCGTCGAGCCCACATTGATCATTTGTGATGAGCCCATCTCGGCTTTGGATGTCTCGATCCAGGCCCAGATTATCAACCTTTTAAAAGATCTTCAGGACCAGCTGAGCCTCAGTTACCTTTTTATCTCCCATGACCTGAATGTTGTAGGTTATCTTTGCGATATGGTGGCAGTGATGTACAAAGGCCATATCATGGAATATGCACCCGCAGATGAACTTTTCGACCATCCGGTGCACCCCTATACGCACCTGCTGCTTTCGGCCATTCCGGACACCGAACGCGATGATATGACTGAAGCAAATTCGATGGCAGACGAGCCGGCCGAGACCTTAAATCCACCGGCCGGGTGCAGCTTTCAGGATCGTTGTCCCTTAAACGAAGACCGCTGCAAACAATCCGAAATTGATTTTGAGAAAATCGGCGCAGACCATCTGGTACGCTGCTGGAAAACGGCTCAAAACGGCTCCTATCAATTTTCCCCTTGATTCCTCCCAAATAATTTTTAACTTAAATCTGCAAAACGCCATGGTAATAGAATCGAATCAGGAAAGGAAACCGACACGTGTATAACACCGATGCCAACACACCTCAGTCCGAAATAGATCAAAGAATTGCAGCATTGAGAAAACAGCTTGGAGAAAACAATATTGGCGCTGCCCTGCTGGTTCAGCGGGCGGATCTGTTTTATTTTACCGGCAGCGTTCAAGAAGCCCATCTTTACGTACCGGTAGATGAAGAGCCGACCGAATCCTCCCTGAGTCGCATCGTTCCTTTAGCCTCACCCAAGGCGGTTCCGGACATACTGGATCAGTATGGGTATAACGTTTCGCCCGTCATCGGAATGGAGCTGGATGTTCTGCCCGTCAATTTATATTTTAGCTACCAGAAGATATTTGAAGGCAAGAAACTGGTTGATATCTCCCATTTGATTCGGCTCGTAAGAGCCGTTAAATCTACCTATGAAATTGATATGATGCGCCGGGCCGCTAAAGGATCCGATCAGGTGGCTGCCTGTGTCCCGGAACTTCTGCGCGAAGGCATCACCGAACTCGAACTGGCCGGAAAGATTGAGGCCGAAGCCCGCAAACGGGGCCACCAGGGGGTTGTGCGCATGCGTTACTGGGGCGGTGAAATGTTTTACGGGCACCTGATGGCCGGATCATCGAGCGCCGTGCCCAGTTTCCCGCGCTCGCCTACCGGCGGCAGGGGTGCCAGCCCGGCGGTCGCCCAGGGTCCGGGTTTCAGACCCATTCAGCGTCATGAGCCGGTACTGTTAGACTATGTGTTTGCGCTAAACGGCTATTATTCGGACCATACGCGCATTTTTTCGATCGGCGCGCCCGCCGATGAGCTGATGGCGGCCCACAGCGCCATGCTGGATGTTCAGGCCCTGATAAAAAAGGAAGCCAAACCGGGCGTTAAATCCGGCGATATTTATGAGCTGGCCGTTGAACATGCCCGCTCCCTGGGATACGAAAAATATTTTTTGGGGGTGGGCGAGGGGCGCATCCGCTTTGTCGGGCATGGCATCGGTACCGAACTGGATGAGTACCCTTTTCTGGCATCCGGTCAAACGCTCGAACTTAAAGAGAATATGACCGTGGCGCTGGAACCCAAATTGATTTTTCCGGACAAGGGCGTCGTCGGCATTGAAAATACCCATCGGGTTACCGAGAATGGACTGGAGCAGTTTGGCCAATATGAGGATAATATTATAATAATATAATTTATCGATTTGAAAAAGCGCCCAATCAATGTCTGATGCCTTTTATGATATCAATTTCGAAGCACTAAATCCGAAATTCGAAACAAATCCGAATTTTCGAATTTTCAAAACTGGAAACCGTTTAGAACATTTGGATTTATAATTTTGAATTTGTTTCGGATTTCGATATTCGGATTTCGAATTTAAAGCACCTTCCACTATATAAACCGGAATGGCGCAATAAAAATCACGTTACATGACCGGTAAATGCAAGGACCTCAGTGCGTCCTCACTGCCGCGCCAGGATCTCCTCCAGATCCTGCATTTTTTTTAACTGCTTTTGATACAAGGAATGGGCCGTCTCAAGCGAAACCTTCTTGAAACGGATGGTGTCGCCGGGAGTGGCCTGGGCAACCTTGGGAAGATCCACGGAGATAACGGTAACAATCTTGGTATACCCGCCCACGGTTTGTTCGACCAGCAATATGATGGGTTGTTCGTCGGCCGGGATTTGAACCCCCCCGGGCATGGTGGGTTCCGAAATGATACTTTTAGGCGCGCCTTTGCGAAGTTCAACCTTGGGGCCTTGAAGCCGGTAGCCCATACGGTCGGCTTTGGTGCTGACCATAAAATCCGATTGAAAGATGATGTCCAGGCCTTCTCTGAAAAAGTCATCCTGGGGCCCGGGGATCGCGCGGATGGCAATTTCTGCAGGATAGTCGGGTATCATATCCGATGGGATTTCCCGCGCCCTGGCGGGATGTTCGGCTTCACCGCATTTTATCACATCCCCTGCTTTCAAGACGCGCCCGTGGTAGCCGCCGATTTTTCCGCCGACATAGGTTGAGCGGCTTCCCATCACTTCGGGTACATCGATTCCGCCGCTGAGGGCCAGATAGGCACGGCAGCCCGCTTTCACCTGCTGAACATCCAGAATATCTCCCGGTTTGACCCGAAAAGACTTCCAGCCTTCGACCGGCTGATCATTCAAGGTTATTCCAATTTCAGCTCCGGTAACGGCAACGCCGGCTTCCCCCGCCATCTCAAGGCGCGGACCCATCACCGTGATTTCAATCGCGGCCGTGTTTTTATGATTGCCGACCAGCAAATTGGCTGCCTGGAAGGCAAAGGTGTCCAGGGCGCCCGATATCGGAACACCCATTTGCTGATAGCCGTAACGCCCTTGATCCTGAATCGTTGTGTAGCTGCCTGGTGTCAATACCGAAAACGCCTTCATTGGTCTTCCTCCTGCTCAGATATTCGGGCGTATTCTTCAGCGGAAATCGGACGAAACTTAATGCGGTCGCCAGCCTGGTAAAGAAATGGATTCGGGCGTCCGGGCGCAAACAATTTAACCGGGGTGCGGCCAATGAGCTGCCAGCCGCCGGGGCTGGCGACGGGATAGATGCCTGTCTGATCATTGGCAATCCCTACGGATCCTTCGGGAACGAAAGTACGGGGTGTCTCCAGTCTGGGAGTGTGAAGCTTTTCGGAAAGCCCCCCCAGGAAAGGAAAGCCCGGTGTAAAACCGACCATGTAGATCAAATATTCCGGCTGGCAGTGCAGCTCAATGACTTTCGCAACCGTCAGATTATGAGATTCGGCAACAAACGCGATATCCGCACCGAACTCGCCGCCGTAGCAAACGGGAATTTCGACGGTTTTCGGAGGCGGGATCATAATGTCGTCCAGCCGGGCTTCCCATGTTTTGAGCGCTTCTTGCAATTTAACGGGATTCGTAATGGAAGGGTCATACACAATCAGGAGCGACCGGTAGGTTGGAATGACTTCGGTGATGCCCTCCGGTGCGTCCTGCGCCATAACCATAGCCATGGACCTGACTTTGTTATTCACATCCGGATCAATAACGTCACCGTATTCGATCAAAAGTCCGCGATCACCGGCGATACGATAGCGGGCATTTTCAAACAGCCCATCCTGCATGACGGTCTTTATTCCTTTCCCATGGGTGTTAACGCCACCCCGTCGGCCTCCATCGCCCGGCGGATGCTTCTGACAAGATCCACCGCCGTGGGGGTATCGCCGTGGACACACAGCGTCTGGGCTTCGAGGGGAATGGTGGTGCCGTCCACTGCGATAACAACACCTTCTTTTACCATCCGCAGCGCTCTCTCCGAAACTTGCTGGGGGTCTTTGATCACCGCCCCGGGCAGACGTCGGGATTGTAATGTACCTTCCGGTGTGTAGGCCCGGTCAGGAAAGGCCTCGTATACCACTTTAAGCCCGACTTCCTGGCCGACGCGCCTTACGAGTTCTCCCTTGGCACCGGCCAGGGCAACATACAAAAGCTGCGGATTGACACTCACAATCGCTTCGGCCACCACCCGGGCAACATCTTCGTTTTCCACCGCCGCCAGGTAAAGCGCACCGTGGGGCTTGACGTGTTGAAGTTTCGTGCCGTGCGCATCACAAAAGGCCTGAAGCGCGCCGATCTGAAAAACAACATAATTGCGGAGGTCTTCCATGGTGCAGTCCATGTCGCGGCGGCCGAAACCCAGCAGATCGGGATAGCCCGGATGAGCGCCGACACCCACGCCATGATTCTTTGCCATTGCGACGGTGCGGTCCATCACCGAGGGGTCCCCGGCATGCCAGGCACAGGCGACGTTGGCTGAGGTGATGTATTTGATGACCTCTTCATCCATGCCCAGTTTGTAAGCCCCAAAGCTTTCACCCATATCACAGTTGAGATCAATTCTTTTCACCAGGTTTCTCCTTTCGAAAGGAAAGTGTTTGCGGCCAAAGTTCGTCCATGGCAGCGGCCGATCATTTGACCGTCATCAGGTTAGGGAGAAACAAAGCAATTTCCGGGAAAACGGTCAGAATGGCCGTGGTCAGCAGCATCAGAAAGAAAAAGGGCAATGCGTATTTGGCGATCTGCACGATCGGCTCGTTGGTCAATCCCTGAATAACGAACAAATTAAACCCGACCGGCGGCGTGATTTGACTGACCTCCACCATCAGAATCAGGTAGATGCCGAACCAGATCGGATCAAAACCGGCCATCGTAACCATGGGCAATGCAATCGGCAGGGTCATTACCACGATAGAAAAACCATCGAGGAGACAGCCCAGAATAACGTAAAATCCGCCCAAAAGTATCATCAGTATGTATGGGGAAAGATCCAGCTGCGTGATGGCCGTGGTAATGGCGGCCGGAATGCCCAAAAATCCCATTACCCGTGATAAAAAACCGGCACCCACCACAATCAACATGATCATGGCATTGGTTTTGACCGCGCCTATCAGGCACTGAAAAAAAATTTTTGAATTCATCTGCCGGTTGATGATCGCAAACACCGTTGCCCCCAAAACGCCCAGGGCGGCGGCCTCGGTGGGCGTGGCCACCCCGCCGTAAATGCTCCCCAGAACCATCAGAATTAAAATCACCGTGGGGGCCAGATCCTTGAGACCCACCAGCCGTTCCTTCCAGCTGTAACTTTCCTGGGTTTTGGGTGCAATCTCCGGATTGCGGATGCCGCGGTAGATGATATAGCTCGAGTAGATTCCGGACAGCAGCAAACCGGGCAGGATGCCGGCCATGAACATTTTGCCGATGGAAACTTCAGCCAGAATGGCATAAACGATCATAATCAAAGAGGGCGGAATCAGAAATCCCAGCGTACCGGCCCCGGCAAGAGATCCCATCGCCAGGCGCCGATCATAGCCCAGCTTGTCGAACTCGGCCAGGGTAATGCGGCCGACGGTGGCGGTGGTGGCGGCGCTGGAACCGGATACGGCCGCAAATAGGGTGCAGGATACAATGTTCATTAAAAGCAAACCGCCGGGAAGACGGTAAAGCCATGGCACCAGGGACTTGAAAAGCTTTTCGGAGATACCCGATCGATACAGGATTTCACCCATGAGGATAAAAAGCGGCAGGGCCACATATTCCCATTTTTCAATGGTGGCCCACACGGATGAAGCCATATTGTTGCCGGCCGGAAGCGGGTTGAACAGCACCATACCCATAAAGCCGACAATAAAAAGCGAAAATCCAACCCAGATACCGGCGGCCAGGGTGAGGAAAAGAATTCCGAAGACCACCAGCGCCATGATCATGTTGGCCTCCACTAGACCACCTCCTCACCGGTCTCGATGGCCCAATAGGTTTTAATGGTCGTCGCCACCAGCTGTAAAAGGAAGCAGGCGGCTCCGATGAGCATCAGGGTCTGGGGAATCCACAGGGGGGTATTGGTCAAGGTGCCCGAGGTCGAATTATACCGTACGGCAGCCAGCACCATTTTAAAAAGATACCACCATAAATAGGCCATAAAAGCGGCGGTTATTCCCGTGGCCGCACAGGTGATTATCCGTGCCAATTTTTGCGGCAAAAAGCCCAGTACCAGGGTGATCCTGATATGCCCCTTTTCTTTAAGGCAATATCCTGCCCCCAGAAAAATGATCGCGGCCAGCCCGTATGCGCAGTACTCATCGGCAATGAGGGTGGTCTTTGAGAACATATTCCACAGAAAAATTTCAACCAGGATCAACAGGGTCATCAGCCCCAGCATTACCGCCGAAATCCGGGCCATCCAGTTACTCAGATTCTCTGTCAATTTCACCAGGGTGTTCATTGCCTACCGTCGTCGATCACATTATGAAATGAGCGGGTCCGGCGAACGGCTCGCTCAAACCCGCTCATTCGAATGATATGAGTGATTTAGCGCGAACGTCCTGTAATCCTGTCGTATTCGTCCAGGATCTTTTGGGCGTCGGCACCCGCCTTTTTGGCCCATTCGGCGCGCAGTTTGGTTCCAATCCCGTCCAGCTGGGCACGGAATTTATTGCTGACAGGATCGATGATCATGCCATTTTCAACCAAAGCGGCCCGGCTTTTGCGGTCCATGTCTCCGGCCAGTTCCCACATCTCATCTTCCATTTGAGCGGCAATCTCAGACACCGTTTCCTGGATGTCTTTGGGGAGCTTGTTCCACGCATTGAGGTTGACATTGATCATATTGACCGGGCCGACGATATTGATCGGGGTAAAATATTTGAGAACCTCCCAGGCCTTGGCATCGACGCCGGATACGGACGATGTGTACATCGAATCCAAGAGTCCGGCTTTCATGGCGGGATAGACTTCACTGAAAGGCATTTTACGCGCGGCGATGCCGGTGGCTTCCCCGAAAGCAAGACCGGTGCCGTCATAGACCCTCATTTTTAGCCCTTTGAGATCCGCCTCTGTTTTAATGGCACGCTGGGTATAGATTCCGGAAAACGGCCATACAGAGGAGTAGAGGGTGAACTGATTAAATTTTTTAAGAATCTCGGCATAGGTGGGTTTGGCCAGCTGATAAAGAAGGCGCTGTTCAAAAGCGTTGCTGGATATGAAGGGCTGGGCCGTCAGCGCCAGGGTCGGGGCATCACCTTCCACCATGCCGGTGGGGACTTCGGCAATGACCAGCTGGCCTTCAGCCACGGCACGCAGCAGTTCAGGCCCCTTGAATCCCAGGGCGGCACCGGGATGCAGCACGATCGCAAGCTCCCCGTTGGTTGCTGCCTTTACCTCGTCTGCAAAGCGCTGGGCGCCCTTGGAGTGAAAGTTTCCGGCGGGATAGTTCAGGTGCAGATCCCATTTGGATTTTGCGAAGGCGCTCGAGAAAGATACCAGCGTAAAGATTAGACAAAACGTCACAATAACAGTCTTTTTCATTATTCATTCCTCCTTTTGCATTGATTTGGCGAGACCCTTAAATACCGGCTGACAGATCTCATTTGCACCCTAAAAAGAACTGAAAGTGATTCTGGCCCACTTTCACCACATGCAACCTTTCATATCGAGTTCAGAACGTCATGTAAAGTCTAAACCGCTTCTAAAAATAATGTTGACAGATTGCGATCATATATGTCCAGTATGATTCCACCATATCCCCAAAAGATACCTGGCGTATTTGATCCGAGAAGTGACGAACATCAATTAAAAAAACCTTGCATCGGATTGGCGCGGATGTCAAAAGATGACCTTTTAAAAACAGTGAGAAAAAATAAGACGGGCGGAAGGAGATGAATAAATGGGACTCAAGCGATACACGGTTAACTCACCTGTCATGGGGACTTTTTACCGGGCCTCGGTTCCGGGAGAAAAGCCTTTGGTGGAAGTCGGGCAGCAGGTCAATGCTTCCGATGTGGTCTGCATAATCGAATCCATGAAAATATTTACGGAATTGCGGGCCGATCAGGCCGGGATTGTAAAAAAGATTCTGGTCGAAGATGAAGCGCCGGTCATGAAGAATCAAGAACTCATCGAGATTGAAATCGACCAATAATCCAACCCGCAATACAGCTAAAAGGCAGATATGATGACTTTCAATAAAATTTTAATTGCCAACCGGGGAGAGATCGCGGTCCGGATAATCCGGGCCTGTAAGGAAATGGGAATTCAAACGGTGGCGGTTTATTCCGATGCGGATAAAGATGCGCTGCACGTCAAATATGCGGATGAAGCGGTCAACATCGGGCCCGCGCTGAGCCGAAAAAGCTACCTGAATATGGACAACATCATTCAGGCGGCAAGGGAAACCCGGGCCGATGCCGTTCATCCCGGATATGGGTTTTTGTCTGAAAACGCAGCCTTCGCCAAGGCCTGTGCGGACCATAACCTGATATTTATCGGTCCCTCGGCCGAGTGCATCGCCGCATCCGGCAACAAATCGGAGGCCCGCAAAACCTTAATGGCGCTGGGCATCCCAATTATACCCGGAAGCGATGATATCCTTGGCGCACCGCAGGAGGCTTTTGAAATTGCCGCGGATGTGGGCTATCCCGTCATCCTTAAAGCCTCGGGCGGTGGGGGTGGAAGGGGCATGCGCATCGCCCATGATAGAGCGGAACTGGAAGATGCGCTTAGGGTGGCCTCCGGAGAAGCCCGGGCAGCCTTCGGCAATCCGGACCTCTATCTTGAAAAATACATCGAAAAGCCCCGGCATATTGAAATCCAGATTCTAGGGGATCATTTCGGCAACTATATTCACCTGGGCGAGCGGGAATGCAGTATCCAAATGAGATACCAGAAACTGATTGAAGAGTCGCCTTCGCCCTTTGTCGATGAAGTCTTGCGAAACAAATTGGGAGAGACGGCGATTCAGATCGCCCGTTCGATCGGTTACACCAATGCCGGCACCATGGAGTTCCTGGTGGACAAGAACAAGAACTTTTATTTTATGGAAGTAAACGCCCGGGTTCAGGTCGAACATCCGGTAACCGAGCTGGTCACCGGTCTCGATATCGTACAGCATCAGATCCTTCTGGCACAGGGTGAAACATTAATGCTGGGGCAGGATGAAATTCGCCTGAAGGGATGGTCGATAGAATGCCGCATTAATGCTGCCGATCCGGAAGATAACTTTATGCCTTCACCGGGTGAAATCAAAAGTCTCATCTTGCCCTCCGGACCGGGAGTCCGCGTGGATACGCATATTTTCAACCGGTATGAAATATCGCCGTTTTATGATTCGCTGATCGGCAAATTGGTGGTATGGGCCAAAGATCGGGATATGGCGATTAAAAGAATGCGGCGCGCGCTTGCAGAATTCCAGATAGAGGGCATAAAAGTGACGGTCCCCTTTCATCAACGCGTATTTCAGGATAAGGATTTCATCGCAGGAGATATCGATACCCATTTCCTGGAAAAATTTGAGGCCACGGGCTGATAATTATGTAGAATTGGTTTCGGTCAGGCCTGATTCTGTAAAAAGGCGATAGCCTCCACCATGCGATCAACGAGATGCTCATGATATTTCCGGCCGAGCGCCTGTGAAGCCTTTGTTGACGCCCCCGAGGTTCCGCCGGATTTTTCTGCCAATCTTTCCATTTCGGCCGGACTGCTGGGCACATAACAAAGGGTATCGCCGGAATACCGCGGATCGACGTGATAAATTCGATTGTGCTGGTGGGGGTTATCCCGGGCTCTTTCCATCTTCACCAGATCCGGGTAACAGTACCACATGTGCGAGCCTTCGATTTCTTCCGCATGCCCGACTTCGCCCCACTCCTTATTGCCGGTAAATTCTTTCGACATATAAGCCGGGTCGAATATTATTACTTTAATCCCCAACTCCCTTATGGCTCTTTCCGCAGCGATCTGCATCCAGGCCACATTGACAATCCGATGCCCGTTTAACAGAATGAATTTGTCGAAATCATGGCTGACCAGGGATTTGATCATGTCAAAGGCAACCTCGATCAGCACCTCGGCTCTTATCGTAATGGTGCCGGGAAGCACCAGATGGTGCGGGCTCCAGCCAAACCACAGTGGCGGTGCCACCAGAACATTGGCTTTCAGGGCTGCTGCTTCGGCGATTGAATTGGCCACCATGGTGTCAGTTCCGACCGGCAGGTGGGGCCCATGCTGTTCGGTACTGCCGATGGGCAGGATAACGGTGCCCTGGCTCTCGGCGGTTTTTTGTTTGACATCCTCCCAGGTCAGGTTCTGTAACCAAACTTCTTTTTCCAATTTCATGCTCCTTTTATTCTATTTTACGCGCAAGACTTTAACAGATAACAACCGGGAAAAACAGTATTTTATAACTTTTTTCATATACGCCGACCGCGCCGGTTATTTCATTTCGATCCAATTAAAAAGGGGCCAGGCAATTGCCTGACCCCTTGTTGGATTCTGGAAAAAGGAATTTTAACGTTTGGAGAATTGGAATCGCGCCCGGGCGCCTCTCTGGCCGTATTTTTTTCTTTCTTTGACCCGGGGATCACGTTTGACAAAACCGGCTTTTTTCAAAGGCATCCTCAAATCCGGATCAGCCAAGATAAGCGCCTTGGTAATGCCGTGCCGTACCGCACCTACCTGGCCTGCAATGCCACCGCCATGGACATTGACCTTCACGTTGTAAGCATCGACGGAGTTGGTTAGCTTAAATGGTTCCACCAGCATTGCCCGCATCGTTTCGGTCGGGAAATAGTCTTCTACAGGGCGATTGTTAATCGTGATTTCACCCTTACCGGGTTCCAGCCAGGTTCTGGCAATCGCATTTTTTCGTTTTCCGGTTGCGTAATAAAGGTTTTCTTTTGCCATTGATTCCCTCAATTAATTAAATGTATATATTTAGCGCTCTATGATAATTGCAAGACCTCGGGCTGCTGGGCGGCATGCGGATGCTTTTCACCGGCATACACTTTCAGTTTTTTAAAGAGCTTCCGCCCGAGCTTGTTTTTAGGCAGCATACCCTTGACCGCTAAGCGAACAAGTTCTTCCGGTTTTTTTTCCAGGAGTTCCTTAGCGTTCGTTTCCTTCAGGCCGCCGATATAACCACTGTGGCGGTAATAGGTTTTCTGGTCCATTTTTCGACCGGTCAGGACGATTTTATCGGCATTGATGACGATAACCCAATCACCGGTATCGGTATGCGGTGTAAACAGCGGATTATGTTTGCCACGCAAACGCTGGGCAACTTGTGAGGCAAACCTGCCGAGCACAGCCCCGTTTGCATCCAGAATGTACCACCTCTCCTGGTTGTCCGATCTTTTAGCACTGTATGTATATTTTTTCACCTTTCAAACTCCTCACATAAGCGAATCAGGCGAATTTAAATAAAATATAAGGTAATGTCAAGAAAAAAATAAACTCGATCCCAAGATTGGTTTATCTAATGGATTATGATACTTTTCGATGAGATGAAATAGAAACCCAATATTCCATCATAGCGCTGACGCTTCACTGCGTGCCCAATATTCCATTATTCCAATTGCGGGCTAAACAAAGGAAGTTCAAACTGGTTTAAACGAAAAGGACAAACTAATAATGGAGCAGCTTGAAGTAGAGGTAAAGTTTTACCTTGCAGACATTGATCGCCTGCGGACCAAAATACTTGAGCTGGGCGCTGAATCAAAGGGACGCCTTTTTGAGACCAATATTCGATATGAAGATAAAAACAACAGCCTGATAAAGAAAAAATCAGTGCTGCGCCTGCGGCAGGATGAGAAAACAACGTTTACATTCAAATCCCGTCCGCCGGTGAAGAGCAGGGATTATAAAATCGTCAACGAGCTGGAGGTCGAAGTCAGCGATTTCGCGACCATGGATCAAATTCTGCAATCGTTGGGTTTCCATGCTGAACAAAAATACGAAAAATGGCGCGAAACGATGGTATTGGACCAGACACTGTTCTGTCTGGACACCATGCCATATGGAGATTTTTTAGAGATCGAGGGTCAAGAAAAAGATATCCGCTATTACGCTTCCACACTCGGTTTGAACTGGCAAAAGCGAATCCTCTTTAACTATCTTGAAATATTTGAAACCATAAGAAATAACATAAATCTGGAATTTAAAGACCTCACGTTTGTTAACTTTGAAACCATCGATGCCGATGTCGCGATGTTTTTGAATGAACTGGAAGCGGGCGGCGATTAGTAATAATCAAGCGTCGCCTCATCACCCGAGGGCTTTTCTGCCGCAGGTGTCTTTGCTGGAGGTGTCTCTGTTAAAAGCGCCTTGAGCGAAGGCGTCACGTTTGACGATGATTTCGCCGGAGGCGTATCCGATTGAGAGACGGTTGAAGGGGGTAATTCTATCGTAAAGTCCTGCTGCAATATAAGCTCACCGGTTTCTGAAAAAATATAGACGGCGGCGGCTTGAAATTCACCCGAATCTTCGGGCGCTCTGGAGGTGAAACGCATCGTGCGAAAACGCTGAATGGAAAATCTTTTACCGCGCTTGCCGGAAGGGCGATCCCCGACCATACTCACCGCCGGCATCACCAGCCATTTGTGCTTTGGAAGATCAGCGCCTTTTAAGATAACAACGGCATGGCCGCTTATCTTTTGGGGTTGCGGACTGGTATTTTTAATTCTGAATTCGGCATTTAGGTCGGCGCTGCCCGGGACACGCGAAACCTTAAAATTTTCCACCGCCACACGAATTTCGGGTTCGATATCACGGGATTCAAGCGATGCGGGTTGCGGTGGAGTTGCTGCCGGTACTGAGGCCATCTTTTGCTTGACTTCCGCCGCCCCTATTTTGGGCGCCGTCTGAGATCCCGGCGTGCCCTGCTCGTCCGTATTGGTGTCGGTCTGGCTGGGTTGACGCTCGGAAGTGTTTTCTTTAGCCTTTGATTCGGCCAAGACCAAACGCGCCATCAGAATTTCCTTCTCATGGCGCAACGTTTCGATATTTTTCTGGAAATTTTCAATACGGTTTCGATATTCCTGATTTTTCTTGGTAATGCCCTTATTCATATAGAAAAGGGCGCCCACCGCGCCAATCGCCACCACAAATAAAAAACCGGAAGCCAGGACAATGGCTTTAAATCGCTTTAGGGTGACGACATTACCGTGGTCGCCGATAAATAAAAGCGTCCATCGCCTGTCGGCTCCCGGACGTTTTGATTTTTTGGTCTTGGGTAAATTCATAATATCTTAACCCGCACGGTATCTCCCTTTTGGGCCTTAAAATGTCGCTGCGCATTGCCACAATTTACTGCAATTTCCAGGTAATTGCGACTGCCGATCAGCGCCAGCGGTGCGCTCGGCGCCGCACTCGCATAAGTATCCGACAAATTGGAGATCGCCTGTGTGCCGATCTGGATCTGTATTCGATTTGCGGCATGATTTTGCCGAATGGCTGTCAGACTGTCTACATCAATATTGGTAATCAAGTTGCCGAAACGATCGATCGATATGATATTTCCAACAATTTCGCCGCTTTCTGACAGCCGGCAATTCAAGTCCGCCAAATGGACGATATCCTCGACGGCTATTTTGGGCCCCAGTTCCTCGAGTCCGGTACCGTTGACAATGTGAGCGCCGATTGGCGCGAAAATATCCCGGCCGTGGAACGTAGCGCTGACAGGTTTGAGAAAATAATCGGCGTTCTGTATGCGCACAATCGTATCAGATTTTTCCCGATTCATCAAAAGGGTTAAAACACCGTTGTCCGGTGCAATAAAAACATGCCCGCCATGATCTATGGCCAGAATGTCCCGCTGCCCCCCAACACCCGGATCAACAACGATGAGGTGCACCGTGCCCTCCGGAAAGAATCGATAGGAAACCGGTATCAGATAAGCGGCCTGCGCGATATCTTGTGGATCTATCTGATGGGTAATATCGACGATTGATACCGAGGGGCAGATCGAAAGGATAACGCCTTTCATGACCCCGACGTATTCGTCATCGATGCTAAAATCCGATAAAAGGGTAATTACCGACATGGCAAGGTTCCGTGTTGCGGGTTGCGGGTATTGAAAAAGGATTTTCATTTTTTAACACGTAACGCGTAACCCGCAACGCGCAACTGCTTTTTTAACTAAACAACTTGCCCTGAACCTTAAATCCCAGATGCTTATATGCGGCCTCAGAAGCCTTTCGACCGGAGGAGGTCCGTAAAATAAAGCCGATTTTTAACAAGTACGGTTCAACGATATCCACCAGCGTATCCGACTCTTCCTGCAAGGTGGCCGCAATCGCTTCAATGCCCACGGGACCGCCGGTATAGAATTCGATGATCGTTTTCAAATAACGACGATCAAGGTCGGTCAGACCTCTTTCATCAACCCCCTCTAATTCTAACGCACCTTCGACTGTAGATTGCGTGATAACGCCATCGGCCCGAACCTGGCTAAAATCTCGAACCCGTTTAAGAAGGCGATTGACAATCCGGGGGGTACCGCGCGATCGCTTGGCGATCTCCAGCGCACCTCCGGTATCTATTTCCACATTCAGCAATTGGGCGGAACGCTCGGCGATCTTTACGAGGTCATCTTCACCATAAAAATCAAGGCTTCTGAAAATAACGAAACGATCCCGCAGCGGCGCCGAAAGCAGCCCGACCCGGGTGGTGGCACCGACGAGCGTGAAACGCTTCAAGCGGTATCGATGGCTGCGCGCATGAATACCCTTGTCAAAAACGAAATCGATGGCAAAGTCTTCCATGGCCGGATACATAAATTCCTCGACAGACTTGGGTGTCCGGTGGATTTCATCGATAAACAAAATATCACCATCTTCCAGATGGGTGAGTATCCCCACCAGATCGCCGCCTTTTTCGAGGGCCGGCCCCGAGGTAACGGTGAGCTCACCGCGCATTTCGTTGGCAATGATATGGGCCAAGGTTGTTTTACCGAGGCCCGGCGGGCCATGGAGTAATACATGATCGATGGGTTCTCCGCGCTGCATGGCTGCCTGAATGGCTATTTTCAGCGTTTCAACGACCTCCACTTGTCCGACGTATTCTGAAAGTTTTTCCGGGCGTAACGATAAAATATCCGGTTCCGTGTCCTCCGGCAATGAGGCCCCGGCGATAATATCATTTTTATCAGAACTGTATTTAATCACATCATCGGACATGTCCGGCTCCAAAATATATGTTATTTGTTATTTGTTATTCGTTATTCGTTATCAGAATAATAAGATGACCGCATTATTCAGCTACCATGAATTGCCCTACTTACATGCGGAGCGATCATCGTTGCGAACCACCAAGATGTTCAGGTCATATGACAGTCGTAATGGTCCCTTACAAAGAACTAATAACCGATAACAAATAATTAAACTAGGTTTGCTCGCCGCGGTACACTTCTTCCAGAAGCGCCTCGGGCGTCCGGATGGCAGGGTTGCGTTTCAATGCACCTGTTATCATGCGCTTGGCGTCGGTCGTCCTGTGACCGAGTTGATTGACAAGGACCTGCAAAACCTGCTCTGATAAATCCTCTACAACCGGGATTTCCTTTTTCTCGGCCTTACGGATGAGGGCGAATTTGCCCATTTTGCCCTCCAGAGTGGCGATGATCTTCTGGGCGGTTCGCGTCCCAATACCCTTGAGTTGCGTAAGACTATGAACGTCACGATTTTCAATGGCCCGGGCGACTTCGCGAACCGGGACCCCGAGGGCCTTAACAGCTTTCAGCGGTCCAATATCTTCAACGGAGATAAAAAATTGAAAAAATTCCTTTTCGGCCTCCAGATTGAATCCAATTAATACCGGTTTGGGTTGCCGATCGGTTTGCTGGTAAAATATATACAGCGCAATATCATCACCCACTTTTTTTGTTGCCAAACCCTCCATTACAAAAGTCGGGAGTAAGATTTCATACCCCACCTGATTTGCGAGCACCAACACCCGTTCGTCTTCTTTTTTCAGGATCTTGCCTTCGATATAACCGATCATGATGTCGCTGCGCTCCATCATCTGTTGTTATTGGTTATTCGTTATTTGTTATCAGGACTGATCTGTCATCCAAAGCTCATCAAATAACGAATAACAAATAACAATTAACTAATTGCGTGCAAGCCATCCTGATACCGGTACAGCCCGATAAGCGCAAGGCCCATTGCGTCAGACGCGTGCACGGGTTTGATCGGAAGCTTATGATTTAATTGATGCCGCACCGCTTTTTCAAGTTGCTTTTTATCCGCATTGCCGTTTCCGGTGAGAATCTGTTTGGCCTCTCTAACCGGAATTTCGATGGACGGCACACCCGCATGAAATCCCGCCAGCTGGATAACGCCGGTTACCTTCCCCAATACGAGTCCTGACTTCGGATATCGGTGCAGCGAATAGACATCCTCGATGACCATCAAATCCGGATTTTCGCGCTTCAGAAGCTGGAGAAGCTTTGAAAAAATCTTATCCAGGCGGCTTGGAAAGGAAGTGTTTTTGGGAGTGTTAATACTGCCGAAAGAATAGCCATCGATCTTTGGTCCAAGTCCGCTGACAATTCCGATACCGGTCGCCGCCAGGCCGGGATCTATGCCAATGATCTTAACCATTCTCGTTTCAGGCTCATTCCAAGGTCTTTAGCGTCTCAGCCGCCACCTTGGCTTCATTGGATTTGGGGTATTTGCGATTGAGTTCTTCTAAGATCAGCTTTGCATTTGCTTTATCGCCGATACTGGAGAACGCCAAACCCTGTTTTAAGAGAGCTGCCGGAACTTTGTTGCCCTGCGGGTATTTTTCAATTACATTCTGATATTCCAGAATCGCTTTTTCGTACCATTTTTCTCGATAGTAGATCTCCCCGATCCAAAATTGGGCATTATCTGCATTTTTCGATTTGGGGTAGCGTTTAATGAATTCTTGAAAACCCCTGCGGGCAGCTTCAGAATCTCCCTGATCAAAAGCCTGTTTGGCAGATCGATAGATTTCGTCTTCTGTGAGGGGTTTTTTTACCGGAACCCCGGGCGTTACCACAGCCATCGGTGTCTTCGTGGATTCTAAATTAAGATACTGCTGCATACCCTGTATTTGCTCTGAATTTTGATCCAGCTGTTGCTCTAAACGCTCCAGCCTTTCTTCTCTTTTTTGCTCAAGTTCAGCCGCTTTGCGTTGCTCCTGCTGGATCGAATGTTCCAGTTCCTCGAGTCTGCCGCTGAGGATTCGCGTTTCTTCGCTCATCTCTTCAAGTACGGCACGCAAACCGGCAGATTGTTTACGCAACTCCTGGTTGCGATATTCGATATCGGATTTAAGTGTCTGTCTTTGCTTACGTTGCTCGGCATCACGCAATTCCATTTCGGAAAGGCGATTGTCAATCGTGTTTACATCGGATTGAGTAGCGCATCCCCATACCCAAATCCAAACAAGCCCCATTAAAAGAATATTGTGTATGGCCAATTTTTTCATATTCACTCTGCCGTATTATTTTAAAATTGGGTTTTTAAAATAAACACCCGCCGTTAAGGCGGGCGAAAACACGATAAACAGCAAGCGCTGCGTCTGCCTGGCGCTTGCTGTTTATCATGAGTGTATCGAATGTTGGTATCATCGTGAACTCTATCTGCGGCACGGCCGACAAACAGTTTTTATTCGGATACCAAATAGACCTAATTTACAACAAAGTGATCCCGTCTATTTTTCGACCAGCAATCTTCGTTTTGCTGCATGCATACCGGGCGTTCTTCGCCGTAACTAATCGTTGTCAAACGCGAAGCTGCGATACCCAGATCCACCAGAAACGCTTTGGCGCTATCGGCACGCCGGTCTCCCAGGGCGAGGTTGTATTCATTGGTCCCGCGTTCATCACAATGGCCTTCAATGGTCACGCTGACATCCGGATTGGCTCGCAGCCAGGCGGCCTTTCTCATCAGATTGTCCTGCGCAGCAGGGGTCAGGACAGATTTGTCAAAGTCAAAATAAATATCTTCCGCCATAATCATCCCGCTGGTGTCGGGCGCTGCCGTCGGCGTCGGCGCTTTTGTCGGTGCCGGGGCCGGCGCAGGTGCCGGCGCTGGGGCCGGCGCTGGCGCTGGGGCTTTGGCCTGGGTCACTGCTTTCTTCTGACAGCCAACCATGAACAGCAACCCTGGAATCACCAGTAACAGCGCTATCATTAACCACATCTTCTTTTGCATTTTTCTCCTCCTTTCACATTCGAACATCTCTTAATTATTTAGATGGTTCGTTGACCACTTGGGGTTTGTCTGCTCACCGGCCAGAACAAGCAGGCGCCGCTGGTCGGTGCCATAAGCAGTCATCACATAGATCCTAGTCGGTCCATCACGGTTTGAACTAAATGCAATCAAACTGCCATCCGGGGACCAGGAAGCGGCTTCATTATCCCTGGATTCATAGGTTAATTGCACCGGATTGAGACCGTCTGTCCCGATCACAAAAATATCATGCCCCCCGTTGCCTTCTGAGGTATACGCAATTTTATCTCCTCGGGGGGACCAGCTGGGCTGGGTATTCTTGCGCCCTTCATACGTCAGCCTTCTGACTTTGCCGGAAGCCAAATCTTTAATATAAATTTGAGCGCTTCCGGATCGGTTGGAAACAAAGGCAAACTGTTTACCGTCTGGTGACCAGCTGGGCGTTACATCGATACCCCGACTTTCGGTTAATCTTTTAATAATTTTCCCTGATCCAGTCAACAGATAAATTTCTTGATCACCAGAAAACGACAGGGTTGCCGCCAGTTCGAATTTTCTCGGCGACCAGGCAGGCGTAATGTTAATTCCTTGTTTGGAAATCTTTGTCTCTCGCCCTTGTTCCAGGTTTCTAATATACAGGTCGGGGTTGCCGGCTTTATAGGAGGTAAACGCCATCCATTTGCCGTCAGATGACCAGGCCGGAAAAAGCGTAATGGCATTATTGTTTGTCACGCGCCTTGGATTGTAACCATCAAACGCGCAGGCATAAATCTCTTTATTTCCGGTGCCATTGGAGACAAATGCGATTTCACTTCCAAAAACGCCTCTGTGGCCGGTAAGATAATTAATGACATCGCCGCAAAACCGAAGAAGAATACTTCGCTGATTCGCTTTGGTTCCGGTATACTTTTTGCCGATAACGCGGCGGGCTTTAAACGTGTCAAAGAGGCGAAGCTCAATGGAAATCCGATCATTTCTCGCTTCGTAAAAGCCGGTGATCAAAAGCTCCGCACCCACCACGGTCCAGTTTTGAAAATTAATCGTTGCCAGCGTGACACCACTTCTTTCCGGGTCGAAAAGAAATGAACTGCGGTCGAGGATTTTAAAATAACCTGTAAAGTCGAGTGTATCGGAAAGAAAAGCGGCGGCTTGCTCTGATAACTGCTTTTCTTCAGCCGTTTCGTTCACGTTTTTAAACAACGGAAGCGCCAGCGGGATTTTGCGCAAAAACGGTTTCGTAATATCGATAACATCATATTCTGCCCAGCACCTCCCGGGGCCGAATGCTATTAAAATAACGCCAATAACAAAGATGTAAAGCTTTATTCTTCTATTCATCGTAATTCCCTGACCCCCCATGCATTGCCCAACGTCTGAGTCACCGACCACCCGCTGAACGGGTGCCTTAATCGGTGCGGGTGTAATTCCGCCAAGGCGGGATTCAAAAACACCCGATCATAGTAAGAAGTCCATATCGTTTTGAAGTATCCGGATCGAACAACTGCTATTCCTGCTATGCGCGAACTTATTCGTTTTTTAATCCTTTTGGACCAAATCGCAAACCAACCGTATAATCGGGACCCATATAATCTTTTGGAAGCGGAGGCAGGGGATTTGATTTGACAAGGGCCTTATAGGCAGAGTCGTCAAGATACTCATTGCCAGACTTTTTGTCAAACCAGATATCCTCTATTTCGCCGTTGCGCAAAATCTTGATGGCCAGGACGGATTCCAGTTGGGTATTTTCGCCGGCAAGTTGTTGTGAAAAAGCCCAATTTTTCTGGATTTGGTATTGAATCTCAGCCTGGTAAATTAAAATCGATTCCTGTACCCGAACTCTGCCTATCCCGCCCCCCCCCACCGGTCCCGGACGGCCCGCACCTGCATTGCTGGAATTATCTTCTGAAACCTTTCCGGCTTGAGATTCGGTCTCACCGACCTGACGTTTCAAACGGTCAATTGCCGCAGCCACCGAATCGGTTCTCGTTTTCTCAACTTTCTTTTCAATGTTTTCGATGGCGCTGTTGATAATCTTTTCGCGATCAAGGGTTTTTTTCTTCAGCGATTTCTTGACTTTTTTCTTTTTGGGTGCCAGCGACACGGCTTCCGGAGGTTTTTTGACAACCGGAGCCGGCTTGGGTTTTGGTTTGGGTTCGGGCTTGGGCTCCGGCTTGGGCTCCGGAATCTTAACAGCTGGCTCCTGCGGAGGCTTCTTTTCAGCCGGTTTCGGCTTTGCTACCGTGGCAGGAGGCCCCCCGCTATCCGGCCCGGGCGACGGCAAAGACACAAGGCTGACATTTACCACTCCGGCTCGAAATCTCGCGCCAGAGCCGAACTCCGGCATAAAAATCATCGCTGCGATAATTGCCGCGTGAAAAATAAAAGAGACACCAAAAGGAAATACCATCGAGTGAGAATTCGGATCTTCCCCGCGGTATCTTCTGGTGTAAGCATGTTTGGTATCCGTCATTATTTTTTTGATTTTGATCTCTTCTTTTCGCCTTCTTTTTCAAAGGTCTCCGGTTCGGTGACCATGCCCAGTTTTTCCACTCCGGCCCCTTTAATTTCGGCCATGACCTGAACCACCGTTCCATAAGAGATATCTTTATCCGCTTTTAAAAATACTTCTCGATCGGAACGCCCCTCCAGAATTTTCGTCAGCTTCTCTTCAAGAAAATCGATGGTCACCTGGAAGTCATTGATGAAAATTTGATTTTTTGTATCGATCGTAATGATCAAATGCTCTTTTTCGGATTCCAGAGGTTCGGCGGTAGCTTCGGGTAGCGATACATCCACACCTTGCATCATCATCGGTGCGGTTACCATAAAAATAATCAAGAGCACCAGCATCACATCAACAAACGGCGTTACGTTGATATCGGACATAAGCCGGCCACTGTCTTCTCCGGCAGTCATGATCGCCTCCTCTCTGTGCGCAGGATATCGCGTTCGATAATGTTTAGAAAATCAGCTGAGAAGCTATGCAGTTCGGATTCAACCACGCGTATTTTACTCATAAAATAATTAAATGCGATTACCGCTGGAATGGCGGCGGCCAGACCGGCGGCGGTTGCAACCAGCGCTTCTGAGATACCGGGTGCGACAACCGCAAGGTTGGCGGAGCCCATTCGACCAATGCCCACGAACGAATTCATGATTCCCCATACCGTACCGAACAAACCGATAAACGGAGCGGTATTGCCGGTGGTCGCCAAAAAGGGGACCATCTGGGTCATTCGCGTCATCTCTGTTGTAATTGCCCGGCGCAAGGCACGCTTGATGTTATCGGTGCCGGTAAATCTGGCATCCAGGGACATACTTTGGTTGGTGGCCGGTCTATTAACGGCCGGACTCGCCGGCGCGGAAGATTGGCTCATCTTTTTTAGTTCGACATAACCGATCCTGAAAATTCGAGCCAGCGGACTTCCATGCAGCTGCTTTGCTTTGGCAAACGCATTTGACAGATCCCGGCTTTTCCAGAAAAAATCGGTAAACTCGGCCGATTCTCTATACGCCTTTTTGATATAGCGGTATTTGATCAGAATGATTGCCCAGGACATTATTGAAAAAAATAGCAGCAGCAGCATGACAAACTGCACCATGAGGCCTGCATTACTGATCATATGGACAATATCCAGCTGAGCAATACCCATAAATATCTCCCCGTTTCAGAGTTTGGTCCAGATCAAAAACAAAAATATGCTTAATCGAAGCCAAATTGTTGCGGCAAAACAATATTGGGATGACGCATATCTGGCTAAACTTTCTAAAGTATAATGAAAATAATTAGAGTGTCAATATGTTTGAACGATACGTGTGCGCTCAAATTTAGGCTTGCGTTTAACAAATTCCCTCAATATGGTGTTCTGGGACGGGGTTCAGAGGTCAGAGGTCAGAAGACAGATGACAGACGACAGCAAATCGTTTTTCGATCACAAGCCCGAATCGTTGTTCTCTGTCCGCTTTCTCCTGTTCTCTGTTCTCTGACATCTGACCTCTGTTCATCTAAAATACACCGGTTAAGGAGTCGCGATGAAAAACATTGCCAATTTGCTCTTTGAAGCCAAAATGCTCAAGGAAATTCCCCGCTCGGGATTTCATTTTCTCGGTGCGGGCAAAGAATCCATTGCGGAACACGCGTTCAGCACAACCTTTATCGCCTACGTGATGTCCCAGTTAGAACCCGGCATTGACGCCCTCAAACTGATCAGCATGTGTCTGGTCCATGATCTTCCCGAAACCAGGATCGGTGACCTGAATACGGTACATAAAACCTATGTCACGGCAGACGAACTCAAAGCCGTCAAAGATATCACGGACAGCCTTCCCTTCGGATCATCGATCGCCGCGCTTATCGATGAGTTCAACCAGGGCGATTCACCAGAAGCCAGATTGGCCTATGATGCCGACCAGCTTTCCCTGATTCTGGAGTTAAAAACGTTATCGGATCTCGGGTATGCCCCCCCTGATAAGTGGCTGCCGCCCGTGCTAAAACGATTAAAAACGGATACCGCCAAAAAAATTGCCGGCAGCATTATGCAGACCGACCGGGACGAATGGTGGCTCAACAATTATGTTGACACAGATTAAAGAAATTAATAGGAATACATCTTTTTATGAATTAAATTTGTGTGTAATCGTATACACTTATGTACGTAAATGTGTACATTGGAGGTCATAATGAGCTGGTTGATACAGACCTTTAGCGCATCCATCGGTAAGAAACTCTTGATGGCGATTACCGGCCTGGGCTTTTTCAGTTTTCTGTGTGCTCACCTTGCCGGTAACCTTACGCTCTATAAGGGTGGTGCTGCATTCAATACATACGCCCAAAAGCTCCACTCGCTGGGCCCGATTTTGACGATATTTGAATTCGGGCTGCTGGCTTTTGCGATTATTCACGTCACAACCGGTATCTTGCTTTTTGTCCAGAATTTGAAAGCAAGATCTGTGCCTTATAAAATCGACAGGGCTGCCGGTGGTCGCACTTTGAGCTCGACGTTGATGCCTTATACCGGCTTTATTCTGCTGGCATTTGTTATTTTTCACCTGATCACTTTTAGCTTTGTGGACAAGGGGCAACGTACGATTTTTGAGATTGTGTCCGGGACCTTTTCCAGCCCGATTTATATGATCATTTATGTGTCTGTTATGATTGTGTTGGCATTGCATATCCGGCACGGTTTCTGGAGTGCCTTTCAGACAATCGGCGCCAATCACCCCCGCTATATGCCGGCGATTATGGCGCTCAGCATCGTTTTCAGCCTGATGTTCGGATTTGGTTTTGGTCTGCTGCCCATCTATATATGGGCTATGGGATAGATAACGAATAACTTCTTGCGTTGAAAGGAAAGACCATGCAGTTTGACGCTCGCATACCGGCAGGACCGCTGACCGATAAGTGGGACCGACACCGTTTTGAATTGAAGCTGGTCAACCCGGCCAACAAGCGTAAATTTGAAATCATCGTGGTCGGCACCGGTCTGGCAGGTGCCTCGGCTTCCGCCAGCCTGGCCGAGCTTGGATATCGCGTCAAGACGTTCTGTATTCAGGATTCACCCCGGCGAGCGCATAGTATTGCAGCCCAGGGAGGCATCAACGCCGCCAAAAATTACACGAATGAGGGTGACAGCGTCTGGCGCCTCTTCTACGATACGATTAAGGGGGGCGATTTTCGGGCGCGGGAAGCCAACGTTTATCGCCTGGCTCAACTGAGCAACAACATCATCGATCACTGTGTCGCTCAGGGGATTCCATTCGCCAGGGATTACGGCGGGTTGCTGGCCAACCGCTCCTTTGGTGGTGCTCAGGTTGCCAGAACGTTTTATGCCCGGGGCCAGACCGGACAACAGCTGCTGCTGGGTGCCTATAGCGCTTTAATGCGTCAGGTTGCCGCGGGCATGGTCACATTGTTTCCGCGACGCGAAATGCTGGATCTGGTAATCGTCAACGGGCAGGCGCGCGGCATTGTTGTGCGCAACCTGATCAACGGCGAGCTCGAACGCCATGCTGCCGATGCGGTGTTGCTGTCCACCGGAGGTTACGGCAACATATATTACCTTTCCACCAATGCCGAAGCTTCCAATGTCGGCGCAGCCTTTCGTGCTTATAGAAAAGGGGCCATGTTTGCAAATCCCTGCTTTACCCAGATCCATCCCACCTGCATCCCGCACACCGGCGATCATCAATCCAAGCTGACCTTGATGAGTGAGAGTCTCCGAAACGACGGCCGTGTCTGGGTGCCGCATAACCCCGGCGACATCCGTGAACCCCAGGAAATTCCCGAAGAAGATCGCGATTATTATCTGGAACAAAAATATCCCAGCTTCGGCAACCTGGTGCCCCGGGATGTGGCCTCACGGGCGGCCAAAGCCCAGTGTGATGCCGGCAAGGGCGTGGGGTTGACGCGCTGTGCGGTGTATCTGGATTTTGCCGATGCCATCAAACGCGACGGCAAAGACATCATCGCAAAAAAATACGGCAACCTTTTTGACATGTATGAACTCATCACCGATGATTCACCTTATGAAAAGCCAATGATGATCTATCCCGCTTCCCATTACACCATGGGCGGCCTGTGGGTCGACTATAACCTGATGAGTACGATTCCGGGGCTGTTTGCTCTGGGCGAGGCCAATTTTTCCGACCACGGCGCCAATCGGCTGGGCGCCAGCGCCCTGATGCAGGGATTGGCCGACGGATATTTCATCATTCCTTACACCATCGGCGGATATTTTGCCGGAACAGAACTATCACCGGTCAGCGCAGACCAGGCTGCGTTTAAAGATGCCGCCCAGTCGGCAACCGAAAGCATCGCCAAACTGATGTCCATTAAGGGCAAGCGTACCGTCGACAGCTTCGCCCGGGAGCTGGGGCGAATCATGTGGGATTATTGCGGCATGTCACGCACTGACGAAGGATTGAAAAAGGCCCTGAAACAGATTAAAGATTTGCGAGCCGAATTTTGGGAAAATGTAATGGTGCCCGGAACGAACAAAGTTTACAACAAAAGCCTGGAAAAGACCGGACGTCTGGCAGATAGCCTGGAATTTGCCGAACTGATGATTCATGATTCCCTGGATCGCACCGAGTCGTGCGGCGGCCATTTTCGGGAAGAATCTCAAACCGAAGAAGGCGAGGCCAAGCGCGATGATGAAAATTTTTCGCATGTTTCGATCTGGGAATACGATGGTTACGACACGATGCCAAAATTTCATAAAGAGCCATTGGTCTTTGAAAATGTGGCGCTGTCCCAAAGGAGTTACAAGTGAAGAAACTACCGAAAGCCATTAACGTCACCCTGAAAGTCTGGCGCCAGCAAGGACCTGAAGACAAAGGCCGTTTTGAAACCATTGCCGCTCAAAACATATCGGTTCATATGTCCTTTATCGAAATGCTGGATACGGTCAATGAGCAGCTGACCTTAGAAGGTAAAGACCCGATTGCATTTGATAATGATTGCCGCGAGGGAATCTGCGGCACCTGCGGTGCTGTGGTCGATGGCTACGCCCACGGCCCGCAAAAAGCGACCACACTCTGCCAGCTTCATATGCGGAAATTTTCAGACGGTGATACGATTGTGGTAGAGCCCTTCCGTGCCCGGGCCTTTAAAATCATCAAGGACCTGGTGGTGGACCGCAGCCCGCTTGATAAAATCATTCAGGCCGGCGGATATATATCCGTCAATGCCGGAGGCGCAGCGGATGGCAACGCAATCCCCATACCCCAGGGCCTTGCTGAAAAAGCAATGGATGCGGCCGCCTGTATCGGATGCGGCGCCTGTGTGGCCGCCTGCCCCAGCGCGTCTGCCATGCTTTTTGTCAGCGGTAAAATTTCTCACCTGGCACTGCTGCCCCAGGGCAAACCCGAAGCGCTCAAACGCGCCCTTAATATGGTTAGAACAATGGACGCGCGCGGCTTCGGAAACTGTTCCAACCACCGTGAATGTGAAAACGCATGCCCCAAAGAGCTGTCTATCATCAATATCGCCCGGTTGAACCGCCAATTCTATAGAGCCAGCTTCTTTTCGGATGAAACCTAAAATCATATCCCCAAAAAAATGTTTCATTGGAACGCAACCATAAGAGAGTTGCCGCATGGATCAACTTACAGCCTTTTTCGCCAACCTTGAAACCTCCCTGGGCATACAGGCTCCCTATTTAAAATTGGCTTTCAAGATCACGCTGGTTATTGTCGCCTTCCTTATTGTTTGGGTGGTGCTGCGACAGGTGCTGGCTTTTATTGAAAAGCGGATGCAAAAGGTCAACCTGATTGAAGTTCAAACCCCGCTTTTTAAAATTACACGCAGGGCACTTCTTTACGCGCTGGTGCTGCTAACCGGCACCTACCTCATCGAATTATTCAATCTCCCGTTGGCGGAAAAGATCTATCACGCCATCTTTGTCATCCTTTTTGCTCAACCCAGTAAAAATTTTCTGATCGTTGTCATTCGATATGTGCAGTCCCGTGTGGCCCACAAAACCGATAGCAAAATCGATGATATCCTCTTTGATCTTCTCATTCGGTTTTCGAACTTTATCATCTACACCGTGGCGGTTGTCATCGCCCTCGATCTTCTGGGAATCAACGTGGTGCCGTTTGTCGCCGGCGCCGGGGTGGCCGGAGTGGCCATCGGTTTTGCTGCCAAAGATACGCTGTCGAATCTGATTGCCGGGGTCTTGCTGATCATCGATCGGCCCTTTGAAGTGGGGGATCGAATTGAAGTCTGGAACGCGCCGGCCGGTAGTTCCACCTGGGGCGATGTAATCGATATCGGACTGCGGGCCACCAAAATTAAAACCACTGACAATATCATTATCATTATTCCCAATAACGAAATTATGCTGCGGGATATTATCAATTATACCATCATCTCTGAAAAGATCCGGGTGCGAATCAATATCGGGATTTCATATGATGCCGATCTGAAGAAAGCCAAAAAGGTCATCCTGGAAGTGGCCAAAGCGACCGAATGGGTGCTGGACGATCCACCGCCGAAAGTGGTGGTGAGAGATTTTCAAGAGTATGCGGTGGGCTTACAGCTGCGGGTTTGGATCCAAGACGCTCGCCGGAGGATGGATACGATTTCTGAAATCACCGACAAAGTCAAAGAGGCCTTTGATGCCAAAGGCATTGAAATCCCCTACCCCAAGCGCGACATTGTTATTACCCAAAAGAACAGCTGAAAGTAATCCATTATTCCATCGGTTACCTGATTTTGGTGAGAAATTAAGACCTGATCTTCTTCTCGACATTCTGGACGCTATCCGGCTGATAGAATACTTTCCACCTTCTTGACAAATTCCAAAAGATCGAACGGCTTGGAAATAACGTTGCTGAAGCCCATTTCGGCCATTTCATTGAGTTTGGTGTGATCCGGATAGCCCGTTGTAACGATCACCTTCATATCAGCCAGTTCGGGTTCATTCTTGATAATGCGGCAAACTTCAAGCCCATCCATTTCAGGCATGAAAATGTCCAGAATCAGCAGATCCGGTCGATAGGTTCCCAGCTTAATGGTTGCTTCGATCCCGTTGACCGCCTCCTCAATTAAATAGGGCCGATCTCGATTCAGGGTTAAAGCTTCGATCAGCATCTCCCGTATGGCTTGATCATCATCTACAATCAGAATTTTAATTGCTTCGTGCTCTAAAAATGTCGGCAGCGAAATCGTAAAGGTGGTCCCTTCTCCTTCCCGGGTTTCAAAAGAAATGTCGCCACCATGGGCCTGGACGAGACCATAGGTTACCGAAAGACCCAAGCCGGTTCCGCCTTCGGCCTGTTTATCGGTTACAAACGGCAAAAACAACTTATCGGCAATTGCGGGTGATATACCCCTGCCGTTATCGGCAATCTGCATGTAAATGCGGCCTTCTTTTCTTCGGAATCCCGTGCGAATCCGGATGCCGCCGTCGCCATGGTCGATCGCCTGAATTGCATTGATAATAATATTTAGTATGATTTGTTCGATGCTTTGCAGGTTTCCGGCGATCAAAGGCAGATTTTCGTCCAGCTCAAGCTGGATTCGGACACCTGATTTTCTTACCGTTGTTTGCACCAGTCGCATGGCATTTTTTACGGCCACATTAACCTGCACCGCGAACTTTTCAGCTACATTTGACTGTTTCGAAAAATTTTTCAGATCGGAGACAATCTTTGCAATCCGATTGGCAGCCATTTCCATATCCGCCACCAGCTGGGGCAAATTATCCGCCAAAAAATCATATGTAAAACCGCCATATTTTTGCAAAGGCACCTTTTCTTTTTGCTCCATGAGTACCGGCAGGAGGTCTGACCAAATTTTCTCAATCAGCGGCAAATTATACATAATCAGGTTAATTGGATTGTTGATTTCATGGGCCACACCCGCCACCAATGTACCCAAGGTTTCCATTTTTTGGGCCTGGTGAAGCTGTTGCTGGCTTTCCTTCAACGCTTCTTCAACCCGTCGCTGCCGGTCCTCGAGCTGTTGGGTGTGCTCCCGCAAAACCATCAGGTCTTTGATGAGTTGTTGTCTGGATTTTTCCTGATCTTTCATCCCGCAGTCTATAATTTTATGCATTCAAAGGTTGCATCTGTTTTTAATGTCGTTTTGGCAATCCGTTGAAGCTGATCGGTAACATCAGATCCAAACAGGCTCAGACGACCATTTTGCCCCAGCTGCTTGTCGATGCCGATGTGACCGTCGAGAAACCTTCTAAGATCGGCGGCAACACTGATGGCGGAGTCGATCAAATGAACACGTCTTCCTATTTTTCGCTGAATGACCGTTTTCAGAAGTGGATAATGGGTACAGCCCAAAATAAGGGTGTCAATTCGGCGGACTTTCAGGGGCTGGAGACATTTTTTTACGATCATCGCCGTCTCCGGCTTACGGAACCACCCCTCCTCTACCAGAGGCACCAGGAGCGGGCAGGCAACCGAAAAGACTCTGGCAGCCGGCAGCCGTTTCGCTATTTTTTTTTCATAGATACCGCTGCTTACGGTTGCACGTGTGCCGATGACGCCGAATCTAAAATTCTTTGAAGTGGTTACCGCAAGTTCGACTGCGGGTGTAATCACTTCGAAAATGGGTACGGAAAATTGTTCCAGAACCTGTTCGCCGGCGACACTTGAAGCCGTATTACATGCGATTACGACTACACCGGCTCCCCGGTTCAGGAGAAATTCAACATTTTTAACGGTGTAAGCCATCACCGTTGCGGGGCTTTTCGTTCCATAAGGCGAATGGGCCGCATCACCGAAGTAAACAATGTCATACCCCGGCATCATTTCCATGATGGCCCTGGCGACGGTTAAACCGCCCACGCCGGAATCAAAAATTCCAATCATAATATGGAAATTTTAACACGATTTATGAATGAATTCACTGACACATCGCTGTATCTGATCGTCGCCGGCGCCCAGGCGCATACCGGGACACGCGGCTGCCATTGTCTGCCAGTTCCTGACGTCTACCAGGATGCTTTCAATAAAGGGCCAATTTCTGCACATCCGGGGTTTTACCGCATGAATGCGGCACTGTTTATCCCAAAAGATACAATACCCGTTTGGCCCCTGGGCAATCACGGGCCGGTTGCCCGACATCTGGCAGAATCGCCTGATAAAGGTGTGGCGTTCCAGGCCCAGATAGCGGCAGATATTATCGATCTCGGTTTCGGCGATATAAGTGCCACCATACCCTTTGCAGCAATCGCCACAGCGACGACATTTAAACAGGTCCCCGGGCCTGACGCTGTCAGACGTCATGACGGGCCTCCATGGCTTTTTTTAGCGTCACCTGATCCACATATTTGAGATCCCCCCCCATGGGCACACCGGATGCAATTCGGGTCACCTTGAGCGCATACGTTTCCAGACGCTCGGCAATAAAGGACGCTGTGGCCTCACCTTCCACACTTGTGCTGGTAGCCAGGATAACCTCTTTTATCTGGCCGCGCTTAATTTTAGCGATCAACTCCGCCATGCGAATATCTTCGGGACCCACCCCGTTCATCGGTGAAAGCACACCGGACAGTATATGATATCGGCCGATAAAGGCGCCTGATTTTTCCATGGCCACCATATCCGCCGGCTGCTCGACAACGCATAAAAGCGAACCATCCCTGGTGTGATCCGTACAGATTTTGCAGACCTCATCGTCGCTTAGACCGTAACACAGCTTGCATAAACGGACTTTCTCTTTAGCTTCCAGGATGCTTTTGGATAATTGCTCGGCTTCTTTGCGCGGCGCCCGCAGAATATGCATGGCCAGGCGCTCGGCGGTCTTTTCTCCGATCCCGGGCAGTTTGCAAATGTTTTTTATCAGATTGACAATTGTCGCAGGATAATGGCTCATAGGTATTATTGCTTTTTTGGTTATGTGGTTTTATTCGTTTTATTGGTTTCATTTGTCCAATTGGTTAATCAAAAAGATCCGTTATCTATTGATGAAAGCCTCATATCAGCATTACATCGCATGTTAGGTCAAACGAATTAAACCAATCGAACCAATCGAACCAATTAAACCGATGCTTACATTATCCCCGGAATATTCAAACCGCCGGTCAATTTGCTCATTTCAGCGGCAACCATTTCCTGGGATTTGGTTAAAGCCTCGTTTACGGCGGAAAGGATCAAATCCTGAAGCATTTCAACATCTTCAGGATCGACCACCTCTTCTTCGATCTGGATCGATACGATTTGTTGCTTGCCGTTGGCAACTACTTTTACCATCCCGCCCCCGGCAGATATTTCCACCGTTTTGGCGGCCATCTCTTCCTGTAGCTTTAACATTTGGGATTGAAGCCTCTGTGCCTGCTTCATCATATTACCCATACCTTTCATCTCCGTACCTCCACGTTGGATTCAATTAAAGCGCATAGCTCACGGCGCATGCAGATTTCATTGCATTTGTGATTTAATAATCCGCAGATTAGAAAAATTAAAATTAAGATATATTTATCAGATTAAATATCTGTATAATCTGCGAAATCACCGGATAAGAATTTAAAAATAAGGAAATAATCTGCGTTAATCTGCGTAATCAGCGGATATTATTGCATCTGCGGATCTACCTGCTATGAACTGCAGGGCTTAAAGCCCTGCTACTCTAGTTTTACATCGATTACTTTTGCATTAAAGATATCTATGGCGTCGGCCACCAATGGATGGCTTAAGGCCTTTTGTTTTAAAAGGGTGTCATTTTGGGATTTTTTTTTTGGGTTCTCATCATCCGTTTCAGGATGGTTGGTTAGCACAAGATCCATGTTTTTGCCAAAATACTGTGCGCAAATCTGTCTTAAAGCGGCCTTATTTTTTTCACGCTGAAGCATACTTACCGTGAAGCCATTGGCACGCACCTCTATTTCGATGCTATCGGCGCTTACCTGCTTTAGCCGACATTTAGACAGACTTGCGCCCAGGGAGGGATTTTTTTGCGCGATGATCTCATAGAGTTGATTCCAGGTAACATCCAGGTCTTGGGAGGCGGCACCCGTTATCGCCGGCGTTTTAGGCGATGAAGGTGCGGGATCTGCCGGCGCGTCTGAATATCCGTTCTCTGCAACCGGCTCGGGCGCATGTCTTGCGGATTCAACATCCGTTTTCGGTTCTGATCGTTCAGTCCCGGGCTGGCAGTGAAATTCCTGCCGCAGATGATCCAGCTTATCGATTAACGTATCTATCGGTACGGCCGGCTTGATCTGATTCAGGCGGATAAATGCCATTTCAAGAGCGAGCTTGGTGTCGGCTGACAGCCGGATTGAAGCCTCCTCGCGATACAGGTAATCAAAAATCTGATTTAAGACCGTCGCGGATACCTCGCGAGTTTGCTCAACCATCTGATCTAACTCATATTGCGGAAGATCCACCAATTTACTGAAATTTTCACCCATTTTAACCACGATCAGATTCCTGAAGTGTTCAAGTAAATTGGTGTAAACTTTTTTCAGATCATGCCCGCGATTGTAGCTCTCAACCAGCGTGTTCAAAATGAGGGGAACGTCACCGCGCAGGATTGTATCACAGAGATCGAACACATATTTTCGATCAATCACGCCTAAAATATCAACTACCTGATCATGATCAACAGCGCCTTGAAAGCATGCCAGAACCTGATCGAGCAGACTTAAGGCATCGCGCATGCTGCCTGTAGCTTCACGCGCAATCAGGACCAGGCTTTCATCTGAGATCTCGAATTTCTCTTCCCGGCAAATGTGGGCCATCTGTTGAATCATCGAATTCAAACCGAGACGCCTGAAATCGTGTCGCTGACAGCGGGACAGAATTGTTATCGGAATTTTGTGAGGCTCGGTCGTCGCAAAAATAAACATCACGTGGGACGGGGGCTCCTCAAGGGTTTTTAACAGCGCATTGAAGGCCGGCATGCTGAGCATATGAACTTCATCAATAATATAGATTTTGTACAGGCTGTGGGCGGGCATGTACTTAACGTTTTCGCGCAATTCTCTAACCTGATCGACGCTGTTGTTAGAAGCACCGTCAATTTCAAAGACGTCTACGGCATTTCCGGAAGTGATCTCAGCGCAAGAACGGCATTGATTGCAAGGTGCGGGAATAGGTCCCTCTTTACAATTCATTGCCTTCGCTAAAATGCGCGCAACGGTGGTTTTACCGGTCCCCCTGGGGCCCGAAAAAAGAACTGCGTGGGCAACGCGGTCAGAAGATATCGCATTGGATAACGTCCGGGTTACGTGATCTTGCTCGATAACCTCTTCAAAAGTCTGTGGACGGTATTTGCGTGCCAGCACCAGATAGGACATGATGAAATGCCTAGAAAATGTTTTCAGGTTTCATTAAACAGAGGACAGAAGACAGAAAACAGAGGTCAGATAGGGTGTTCATTGTTCAGTTTTGGTCATCTGTCTTCTGTCGTCTGACCTCTGACTTCTGAACCAGATAATTGACGCCTGAAGCCAAAAGACCCAAGAAAATCATTTGAAATTGATAACGCACCTGTAAGCTTAACAAAATTAAGGTGGCGGAGAGAGAGGGATTCGAACCCTCGGTACCGCTTTTGGCAGCACACACGATTTCCAGTCGTGCTCCTTCAGCCAGCTCGGACATCTCTCCGCAAAAATTTTTCCAAAATTTCTTTATATGAAATTGCAATGCAATTTTATTGGCGGAAGGGGTGAGATTCGAACTCACGGAGGGCCTGAAGACCCTCAACGGCTTTCGAGGCCGCCGCCTTAAACCGCTCGGCCACCCTTCCGGCATGTATTTCGGCGGAATACTGCCCATTCGCATCATATATGATCAGCGGAGGGCCGATCTTGGTGCCGGGCTGCGCGCCTTTTATCCCAACAACCAAAATGAGCTTGGCGTCTGTATCGATCCGGGAATGAATTGCCCGTATGAATTTCGGTTCAATCCCCTCCAGACGCATTTGAGAAATCAACTCGGCACTGCGCTCCGCCGTGTAAACCGTAACGAATCTTCCGGCAGTCCGCAGCATAGAGCGAGCTGTCTGGAGCACATCGATCAGGCTCACCTTTATTTCATGCCGGGCGACAGCCCTTTGCGGGTCAGGATTCAGCCTTCCGGAATTCGGCTTACGGTAAGGCGGATTGCATACAATTACGTCAGCCGGTCCTCCGATCATGCGGGGCTTCAAGTCCCGCATATCTTTACACAGCACCGTTATACGATTCTGCATATGGTTTGCGCTGACGTTCGAAACTGCCAGATCGGCCAATTCATTCTGTATTTCAATACCATATACGCAGATGTCGGGATTACGGTATGCCAGGATCAATGGTATAATACCGCAACCGGTCCCTAAATCGAGCACCTTTTCGCCGGCATGCGTGTCGGTAAGATGTGCCAGCACGATAGCGTCGATGGAAAACCGGTAGCCTGCGGCAGCCTGCTTTACGCAGAGCCGACCGTTAAAAAACGTATCTGTGGTCATTGAATGCATAACAGTCCGTTAGCAACGAACTTACTACCTTAGGGGACCAATCTTAAACTTGATATCTTCTATCAGCGGCTTCCCGATTGCAGCGTTTATTTTAGCCATCAGATCGTTTTTCAGAAATTGAAGCTGATGAATCCAGGTCGAACTGATGACATGCACAATTAGAAGTTCACCCTTAAAAGCAGCCGGCCGGGCATTTTGGGCGATGGTTGTACCCACCGCTTCGTCCCACAGCCGCCAAATCTGGGTGAGCTCAAAATCCGGTTTCGAGCGGTAATTTTTTAAAACGCCATCGATGACGTTTCCAATATGGACAAAGCCGGCCTGTTTTTCTTCTTTTTTCATAAAAGCGTACTATACCAAAATTTTTACTTTTCTTGAACCGCAAATCCGCAAAACGGTTTGGCGGTTTTGCTTTTTTCTTGACTTGGTGAGTCGGGTAACTTATTTTACAGAGGACTTCCAATAATTTGTTTAAATTTAAGTAAAAAGGAAACAACATGAGTTGGGATTGGGAAAAACTAAAACAGCAGCAACAGGGCAGGAGTGGCGTCCCGCCGCAGATGGATGAGTTTGTTGAAAAAATCAAAAAGGTTAAATTCCCGGGCGGGCCTTTGTTTATTATCGTCGTGCTCCTTATCGCCATAGGGCTGACAACCTTCTATACCGTCAAGCAAAATGAAGTCGGTGTGGTTCAATTATTTGGCCGTTATGTGCGCACGACCGAGCCGGGCCTCAACTTCAAGCTGCCCCTGGGCATCGAAAAAGTGACCAAGGTCAATGTCCGTGAGATCCAGACCGCCGAGTTCGGTTTCAGCACCGCTCAGGCAAATTTCAGGACCCGGGCCAGAGCCGGCGGTGAAAATCAAAGCGAATCTCTCATGCTGACCGGTGATTTAAACGTGGCGATCGTACCCTGGATTGTCCAGTATCGGGTTAAAAACCCCTTTGATTTTCTGTTTAAAGTCAGAGACGTCCGCCGCTTGCTGCGCGATATGTCCGAAGCCACAATGCGACTGGTCGTCGGTGATCGCAGTATTAACGAGGTCATCAGCAAACGGGACGAAATTGCAGTGGAAGCCAAGGGTCTGATGCAGACCGAACTGGACCAGGCTGAAACCGGAATCCATATTGTCACCATCGAGATGAAGAAGACGACCGTCCCTCCCCCGGTACAACCCTCGTTCAATGAGGTCAACCAGGCTGTACAGGAAAAGGAACAAATGATTTATCAGGCCAAAGAAGATTATAATAAAGCCATCCCGGCCGCACGCGGTGAAGCCGAGCGAACGATCAGGGCTGCCGAAGGGTATGCCTTAAACCGGGTCAACCGGGCGAAGGGTAATACCGATCGATTCCTGGCCCTGTACAATGAATATGTCAAAGCCAAAGATATTACCAAACGGCGACTTTACCTTGAAACCATTCAGGAGACGTTTCCCAATATAGGCAAAAAATATATCGTCGACTCCGATCAGAAAAATCTGTTGCCGCTACTCAACATGGGGGAATCGATTAACCTTGGACAGCCAAGCAGTGGTGAAAAATGAAAAATAAAAGCATCTTTTTAATTCCTCTGGCCATTATCGCCTTTATTATCTACAGCGCCGCCTACATGGTGGATGAAACCGAACAGGTGGTGATCACCCAATTCGGCCGGATTGTGGGCAAACCCAAAACAGATCCGGGTCTAAAATTTAAGATCCCGTTTATCCAAAAAGCCAACTATTTCAATAAAAACTTATTGGAGTGGGATGGCGATCCCGGGCAAATCCCCACCCTGGACAAGACCTTTATCTGGGTCGATGCCTTTGCCAGGTGGAAAATTGTGGATCCGGTCAAATTTTTCCAGACCGTAAACAACCGATTTAATGCGGTTGGCAAACTCAATGACATCATTGACCCGGCGGTGAGAAACTTTGTCACTTCCCACCACCTGATCGAAGCCGTGCGCAAATCCGACCGTGAACTGGACACCGCTGAGATCGGCATTGAACCGTCGGATCGCAAAACCCGGGTTACCTACAAAATCGATGTCGGTCGCCAGAAAATTACCCAGGGCATCCTGGAACAGGCCCAGCCGAAACTGACCCCCTTCGGCATTGAACTGGTCGATGTCAAGATCAAGCGCATCAACTATGTGGAGGAGGTCAGAAAGTCCGTATACGGGCGCATGATTGCCGAGCGAAACCAGATTGCGGAAAAATTTCGTTCCGAGGGCAAAGGTGAGGCCCAGAAAATATTGGGTGAAAAGGAAAGAGATTTGCAGGAGATTGAATCTGAAGCCTTTAAGCGCGCTCAGAGAATCAAAGGTAGTGCCGACGCCGAGGCCACCATCATATATGCAGAAGCCTACGGCCAGGACCCTGATTTTTACTCTTTTACTCAATCGCTGGAGATCTACCGCGAAGCACTGGGCAAAGACAATACCCTTGTCCTATCAACGGATTCAGAATTTTTAAAATACCTCAAAGGGTACTCGAAATAAGCGATTCCGTCCCAGAGATCCATGCGCTGATATCGCGCCGGCCGAACCGGTTCGATCCTGCCCGGAAGACCGGGTTTTCAATGGCGGCGTAAACCCAAAAACAAAAGCACCGCTGTAAAGCGGTGCTTCCTGATCTATTATACAGAATATACAGAAAAACTTTCGGGATTATTACTTGCCTTTTCTTCGCTGATGACGCGTCTTGGCCAAAAGCTTTCTGTGTTTATGCTTTCGCATCTTTTTTCTGCGTTTTTTTACGACACTACCCAACGGATCACCTCCTTCACCAACATTATCGTATAGATTAATTGATCTCTTAACATAACTGGCTGTTTGGTGTCTATATTTTTTTTGGAATTGGAAAACAAAGACGGCTTATGTTATAGTGAGTTGTCACTAAAGCAAAACTTTTGCGAATAAAACCGATAGAAAGCGTAATATATGGATAGCAGTATTATCGTAACCAGTTTGGCAATCGGTGCGGCCATATTTGTGGGTCTGGTAATATTCTGGTTTTTTAATGCATTTGTGAAACGAAAGTTGGGCACCGATCAATCCGCTCAGATGGCAACACCTTCCCAGAAGACAAACTGGGAAGAGAAACGCCAGCATCCCCGAGTGGCAATTTCCTGGCCGGCAGTGCTGGAACCTCCGTATGAAAATCTTGCGATTCGGCTAAAAGATATCAGCCTCGGGGGGGCATTTGTCATCTGCGACAACCCGCTGGCACCCAAGGAGAAAATCCGGCTCTGCCTCAACCTACCGGACCGGGACGCGCTTTTGCTAAACGCCCAGGTGGTTTGGTCAAATATCAATGTTCCCAAGGAAAAGGTGATCAATCGAGGAATGGGCGTCCAATTTGTTCAAAACACAGAAAAGACCCGCCGGAGCCTCGAAAAGGCCATTTCGATGATTCTGAAGGAAAATAACCCGTAGACGGCCGTCTAATGCTGTTTATCACCCCTGTTCAAGCAAAACCGGGCGTCCCGTATGACGTTACGGGCAACCTCGACGGGCGTGGATTTCGGAACTAAGTTGAACTTATCTGGCTGAGTTGCAAAAATGCAGAACTTAAAGCCATTTGGGCCACATCAGATTAAAATCGTCAATAAAACGGTGTCGATGGCCGAAGAGCTTGTCAGCAATCATTACAAGATGTCTGCAAGTCAATGGCTGCGCCCCAAATATGATGTTAAAACCCTTGTTGATCTGGCGCCCGAGGAAATTGTCCATGGTCCCTTTGCACAGATTGTGCGTTATGAAGGCCAACGCAAAGACACCAACTTGGGGTCCGGCGTTTTCGACTATTACAAAATATGCCTTCAGGACCATGCCATTCATGCCGCGCTGGAAGATTCACCTTCAATGAAGCTTTTTCCCTTTTGCCTTTATATCATCACCCATGAATTGATCCATATTGTCCGATTCAGTAAATTCCTGCAAAACTTTGATGCCTCCCCTCAGGAGAAGCTGGCCGAAGAGCAAGCGGTTCATGAGCATACGCATCAAATCCTGCGTCAAATCCGGGTCTCGGGAATATCGGCGGTCCTTGAATTTTACGACAAATGGCGCCAGCCGCTTGAAGGAATGCGAAATAGCTGAGATAGGTTCTGGAGGATGCCTGTACATTTATCCTTGACAACGGGTTTGCCATGACGATATGGTCCGCGGCGTCGTCCACTTGACATCACAGCGCAGAAGCACCTATAATTTAGATAGGATAATTTCGGAGGTTGAATTCAATGCCCATATACGAATATGAGTGTACAAAATGCGGCAGGCTTGAAGAAGTCTATCAGAAATTTTCGGATAAGCCGCTGACCAGGTGCAAGCAGTGTTCAGGAAAACTTCACAAGCTTATTTCTCAAAGCAGCTTCCATCTGAAGGGCACGGGATGGTATGTAACCGATTATGCGAATAAATCCAGGCCCAACAGCACTGCTGCGCCCAAGAAAAAAGATGAGACCAAGACTGCCGATGGTTCCGCATCCTCCACTAATGAGAAGACATCGAAAACATCAACGGACCCACCTTCCCCGTAAAGCGCTCCCGCCCCATAATTTTGGAACCCATCTTTTGAGGACAGCCCCTTTTGCTGCCGGCTACTGGCCTCTGGTCACTGGTCACCTGCCATGAACTGGGGCCGCCAATTTCCAGCTTTGCGCCCAGGTTAATCACCGTGCCGACCATAACTATAATGTTGATTAAGAAACCGGCGGCCGGCAACCAGAAGCCGGTTGCGGGTAGCCGGGAAAAAAACCTTAAAAAATTCAAAAAATGTCTCTTTACAAATAAAAAAGGGTGATTATTATTTCAACAAAATTCCAACACAAATAATTCAATTCTTTAACAATATTGATTCATTCAATTTTTATAAAACAAGACCAATTTGAAGGGAGGTGAGTGCGGCCCCGTTTATGAAAAGGGGAGGTTTCATATTTTGATAAGTCTTACAGGACTTCAAAAAAAGAACAATCATATTTAAGAAGGAGAACGTATACCATGAAATTGAGACCATTGCAGGATCGTATTTTAGTGCAACGTGTTGAAGAAGAGGAAAAAACAAAAGGTGGCATTATTATTCCGGATACCGCCAAGGAAAAGCCCGCAGAAGGTAAGATCATTGCTGTGGGTAAGGGTAAACTTGATGAGAATGGCAAACGAGTCGCCCCCGAGGTTAAAAAGGGCGATCGCATTCTTTTTGGCAAATATTCTGGCACCGAGGTAAAAATCGAAGGCCAAGAATATTTGATCATGCGTGAAGAAGATGTGCTTGGTATTATCGAATAAAAAACACTATATCTGTATAGGATGGAGGTAAAACGAAGATGACTGCTAAATTGATTAAGTACGACATGAAGGCCCGTGAATTAATGCTTAATGGAGTCAGGACACTCGCCGACGCCGTGGTTGTTACCCTGGGGCCCAAGGGCCGTAACGTCGTCCTGGACAAGGCCTGGGGTTCTCCGACGGTTACCAAAGATGGTGTCACCGTGGCCAAAGAAATCGAACTGGATGATAAGTTTGAGAACATGGGCGCCCAGATGGTAAAAGAGGTCGCCAGCAAAACAAGCGATATGGCTGGTGACGGAACAACAACTGCAACTGTATTGGCCCGCTCGATTTATGAAGAAGGCCAGAAGCTTGTTGCCGCCGGCAACAACCCCATGTCGATCAAAAGGGGCATCGATGCAGCCGTGGATGTGGTGGTAAAAGAACTCCAGAAACTGAGTAAAACCACCAAAGATCAGCGCGAAATCGCCCAGGTGGGCACGATTTCAGCCAACAATGATGAAACCATCGGCAATATCATTGCCGAAGCCATGAACAAAGTGGGCAAAGAAGGCGTTATCACGGTTGAAGAGGCCAAAAGCATGGAGACCACTTTAGAAGTCGTGGAAGGCATGCAGTTCGATCGAGGCTACCTATCGCCGTATTTTGTAACCGACCCCGAAAAGATGGTTGTTTCTCTGGAAGATCCCTATATTTTGATCAATGAAAAAAAGATCAGCAATATGAAAGATCTGCTGCCCATTCTTGAGCAGGTTGCCAAAATGGGAAAACCCCTCATGATTATTGCCGAAGACGTCGACGGTGAAGCCCTGGCGACATTGGTGGTCAACAAATTACGCGGCACCCTGCACGTTGCAGCCGTTAAGGCCCCTGGATTCGGTGACAGACGCAAGGCTATGCTGGAAGACATTGCCATTTTAACCGGCGGCCAGGTGGTATCCGAAGATCTGGGAATCAAGCTGGAGAACCTGGCTGTTTCGGATCTTGGAAACGCCAAACGGATCTCCATCGATAAAGACAACACCACCATCGTGGATGGCGCCGGCTCCCGCTCAGCACTCGAAGGCCGGGTCAAACAAATCCGGGCCCAAATTGAAGAAACCACCTCCGACTACGACCGCGAAAAACTGCAGGAGCGGCTGGCCAAGCTCATCGGCGGCGTGGCCGTAATTAATGTGGGCGCGGCAACTGAGACCGAAATGAAAGAGAAAAAGGCCCGCGTCGAGGATGCCTTGAATGCAACCCGGGCAGCCGTAGAGGAAGGCATCGTTCCGGGAGGCGGTGTGGCTCTGGTGCGTTGCCTGGACGCGCTTGAAAAGATGAAAATCAAAGCCGCCCAGAAGCTGGGTGTCAGAGTCATCATGCGCGCCATCGAGGAACCCTTGCGGCAAATCGCCAACAACGCCGGTCTGGAAGGATCGGTGGTGATCGATAAAGTCAAAAACGCTCAGGGTTCTTTCGGCTACAATGCCGAGAGCGACACCTATGAAGACCTGATGAAAGCCGGTGTCATTGACCCCACCAAAGTGGTGCGCCTTGCGCTACAAAACGCAGCCAGTGTGGCTTCTTTGATGTTAACGACCCAGGCCATGGTTGCTGAAAAACCCGAAGAGAAACCGGAACCCATGCCCGGCGGCGGTGCCCCCGGAATGGGCGGAATGGGTGGAATGGGCGGAATGATGTAAGCACCCATCCGATATTTCGGCTATAAAATGACGCCTAAAAGGCCCTCATGGTTTGCACATCTGCCATGAGGGCTTTTTTATGGCGGCACTCAATGATTGCCAAACTTGACAAATCGGCCATAAACAGGTAATCTTATTATAAATATACAGAAACTTGGAACCCAAAAAAATACGATTAAGGGTTCCAAAAGCTCTTTAAAATATGGGCCCTGGAGTGATGGAGTAGCCTACTCCGCCAAAGTAGCTTCGGCTACGAAGGCTGGATTGGAGTGTTGATAAAAAAGACATCAATCCTTTAGCCATTATTCCAATACTCCATTGCTCCAGTACTCCAATGCTCCGAAATTAGTTGAAAACTCCCGGGAAGGGTTACCTTTCTTTTAGATTATAGATCTGTAAACATATCCTTTTAACTTTAAACCGAAACGGGGCTTTAGATGAATTACAAAACAAACCTGCGCGTGAAAATGTGCGTGCCCATCTGTCTGTTGATGCTTCTGGTCGCTGCTTTTGCACTCGAGGCGGCCGAAGGCGAAAAAGAATTCGAGCATGAAACCGGGTTTTACTACACGGTTCAAAAAGGCGATACGCTCTGGGATCTAAGCCAAAAATTCTCCGACTCGGCCTGGCTGTGGCCGGAGATGTGGCGGGAAAACAGCCAGATCGCCAATCCCCACCGTATTTATCCCGGAGAGCGGATCCGGCTGTTTCGGCGCAAAGGCGCCCAAAAGATCGCCGAACAAAAACTGGGGCAGCCCGTCCTGGCCAAGCCTTCCCTGGATGATTTGATCCACTATAATTACACCGCCCTGGACCGGGTGGGCTTTATCCGTAAAACCATGGTGGCACCGCATGGCGCCATATTTAAGGTGCAGGAAACAAAAGAAATGATCCATACGGGAGATATCGTCTATATCCGCCCGGAAGGAAGTACCCAGCTGGTACCCGGCAAGCGCTACACCACCTATCGCGCCCTGGATCCGATTAAAGACCGAAGAACCAACACGTACATCGGCATCCAGCATCTGCTGACCGGTGTCGTGGAAATTACCCAGGTGGAGCCCCGGTACGCGATCGGGACGATTATCGAATCCTATCGCCCCATAGAACTCGAAGATATGTTAATGCCCTACTATCGGCGCTTGCCAAACGTCACCATTAAAGATAGCCCCAAAGGTCTAAAGGGCCGCATCATCGATGCGGAAGAGCACAACAGACTCATCGGCCACAACATGATCGCCTTTATGGATAAAGGCAGAAAAGACGGCGTTCATCCCGGACAATTCTATAACGTTTACTATCAGGTGGAAGAGCGCATTCATCCAAAAGGAGAAGATAAAATACTGCTACTTCCGGTCAATTTTGCCGAGATCCTGGTAATCCACACCGAAAACACAACCGCCACCGTGATTGTCACCAACGCCGATAAGGAGTTTGAACCCGGGGCAACCCTGCAATCGCCCAATATGTAATTGGGAATGGACCGCAAGACGGGACTGCCAGACAGGATCGGAGGTCGAAAAGAAAGCGCCTTTCAGCTTTTACCGAAAGGCGCTTTTTGAATCAGAAATAAAATGTCGGTCCCGAATCTCCTGGAGATGGGGTTTTGAAACCACTTCTACCGGATTTCCATCCAGTAGGCGATACCGACTTTCGCGGCCCGCTCGGCTATCTCCACAATACCGCCACTAGAGGAGCTTAAGTATTTTTTCTCGGCCGTTTGACTCAGCCGGATGATTGCCGGCGGTTGAATATTGCCCGGTATTTTTAAACCGGACGGCGGCACGTCAAACGTCTTGCCATCCTCATCAATCTGGACATAATCATCCTGACCAACGCTGCCATCATCATGAATGTCAAAGTTGACGCCGGCAAGCCGGCCACCGGTGAAGGCATTTAATTCCATGAATACGGAGTCGCCGCCCGTGCCGCAACGACCCTGTTCGGGTATAAATCCGATCACAATCAAGATCCCATCGCGTATAATCACATCGCTGATAACCCGCTCCCCGGTGTAAACGTCCAGATCCAGATACCAGCCGGCATCATTGGGCGCCAGACTGGTCGGATTCGGCAGCTGGTTATCATCGGGATCTGCTTCTGTTATCCACTGCGGTTCTTTATCGGTCAAGACCCGTACGATGACTTCATTTTCGCCGGAGCCCACCGGAACCTCCGAAGCTTTCTGCTCGAGCATCTTCACAGTCGGCGGCTGATTGGAAAGCTGGGCCGCCGCAGCCGGAACCCGAAAGGTGCCCAGAAACTCACTGTCGTCATCCGTGCTCCATAGCGGGGGTATAAAGGCCTTGTCGCCGTAATCCCAGATGCCGTAAATCGTCTGCAGGCTGGCATCATCAAAATCGCTGCTGCCCAGAAATTTTCCGGTGCCGAAGCAAACAATGTATCCATGCATTTCAGGGTGGAGCATGACATCCGGTTTGGCGGTGATCGGCTGGGGATTTCCTTTCTCATCCAGGGCCGTAAACAGGGGGACCCCCTGGTCGTCCTTATCAAACGCAATTCCCCATTCCGTATAATCGGCGGCGGTCAGGTCAAACTTCCATAAATTGCCCTTCAGATCGCCGGCATAAACAAAATCCACGACGTTGTCAAAGTTCACATCAGCAGCAATCGGGCTTGAGAGCCCGTTGTCCGGACCACTGCCGGCCCGGATTTTTTGAATGAGATTGCCGGTGCGGGCATCGAGGATAAACAGAACCGAGTCGCGGTTCTGGCTGTTGTAACCGTTGCCGAAAATGACAATCCAGGGATGACCTGAATCATAGGATCGCACAACAACGGGTTTGCTATAAGCGTAACCCATATCCTTCTTATCCGCATTGGCCGCGTTTTCTCTGGGGAATTCCCACAGAACCCTGGAAGCACTCATTTGGTGCGGTTTTGTGATGTCGAGGGCAAAGTAACCCATACCGCCCTTGCCCAGGCCGCCCACCAGGATGGTCTGATCTTCGTCTCCGGTGGCGACAAGCAGATTTCTGCCTCTTTTAACGGTGGGTGTCAAATCCACATAAAAGGTATGGCTGTAAGCAGGGTCCGGTAGATTTATCAGTGTTTCAAAAACAAGGTTGGGTACATATGCAAAAATTTCATCTCCGTTGGTCGCATCAAATGCGTGCAGCATGCCGTCATTGGCACCGACATAGACGGCATCATTTTCAAATACCGGAGATGAATGCACGATATCTCCCAGCTTCTGGCTGCGCGCCCTGAACCCGCTGATTTCCCGGCCCTTGATATAATCCACCACATCCGGATCCTTGTCCAGGTCTGCCTGTTGCGTGGATGTCAGCTGATCGTAATCAAAAACCCGGCCTGAATCGGTGCCGTTATATGTAAAGACATCGCGATCAGACCAATCGATGAGCTCCAGCCTTTCCGCGGCGGACCATTTTGGATTCACGGAATCAACGTCTCCGCTGACCGGATCAAGTTCAAACGCCTTCACATCCCCGACCCACTCATCCTGCTCATTGCTGTAGCTGGATTGGAAAATGAGGATATCCTCACCGATCTCGGCGTAAAGCCAGTCGCCGTTGACCGCCACCGAAGCGCCGGATCCGCCCTTGCGGAACCCGATATTTCTTAAAACTTCGGCCAGCGCTTCGCCCAATGCCCCGGGGGTTCCGGCATTCAGGAATTTACCTCTGCTGTTAACCGCGGCATGCCAGAGATCATCGATGGATTCCGGCACGCGATCTTGGGTCACCGCCGGCCAGTCCACGTATTGGCCGTCGCTTTTCGATTTCAGGTAATCCGGGCTGGTGGGATCATCTACATAATCATCCGGATCCAGCGTGCCGGTTACCCCGAAGGCCACGGCAAAGGTGACCATGTGCTGATGCGAGGCGCTATCGAGCTTATTGACGGGCACTTTATTGTCAAGGTTTGAAAGGTCATTGGCGTAATAATAAAAGGCGATGTCGGCAAGCGTGCCCTCATAGTCATCTTCATAGGGAGGTTCGCCACCCCCCCAGTCTTTGTAAGGTGAAGCCGTAGATCCGTCGGTATTGATGACGGGTTTAAAACTGTAGTCACCGTAATATCCATCGGTCATGACAATCGTAAAGGACTGCTGGCAGGCGCCCCCATCAACGGAATAAGGTTCATCCCCTTCTTCACCGCCCATGCGCTCATTATTTTTATAATACTTGCCGATGGTATTGAGGCCGGCTTTTAGGGGGGTTCCGCCAAATCGATCTGATTCGTAGGACAATATTTCTTTAATGAGGGTATCGGTTTCGTCTTCGAGCACACCGCCGATCATTGCATTCACCGGTTTGAGCGGAACAACAATTTCTTTATTGATGCCGTAAATCCCGACCCGGAATCCTTCCAGATCCAGGAGGCCCCTGGTGATGGCCGCTTTGGCGACAAATTCGCGCCGGCGGTAGTAAGTAAACCAGTTGGCAAAGTTCTGGCGGTCGGTTTCATAATCCTTTTGGATACCCTCCGGCGGTGAGACTTCCGTTATGACGTCAATCTTTTCATCCAATCCGCTGCCGGTGACGGTAAACGTGTAATATTTATGGCCCCCATCCATTTCAACCAGATAAACCTCCCCATCATCTGCTCTCACATAATAATGGGCCCACGGGACCTTATGATCTTTATCGGCATCGGTTTTAACGGTCAAAGAGGTTGCATTCAGATCGAGTTTCTTATCCTTCAGGGGGTGAACCAGAGGCTTATCGGTATCGGCGTCCGGAAAGCTTTGACCTGTAAATTCAGGCCAGGGCTGGTAATTATAATCGGGGTTGTAGAACATGCGGTTTTCTTCATGAAACTGGGATTTCCAGTATTTCCGGTCTTCCGCATCGAAATTGCTACAGTATGACGAACCATTGTAATTATCGCCCAAATTACCGAAAACATAACAAAAATTATCTTCTGCCGTTATAAACTGCCCTTCGCGTTGACCTTTGACCAGGACCTCGAAGGTCATACTTCCGGAATCATCCATTAAAATCATGATATTGGGGGGGGGCGGATTGATCTGGGTAAACATGGGCGCATCCGCCAGGTCGACCTGGCCATGCGCCAGCATGGCTCCGAAAAACAAGATCCCGGCTGTCAAAATACAAAATCCGATGGCCAGCAGCCGCAGGCAGTGTTTATAACCGAATTTTTGCAAGTAAGGCGTAATGTCCTTGTGGTTAAACATAGGTGGTCTCCTGCAATTCAATCCACGCTAAAAGGCTCGCCGGTACCCGATCTTGATGGTGGATATGCCCTGTTTCTCGGTGCGCCCGTAAACTGCGAATCCATGTATCCGGGACTTCCCCATACCCAGCGAATACCCCGCCGGTATGCCCTCGTAGCCGACCCGGAAGCGCGTTTTTCCGCCGGCATCCATGACCGTGGTTACGGCCTGTGATTTCTCCTCCCATTCGTCCGTAAAATTATCATCATCGATGGCCTTAATGCCGGGTTCAACAAAAGGCAGCCCCCGGGGGTCGGGGTTGTTTTGCAGCCGGTCGACGGCTTCCAGCGCAGCGCCTTCGGCCAGATATACATTGCGTTGATACAGGGCGTCATTGCCGGCAATCTGCACTTCGGTATTGGCGGTATTGGTGGCGGCAATGCTGATAATGGTCAGCAGCGCCAGAAGCATTACGGTCGCCAGAATCAGAAAATAGCCTTGCTCATTTTTGAGCGGCGTTACACGTTTTTCCATGGTGTGGTGCCCTCTCCAAATTCGGGTCTGTATATGTCATCACAGGCCGATGTTGCGGCATCTAACCTGCGTGGAATATGTCCGGCTTACGGTTCGACCGGGCCCGGCGGGCAGCTGCACGGTCATTAAAATTTCCACCGTTCGGATCTCCTCCCGTTCGGTCGTCACCGCCCCGTTTTCATCGTAATAGGTAAAACTTAGATTTGAGACATTGCTTTCGGTCAGTTCCTCCCAGAAAGCACTGGCGCCCCTGTATTTTTCCAGCACACCGTCGTTGATGCGATAGGCAATCAATTCGCGGTCAATGTTATCATCTATGTCCGAACATCCCGATGTCGCCTCGGTACAGTGATCGATGCGTCCATCCATATCGGCATCCATTGTAAACGCCAGATTGTTCGCATCGGTCGGTGCGATGTTGTCCTCATGATCTTCATGAAAACCGCTATCGGGATTAAAGTCATCCACAATTCCGGCTGCAGCGGTGCCGGTGGGATTCAGACCGGCCATCCGTATTTCCTGGATCATCAGCTCAACGCCGCCGCGGGCGACCTGCTGAACATCGGCAGCGACGTTTTGGGTGGTGTAGGACCGCCCCATGCTGGTAAAAAGGCTGACCACGGCCGCCATCAACACCGACGCCATGGCAAGCCCGACCAGAATATCCACCAGTGAGAAGCCCGCCTGCTTGCTGAACGGGGTCGTTTTCTTATCGCAAGGTGCTGAATGGATCATGTCCCGTTTCCTTTTGAAATCGTCCGCAAAACAACACTGCGGTTCTCGCCCCGCCAGGTCCAGTCGACGGTGACTTCAATCGCCCGCGAAGTGTCGTAACCCAGGGTGTCTGCAATCGTGGTGGTCCGGGTGTAAATGCCGCCCGCCTCGCCGTTGGCTTTTATGCCGGACTCCGTCGTCGTCCCGGGATCCAGGGTTGCTATGTCGGGCGTATTTTTGAGCGCTTCCAGCCGCTGCCGCGCCAGCATGTTGGCCTGTGTCAGAATATTTCCTCTGGTATTGTTGCGGGTGGCCGAAAACACCAGGGTTGTCACCGCCAGAAAACCAATGGAAAAAATGGCAATCGCAAATAACGCCTCGATCAGCATGGAGCCTTTTTGATTCGTCAATTTGATCACATTGGTTCTATTTTTTTCCATCATTAATCCCCTCCGCTATAGCGGTATCACTCGATTTTCTCAAACCGTATGCGGCCCAGCGTGCTCACAACAACATCCCTCTGCTGGCCCTTTTGATTTACGATTACGGCTGTGCCGGCGGAAGCGGCCCTTCCCCGGCTGTTAAATCGGGTGCGATTACCCGTAAAGCCCCAATTCGCATGGCCGAGGTCAAATTTAACGCCGGCCGGTAGTGTGCGAACTCTTAAAAGGCGCTCATCGGCGTCCCGCACCCAGGAACCGTCTTTATCGACAAAGACCCGGTAGCCTGTGGGGTTAAACAAAACAGCCACGTTGTTATTTTCTTTTATGGCCCTGATTTTGGCCATCTCCAAATCACCCATCAGATTGTCAACCGCACCCCTTAACTTGGCGTTGCTGCGCCAGCTGAGAAGGTTGGGTGTAACAATCGCCGCCGCCACGGCGATGACGGCCAGGACCACCAGAAGTTCTACGAGTGAAAACCCCCGCGATCTATTCATGATCTAAATTCTCCATTATAAATAAAAGCCGGATTGCCCTTTTCCCCAAGGCAACCCGGCCATCCCGCCTGCAAAAGTGTCTGCGGGACCCGAAGCTTTCCGCCTCCCGATTACTCGGGATTTGGCTTTATCACGGGATAAAAGAAAAAACCCTCAAAAGGAAGATTACAGTTCCCCTCAAAGGTAGTATTTTCGCGTTTTTTTAAAGATCGCTTGCATAGCCGATTTAGCGCCACCGGTTTCTATTGGTACAGGATAATCTAGCTTCCGCAAAAACATGTATAGTAAAACAATAAAAGTGTCAATATGGTGATAATGTTCGCAAGATCTGTACCAAAAACCACTTGATTTAAAATTCATTACTTTTTCAATAGGTTAAAGAGGTGTGAAAAAAATTTCCATTTTCATATCACCCAAAAATGTGTAATTTAGGTAACAAAAATGTTTGGTTTTGTGTAAAATAGGTTTTATTCTCGCAAAAAAGATCTGAATGGAGAGGACTTTTGAAATTTTGATGGGGCCATTCAACGTGCGATTTAATTCCAGCTGATGGCGCGTATCGGTCTCTAAATCTGAATCGAAATTTGGCGAACTTTTAATATCACCTCTTTATTCTGTTGGCGGCACAGACAACCTTTGCGCGCTTTTGTGACGGCGGGGTTCTTTGCTGATTTTTCTCAATACCGGCATTTGTCTTTCGGGTGTATCAATTTTTTGGACCAGAGATGCCACCACCCCGCCGTCAATATGCTTGAATCCTTTGACATAAACCCATTCTCCCTGCCGAAAGGATTCAAAATCCATGCGATTGCCATCCGCATCTGCCAGCTCGGTGATCAAGCGCTCGTTACCAAGGCGCGCATTCACCACATAGATGGTTTGCTCCGCGGCAACGAATTGCGCTTTATTGCTGCGAACCTCCATAATTAAGGCGCGGGCTTCAAATGGATCGCAATCATCAAAGCTAAAATTTTTCAGGATGTTCGTTTCCGCAGCGGAATTTGATGCAACCACCAGCAGGCCAACGCCGATGATCAGACACCGACAGACCCGCGTGGCAAATTTCTTATACCTAAGCTTCATTTTTTCTTCCCTTCCTTAAAACATTTGATGCCAGTAATAGCGATACAAGTCAGGTGTGTTGATGGCCGGCATGCTGACGATGCCGCCTTCAACGCCGATAAAAATGTGGGCACCGTTTTCCAGGATGGCGATCACCGGAGCAGACGGAATGGCCGTTCCGATGGAGATGGTGCGATCCTTTTTTCCCAGAGCGACCTCATTCCCGTCGCCGTCGTACTCCACTTCCGAACTAAATTCACTCACCGAGGCACCGGTTTTATAGTTGACTGCGTAAAGCCGGCCCACCCCCCGCACGGTGGAGGCAGCGCACGGATCGTCACCGCTGCTATCACCTGTATCCGGTGTATACGTGGTAAAATAGACCACACCGCCGTATACCCGGGGAGATGCCACCACTTTTTCCCCCGGGTTCTCCAGGCGGATAAACCAGCCGCTGGCGTTTTCAAGACTGGTTTGGGTCGCCAGCTTCTGTGCCTCGGTGCCCAGCTGAATCAGATCATCGGTCACATCGACCAGATTGGTTTCATCAAGCGTACCGGCATCGGCCCAGTCGTTTTTCACGGCGTAAAATCGGTTGACCACATCGGTTTCACCGGGGTCGGCCCGATCCCCGGTGCCGAAAAAGATCATCTCGCCGAAGTCTTCGCCAACCGCATCCGGGGCATATAAAATTTTTCGCTGGACGTTGTCGGCGGCCGAGGCCGAAAAAAGCTTTTGCGATGTCCAGGCGCCATCGACCACAGACTCGGAGACGGTATCGCTGCAAAAGGACAGGGTCTCATCGTCCTTGAGTGCAAAGATATTACCCCCCAGATCGCCGGCATAAATACGGCTGACAATACCGTCGCCGTCATGGTCGATGCCCGTCACGTCCACTATGGAATGGGTCATTCCTAAAGACGGGTTGTCCACGGCATTAATATTCAGCCCGTTGAGAAGCTGCCCGTCAACAACGCGCACGGCAAATAGGGCCCGGCCGACGCCATCGGTCGCGCCGGGGTTTTCCAGATCCTGGTTGTTGTCGTATCCGCCGGGTATCAGAAACACATCGGTCACATCGGTATCCAGCGTTATGCTGCAGCCGGGGGCTGTTTCTGTAATGGTGACGTTGGTGGCCACGGTGGCGGCCTGGGGCCGGCTCCAGGATTGGCCCAGCATTTCATATGTGTCGGTGTTCGGGTCGTTTGGCGCCAAAATGGTGGGTTCGATAGAATACAGCCAGCCGGGCGCATTGTGAGCGGTAATATCCAGGGCCACATAATGCTGACCGCCGCGACGCTCACCCATAATCAGAATTTTCTGGCTGGCTCCGAGGTACACGGAAGGAGAACCGTCCATGAAATATTCGTGCGCGTCGTTATCGAGTAATTTCAATCGGCCCAGCTGTTGCGGAGCGATAAATCCCCAGGCTTCGCTGCCGTCGGCATCATCAAAAGCGTGCAGGATGCCGTCGTTGGCGCCGGAATAAATCATGGTTTGGGCATCGTCGGTGTTCGGGTCGCCATCCGGATCCGGATAATACACCACCGCCGGCTCGGAATGAATAATGTCACCCAGCCCCGCTGAATGAATAGCGGTAAACAGATCCGTTCTTTCCGCGCTCGAGCCCGCACCCAGATCCGCGTCGGTGATGTTTGTGTTTGCATCCACAAACGCGTTGGCCGCATCGGTAAGGGCGGTGACCGACCCTGTATAGGTATAAAGATTGCGCGGATTCGCGCTTTCGATCAGCAGGCTGAGGGCTTCCGCAGCACCGCCCAGTTCCACATTCGGCCCGTCATTTCCCAGGGTGGTCCAAAAAGAAAGGGCGTTGTCTTTGATCAATCCATCCGGTGTGCAGACTTCAGCCCCGATGGCATCATACAGGTTGCCGTCGCCATCCAGGGCATAACGCTTGATGTTACCGATCCAGCGACCGCCTTGCTGGGGTTTGAAAAAACCCAGATAGATCTTATCGCCGGCATAGGTTCGGTTCATGCGGCTGATGGGAACCACCGGTGCCACAAATACCGCATCTTCTTCGTAGATGGCCGATAAAATTTGATCAAAGGCCATGGCCAATTCCGATATATTGTCGGCCGTAAAATACTCGCCGCCGCCATTGGTGGCGGTATCCATCAAAAGCTGATTGGAGGTCTTAAATCCGATGGTAAAGGTCACGACATTTTGTTTATCAAAGGCGGTGCCGTCACCCATGGTGGGGTTGATATCGTTTTCGTAAAGGTATTTGGCCACATCGTCCAGATAGTCGGAACCGTTATCGGGGTAATCGGCTTCCGAACCGCTATGGTCGTTGTCATAATCGCCGATTTTATCGCCATTGATATAATCGCTAGCGGTCAGCCGGGAATCGATATCCTGGGTGGACTGCCCGTCGGTCATGATGATGATGTAATTCTTCTGGCAGCGCTCCTGCATGGGGGATGTATAGGTGACGCCAGGGTTATACCAGCTGCTCATGCCGGCAAAATAGAGCCCGGCCTCGGCCAGGGTCTCCGCCAGAGGTGTCCAGCCGTTGGCCGTAATGCCGGCGATATCATTGATTATGGTGGTTTTATCGGTACCGATCTCGTCAACGATATGGCCACCCTGATCAGGATTAAATTTCATGATGCCGAAGCGCACCCCGGTGGTGTTGTTGACCAAGTCGGTGACGACCTGTTGAGCGACTTCGATTCGGCTTTTGGGGGTACCAATGCCGGATTCATCGTAATTCATGAAATTACCGAGGCGCAGCCTACGCCGGTTCCCGCCGCAGGCATAACTTCCGGAGTAGATACGGCCGTAGGCATAGCCCTGAGCCAGCAGGTCGTCTTTGATCCGGGTACAGTTCAGATCGCTGATATCACTGGCAAAGAATCGCCACTCATAGGTCCGGCTGGTCCAGCTCCAGTAACGTTCATAAACGGCATTGCTGCTGTACGAGCCGGCGTAAACGAAGGCCGGGTCATAGGGGTCGCCCGGCACATCCACGGTGGCCATGCTGCCGGAAGAGTCGAAAATAATGAGAATATTGGGTTCCAGATCCGGGTTGGTAACGGTCCCGTAAATTTCGGTATCGTCCGCACGGCCGGAAACGGTCATACTCACGATCAGTATTATGGCAATCAAAGGCCATTTTTTCATGCCTAAATCTCCTTATCCTTGACCCGGCGCTATGTTTCAGTTTCTTGATCGTGCAATCCCATTAAAATTTATTAAATACCTTCCAGGCGCCCACCTGAATCTGGGTATTGCCATTGGTTGAGGTGGCCGTTATGCCGTAACGGCGCACTTCAAAATACTTCAGGCTGTAACCCGAGCCCGGCGGCGGCGGACCGATATGGGCTTGCTGCGGTATGGTGTTGGCCGCGTTGCTCAGGCCGTTCACCGGGGTGGCCGTATTTTCGATGCAGCGCACCTCGACCGTAGCAACCACATTGCCGTCTTCGTCACTGGAATTGACCGTATTATTGGCATCAATCGGGTCGGCCATCAGAAAATCGTTGGTCATCCAGTTGGTCGGACCGCTGTTATAATTTTCGAGGGCATCAATCACCCCGGCCTCGGCCTCATAAAACTCCCGGGTCATCTGGCTTTCATTGCGCACGATTTTCACTTCGGTGTTGGAGGTCCAGATGGCCAGAACACCGGTCAGCAGCACTATGGCTGAAACCAGAATGGAGGCGCCCAGCACAAAACCGTTTTGATTGTCTAATATGTGTTTCAGCGAATTAAACCGATCCATATTATCATCTCGTTTTCTTTATAGATTGCGGCAGCGGATGCGGCTCGTATAGGTCCGGCTGACCGGCGCCTGCCGGCCCGCCGGCCGTTGCAACGTTAGCGAAATTAAAACCGTCCGAATATCGTCGACCTGTATCGGTGCGGCCATGGGCGTGTCGGTCGCATCCAGATAGACAAAAGTTAAATCGGTGACATTGTTCAGCAACGTGGCGGCCACCGATCCGGATCCCAGATCGGCGGTCTGCTCGAGGATATCACCATTTAACGCATAGGTAACATTTTCAAAGGGATCATCGAGGTCACCGTCGTAATTGTGATCGGCGGTAAATTGAATGCTCGACGCATTCGTGCCGCCTGCAATAAAGCCGGCATCGGCCGTTCCCAAAGGGTCCAATCCGGCCAGGCGGATATCGCGTGCCATCAGATCGATTCCGATGCGTGTTTTTTGCTGGACGCCGGCTTTGACATTTTCGGTGGTATAGGATCGATTAAAAATATCAAACGAGCGGTAAATAGCACCAAATACAATGGATATAATGGCAATACACACCATCACCTCGACCAGTGTAAATCCGGCCGGCCTGACCTTCTGATTTTGCCCGCAACGCAGATTCGTTTTCATAGGCCGTTTCCCTGGGTGTTGGACCGCACAACCACCTGACGTGACCTGCCGAATTTGGTCCATTCCACGGTTACCCTTATTCGGCGTGCGGAGGTTCCCAACGGGTCAATTCTCCAGGAGCGGTTATAAATACCGCCGGGATTCCCGCTGGCATCAATCGATGTCGGTTCAGCATAATCGCCCACAGCCAAAACCGTCGATGCGATGTCCTGATTTTTGAGCATCTCGATCTGAGCCTTGGCCAGCGCATTGGCCTGGGTGGAGGTATTGCCGGTGGTGTTGTTGCGCACGGTCGAATACTGCATGGACGCAGCCGCCAGCATACCGAACGCCAGAACCGAAATGGCAATCAGCGTCTCAATCAGTGAGAAACCGTTTTCTTTTTTAAAGGGATTTTGAATTTTCTGTATTCCCATTTTTATCTTCCTTTATTGAATCTCGATAAATCCCAGGCGGTTGATGCTAATCTGGCGGTCATTTCCGGCATTGGCCACCGGTATGACTTCAGGTGCGAGTATATCCGGGGGAATCCCCCGACTGTTGAAGCGCGTTTTGACATTGACCACCGGAAAAGTCAGACTGGCGATATCGATCCGCACCCCGGCCGGCATACGACGGTTAAATATCTGCTCTTCGTCCGCATCCCGGTTCCAGTTGGGAAGTCCGCCCATGCCGTCACCCGTATCCACAAACATGCGGTACCGGTCGGCATCGAACTCAATCACGACAAAGGCATTTTCGCGTATGGCCCGCACCTTGGCCATTTCGAGGTCCGTCGTCAGGTTGATCGCGGCACCTTCGAGTCGGCGGGTCCGATTCCACTTCAGATAGGGGGGCATGATCAGGGCGGCGATCACGGCAACGATGGCAATGGTTGTTGCCAGTTCGAGAGCGGTAATTCCGGAATTATTTCGGTTCATTTTCATCTCCTCCGGGACCGATAAAATACAAATACCGTGCCACAAAATCGGTCTGCCGGGCCAATCGGGCCCCTCTCGGACGCGCATCCGTGCCGGGACGGATATCAGATTTCGCACCCAAAAAATGTTGTCAAAAGATTTTGAAAAAGCGCAGTTAAGGCCGAGCGGATGGGCAACGGCATTTCGCCCGGAGGAGATGCGATGATCCACGAAATCTGTATTAAAACCTTTTCATTTTAAATACTTATATAACTACCCGTCGTATATCCATCCCGGGAGCCAATCGCATTTCAAAAAAGCGGCTCAGCTTTTTTAGAGAAATGGGAACAGAGATCCGGCGCGCCGATGAACACGCAGTGCATCTCATTTGGGTATTTTGACATCGAAAAGCAGGCTTTAAAAATTTTGCGAAGACGAACTTACCTTATTTAATAAAGCCGGACGGCTAAAACCGAATCCTATATTTCAGAAATGTAATTTTAATTTCAATTTTGTAATTATATCTCGATTCAGTCTGGACGGAAATTAATTTCGGCGGGGTATGCAGCGCGGCAAATCCATTTGATTTTAAAACGCCCAAATACCAAATAGCAAAATGAAGATGTTTTCGATTTCCAGGCGTCAGAAAACAGATGACAGAAGCCAGAGGACCGATTGATACCTGCATGGAGATCTGCCACAACTGACTGCGGCAAATCCCCATGCGGTCAATCCAAAAGAAAGGGTGGACGAACTATCCGAAACCCTCGTTTAATTAAGAAGTTCCCTCCACCAGAGATAGAAGAAATTGCGCGTTGGATAAACCGGGTCGATGCCAATGATTCCGGCCCCAACCGCTTTACTATCGGCATCCGGATTGGTGCTTCCCAGAGATAGGAACAATTTCTGGTTCACTGCGGTAATAATGACAACCGTTTTGGAAGGAATGCCGCCGCCCAAGACAACGCTGCGGGTGAGGTCTTTTTCACCATCGCCGTCGGTATCTTCAAACTTAATTACTGCAGCACCGGTTTTATAATCGATCGCGTAAATCTTAGCATTTCCGCCCGGCGTGCAGGGATCGTCATTGGGTGTAAACGTAGTGACATAATAGGTTTTATAAAACGCAACACCCTCACCGAGCACCTTTTCGCCTTCGGCCACCTCGCTTCCGCCCGGATTGGCGACCAAACGGATAAACCAGCCCTTATCGTAGACGTCGTTGGCGTCTACATCGCCATCGGTTTGATCCAAGTTCGGCACGGCCGCCGTCGGATCGGTCACATCTACCAGATCGGTCTCGGTCAGGGAGCCTGTGCTGTGGGAATCCTTGATGCTGTATATCCGATCAGCAGCTGTGGTCTTATCACAGGCGTTTTCCCGGTCGCCGGTTCCCATCAAAAGCAGATCATAACCCTTTTCGAGGGTCACGCTGGGCGGATAGAAAAACTTACGGGTGTAGGTTGTCGAATCAATCGTGTAAGTCGGCGCCTTGAACAAAACCTGAGCGGTCCAGCGATGAATATTCTCGTCGACTTCCGGAAAGCTTAGCGAATTACCTTCGGAATCGTTTGTAACCTGGCCGAAACGCCACATCTGGCCCCCGAGATCTCCTACATAGACCTTGTCCGCAAATCCGTCGAAGTCTGCATCCACAATTTTAACGTTGCTGACCACACTGTAATTCATCTCGGTCGTGAATTTTTTGACCACCGCCCCGGTAAATACATCGATCGCCAGCACCGCTTTGCCGGCCGAGTTGTTGGCACCGTAGCCACCGCCGATAAAAAACACGGCCGTGCCGCTGGTATCCGCCACCGATGTTTTAACGAGGCCGAACTGGGGCTCGGACCAGCTCTGACCCAGCTCCGGGATGACCACATCCGGATCGGTGGTCGTTAGGTTTACAATTCTACCTAAAACAAAGGGCCCTATGACATGCTCTTCCAACCACTGTTGATACATTTCATTTGTTAGGTTGCCGATCAAATCGCCAACCTCGAAATAGTGGGTTCGATCGGTGAAGGTTACAAAGACATCGCCGAATTCATCACCGACCGCCACGGCAGCATTATCAAACGAATGTCCTTCACTCAACACTGCCAGGGTATCCCCGTTCTGGATGGTGTCATCGGCGTTACGTCGTATGACATTGGTCAACTCCACCGTACCGGTCCGGGCATCGTTACTGTTGCCGATTCGCCACAGGTATTCAGGGGCATCGGAATCGGTGATATCCAGCGCAAAGTAGCCGGTACCGCCTTTGCGGAGACCGCATACCAGAATGACCTGGTCCCCGTCATCGCTATCCACCCGTCCGTCCTTATCGATGTCATGGAAATAGATTTTAGGGCTGGCATCCACATAATCCTGGTGGCTGCTGCCCTCAATAATCTCTTTTAAGCGGCCGAGCAGATTCGGCGGGATAAAGGCCCAGGCCTCGGTTCCATAATGGGTTTCGTCACCGGAAACGTCTATGTCCGGGTCACTGACATCCAGAACCGCATGCAGCATACCGTCATTGGCGCCGAAGAACACCAGGGTTTCGGCGCTGTCGTCGGCATACCGGTAGGTAAAGACCAGCGGCTCGCTATGCAGCACGTCACCGGTGATGACTTCACGGTTTTCGGTGCTGTCACCGTCGGCATCCTCATCAAACACATCTGCGCCGCGGATGTACTGAATGATTTTGTCCCGGCCTGACACCGAATCGCCGTTTACCGTCACATCGGTGGGGTTGCCCAGAATCATGGCGGTTAAGGCCGTATTGTCGGTGGCAAATTGATTGCCTGTATGGGATAAATCGTCAACCGCTCCCAGATAGGTGTAGATATTGCGGCTGTTGTTATGGACCCCGTTGCTTTTGGAAGTGTCGGCCCAGTCGATGGTGGCCCAGTAAGGCTTGGCTGTGTCGCGCATCGCCCCATTGGGCCAGGTGGCCGGCTGATTATCGGTGCCGATAATTTCACTGTCCGCATTGAGACCGAATTTGGTCACATTGCCTTCCCAGAAATTTTGGTCCACGGGCTTGAAAAAGGCCATATAGATTTTATCACCGCTGGTGGTGCGTGTCACCGGAACCACCGGCGCCGTAAAAGAGCTGGTGCGCGAAATAATGCTGTTGACCGCATCCAGGATGGCCTGGGACAGGCCATCTGCAGAGGTGGCATCGAAATGATATTTTCCGTAATCTTTATGTGAACTGTCGGTTAAATTGGTTTTGCCGTTGCCGTTATTGGAGGTATTGATCAGAAACACGCGGTTGGCCGGGGTCGCCAAAAATCCGACCGTGTAAGTCATCACGTTCTGAAAGGCGTCGGTTTTGTCATTGAGTACGCGCATATCGTTGGCGTAAAAAAAGGCAGCGATGTCATCCAGATAGGTCGAGCCGTTGATGTTGGTGGTAATCGTGTATTCTTGTCCATCGACGGTCAGTTTCCCCTTACCCGGATTGCCCCCTTCCCCTTCTCCATCGGTGCTGTCTTCATCATAATCGTCCAAATCACTCGGCTTGGTCTGGCTTAATTTATCGGATGTGTCCTGGGAGGAAATGCCGGGTGTAACCACGACCACGAAATTTTTCTGGCAGTAGTTGGTGTTGTCGGGCTCTCCGGATGAAGGTGAGTTATAATACCCCCCGATGGTGGCCATACCCTCGGCCAGGGGGGAGTAGGTTACTGTCCCCATGTTGTTGATGTTGTTAATATAATCGGGATTCAGGATGTTTTCTTCAGGCGTTGCGCCCAGGGTGTCGACCACGTCATCCAGACCCTGGACATTGGAGGCGCCCTCGTCGTTGGCAAAATTATAAATGGCAAATAAGGCGTTGTTGGACGACAGTTTGCCCACGGTCAGCAACGCTTTTTTGGCGTAGTAAAAGCGGCTTTTGTCAGGCAGGGCCGTGCCGTCATAGACCGGCTCGACCACCTCATCGCCGTTGAGGTCAGCCGGCGATGTGTAAAAAAACAGCCAGTTGAGATAATTTTTAGAATAGCGAAACATGCCGGCGTTGTCCTTGATGCCGTCGCCATCCACAGCCGATGACGCCACTGCGGGCAGGGTAATGGTCTGGTCGTTGATGGTCCAGGTGCCGGTGGCTTTGCCGCCGGTTTCTTTGAATGCAATCTCGGTACTAAGCATTATATTACTTTCCACCGGAACCAGACTATACCATCCCCCCTGATCATCAATGCCATAACCGTAGTCATTAAAAAATCCGTTGCCGGAACCGTTGTTCGAAACCACGTCGACCGGGGTGTCGACTTTGGGTGTGTAGTCGACGCCGCTGTCATAATCGCCATGGGTAACCGGGTGCTTCATCTCGGCGCCGTTGTCGAGTAGAAAGACGATATTGGGCGGCAGGTCATCGGCGGTTACGGCAAACATACACGTATCGCCGGTGTGTCCGTGGTTATGGGTAAAAATCAAGCATAGACAAAATACGATCCCTGTGACTGCGCGAATATATTTTTTTTTCATAATGCCCATCATCATATTTGTGTTATGATTTAAAAGCCGATCCGATAAAATCCGGCTTCAACTTCGGAATTTGAACCTCGCGGTCCAAACCCCTTACTGGTTAACTCATAGCGATGCGCCTTAAACTTGCCGACTTCGAATCCGGATCCCCTCGGCGGCGCCGCCGATCCCAGGTATTCCACATCACCATTAAAGGATTCCTGGGATCCGACCGCGTACTGTGCGGTCGGGTTATCATTATCCGGAAACGCGAGGCCTTCACCGATGTCGATGTTATCATCATGGTATAAATCGGAATGCTTGACCACATAGGTGCGGCCGGTGTCCGCCGCATAAAATGAGAGCTGATGAATTTGTTCGTTGGTTGCCGAGCGGCGTTCGGTAATCGATTTGCTGGTTCCCGCTGTGGCGATAACCGATAGGACAGATAAAATCATGATAACGACAACGATCATGTATCCGTTTTCATTTTCCAGCTGCTTTTGCATATGAACACTGCCTTCCTGGTTTTAGACTTCCGGTTTAATATATTGAATCGAAACATCCCTTGCATTTCGATTTGCGCACTGCACCCTAACAACTATGGTTTTACTGTCGTTGGTTCCATCACCGTCGATGTCGATTTCGGTGACATTCCAGTTAACGGTGTAAGCGCCATCGGTGGCCTCGTGAGCACCCGGATCCAGGTTGCCGTCGTCGTAAGGCAGAACCATCAATGCTTCCACCTGATTGGCAGCCAGGGTGCTGGCCTCACCGGACATTCGCGCCGAGGCATTGGTATTGATCGACGTTACCTGCATGGCCGCCACGGCCAGAACGGCGATGGCAAAAATGGCAAGCACGATCAGCAATTCAATAAACGTAAAACCCTGCACATCTGCAAGCGGTTGAAATCTGGTTGTTTGACGATTACACATAGGTACGGACCTCTAATTAAATGCCATATTACGGCATTCCACCCGGCGGGTTAATGTTCGGCTAACCGGCATATCGATTCCGGCCGGCTCCGCGACCGTTATTTGAATTTCAATCGTCCGGATATTGATCAGTTCATCATCCGGCACCCGGGGCGGCATCAAACTGGCATCGATCAAATCAGCGTTATCGTCATCAAAATATCTAAATTGGAGATCGTTGATATTGCTGATCAATGGCGCCGGGTTTTCACTGGCAGTGCCTTCATACAGGGTTTGCACAATTTGATTGCCCTGAAATTCATAGGTAATCCGTTCGAAATTGGTTTCGTCCACCGTGCCGTTGAAATCATCAATATCGCTGTCAATGCTATCCGCTGTAATGCGAATTTTGGTACTGGCAGCATACTCAACCCCGAAATTATCCGTATCGATGGGATCGAGGCCGGCAGCCCGGATGTCTCTCGCCATCAGGCCGATCGCAACACGCAGGCTCTGCTGGGCGCTGGCCGTTGCATTCTGGGTGGTAAAATTTTTGCTGGTAATGGTGAACACGCTGTAGATGGCGATTAAAATGATCGTCGAAATTCCCATCGCCAGGAGAAGCTCAACCAGTGAAAATCCGGTTTTCGAATGGAAATGGAGCACTTTTTGCCTGCCGAATCGCCGCTTTCGGGACGGCGCCGGCGAAATGACAGTGTATCGTTTAAAATTCAATCTATTTTAAACCCCCCTCGTTGACCCGACCTCGCGCATGCAGCGGGTTTTTAATCAAATTCCTCCGGGTTCGCCTGTTTGCGCATTTTAATCGACATCAATGCTTCCCAGGCGGTTTATCGTAATTTGGCGATTCTCATCGGCCTGTTTGATCGGTATCGTTTCCGGCGCAATAATATCAAACGGGATGCCGCGGCTGTTAAATCGCGTTTTAGCCGACTCCGTTGGGAAATCGAGGGCGCCGGTATCGATTCTTACACCGGGCGGTAAATGGCGCTTGAGTATCAGTCCCTCATCGGATTCCTGGCTCCAGTTGGGAGCCCCTCCCTCACCATCCCCGGTATCGAAAAACAGTTTGTAATTGCCGGCATTAAACTCGACCACCACCGTCGCGTTTTCGCGTATCGCCTGGGTTTTGGCCATCTCGAGATCTGCAGCCAAATTGGCGACCGCACCGCTCAGCTGTGCTTTGCGCCACCATTTCAGGTACGGTGGCATGGTTACCGACGCCATGATGGCGATGATGGCGAGGGTCACCGCCAATTCAAAGGCCGTTAGTCCCGATTCTTTCCGACGCATCTCCGCCCTCCTTCCCAAGGCTTGGCCAAAATAATTCAAGACTTGTGCCATGTTGATTTGGCCGCTAATTGAGAGGGCGCATTCAGGCGGCAACTATCTATATAAGATACTGAAATTCATATTTAAATACAAAGCACCGGACGATCGGGAAAATATGATTTTTTTTTCAGGCGGCGGTTTTAGATTTTGGATCCAGCAGCGCGGTTTGGTGGGGGTTCCGTGCAAAAAATTAAGGGATAAAACAGGAGGGAATTTTTTTGGCCGACGGATTTAGCTATAAATCAAGTTTTTTCAATAGGTTAAAAAGAAACTGGTTCGGTCGGAAATCAGCAACGATGCCGGTTTGGGCCCCGGATCACTTCAAAATCAATCCGTTTGAAATTATTAAATTTATTAATAACTATTAATTGTTTTAATATTCCCGCTTTATTTTGATTCTGGCGACGTCTGGGCGCAGCAAAATAAACAGCCTATTCAGACATTCGGCTTAAAACCGGAATGCATAAAATATATTTTAATTTCAAATTATTAACCATAAATCCCGCATTTCGGTCAACACGATCGGGCCCGTGTCCGCAATAGGCCGCACCGGCCTTGCTGCCGATCACTTAAACTTGAATTACATGTTTGTAATTAAAATATTTAACAGATAAGTGCGCGGGGAAGTCGGAACCCTAACCGGAGCGGAAATAATCCACCGCATTTTTCAGCATCCGGATACCCACCGTGGGGCCGGAATCCGGTGAGCGGTCCTGGCGCCGGTCCTTTTCACGCTGACGGGTCCAGTCCGGATGGTTGGTCCAGTGGTTGTATGCTTCCGGGTGGGGCATCAGGCCGAAAATCCGGCCGGTGGGATCACAGATGCCGGCAATGTCGTACAAAGAGCCGTTGGGGTTGGCCGGAAAGCGGCCCTGGGCCAATTTGCCGTCCGGTGTGGCATATTGAAGCGCGATCTGGTTGGTTTCCTCCAGGCGGACCAGGGTATCGTCGTCGGCATAAAATTTACCTTCCCCGTGGCGCACGGGAAACTCGGCGGCATCGATTCCGGCGGTAAACACACAGGGCGAGACTGGGTTCGGTTTTAAGTGCACCCATTGGTTTCTGAAATTGCCGCAGTCATTAATGGTCAGGGCCACAGATCGCCGGGTGTAATCCTGTTTAAACCCGGGCAAAAGGCCGAGATTAACCAGCGCTTGAAATCCGTTGCAGATACCGAGAACCAGGTTCCCGCCATGGACAAATTCAAGAATCCTGTCGCCGATATTGGTTTTAAGCCGCAGGGCCTGGATCACGCCGGCACCATGATCGTCGGCCCAGCTGAAACCGCCGATAAACACGATAATCTGGAAATCCTCCAGGCGGGCGCTGCCGTCAATCAGAGAATTGATGTGGACCAGTCGCGTTTTGGCCCCGGCAAGTTGAAAGGCATAGGCGGTTTCGGTGTCGCAGTTTAATCCAAAACCGGACATGATCAGCACGTTAAGGTCACCCATAGAAATGTTCCATTTCAGGTTCAGGGTTTAGGGTTTAAGATTCAAGGACTTGTTATATTGGTTTTATTCGTTTCATTGGTTTAATTGGTTGGTTTAAAACAAACCAATTGAACAAATTAAACCAATCGAACCAATTAAACTTTTTTATATTAAATCCCCGAAGGGCTTCTTCCAGGCCGCTTTCAATTCGCTAACGGGTACCGAAAGGATGATTTTTTGATCGCGTCCCCTGACCTCAAATTGAGGTGCTGCGGTTACGGTTCCGATGCAGGCGCAGGCGATTCCCTTAAAATGCTTTTCAAAGGCCGGACGCCTTTCGGGATCAATGGTCACGATAAAACGGCCGGCTGACTCTGAAAACAGGATCGCATCGTCGCGCTCCATATGGTCCGCCGGCACCCGATCCAGTTCGATCTGCATGCCCAGATTGCCTCCCATGGCCACCATTGCCAGGTGCACTCCCAGGCCGCCACGGTAAATACCGTGGGCCGAGGCCACCTGCCCCCGGGCGATTGACTGACTTAATTTCCGGTAAACGGCTAAAAACGTTTCGGTTCGGACCTGGGGCACATTCAATCCGATTTCGCCCAGATGGGCATAATATTCCGAAGCGCCAAGTTCGTTGCGGGTATCGCCCAGAACGTAGACCAGATCCCCTGCAATTTTACTGTCCATGGAAACACACCGGTGGATATCGTCGATTACCGAAACCGCCGAGAATTGAAGTGTTTCCAGAGCCGAGACTTTATGCATCTTGCCGTCCGGGTCCGACAGATAGCCATCCACATACATACTATCTTTGCCGGACAGCAGTGGTATTTCATAAGCCTGACACAAATCCCGCAGGGCCCGGCAGGCCCGAACCAGCTGGGCGGCCTTTAATTTGCCGTCCGGGTTATCGGCGGGATGGTACTGGATATTGGGCCAGCAGAAATTGTCTACGCCGCCGATGTGATCCAGGTCGGCCCCCACCGCCACCAGGCGTCGCACGGCTTCGTCGATACTGCAGGCGGCCATATGGTAGGCATCAATGGCTGAATAGGCCGGCAGTGAAGCCTGGGTAAATGCCAGACCTTTTAAAGACGGCAGCACCGGCCGAATAACACTGGCATCGCTGTTGATATCCCTTTCAGCGCCCACCAGGGGCTTGATCACACTGGTTCCCTGGACTTCGTGATCATACTGGCGAATGATCCATTCCGTGGAGCATATATTGGGACGCGCGAGCAGCGCCTTGATTAAGCGGCCATAATCATCCGGTACATCGAGGGCCGGTTCAACCAGCCCCCTTTGTTCGGGAGGTGTCCACTCGGCCTCAAATTCCCACTGGGGAAAACCGGATTGAAGCAGGTTCATATCCACATAGGCGCAGGTTTTGCCCTCATAGCGGATATGGAGTTTACCCGAATCCGTATAGCGGCCGATAACCGTGCTTTCGACGGCATGCTTTTGCGAAAGGCGCATAAATTCGTCGAGGTCTTCAGGCCGAATCGACACCGTCATGCGTTCCTGGGATTCGGAAACCCAGATCTCCCATTGATCGAGTCCTTCATATTTTAGAGGCACTTTTTCAAGATCAATCTCACATCCGTTTGAAAACCGCGCGGACTCTCCCACAGACGATGACAATCCCCCGCCGCCGTTATCCGTAATAAACTGTATCAACCCCCGGTCCCGGGCCTCCAGCAAAAAGTCATGCATTTTTTTCTGGGTGTAGGGGTCGCCGATCTGAACATGCCCCGCCGGTGTGTTCTCCGAAAATGTCTCAGACGCTGCGGTGACGCCGTGAATACCGTCTTTGCCTACCCGACCGCCGCACATAATAACCAGTTCGCCGGGAGATGTCTTTTTTTCCGCAGCCGGTTTCCCGTTGATCTGCGCCGGCATGATGCCCACCGCGGTCACAAAGACCAGGCATTTGCCGAGATACCCCGGATCGAATATAACCTGACCGAATGTCGTCGGGATCCCGCTTTTGTTGCCCCCATCGCGCACACCTTCGATGACCCCGTCCAGGAGACGGCGGGGGTGCAAATGCGGCTGCAAGTTGCCATCGTAATCCCGCGGTCCCACACAATAGCCGTAGCTACCCATCACCAGGCGAGATCCCTTGCCGGTCCCCAAAGGGTCGCGATAAACGCCCACAATCCCTGTTATGGCGCCGCCATAGGCTTCCATATTCGAGGGCGAGTTATGGGTTTCACCGGTAATGACATAATGGTGATCCTCATCGAAACGCCCGGCGCCGGCATTATCCCATAATACGCTGACGACCCAGGGTTTTTTTTCTTTAAGCGCCAGTGTCGGCGATTCGATGCAGGTTTTAAAGAGATTGTCGACGATTTCGTTCTGGTCGGTCGCCAGGTCACGATAATGGAACAAACCGCGAAAGGTATTGTGGTTGCAGTGGTCGCTGCGCGCCTGGGATATGTATTCCAGCTCCACGTCGGTCGGATCTGAAAGCCCAACCTCACGACGGTCGGCCTGTACTTTTTTATCTAAAAAATAGGTCCGGATGGTGGGGATATCATTGGGGTTAAGGGCCAGATTGCGTTCATCGCTGATCTTTTTTAAGGTTTCATCACTGTCCACCGGAATCGTGCTGACAACCGGCACATGGTCAAGCCGAACCTTGGGGATGATAAGTCCGATCCCGTTCTGCGGGTCCCAATCTTGGGCCGCAACGACCTTCCATTGTTGAATGATATCGTTTGCCAGAAGCTCACCGGCAATCTTATCAAGGTCAGCGGCAACCAGCTCGCGGCCCTCGATACAATAGCGCCTGGAGGTATAGATCGCTTCGTCGGGCGCCAGCCGGATTCCGAGCAGGTCTTCAACCGCTTCAACCGCAGTGCTGCCCGGATTATCACGCACGCCCGGCCGGTATCCGACCCAGATCGTCCAGTCAAAAGGGAAGTTAAGTGGTTCAAACGAAGATTGCTGGGTCACCGGATTGGTAAAAATTTCGGCCTGGATCTGCTTAAGCTGCTCAGGGCTCAGCACAGCGTCAATGGTGAGGATGTGAATCGATCGCACCCGCAACAGCTTCAGCCCGAAGTAGTCGAGCGCTTTCTGGCGAATCCCCTCCCCTTCGGCGTCAGTCAAATGATCCTTCAAGGCAATTTCGAGTCTGGCTGCCATAAAATGGATAAGCTCCCAAAAAGTCGAATTCTGGAGATATTTTGGGTTTGGTGTTTTGTGTTTCGCGTTTAGAGTAGCACATATGAAATCTTATCTGTTTGCTATGCCAGATACGAAACACCAAATACCAAATACAAGGCACTAACTGAAGATACCCTGAAAAAACTTTAGAATATCATCCTTATATCTGAAAATGTCATTATAAAAGACCAGAATAACCAGTAAAATGATGATAAATAAGCCTATTTGCTGGGCAACTTCACGTACTTTCAGGCTAACCGGATGTCCTTTAATCGCTTCAATCGAGAAGAACAGCAGATGGCCGCCATCAAGAATGGGGATGGGCAACAGATTGATGATCGCCAGATTAACACTGATCAAGGCAATGAAAAATATCAGGTTCTCGATCCCGGATCTGGCCTGATCGCCCGCCATTTTGGCAATCATGATCGGTCCGCCGATGGTGTCTGTGGAAATATCGCCGGCGATCAGCTTGCCGATGATGACCACCATCAGCTCCGTAATTCTGTAAGTCTGCAGAAAGCTTTCGCCAAGGGCCTCCAGCGGATTCAAATCTTCAGCATAGGTGTCGCCCGATGCGCTGATACCGATAATATACCGCTGTATATCCTCGCCGAATACATTTTTTGAGGGTATCAATTCGGGCGTAATTCTAAAAACCCGATCCGAACCTTCTCGCCGGACCGTTATTTCCAGGGTTTTACCTTTACTGCCGCCGATAATTTCCGTCATATCCTGCCAGCTGGAAACAGGCACTCCATCAATAACCGTAATCAGATCGCCTTCTTTTATGCCGGCCTTAAATGCCGGCGACCCGTCTCTCACCGAGCCAACAGAAGGTTTCAAGGTGAAGGTGCCTGAAATCAGAAAAATGCCAAAAAATATAATTATCGCCAGAAGAATATTGAAAAAGGGGCCGGCAGCCACGATACACATGCGTTTAAGGACGTGCTTATGGGTAAAGGAAATCGGGATTTGATCCGGATCCACTTCGGCATCCGGTTCTTCGCCGACCATTTTAACGTAACCGCCCAGGGGAATAAGGGAGATACGGTAATCGGTAAGGCCGATTTTCTTTCCGATTAAACGCGGGCCGAAGCCGAGCGAAAACTTTTCGACCCCGACACCGAATAATCGGGCAATTAGAAAATGGCCGAATTCGTGGAAAAAAATGAGAACGCCCAGCACGATGACAAATGATGAAATTGTTGTACCCATAGTTATCGTTAATTGTTATTGGTTATTGGTTATTGGTTATATTAGGTCTGGATGTTTTTAATCAAATCTGCGGCCTTTTTGCGTGTCTCCTGGTCGGCTGCGAGTATATCGGCAAGCGCCGGCTTTGGGTTGACAGCGTGCGCTTCCATTGCTTTGTCGACAATCCTGGCGATATCGGTAAAAGCAATTTTATGGGTTAGAAACGCATTTACCGCGACTTCATTGGCGGCGTTTAAAACTGCCGGCATGGTTTTGCCAATCCTGCAAGCCTCAAATGCCAGCGCCAGACAGGGAAATTTCGTTAGATCCGGTTTTTGAAACGTTAGATCCTGTTGACCTGAGAAATCCGGCAAGGGCTGATTTAAAGGCAGCCGCTTCGGATAGGACAAGGCATAGGCGATGGCCGCTTTCATATCCGGTACCCCGAGCTGGGCCATGACGGCGCCGTCCCGGTAGGCTACCATCGAATGAATGATACTCTGAGGATGGATGACCACCTCAATCATGTCTTCAGAGACGTCGAATAGCGATTTGGCCTCGAGAACTTCCAACCCCTTGTTCATCAGGGTGGCCGAGTCAACCGTAATTTTAGGCCCCATATCCCAGTTGGGATGGCTTAAGGCTTGAGCCGTTGTGATATTGGGAAACTGGTCCGACGGCAGGTTTAAGAACGGGCCGCCTGAGGCGGTGAGCAGAATCCGGGCTAAATCCGCTTTGCGATGACCCTGAAGGCACTGAAAAATGGCGCTGTGCTCACTGTCCACCGGCAGGATCTGAACACCCTTGCGGGCAGCTTTCATTGTAACAATCTCACCGGCCATGACAAGGGTTTCTTTGTTGGCCAGGGCAATCGTCTTGCCGGCGTCAATGGCTGCCAGGGTCGGCACCAGGCCGGCGGCGCCAACCACAGCCGCAAGCACGATATCCACTCCGCCGTCACCGGCTGCCGCCCGGTAGCCTTCATCTCCGTAAAGAATCTCGACTTTTATCCCGGCCGCAAGCTTTTGCTTTAACTGCTGGGCGCTGTCGGCGTCGTAGACAACCGCCAGTTCGGGATTAAATTGTTCAATTTGTTCGGCCAGCAGATCCGTATTGGTTTTAGCGGCCAGGGCCTTTACACAAAATCGCTGTGGAAACATTTCAGCAATTCTCAATGCATTACGGCCGATAGAACCGGTAGATCCCAATATGGAGAGGTTTTTCATCAAAAGATAAACCTAATAAAAATATAAGCCACCGGAGAAGCAAATAAAAGGGCGTCGATCCGATCCAAAATGCCGCCGTGGCCGGGTAAAATGCCGCCGGAATCTTTTATCCCCGATGCCCGTTTCAACTCTGATTCAAACAGGTCACCCACCTGACCCGCAACACCGACGACAATAAAAAATAAAACGCATCGCCCCCAGGGTATTGCGGGTAGAAAAATGATTTTTCCAATCATGCCGACAACCAGATTGGCGGCTATCCCGCCGATTGCGCCCTCAATGGTTTTTCCCGGGCTGATCGCGGGACTCAACTTGTGTTTTCCCAAATAAGATCCGACATAATAGGCACTGGTGTCACCGGCGAAAATGATCGCCAGCAAGAGAAATATCCAGATCATGCCGGAACTGCCGGCGCGGATGAGAACCAAAAATGAAAGCAGGAGCGGAATATAGATTATCCCCTGAAGCTGTCCGGCGATCACCTCTAAAACCGCACGATCGGTTTTAAACTGAAACAGCGAAATCACTGCAACAACGAGAAGATTTAACCCGATAAGGCTTAACGTCAGATCCGGTCCTGCTAAAAAGGTCGACCAGATCAGCGCAAAGCTGATCCCATAGCCCCAATAGAGAATGATGCGGGATAGCGGCCTGGTTTGAGCATTGAACACAATTCGATAATACTCCCACAGGGCAACTAGACCGGCGAGACTGATCAGGATCGTAAAAGGGATCCCGCCGTAGTAAATCAGAAAAATAAGAAACGGCAGGGCAACAAGCCCTGTTATCCAGCGTTTAAGGTGCATCCGGCGGTTCTTTCACAATCCCATTTTATAAATGACTACGATTAAAATCCAAAGAAAAAATATGATTTTTAAAATATTGGTGTGACATGCCGCTAGACCCGGCCGAACCTCCGTTCGCGCTGCTGATAATCCTTCAGGATCTCGAGAAACTCATCCCTGCCGAAATCCGGCCAATACGTCGGCGTCACATAGATTTCACAGTAGGCAATCTGCCACAGTAAAAAATTGCTGATTCGCATCTCCCCGCTGGTTCGGATCAACAAGTCCGGATCCGGTATCCCTTTCGTGTATAAATAGGCCTCCACGACCTCAGGGGTGATGGTATCGGGATCGATTGCGCCGCTTTTAGACTTTTTGGCAATCTCTCGGGCCATATGAACAATCTCTGCCCGACTGCCATAACTTAATGCCAGATTTAACTGCAGCGCGGAATTCTTTTTTGTAAGCGCCATGGTCTCGTGCAGCGCCTGCTGCACGGCTGCGGGTAGCCGCTCAATTTGGCCGATGCTATGCAGGCGGATATCATTCTCCAGAAGTTCCTTTTGTTCGGATTTTAGGAATTTTATGAGGAGGGACATCAGGGCATTGATCTCATTCTGCGGCCGCTGCCAGTTTTCCGTCGAAAAGGCGTACAAGGTCAGATAGGCGATTTCGAATTCACGACACGCCCGAACGATGGTTCGAACCGCTTCCGAGCCCTTTTCGTGTCCTTTAATGCGGGATAAAAAGTGTTTTTTCGCCCACCGGCCATTGCCATCCATGATAATGGCAACATGTTTGGGCAGCTTGTGTTTATCAAGGTTTTCGGGGTCGGCGGAAGATGAACTAGAATTCAAGGATTTCTTTCTCTTTTTCGGAATAGCACTCATCGATGAGATTGATGTGCTCATCGGTTATTTTTTGAATCTCATCCTGAGATCGAAAAGCCTCATCCTCGGAGATGTCGCCATCCTTTTTTAAGCTTTTCAGCAGATCGTTTGAATCACGCCGGATGTTGCGAGCCGCAACTTTGTGGTCCTCGCAAATCTTATGAATAACTTTTACCAGCTCTTTTCGTCGCTCTTCAGTAAGCGGGGGTATGGAGATCCGTAAAATCTTTCCATCATTGGAGGGTGTAAGTCCCAGGTCGGATTTTAAAATCGCTTTTTCAATGTCTTTGATCACCGATGCATCCCAGGGTTGGATCGTAATCAGCCGGCTTTCCGGCACCGCCAGGGTGGCCATCTGATTAAGCGGTGTCGGGGTGCCGTAATAGTCCACTTTAATACCGTCGAGAACGGAAAGAGATGCTCTCCCCGTTCGGATGCGCTTCAGCTCCCTTTTGAGCGCCGCTACCGTTTTGCCCATGCTTTCCCTGGTTTCTTGATATATATCTTCAATCATCGCAATCCACCTCGATATTGTTTTTTGTATTTTCCAATGGACCTTTGGCTTAATAAATCATTATATCAAGAATTTATACCGCTTACCATAGTAATGTTCCCTTAGGAAATATACGTCCCGATATCTTCCCCGCAAACAACCTTTCTTATATTCCCTTTTTGCTTTAAATTAAACACCGCCAGGGGAAGATCGTTATCCATCGCCAGGGAGATGGCGGTCATATCCATCACCTTGAGCTGCTTGGATAGAACTTCCATATAGCTGATTTTTTTAAACATCCTGGCGCCCTTGTTTTTAACCGGATCGGCATCATAAAGCCCGTCTACCTTGGTGGCTTTTAGAAGGATCTCGGCGTGAACCTCCTGCGCCCGTAAAACTGCAGCGGTATCGGTTGTAAAGTAAGGATTGCCGGTGCCCGCACCAAAAATGACCACCCGCCCTCTTTCCAGGTGACGGTTTGCCCGGCGCAGAATATAGGGCTCGGCGACTTCATGCATGGAAATAGCGGTCTGCACCCGCGTTTGAAGTCCGTTTTTTTCCAAAGCATCCTGCAAAGCCAGGCTGTTGATGACCGTTGCCAGCATCCCCATATGGTCGGCGGATGCTCTGTCCATATCGTAGGAACTTGCGGCAACCCCCCTGAAGATGTTGCCCCCTCCGACAACGATGGCGGTTTGCACGCCAAGATCTACACAGGATTTGATCTCCCCGGCCACGTACTTGATCATATCCGGGCTGATGCCGAAATCCTGGTCTCCCATTAAGGCCTCGCCGCTCAATTTTAATACAACGCGTTTGTACTGCGGCTGACTCACGATTTAGGATTCTCCAATTTGGTAACGAACAAATCGCTTTATGGTGATATTTTCACCGATTTTAGCAATTAGCTCATTCATCAGATCCGCGACCGAAATCTCCGGATCACGCACAAATGGCTGGTTGAGCAAACAATTTTCTTGATAAAATTTTTTGAGTTTGCCCTCGATAATTTTGTCAAGGATGTTTTCAGGTTTTCCCATATCCAGGGCCTGGGCGCGATAGATTTCTTTTTCATTCTCGACAATTTCTTTAGGAATATCTTCGGGTTTTATTCCCAGAGGATTGCTGGCCGCAATATGCATGGCAATATTTTTTGCAAATTCTTGAAAATCTTCATTTTTTGCCACAAAGTCAGTCTCGCAATTCACCTCGACCAATACCCCCAGCTTTCCTGTCATGTGGATATAAGATTGGACCGCTCCTTCGCTCATGGCACGGCCGGCTCTCTTTTGGGCGGTGGCCAGACCTTTCTTTCTGAGGAACTCAAGTGCCTTATCGATATCGCCTTCTACTTCCTGAAGGGCTTTTTTACAATCCATCATTCCGGCGCCTGTTTTTTCCCGGAGCTGTTTTACCATTGTCGCGTTAATCTCAGACATTTTTATTCTCCTGCCAGTTCTTCTTTAGAAGGATCTTTTGGTTCTTCGGTTTCCGATACCAGATCCTCAACAGACTCGTCTTGTTCAGGTAGCGCTTCCGGTGCTTCTTCCGTCTTCCGGATGATTTCCACTACCGGCCCCTCGGTCCCATCCGATATCACTTTGCGCTCACCCGGCTTTAATTCGGCGCTGGCGGCAGTAATCTCGGATTCCTCTTCGACTTCTTTGTCGGCTTCGGCCTGCATTTTTTCTTCATAACGTGCTCTGCCTGCATTGCAGGCATCGGCGATCCTGGCTGTTAATAGCCGAATGGCCCGGATGGCATCATCGTTGCCCGGAATAATATAGTCAATCTCATCGGGATCACAATTGGTGTCGACGATCGCAACAATGGGGATATTCAGCCGCTGGCCCTCGCGAACCGCAATGGCCTCATTTTTCGGATCCACTACGAATATCGCCCCGGGCAGGTCATTCATGGTTCGGATACCGCCAAGGTTGTTATCCAGTTTTACGCGCTCCTTGCCCAGTTTCAATCGTTCTTTTTTGGGAAACATGTTAATGGATCCGTCATTTTGGATATCATTGAGATAATTCAACCGGTTAATGCTTTGTCGAATCGTCTGAAAATTCGTTAGCATGCCGCCCAGCCAACGGTTATGCACATAAAACATTTCGCATCGATTGGCCTCTTCATAGATGGATTCCCGTGCCTGCTTTTTCGTGCCGACAAAAAGGACCGATTTGCCCTCGGCAACTGTATCATGAATAAAATCGTAGGCGGTTTTGAACATGGAAACGGTTCTTTGAAGATCGATGATGTAGATCCCGTTTCGAGCCCCGAAAATATAGGGCTTCATTTTAGGATTCCAGCGTTTGGTCTGGTGACCGAAGTGAACCCCGGCCTCAAGAAGTTCTTTCATGGTTACATAAGCCATTTTTTTCTCCCTTCATTACTCGGTTTTTCCTCCGCCGCCCTAAATCCTGCTTCTAACTTTCAATGAAAGCACCGGGAAGCAGATCCAGCGACGTGTGTGATAAAAAAATTCATTTCAGATAACAAATTCTATCTGGCTCCGCAACAGTTTTTTCTTTTAATTTTAATGCTTACGGATTTAGCCCTCAGGCTTTTCTGCTCATCTGCAATATGCGATCATAACCGCTGTAATCCTGATAAAAATTGACCTTCTCATATTGACCGCATTCGGCGATGATTCGGTTGAGCGGCGCTTTCTGATCATGTCCGATTTCCAGCATGATCACGCCCCCCGGTTTCAGAAAAAAGTACGCGGTTTGAATAATATGCCGCAAGCTGTTCAGACCGTCTGCACCGCCATCCAGCGCCATTAGTGGCTCGTATTTATATATTTCCGGCTGAAGCCGGGCCAGATCGCCGGATTTGATATAAGGCGGATTTGAAACGATCAAATCAAACGCGCCCGGTTTTGAGCGCAGCGGCGCAAACCAGTCGCCGTTAATAAAATGGACCTTTTCTTCCAGGTCATTCAGCCTGGCATTTTGCCGGGCTACGCGAATGGCATTTATGGAAATATCGGTGGCCCAGTAGGAATGCCGGAGATTTTCGGATGCCAGGGCCAGAATTACGGCTCCGCAACCGGTTCCCAGCTCCAAAATGAGCTTGGACTCCGGCCTTGAATCCGGTGCCAGCAATTCCAGTGCTTTTTCGACCAGGCATTCGGTCTCCGGACGGGGAATTAAAACATCCCCGGTGACGCGCAGGTCCATCGACCAAAATTCCTTACTCCCCAGAATGTAAGCTACCGGCTCGCGCTTCAACCGGCGCTTGATCAAGGCTTTAAAATGCTCCAGCTCAGCTGGAATCAGCGGCTGATCGTAACGCAGGTATAAATCAATACGCCTGATATTTAAAACATGCGCTAACAGGATTTCAGCAGTCGCCCGGGGGCTGTCGATATCGTGGTTGTCAAAGTATGCCGTGGCCCACTGAACCAGTTTGATAATGGTCCATTCAGGAGGCCTGAGCCTGGTCTGATTCTGCATTTTGCAACGCCTGCGCCTGGAAATAAACGGTCAGCTCATTGATTAACTCCGCGAGATCTCCTTCCAGGATACCATCGAGCCTGTATAGGGTGAGGCCGATGCGATGATCGGTGACTCTTCCCTGGGGAAAATTGTAAGTTCGGATCCGGCCGCTGCGGTCTCCGCTTCCCACCTGGCTTTTACGCTCCTCGGAGCGCTTTTCGTTTTGTTCCTGGGTTATTTTGTCCAGCAGTCGTGCACGCAGCACCCTCAGGGCCTTGCTTTTGTTTTTTAACTGTGACTTTTCATCCTGGCAGGTTACCACCAGACCGGTTGGAAGGTGCGTAATACGAACGGCTGAGTCAGTCGTATTGACACTTTGTCCTCCGGGACCCGTTGATCGATAGACATCGATCTTGAGCTCGGCAGGATCAATTTGCACATCCACATCTTCGGCCTCCGGCAAAACGGCGACCGTGACAGCGGAGGTATGAATTCGACCCTGGGCCTCGGTGGTCGGAACCCTTTGAACACGATGGATGCCGCTTTCGTATTTAAAGGCGCTATAAGCACCTTTGCCATGGATCATCGCGATAATTTCTTTTATGCCGCCGACGCCGGTGGCGTGATGCGTGATCACTTCAACCTTCCAATTGCGGTCTTCCGCATAGCGGCTGTACATTCTAAACAGATCACTGGCGAAAAGAGCGGCTTCCTCCCCGCCGGTGCCGGCACGGATTTCTATGATCACATTTTTCTCATCATTGGGATCCTTGGGCAAGAGCAGCTTTTTGAGATCATCTTCAAGCCGAGCTTTGTTCTGGTTCAGCTCGGCAAGCTCGTCCCGGGCCAGATTTTTTATTTCGGGATCAGAATCCTGCAACAGCTCCGTACTGTCTTTAATACCCTGAAGCGTCTCTTTGAACTCTCGGTAAACCGCCACGATTTTTTTCAGATCGGCATGCTCCCGAATTAGATCCTGGTAAACCTGTTGATCCCTTATAATTTCCGGGTCGCCCAGGCTTTTCTCAATTTCGGAAAATCGCTCCTCGACCCCTTTTAATTTTTCAAACATTAGTCGAATACCTGCCAATTATCTATATTTAGGTTGTCCGGTTGCCCGTTAGTCCGCCTGCAGCGGATAAAATAAAACCAGATAATTTTCCGATTTCAATCCCGCCATCGGCGGGACTCAACGGGCTCGATCCGCCGAAGGCGAACCAACCTAAAATGACCGAAATATTAATATGTTATGGTGAAATTTTCTGGTCCGATGTTACCGCGTAAGACCATTAAAGGCATCTGATGCATCGGCTGCTGCGGGCCGGTTTGGGATGCCGCCGGCCGGGCAGCATAATTACAGGTGAGAGGGCTACTGGTTAGGTTTCTCTTTCTGCTGAAATTTTTCATATTTTTTGCGGAAACGCTCGATTCGACCGGCCGTATCAATCAGCTTTTGCTTTCCGGTAAAAAACGGATGGCATTTTGAGCAAATTTCAACGCGGATATCTTTTTTGGTGGACCCGACTTCCAACACGTTGCCGCAGGCACACCGAATGCTGGTATCATTATACTCAGGATGAATATCAGTTTTCATTTTATTTCAACCCCCAAAAAAATTTTTATAAAATTTTTTTTTATATACGAATAAATTCCTTTTAGCAACCCTTATTTTTTATTAGCAGTGGTTTTAGGCATTCATCGAGTTTAAAAATTCCTTATTACTCTTGGTTCCGCTCATTTTCTCAAGTAAAAATTCCATGCTGTCAACCGTATTTAAAGACGTCAGCAGCTTGCGCAATATCCAAACCCGATTCAGCGTTTCCTCATCCAAAAGCAGCTCCTCCTTGCGCGTGCCGGAGCGTTTGATATCAAATGAAGGCCACACCCGTTTGTCGGCCAGCCGGCGATCCAGCTGAATCTCGGCGTTACCGGTACCTTTAAATTCTTCGAAGATAACTTCATCCATGCGACTGCCCGTGTCAACCAGGGCGGTAGCAATTATGGTTAAACTGCCGCCTTCCTCAATGTTGCGGGCCGCTCCGAAGAATCGCTTCGGACGCTGCAACGCATTGGAGTCCACACCCCCGGATAAAATTTTCCCGCTGGGTGGAACCACGGAGTTGTATGCGCGCGCCAAACGGGTAATACTATCCAGCAGGATAACCACGTCTTTTTTATGCTCAACCAGCCGCTTGGCCTTGTCAATCACCATCTCGGCTACCTGAACATGCCGTTCTGCCGGCTCATCAAAGGTTGAACTGATGACTTCCGCGGCCACGGTACGCTGCATATCGGTAACTTCTTCCGGCCGTTCATCAATCAGCAATACAAAGGGCACTACATCTTTGTGACTTTTAATAATGGCATTGGCAATACTTTGCAATAGCATGGTTTTGCCGGATCGGGGCGGGGAGACGATCAACCCCCTCTGGCCAAAGCCGGTGGGGATCATCATATCCATGATGCGGGTGGAATAGTTTTCAGGATCGGTTTCGAGGTTGACTTTGCGATCGGGATAAAGCGGTGTAAGGTTATCAAAAAGAATTTTGTCCCGGGCGACCTCCGGATCTTCGAAATTAACGGCCTCAACCTTCAACAGGGCGAAATAGCGCTCAGATTCTTTCGGCTGACGGATTTGCCCCGAAACGGTGTCCCCTGTCCTCAGATTAAACCGCCGGATCTGGGATGGCGAAACGTAAATATCATCCGGGCCCGGCAAATAATTTGAGTCCGGTGATCTTAGAAAGCCAAAACCGTCCGGCAAAATCTCCAGGGTTCCTTCACCAAAAATGAAACCGTTTTTTTCAATCTGATGCTGGAGCAATGCGAACATCAACTCCTGCTTGCGCATACCGGCCGCACCCTCAATTTTGTATTGTTTGGCCATCTGGGTGAGTTCGCTGATATTTTTCTCTTTTAGTTCAACAATATTCATTAAACATACTCCCCTTTAAGTTAGTATTCGGGCAGGTTTTCATCTGCCATATTGTAAAAATGGGTTTGGGAGTACCGCAATATTGGGTAAATAGAATATTCCATCTTTACGATAAAGTTATAAATAGATTCTATCCTTTAAAACCCACTATTCCAGCGTTCCACTATTCCATTTTTCCGTGATTGAGGCCCTTAAAAAATACCCCTTATTTTCATATGCTTAGAGAAATTCCAAGCGGTTCAATCAATAGACGCTTTCCAATACCTTAGCATTATGCTAAAGCTCAGGGCGGGTTAGCCTTCAAAGAAACCGGCTGGAAGGTATTCGCACTTGGCAACGTCAAACATTTGAATAATTATAGGCGTCCCTAAATTGCAGACTTATGGATTGGATCCATGTTGGTTTCTTAGGAGGATTATGAGTGTTCAGTGATTTTAATTTAGAAGAATATAATTAGGTACCCTCACAATCTGGTGGGTTATGCCTCAGCTAGATTTAAAATTATATCATTATGATAACCATGTCAAGCAGTTTGTCCTAATTTTTAGATTCTTTAGATGCGTTAAAGACAATGATTCAGATCGACACAAACATTTTTCCAAAAAGCCGCGGCGCCTATATCGTCGGAGGGGCGATCAGAGATATTCTTAGCGGTCGATCCCCTCTCGATTATGATGTCGCCGTGGCGGCAGATCCGGCTGCATATGCCCATCAACTGGCCGATATTACGAATGGTCGGCTGGTTGAAATTGGCAAGCCCGGCCAAAAAATCATTCGCGTGGTTACCAATGAGACCCTGATCGATATCTCCAAGGTACAGGGGATGTCGATTGATGATGATCTTCGGGCCAGGGATTTCACGATTAATGCCATGGCCTATGACTTATTTTCGCACCGATTGATCGATCCTTTAGGCGGCCAAACGGACCTGGCGCACAAAACGATTCGCATGGTTTCAAAGCATATTTTTAAACAGGATCCGGTGCGTCTGCTCAGGGCTTTCCGCATGGCCGCCATCCTGCAATTTGAAATTGCGTCTCAGACACAAACAGCGATCGAAAAACATGCCGGGCTGATTCAACAATCGGCGGGGGAACGGGTTCGCGAAGAGTTGTTTAAAATGCTTCAGAGTGCCAAATCCCACCCTTACCTTCGTCAGCTGGCGGATACCGGTCTGTTGTTTGCTACCCTGCCAGAGCTTGCGGCCTTAAAAAATTGCCGTCAAAATCGATTTCATCAATTCGACGTGTTTGAGCATACCCAGCGCGCTTATGAACACCTTGAAAAACTACTGGATTCCAGCCTCGATCAGGCGCTGCTGACGGTAAATGGTGCTTCGCTGGCACACCGAATCGCCGAATCCCGGAGGCCATTGCTCAAATTTTCCATATTGCTGCACGATGTCGGAAAATCGGTCGTTCAATCTGCGGGTAGAAACGGAAGCCTCCATTTTTACGGCCATGAACGCCAGAGCGCTCACATGGCCGCAGCCATCTGCAAGCGGCTAAAATGCTCAACGCGGGATACCGATAGCATTTGTTTTGTGGTGCGGCATCATGCGCGCCCGCTTTCCCTTTTTAAAGCCCTGAATGAACAAGATGCAGCCCCGCGCGCGATCACCCGGTTTTTTATCAAAAGCGCCGAATATACCCGCGAGCTTCTTATCAGTTCTGTAGCTGACATGTTGGCCAAGAAAGAGAAGCAAGACGATCGCAGCCGCGCATTTATCAAATTCGTAAACCAATTACTGGCTCAATTTGAAACCGATTTTAAGCCCAAAAAGTCGATGCCGCCACTGCTAACCGGCCATGACTTGATAAATAAATTCGGATTGAAACCGTCGCCGCTGTTTAAAAAAATTTTAGATCGTGTGGAAGAAGAACGTCTGTCCAAAAGCAAAATGAACAGGCAGGAAGCCCTGGATCTGGCTGAACGGCTAATTACAGAGGACAGAGGTCAGAAGTCAGATGACAGATGTCAGAGGACAGAGTGCCGCTAAAAGAAAGCTGTTCATCGATCTCGATTCCCAGTTTCGGTACATTGGCCTTTAATCCTCTGTGTTCGGTTTTCTGTCCTCTGTCTTCTGTTACTTCAGGCCATCCAGCGCTGCGTATATTTGATCCCGAATTTCTTCAACCTGTCCGACGCCTTCGATACGAATATATCTGGGGGCTCCGGATTCACCGGATTTTTCCCAATTCTTGTAATAATCAATCAAGGGTTCAGTTTGCGCATGATAAACATCCAGGCGTTTACGCACCGTTTCCTCCTGGTCATCGTCGCGCTGGATTAACGGTTCACCGGTAACATCATCTTTGCCCTCTTCTTTAGGCGGATTGAAAACAATATGATAGGTCCGTCCGCTGGCAAGATGCACCCGGCGCCCGCCCATGCGCTTGATGATTTCCCCGTCAGGGACGTCGATGTCAACCACGGCCTCAACCGGCACACCGGCTTCCTTGAGGGCATCGGCCTGAGGAATAGTTCGAGGAAATCCATCAAACAAAAATCCTTTTTCGCAATCCGGTTCTTTTATTCGTTCTTTAACCAGACCGATGATCACATCATCCGGGACAAGTTTGCCCGCATCCATATATTCTTTGGCCTTTAAGCCCAACTCGGTGCCTTCCTTTAAAGCCGCACGCAGCATATCACCGGTGGAAATCTGAGGGATGTGGTAATTTTCCTTAATGAAGTTGGCTTGGGTACCTTTACCGGCTCCGGGTCCGCCCAGCAGTATCAAACGCATATGTGTCCTCCTTCCATTTATTTAACAAATTCAAATCTACAAGGATAAAAATAAAAATCTTTTTCGTGCTTTTAAAATTTCGTGCTTTCGTGATTGGCTTTATCGCTTTATCTTCCAGATTTTATGATATTAAATCACACTAATTTGCGGCAGAGTATGGCGGAAGCACAAAACCGTGTCAAGACAATAATCAGCGGCTGATCGGCCCATTGATTTGAAAATGGAGAAGTAAAGATAACATTTTTCTACAAAATTTTGGAAATTTCTCTTGTCAAACAAAATGATTTAATATATGTATAAGAACTTGTCGAAAAATAATAGAAAATCGATGATATCAATACGTTATACATTCTTTTAGCAAAGGGGGCGAGAAATTTGAAGGACATCGAGGTTAGGGTTATTGACAACGATATTGAGAAGGCCATGCGGATTTTGAAAAAGAAGATTCAAAACGATGGCCTGTTCAAACGGCTCAAATTGAAAAAAAGCTATGAGAAGCCGAGCGAGCACAGACGTCGTAAAATGCGTGAAGCCTTGAGAAGGGAAAGAATTGCAGCTGCCCGTGCGGCCAGATATAGAAGAAGATAGAAAAAGACTCCAATAGCTGAAAACCCGGTAGAAACGCCAATTTTGCCGGGTTTTTTTATACGCGTGCCACATGCCGCTTAAAGATACATACAACCGCTGTCTGAAGACCATGTACGGCCTTAGAAGGTTCGGAATCATACTCGAGCTCGATACCATCAAAGGCATCTTAAAAGCGCTTGGAAATCCCCAGAACAATTTTGCCTCCATCCATGTGGCCGGAACCAACGGCAAAGGATCGGTTGCAGCGGCCCTTTCCTCTATTTTGCACCAATCCGGTTATAAGGTGGGTTTGAATACCTCCCCTCATCTGGTTCGTTTCAACGAACGAATCCTTATCAACAACCGTCAGATTTCGGACGCCGATGTCGTAAAATCGTATCAAGCGGTTCAACAGGTCCATCACGGGGACCGCAGCCCGACCTTTTTTGAATTTACCACGGCCATGGCCCTTTACGAGTTCGGCCGACAGGGAGTGGATTGGGCCGTCATCGAGACCGGTATGGGCGGACGGTTTGATGCGACCAATGTCATTCGGCCGGCGATCTCCATCATTACCAATGTATCCATGGAACACCGGGAGTATCTGGGGAACACCCTGGCTCAAATCGCCCGCGAAAAAGCAGGGATCATAAAGAAGAAAACGCCGGTGGTCACCGCCATAAAACAAAAACAGGCCCAGGCCGTGGTGAATCGTGTTGCCTCAAAAAAATCAGCGCCGCTCTACATCCTGGGGAAACATTTTAAAGTGCGGCGACAGAACGCCGGCGAGTTCTCCTATTTCGGCATTGAAAATACCTGGCGCCATATGCATACCCCGCTGTTGGGACACTATCAGGTCGAAAATGCGGCTCTCGCCCTAGCGACCTGCGAATTGCTCCATAAAGATAAAGCTGAAATTTCCAGGAAAAATATTCAAGACGGGCTTACCAAAACCCGGTGGTCGGGAAGGCTGGAAATTGTTTCTGATAATCCTCTGGTTATCCTGGACGGCGCGCACAATTTAATCGCGGCACGCAATCTGGCCAGATTTCTTTCCGAAAACCTGCCCCACCGGCGTATCACCCTGGTGCTGGGTATCTTGGACGATAAACCCTATGCGGCCATGCTCAAAAGCCTGCTGCCCGTCTGCTCACGGGCCATAATCACCCGGGCCAAAACCGCCCGGGCCTTAGCCCCCCAGCAGCTTTATGCGGCTGCTAAAAAAATTATTTCAGATGTAACCATAATACCCCAAGTCGCGGCGGCGGCCCGGCAGGCCGTTGAAACCGCGGGTCCCGATGAGGCTGTCTGTATCGCCGGCTCATTGTACGTTGTCGGCGAAGCCAAAGAAGCCATCGAAAAAGGACTTCTCAAATCTGTAAAAAAACATAAATAAATATGATCTAATTGATCTTGACTTATATAACCGCATAATCTAATTAATTTTTAACTAATGTCGAGGGTTTTGGAAAGCGTTCAATTTTGTTCAAGTTCAAGGAAGGTGAAGATTTTAAGCGGAGGCATACTTGAAGTGGGTTGAGGATTAAAATCTGAGCCTGACGCAGAAATTGGGCAAGAGGGGACGGTACCCAGAGCCCTCGATGAGCGCCCGTAGCTCAGGGGATAGAGCGTCAGCCTCCGGAGCTGAAAGCCGCTGGTTCGAATCCAGCCGGGCGTACCAATATAAAAAGGGTTTAGAAAAATTTCTAAACCCTTTTAATTTCAGATCCGCAAATCACCTACGTCAGCAAAGGCTAAAATGGTCTGTCAGGAGGGACTATAATTATGACGACAAATCCGGATTTGATTTCTCCCTGTGGTCTTTATTGCGGTGTTTGCGCCATTTATATCGCGCACCGCGATAATAATCACAAATTCAAAGAGCGATTGGTAAATCTTTACAAGGGCCAGGTTCCCGGCAAAGGCACGCTTCCAGGTAGTGAAAACCTTTCCGTAGAAGATATCCGATGCCGCGGCTGCTTATCTGATGAGCAGTTTATGCATTGCAGACAATGTGAGATAAGGGCCTGCACACGCGAGAAAGGTTACAGCGGATGTCATCAATGCGATGAATTTCCCTGTCAGCATATTGAAAACTTTCCCATGGCGGTCGGCAAAAAGGTTATTTTGCGGGCGATTCCATACAGGCGCGAGGTGGGCACCGAAAAGTGGATTCAAGATGAAGAAGCCCGTTACATTTGTCCTGAATGCGGCAACAAGGTTTTCCGGGGCGCCGTAAAATGTAATCAGTGTAAGGTGGATCTGGATCTGGATTAGAAACGATCTCTTCTCAAGCTTTATGAGAACCGTCTGAGGAAAAAAGGGGGGGGGCATCCATCGGTTTGTTGTTTTTTTAAATCCCAGCCAAAACCTGAAGTTTTGGTTATAAAAGACACAGCATGTAGAATTCATTATATAATTAATTAAATTATAATTTAATTATATTTAGTTGTATAACAATTATAATGTAATAATTTAATTATTTTATTATAACTTTATATTAATATTTTTTTATATAATTCTTACTTTATATAAATCTTACTTTTTGCCGTAAAAATCCTTATACCATACGATAAAGCGCTCTATACCGGTCTCAATCGGTGTCTCCGGCTTAAAACCGACGTCTTCCATTAAATCATCGACGTCCGCATAGGTGGCGACGACATCGCCGGGTTGCAAATCCATAAATTCCATATTGGCCTTTTTGCCCAGGGCGTCTTCAATCACTTCGATAAATTTGATGAGCTCGACCGGATTGTTATTGCCGATATTATAAACCTTATAGGGCGCCGATGACGTGCCGGGGTCCGGCGCATCGCCGCGCCACTCCGGGTTGGCCTGCGGAAGCCTGCCCATCACCCTTACCACCCCTTCGATGATATCGTCGATGTAAGTGAAATCCCGTTGCATCTTACCGTGATTGAAGACTTTAATCGGCCGGTCCTCCAGTATCGCCCGCGTAAAAAGAAACAGGGCCATATCCGGACGCCCCCACGGACCGTAAACTGTGAAAAATCGCAATCCCGTGCAGGGAAGCCGGTACAGATGGCTGTAAGTATGCGCCATGAGCTCATTGGCCTTTTTTGTGGCCGCATAGAGCGAAACGGGATGATCCACATTGTGATGCACTGAAAACGGCATTTTGGTATTGGCACCATAAACAGAACTGGACGATGCAAACACAAGATGTTTTACCCGGTTATGCCGGCAGCACTCCAGAAGGTTGACAAACCCGACCAGGTTGGAATCGACGTAGGCATGCGGATTTTCGATTGAATACCTGACGCCTGCCTGGGCGGCCATATTGACCACGACGTCAAACTGCATCCCGTCAAAAATATCTGCCAGCTGCTTGCGGTCCGACAGGTTCAATTTAAAGAATGTGAAATTCGACTGGTTCTTCAGTTTTTCAAGGCGGGCCTCCTTAAGCGCCACCTCATAATACGGATTCATATTGTCAGCGCCCACAACCTGAAAGCCATCTTTTAAAAGACGCCGTGCCAGATGAAATCCAATAAAACCGGCCGCCCCGGTGACAAGCACGTTCTCGTATTTTAGTTCCATATATAATCCTCGATTTAGGTTCAGGGTCCAGATCTCAGAAGTCAGAGGTCAGATTTTAACCCACTCTGACTTCTGTCTGCTTTCATTTGTTCTCTGTTTTCTGTTTTCTGTTATCTGATTACTGATTTCTGTCTTCTGACCTCTGTTATCTGTTTCCTGACTTCTGACTTTGGCGATACCATTCAAAAGTCGATTTAAGTCCTGTTTCAAAGGAAGTCTCACACTTAAAATCCAGAAGTTGTTTGGCTCTCCCCACGTTCGCTAAAGACGCAACGATATCTCCGGGCCTTTTGGGTGCATACTGCGGTTCGAGATTCTGACCGGCCAGCGCACAAACCGCTGTCCAGAGCTGGTTGATGGCCACCGCGCTGCCGGTGCCGATATTCATTACCTGACCACCGACGCCCTTGGCAGTGGCTGCCAGCAAATTGGCCCTTACCACATCCCGGACAAAAACGAAATCCCGGCTTTGATTTCCATCGCCGTAAATGACCGCCGGCTCATTATGCAGTGCTTTGGTCATAAAAATAGAAATCACGCCGGAATATGGAGATGAGGGGTCCTGCCTGGGCCCGTATACATTGAAATAGCGCAATACGGCCGTTTCCAGACCATAGAGTGTATGATACACTCTGGCATAATATTCGGCAGCCAGTTTTTGCACCGCATACGGGCTCTGGGGTATCGGATCCATATCTTCCTGTTTCGGCAGGCGCGGATCATCACCGTAAACCGCACAGGAGCTGGAAAAAACGACACGCTTCGCCTTTTGTTTGCGGGCGGCGTCAAGAACCAGCAAGGTACCCGTATCATTCACCGCCGCGGAGTCAACCGGGTTTTCAACGGTCTGGGGGACCGAAACAATCGCTGCCAGATGAAAAATGACCTCGCAGCCTTCGGCCGCCGCATTTATTGCCTGCGCGTCTCGAATGTCTTCCCGGTAAAAGGCAAATTGCCCTTCCAGGTGTTTGAGGTTGGCATGATTGCCGGAAGACAGATTATCCAGTATAGCGACCTTACAGCCAGCTGATACCAGCATGTCAACCAGATGGGATCCGATAAAACCGGCACCGCCGGTAACCAGGGCACTTTTAAATGGTAGCTTCATAAGCATTATTAAAGAAACAAATTTCGGTTAGTCGATATCCTATTGAGCAGGCAACCCCATATCAGTTATTTGTCGCCCGTGGTCCGTTGCCGATATTTTTTTCTAAATCGCAATTTTATTCTACAACGGCGACAGGCAACTGACAACAGACAAATTGATTATGAATCCATTGAAGTTTAAATTTTGGATTCTGGGATAGACAGCAAGACGCCTGAACGCTTGACTTTCATGCCAATTGGTTCTAGAGTTTAAAAGTTATGGAATCACATATCCAAATCAAATTATTCGCCACGCTGCAAAGTTTTATGCCGGATTCGGCTGAAAGGTATGCCATCAAGCCGGGCATGACCGTCCGCACCCTTCTCCAGCAACTGGATCTGCCGGAGAATAAGGCCAGGATTATTTTCATTAATGGTGTCAAAGCAGAGCTGACGACCGTCCTGAAAGGCGGTGAGCGGGTCGGCATTTTCCCTCCCGTCGGAGGTGGGTAATGTTGATCGCTGATGCGGTTAATAAAAGGACCAAACCGGCACAACCCAGGAAATTTCCGGACAATACATCGACCTTGACACCCAAAGAAGATTTCGTCATACTTTCTCAACAAGCTTTTGTTATACCGTTTCCGATTCATCCAAGATTTTGCATAATGCAACCTTAGCGAAGTATATGAATTTGAAGGAGGACACGTTCATGTTTTCCATTAGCCCGCACATCCGGACAATTTCGATTATTCTACTCGTCGGCGTTTTATCCAGTTTCTGTGCTTCTAAGAATTTCTTAGCAGTCAACTACCAGCTTCCCATGGAATCCGTTGATCTGCAAGACCCCCGCGTTGTCTTAACGGTCAAAGATATGCGAGAAGACACCCGTATTGTAACCGCAAGCGCTAAAAAAGCGCTTAAAGATTTTACGGGGCATTTTGCGCTGATTGTGGCCCAGAAAAACAAAAAGGACCGGCTGGTGGGTGCCTACAGCCTGAATTCAATGGTAAGAGAGATTTTTTATCAGCGCCTTAGAAACGCCGGCGTCCAGGTTGTTACCGAAGAAGATATCGGAATACCGACTGTTGAAATCGTTTTAAACGAGTTTCTGCTCGATCTTGCCAATCGCAAATGGATCATTACGATGAACTATCAGGCCAATCTGATAAGAGAGAACAGCGTCGTTGCCGGCGAGAAGATTACGGGCAGCGCCGAGCGATTGCGTGTGGTCAGCGGAAAAAACGCAGAGCTGATAATCGGAGATTTAGTTTCTGATGTGGTAAATCGGCTGAATTTGAATGAATTTCTTCAATCAAACTAGATTCAATAGGTTTTGAATTTTCTGGCGGCGTTCTCCGGTATCATAAATGACTTTTTGCAAGTCCTGCTCGGTAAGGTTCATTCGATCCAGCACGTCACTATAAAATCGGTAAGCCAGCCCATCCATGCCGGTGCCGAACCCCATCATCATGCAGATGATATCCGCCAGATACACCAGGGCGGTTCCCGCATCGTCACGGGCGGCTTCATCGGACATATGGTGGTTGCGAATAACATAAATTAGCTTTTTGCCAAATCGCCATTTCTCCCCAACCAATGCGCCGAGCTCTTCATGATTCATACCGATAACTTCTTTTTCAGCTTCATTGAAACTGTAACCTTTCGAGTTCACCAGAATATGAATTTTCTCATACGAAAACGCCACGAATCTGCCCATGATCAGTTTTCCGATGTCTTTTAAAAGGGCAGCTGTAAATATGAAATGCTTTTTATCGGCAAGCCCGTTATTTTCTGCCAGCATTTTGGCAACATGGGCCGATAAAACGGCATGATGCCAGAGTTCACCCTCTCCAAGCCCGTATCCATCGGGTTCATCTTTGAAATTCTCCGCTGTGCTGTTGAGCAAAATCAGCTCAACAATTTGATCCAGTCCCAGCAGGGTAATGGCATCCCTTACAGATTCCACCTTACGAGACAGGCCGAAGTAAGCCGAGTTGCATATTTTGAGCAAGCTGGCTGTAAGGGATAGATCGTAAGCGATCAGATCCGAGATGTCAGACATGGAACTGTCCTCATCTTCAGCCAGCACCATAATCTGGGTGGCTACAGGAGGAATCGGCTTGAGCGTATCAATTGCGCTGATGATGTCTTCGATATTCGTCATACTTTCACCTCTCCCTGGCCAGCAGTCTGTATAATGCTGCATCCGTTTCCGATATCCAGGCCTAAGGTTCTCTTTGAGCTACCACCGATATCTTCATGATGGATGATTAGATTCTCGCGGGACAAAATGGATGTTATCGCCCGGTAGTTTTGGAGGCCGATGTTGAAGTCGGATGTCTGGTCCAATATATGCGCCCCACCGGCAATTACGACCTTCAATTTTTCTATTTTTAGGTCAATATCGTTTAAGGCTTCCAAAAACGCCGGAATGCCCGTGTCTGCAAACATATAAGGAAAGCGGCTTACGCGCTCAGACCCGATTTTGGAGGAATCCGGTAAAACAAAATTCAGCAAACCGCCCACCCGGGTGATGGCACAATACATGGATACAGCAATACCCGATCCAATAGAGAACGCAACCAAGGTTTCAGATGGGTTGGTACTGATTTTTAACTCCGAAAAGTTAACCACCGTAATGACGGAAACCGGCTCTGCGGATAAAGGCGTATTTTGCATCCGCATATCCGTTGATCTCTTTTCTGTATCTATGTATAAATTCGACATCTTAAAACCTGTATCGGTCGAAAACAAAAAAACTTAAACGTCCGCTTGACAAATCTGACTTGCGTCCGAAGATTTAGAAGTGGTTTCAAAATCCCAGATCAGGCCCAAGGGCAAGGCGTCAGGCCGATCGGGAAAGCGCAGTCCCGCCAACGGCGGGATGAGCAAGTACATTTACCGGAGGCCTGCAACGCAGTCCCGCCGCTGGCGGGAGCCTTAGATGGGGTTTTGAAACCACTTTTAGGTATCGTCACGATGGGTACACCCAAAATTGAATTTCTACCGCTTGAATTCAAATTATATGAAAACGATTGAATATTTCGGTTAGAAACGTTATTTAAGATCTGAAGAGGAGGATACAACAATGCGATCAGTGGATTGGAGAATTCATAACGCGGCTGGAAGTAAACGTGTGATCGTTACGAAAGAACTGCCCGGCGACAGGTGGCTGGAGATGCTGGTCCGCGCGGATTGTAAAGTCGAAATCTGCACCTCGACGGACATTTTAAGCCCGGCGCAGATAAAAGCCGCTATGGGCAGTAACTGTGACGGCGCCATTGGTCAATTGACTGAAGTATGGGGCGAAGACATGTTTGCAGCCCTGAAGAAAGCAGGCGGCACGGCCTACAGCAATTACGCGGTCGGTTATAACAATATCGATGTGGATGCGGCCACCAGACACGGCATCCCGGTGGGCAACACGCCGGGGGTGTTAACCGAGACCACCGCCCAAATGGCCGTTGCGCTGACCTTCGCGGCAGCCCGCAGGATCGGCGAAGCCGAACGATTTTTACGAAGCGGCAAATACAAAGGCTGGCTGCCGACTCTTTTTCTGGGAAATTTGCTGTGGCGCAAAACACTCGGGGTGATCGGGGCCGGCCGAATCGGTTCTACCTATGCCCGTATGATGGTCGAAGGCCATAAAATGAATTTAATTTATTACGATCCCTATCCCCAAAAAGAACTTGAAGATTATTTTGCCCGCTATTCCGAATTTTTAGAATCCCAGGGCATACCACCCGTAACCTGCAAGCGGGTGGAACGCCTTGAAGAGCTGCTGAAGGAAGCCGACTGCGTTAGCATCCACACCATTCTCGATGATTCTACCCATCACCTGATCAATCAAAAACGCCTGGCCTTGATGAAAGAAGATGCGATCCTGATCAACACCAGCCGGGGCCCGGTAATCGATGAAGCGGCACTGGTGGCGCACTGCCGCGTGCACCCTGACTTCCGGGTCGGCCTGGATGTTTTTGAGGATGAACCCGAATTGAAGCCGGGTCTGGTCGATTTGGAAAATGTGGTTCAGGTGCCCCATATCGCCTCCGCAACCAGCTGGACGCGCCAGGGCATGGCCACCCTTGCCGCAAGTAATGTGGCCGCCATTCTGATGGGCTATCCCGTCTGGCAAAAGCCGGATATCACCCCTTTTTTAGAAGGCGAACCGCCCCAAGCGGCCCCAAGCATTCTTAATGCCAAGGAATTAGGAATCCCGGCGTATGCGGGTTAAGTTGAAACGTCAGTCTTGCCCTGCCTGGCGGGATGAAGCATCTATTTTTATGCTATTAAAGGGCTCTTCCCCGCTTCGCGGGATGAAGCGTCTAATTTTATGATATATCAAGGGGCTTTTCATGATAATTAACACATCAGACGAATTAGAATAACCGGGAGGCACAATGAATATTGCAGAACGTATTTCGCGATTGGGAACGGAAACCGCTTTTGCTGTATCTGCCGAAGCAGCAGCCTTTGCCGCCGAAGGCCACAAGGTATACCCCTTTCACCTGGGAGACCTGAATTTTTTGACACCTGCCAATATTATGGAGGCCGCCACCAAGGCCATGAAGGACGGCAAAACCGGTTATTGCCCCAATGCCGGTATTGCGCAGTTACGTGAAACCCTGGCCGCTGAAATCAGCGCTTCTCACGGAATCCCTTACACAATGGAGAATGTGGCCATACAGCCCGGAGGCAAACCAACCATCGGCAAATTCATCCAGACCCTGATGAATCCCGGCGATGAAGTGCTTTACCCCAATCCGGGTTTCCCGATTTACGAATCTCAAATCGAATTTCACGGGGGTATCGCCGTGCCTTACGGCTACTTCGAAGCTGAAGAAAAATTTGATATCGACCTTGACGCGCTCGAAAAAAAAATCACACCCAGAACAAAGCTGTTGATTCTCAATGATTTGGAAAATCCCACCGGTGCCGAATGTTCGGCAGCGGAGTTCGAAAAACTTGCCGAAATTGTAAACAGGCACAATCTTTATGTTCTGTGCGACGAAGCCTATTTCGATATTCGCTATGAAGGCAAAAGCAAATCTTTCGCTTCCCTTCCCGGCATGGCGCAACGCTGCGTTATTCTGTATACTTTCTCCAAAAAGTTTGCCATGACCGGCTGGCGTCTGGGGGCCACCATCGGGCCCAAAGAAATTATCGACATCATTACCAGACTGAACGTCAATGATGAATCCTGTCCGAACCATTTCGTTCAGTATGCTGCCATTGAGGCACTCAGGGGCGATCAGAGCGAAGTCGGGCAGATCCTCGAGACTTTAAAAGAACGGCGTGATGCCGCCGTCAGCATTTTAAATTCCATCGACGGCATCCACTGCTTTTGCCCCAACGCGACCTTTTATCTTTACCCGAATGTCACCGGCGCCATGCAGCAAAAAGGCTTAAGCAATTACGATGATTTCAGACTGGGGGTGTTGCGTGAAACCGGTGTTTCATTCTGCACGCGTCTGCACTTTGGTTCCGCTTTGGAGGGGGAAGATCAATTCTATATCCGTCTGGCGTATTCCGGTATCGATATCTCGGAAATCAAAGAAGGCCTCGGAAAATTCAAGGCCTTCATCGAAAGCTAGGCGGTCTCGTATTGTCAGATATTAAATGAATGGCCGCAGCGCCCGCAGAGTAAAGAATATTCATTTTTAATGTTTTACTTCATTTTATCTCCGGGCGCTCTGTGATCTCTGTGGCTAAAAAAAATGTACGATGGCAAGGCAGCCGGTGTTGACTCAGGCTGCCTTGTGTTCGTATAGGTGGACATCTCTCTGGGGAAAGGGGATGCTGATGCCCTCGGCATCAAAGCGTTTCTTTACGGCTTCGGTGGTATCAAAAACGAGCCCCCAGTAATCGCCTGAATTCACCCAGGCACGCGTAACAAAGTTCACGCTGCTGTCCGCCAGCTCAGATACGGCCACCTGCAGCGGAGGATCCTTCAACACCCGCTCGTCATTGGACAATATATCGGTAATAATATCACGGGCTTTATCAATATCAGCATCATAGCCGATACCAAATGCCATATCTGCCCGCCGGGTGCCCTTGGCCGTAAAATTGACAATGTTATCGGCGGTTAATTTGGCGTTGGGGATGATAATCGTTTTATTATCCGGCGTGGCCAGCTTGGTGGTAAAAATCTGAATCTCCTCCACCGACCCGGCAACACCGGCGCCCTCAATAAAATCACCGACTTTAAACGGCCGGAAGATGATCATCAGCACACCGGCGGCAAAGTTGGATAAAGACCCCTGCAGTGCCAGGCCAATCGCCAGACCGGCGGCACCCAGGACGGCAATAAATGAAGCGGTCTGAATACCCAGCATGCCCAGTGCGGCTATAATGACAAAGGTCAGCAGGGCCACATAGGCCAAATTGGCCACAAATTTGGTCAGGGTGGGATCCACCTCTCGCTTTTCCATTCCCCTGAGGACTAGATTTTTCAGGTATTTGACAACCCAGCGGCCGATGATGAAAATTACCAGGGCCGCTAAAATTTTAACACCAAAATCAGTGCCCAAGGCATAGCCCTTTTCAATTAACTGTTGCACCTCCATTCAGCACCTCCCTTTTTTTGATCAGCAAGTGATACCTTATTCAGATTTAGATTGCTGTGCTAAAGAAATAGATTTAGATCCCCATCCAAGATTAGTCTTCTAAGAAACAACGAATAATTATTCTTCAAAATAGTAATTTTTTCTTTTTTGTCAAAGATCATTGGGTGCACTGCATTTCAGGCAAGTCATTCTTTGAAGGAACCCAGATGGAGCCAATTGAGGATGGATACGCCCAGAGGATGACGATGACCTAAAAATATGATCTTATTCGGATTTAGCCTGCGTGCACCCGCCACATATCCTCATCGGTGTAACACTTTTCCGTCTCGGCATCCTGATCCCGGGCATCCAGCTCTACATTGCGTGCATCTTTACTGCCTGCGAGCACCTCTTTATAATACTCATGCTGGATCAACAGATTCATAACCTCGTTGGTGCCGGTCCAGATTTGGGAAAGGCGAATATCTCTGATGATTTTTTCAATGGGATAGACTTCGGTATAGCCGATACCGCCCATGATCTGCATGGCTTTATTGGCCACCTCCCAGGCCATATTCGTGGCGAATTTCTTGGCCTGGCTGACCAGCCTCCTGGCATTAGGGGCATTTTCATCCACGGCGCGCGCCGCCATATACACCAGAGCGCGGGCCGCATCCAGCTGGGTGATGCCATCGGCCACCATAAAGCTGACCGCCTGAAAATGGCGGATCGGGCGGCCGAAGGCGTGGCGCTTGTCGCTGTAACGTGTGGCGATTTCCAGAGCCGCCCTTACGCCCAGACTGGCGGCCGCCGAGGTCAGCCGCTCCGGGATCATCATTTGGTGAAAGACCAGCGCCCCGCCGTGCAGCTCGCCGATCAGGTTCTCTTTGGGCACCGACACATTTCGAAACACCAGTCGGCCGGTACCGCCGCCGCGGGTGCCCATAAGGCCGTAACGATACTCGGTCTCAACGCCCGGACCGCGCTCCACTATGATGGCGCTGATACGCTGGTATTTGTGCGCATTTTCATCGAAATTGGTGCGACAATAGACCAAAAAGACATCGGCTTCGGTGGCGCCGACCACAAAGCGCTTTTGGCCGTTAAGCACGAACCGGTCCCCATCGATTTCCGCCCGGGTGGTGGCGCCGAAAAAGTCCGAGCCGCCTCTGGGCTCGGTCAGTGCTTCGGCACAGATGCGCTGGCCCTGCAAAATCGGCTTTAAAAATTTTTCTTTTTGTGCATCGGTGCCGAACACGTGCAAGGCCTCACCAACGATGGAAGGCATCACAAAGGCACACCCCAGGGTGGTGCCTAATACACCGATTTCTTCTTCGGCAATCACCTCGGCGGTCCAGGGCAATCCGCGGCCGCCCCAGCGGGAATCAAAGCGCAATCCCAGAAGATTGTGCGCCGCCAATTTTTGGACATATTCCCGCGGATATTTGATTTCATCCCGATCCAGGGCTCGGACGAAATCAGGCGAAACCTCTTCACGTACAAATTTCCTGACCTCCTGCTGAATTGCTTTTTCATTCTCATTCAAGAGTGAGGGGTAATACATGTTACCTCCTAAACGCTTCAAGGTTAATGAGACTGCTTGTTGTTGTTAAGCTTTTATTATGCCTCTCCAACAAAAAGAGTCCCGGTTGGCAAGTTTAAGGGCGGGAAGAAATAAGTCAACAATATGACTATTATCTCGCTGGTAAAGTGTCAAGAAATTCGAATTGATACCTAAAAATACGCAGAATCGCTTTAGGAATAACATCATCCCATTTAAATATAAACAATTGTGGGACGTTACTAAATTTGGTAATTGTACTTGCCATTGAAGGGATAAAGAGATATTTAGGCCTATATTCAAAATAGGGGCCTCGCCCCAGTTGGAATGTTGGAATGCTGGAATATTGGGCACGCAGTGAAGCGTTAGCGCTATAATGGGTTTTGACCTCCCGCCCGCAGATCTTATGCGTCGGAGAGGACATTGGCCTGTTGGGTTAATGGCACCAATCGTCTCGACGATAAAATTATAGAAATTCCGAAACGTTATTTAGGAGGTAACCGATGGCTGGTGGGTATGCAGGCAAAATTGGATTTGTTGATTTAACGGCAGATGAAATTACAATCGAGACACTGGATGAGGCGCTGGCCCGTGATTTTATCGGCGGACAGGGAATCGGTGCCCGGATACTGTTTGAACGGCAGAAAAAAGGCGTCGATCCGCTGGGCCCGCAAAGTTATCTGGGTTTTACGACCGGACCTTTGACCGGCACAAAAGTGCCCACCGGCGGACGCTACATGGCGGTCTGCAAATCACCTTTGACCGGTGGCTGGGGAGATGCCAATTCCGGAGGTTTTTTTGGAGCCGAGTTAAAAGCCGCCGGCTGGGATGCCATTTTTGTCGGCGGCGCTGCCGCAACTCCCAAATTCATTGCAATAACCGATGAGGGCATCGAGATAAAGGATGCAACGGATCTCTGGGGACTTGACACCGTTGAAACTGAGCAAGCCATACGAAAAGCGGCACAGGACAAAAAAATCCGTGTTGCCTGTATTGGACCGGCGTCTGAAAAAATCTCTTTAATCAGCGGCATCGTGAATGATCGCGGGCGGGTTGCGGCCCGCTCGGGTGTGGGGGCGGTGATGGGCGCCAAAAAGCTTAAGGCCGTGGCGGTTCGCGGGACCGGCAAGGCCGGCATTGCGGACAGGGATGCGCTCGATCGCCTGCGCAAAGATTTCATTAAGGAAATGCAAGACATCCCGGGCATGCCGGAGGCATTGATGAAACATGGAACCTGCGGATTCACCTCCTCATTGGTTAACAGCGGCGCAACGCCGATAAAGAATTGGGCATTGACCGGAAAACAGGCATTTGAAAATCTGGACAAGATTGCCGACGGCGATACCGTCATTCAGTATCAGACCCGTAAATATGCCTGTGCAAACTGTCCGATTGCCTGTGGCGGCATATTTAACGTCACATCCGGCAAATACCCCGTCGGTGAAACCCATAAACCCGAGTATGAGACCATCGGCGCCTTCGGTACCATGTGCATGTGTGATGACCTGGAGTCGATCATCAAACTCAACGATATGTGCAACCGCAGCGGTCTGGATACCATATCGGCCGGAACCGCGCTGGCCTTTGCCATGGAATGCTTTGAAAACGGTATCATCACGGCGTCCGACACCGATGGCATCGAGCTGACCTGGGGCAATGCCGAGGCCATGATTGCTATGACCGACAAAATGGCCGCCCGGGAAGGGTTCGGTGATATTCTGGCAGACGGTGTTAAGATTGCTGCGGAAAAGATCGCAAACGGTGCTGAAGAATTTGCAATTCACGTGGGCGGCCAGGAGCCCGGCCTGCACAATGCCCTGTTTCTTCCCAGCCGGGGCACCGGGTTTGTGTGCGACCCCACGCCGGGTCGCCACACGGCGGCGCCCATGGCACGACTCGACGGCGGTCCTGCCCAGTTCGCCCCCTACCCTGAATTAAAAATTGAACAATTTGAGAAATACGCCTACAGCGGTAAGGGCCCCATGAGTGCAACCGCATCCAGTTACCTGCAGGTGGGCGCCAGCGCCGGTATTTGCCTGATGCCGATGATGTTTTTCGGCAATTATCCGCTGGTCGAGTTTCTCAACGCGGTAACCGGCTGGGATCTGGATATCGCTGAAGTCATCACCACCGGTGCGCGTATTCAGACCCTGCGGCAAAGTTTTAATATCCGTGAAGGCATTCGGCCGTCGGATGTCAAGCTCCCAGATCGGATGCTTGGCCGGCCGCCCCAGAAAGATGGCCCGGTTGCCGGCGTTACCTTGGATATCGACAATCTGGCTCGGGAATACCGCCAGGCAATGGGCTGGAATCCGGACAGCGGCATGCCGGATGAAAAAACGCTTAAAAAGCTCGGCTTAATCCAGCTGGTCGAAAAACATGGCTAGAAGCGGTGATTCTGGAACCCACCCGCGCAGAAATCACCCGGGATCACTTCCCGCCACCGAAGGCACAGACGGGCATTTCAGTAAACTTTGAACCGACACCAAGCGTCTGCCTGCTTGACGCGCCATTTTTCTGCCAGCATGGTTTCAGCTTTGAATGCGAATCAAGGCACCCCGGGAATCGGCGCGGGTGGGAAGGAAATCGGATGATCGTACCAAAACAATATCTCGCCGCCGTTTGTCTGCTGACGATCATCGGCTTGCTTATGCTTTGTCCTTCAGGCCGGGCGCAATCTTTTTCTCATCTCAAGCTTAACCCCAAACATGTGCAATGGGCCGATCTTGCATTTCACGCTAAGAATTTTTGGGTCGAGGTATCAACCCGGCTCAAATTAAAATCTGTTCCCGCAGCCGATGTCGCGGCTGCGCTGCTCTCAAGCCCCACGGGGGCGCCGGTTAAGACCACCAGGACCGAAGCCTATCAAATGGCGATTCATACGACCATTGATCCTACCTTCCGGTCACCGGTGAATATCCATAACAGCATATGGTTTAACCCAGAGAATACCGCCGCTTTAGGCCGCGTTCGGCTGCGGCGCGGAGATGAACATTTCAAAAAAATGTATCGGTTTACCGATCAGGGCGTATTCCGGCATCGGGTTGAACCCAAGAACAAAAAAGAAGCTTCTCTGGAACCTGCACACTGGACCGCGATCAAAGATTCCTTCTACCCATACGACCTGACCCGGACGGGATGCCCCTTTGTTTCAGAACGTTCGCTGCTGGTTTTCATATTATCCGCCGCCGATTTTTCAAAAAATAATGATCCGCTGTCATTGTGCGTATTTGGGAAAAGGCAGCTGCATCGGGTGCAACTTCAGGCGCAGGGATTACACCCTTTAAACGTCAATTATATCGAAAAAACACAACAGGCCACCATCCGGAAGCAGGGCACGATTAACACGCTTAAAATCGCAATTACAGCCGAACCCATGGATTCCGTGTTAAAGGAGGCTGAAAATTTTTCATTTCTGGGCTTCCACGACAATATTGTCATTTATATCGAGCCCGTCTCCCGTCTTCCGATTCAGGCCGGTGGCGTCATTCCCACCATCGGTGCGGCACAATTGCAACTGAATGAGGTTGTATGGAAGCTTAAATCCGAATGACCCCGCCCCGTAGCGGATCAAATGCCGATGCCCCCGGCAAAATCAATACCGCAAGAATTCTTGGGGGCTTTCGGGTCCGGCCCGCACAACCTACTGTAATTACAATTTGGTTGACTCACCAGGGACAATTTGTCATATTCAGCCCGACAATTAGCATATTCCTGTCATCGGGTGAGGAAATCTTCGTACGCGGAGGTTCGAGATGTCCAAAGTGTGGTCGACCTTAAGCAAGGCTTCTCCCTTTCTTCCATGTATCCTTCATTTCGAGGAAACCCGCTTCGAATTCCAGAATTGACATGGTTACTAAAAGAAGACAAAGGTCCTCCATCCATACGAAGTGAAATGAGAGATTCGTAAGCAATGGGTGTGGTTTATCAACAACTGGTAAAAAAGATAGCCACGTCGATTCTGGGTAAAAGTACCTTGGAATCGATTATGGCCGAGAATGGAACCGTCGGCCTGCGGCAATGCTTCAAAATCAAATCGCGCAGCATGAAGCTGGATCAGGAATTGCGTCGCAGTCAGGTTAATTTTGAAAACTTTTGCCGGTCGTATTTTGAACATGTTCCGCCCGTAACTTCCCCGCTGGCGTTGATTTCCCAGATCCAGCGCTCGGGAGGATCCCTACTAAGCCAGCTTTTTGATGGTCATCCAGAACTACATGCCCATCCGCATGAATTGAAGATCGGCAACCCTAAGAAATACATCTGGCCCGAAATCGATCTTAAAGATGACCCTGAGCGCTGGTTTGAGATTCTCTTTGAAGATATCGTGGTTCGCCATATGCGCTACGGATACAAAAAGATGGAAAAGTACACCGATACCTTTCTTTTCATCTTTCTGCCTGCCTTACAGAGAGAGATTTTTTTCAAATATTTGGATTCGGTCAAGGCAAACACGATCCGTGACGTGTTTGATGCCTATATGACCTCTTATTTCTGGGCCTGGGTGAACAATCAGAACCTTCTCGGGCACAAGAAGTATATCACGGGATTTACGCCGAGGATGGCAACCCTGAAGGAAAACATGAAAGCCTATTTTGATATCTATCCTGAAGGTCGCCTGATATCCGTGATTCGAGATCCCAAAAATTGGTTCCCATCAGCAATGCGGCACAATTTGGAAAAATATGGCGATGTGAAGCAGGCACTGAACCAATGGAACGAAAGTGCTCAGGGAATGCTGTGGAACAAAGAGAAATATGGAGATCGTGTTTGCATAATTAACTTTGAGGACTTAATCCAGCGGACCGAGGCGGTCATGCGTTATTTAGCCGAATTTCTGAACATTCAATTTGATGATATTCTGGTGACGCCGACGTTCAACAAAACGCCGATCAAACCGAATACGAGTTTCAAGCTTGAAGACCCCGGCATTATCGTCAGCGTGCTAAACAGATACAAAACCCTGAGCCAGGAAGAGCTGAACGTCATTGATGAAATGACCGGAGCGTTATATGCAAAGGTGCTGGGTGTGGTCACTTCAATTCCTTGATTTGCTTTAACCCTGAACCTTGAACCCTGAACCCTGAACCTATAGACATGTACCTGTTTTTTGTCAGACACTTTAACGACATCGACCACATTACACCTGTGGTGTGGAAAATGAAACAGGACGACTATCCTGTTGCCGTCTATTGTATGAATCCAAGATATGATGTCGGGAGCGATTATCGTCTTTGCTTTTTGAAAAGCCAGGGCGTGACTGTCAATTACCTGCATCATGAGTTTGATCAAAATCGCGGTCGGCTCCATGGATTGATGCATGCGTGCATTCAACAGTGTTACGCCTTTCAGAAAAGAGTTGCCGCTCCTAATAGACGACAATCCGGGATGCTGTCGAGGTTGCCGGTAAAGCTTGCCGGACTGATGGGAACATTTTTTTATAAGATCACCCGCACCATTTACTACGATGTCAGGTGGGCGCGTTCCATTCTCGAACACACCGGCGCTCGGGCGATATGCTTTGACCACATCCTGCCAAAGCGATACGTCGTTAATTCCATTTTGAAAGCCGCCCGGGAGTCGTCCATACCTGCGCTTTCACTGCCGCATGGCGTCCTCTTATATACAAACGAAAAGACCAAGCCGAAATCCACCGATAAGAGGAGAATCGCCAAATTCAGCCCCTATGATTTTATCCTGGTAACCAATCAATTGCGCAAAGAGGTTCTCGTCCGAACAGGCGTTGCCGAAAAGAAAATTTCCGTACTCGGAAGCGCCCGCTATTGCGCTGAATGGCTCGAGCAGAACAAAACGATTTTACCGCGGGTGATTGAGCCCAATACCGACAGTTCGGGGAAATTAAAGGTCGTCTTTATGCAGTCCAAACCGCAATGCCGGGTTGACGTTGAAAGGACGTCCAAAACAATCGATCTGCTGGCCGATTTGACCGAAATTGAAACCACGCTTAAACCGCACACGCGCGCGGGTGAAAAACGTCAGATCGGTGAGGCAAAGATAGCGGATGTATCACACGTTCTCACCGCGGAATTGTGTGAGTGGGCCGATGTTCTTCTGGTGGTCGGCTCCAGCGTCATCACCGAAGCACTCATGCTGGGCAAGCCCGTTCTTTACCTCAAATATCTCCATGAAAATACAACCTTATTTGAAGATTTAGGCGCCTGTTGGGTCATATCCGATGAGGCCGAATTGAAGAAGGCATTATTGGCTTTGCATAAAAACAGGACGGACATTCCGTACGGGGCGGATAATATCACTGAATTTATATCGGAAGTTGTCTATGGCGGCGGGCGCCACAGGGACGTACTGGCCGATTACGAACGGTTCATCGTGGGTTGTGCATCAAACTAGGCGCAGTCCATGGATTTTGCCCCTTAAAGGATACCTCAGGTGAGCTATCAACTCCTTAAAAAATTGGATACCAAAACCCGGCTGGGCAAAAGGATAATCAGTTACCTTATTGCCGAAGAATCCAGGAAAAAACTCAGTGGACATCTCCGGGATAGATCCAGAAAAAAACTGATCAGAAAGGTTTGTAATGAAAGGGGCGCCCATCTGAAAGACCTTTTCCGCACCTGTTTGAAGCATATCTCGCCGGTCACCGAACCCCTTGCGCTGATCTCCCAGATACAATGCTCCGGTGGTTCATTACTGAGTCAGCTTTTTGATGGACATCCTGAAATCCACGCCCATCCGCATGAGCTGAAGATAGGTCACAGAAAAAAACAGGTCTGGCCGCCGATAGATCTCAACGATCGCCCCGAGCGCTGGTTCGCAATCCTTTTTGAAAAGACGGTCATCGAACATACCGCCAAAGGCTATAAAAAAGGGAACGCCGACCCGGAAACGTTTCCTTTCATTTTGGTGCCCTCCCTTCAGAAAGCGCTTTTTTTGAAATATCTGGATTCAATTCAATCGATAACATTACGCACTGTGTTCGACGCGTATATGACCTCTTATTTTGGCGCCTGGATTAGCAATCAAAACGCCAGCGGCTCGAAAAAATTCGTTACCGTTTTCACCCCGGGGCTATCAACGCAAGCCTCGAATATGGAATCTTTCTTTGATATTTATCCCGACGGTCGCTTAATTTCGCTTGTCAGGGACCCAAAGCGCTGGATTCCGTCCGCGCTGGGGACCCTGCCCGAAATATACGGAGATCTGGAAAACGCGTTAAGCCGGTGGAATCAAAGTGCCCTGGTGGAGCTCAGGAATAAAGCCAAATACGGTGATCGTGTTTGCATTATCAAGTCTGAAGACCTGGTCAGCCGGACTGAAGCCGTCATGCGTTATCTGGCAGAATTTCTGGGTATTCAATTTGATAATATCCTATTGACACCGACCTTTAATAAATTCCCGATTAAGGCCCATACCGGTTTGAAAGTAGAAAATCACGGTATGGTCGATCGTCGACCATCGAAACAGGCAACATTATCAGAGCAGGAATTCAAAACGATTGAAAAGATGACCTGTGAAACCTATCCAAGGGTGCTGACTGAGGTAGTCAAATTTCAATGAAGTCGCGACGCTTGAAGTGCGTTTCAGGCGGTTGCGGGCACTGCGGTGGCCATATCTTTGATCACGAACTGATCCGAAAGAAATTGTCATAAATTTGTTCTACGCTGAGTTGCCCGGCATCACCCAGCACCTGCTGGAATCTGGCCAGTCGGGCACCCACCTCGCCGGCACTAATCACGGGATAGCGATGGCGCAGAAATTCCGGTGATTTGGGTGATCCGGGAAGGTATGATTTAGTGTGCTGCCGCATTCGACGATGGTTGGCCTGAAACCATCCTTTCAACCGATCCCGTAAAGGCGGCTTAGGCAATTTGGAGAGGTCATCCGCGATTTTTAGCAAAACATCCACAATTCGTTCACAGGCGAGTGGTCCGCTCAGGGCGGCCAAATGGTGGTCAATGAGAGCGTTCTTCTGATCAGTGTTCCCGCAACCCAGTTCCCCGGCAAGAATTTCCTTAAGGGTATGCTGCAGTTCCGTGAAGTCGAAGCACTGGTGACTCAGCCCGTTGGATAACCGGTAAAATCCCAGGTCGTAATCATCATTGACCGTCGCCCTGTAAGATATCGACGGTACGCCCATGGCATAAGCCTCGACGCCGGTGGTACAGCCGTTATGAAGGAGTACCCGCGCGGCCATAAGCCAGGGAACGACATTGCCTTCATTGGTCACCCGCACCCGTTTACATTGCGCTGCGATCCGGTGATAAATTTCCTGATTTTCAGTTGGATGCGGCCGCACGA